>Ga0208478_1000720_pt1 | contig 10765 bp, 8 predicted proteins | sample NGESurdeep072012_5_FD_184462 | JGI IMG/M metagenome (GOLD analysis project Ga0208478, IMG submission 184462) | Arctic peat soil microbial communities from Barrow, Alaska - NGEE Surface sample 415-2 deep-072012 (SPAdes) | ecosystem: Environmental > Terrestrial > Soil > Wetlands > Peat ... | reverse complement strand
CCCGGAGGCGTCACGCGGCAGCAGGTGGAGCTGCCCGTAGCTGTCGGAGACGTCGGATTCGTAGCGGTACCGCGTGCGGTGGGTGACCTCGTAGGTGATGCTCATCGCTCGGCGCCGCTCATCTCTCCCAGCCTCCCTGCGAGGACTCGGCGCCCGCCGCCCCGACGAGCGACCACTGTGGAAGCAGATGCGCGAAGTGGGTGCGGTCGATCGCGTCGGCGGCCGCGGACAGCAGATCCTGCAGCTCGCCCAGAAACGCGTCGAGCGCCGGGCGGCGGCCCGCCTTGCCCTCGGCGACGAGCGTCTCGGTATCGGCGAGTCGGAGTGTCGTGGCGGCCCGCAGGAGCTGCTGCTGCTCCTCGCGCAGCCGCGGCCCGGCCGGCCCCGGGATGCTGTCCAGATCGGCCGTGAGCCGTTCGAGCCCGAACGCCACCGACCGCGGGTTGCCTCGGTCCAGGAGCAGAAGGTCGAGCAGCGTCTCGAGCTGGGCATGGGAGCGGTAGCGGCGTCGGTAGGTGATGATGCTCTCCGCCGCCTTCAGCACTGACTCCAACATCAGGCTGTCGGTCGCGGTGCCACGGGCGTCGGTCACCGTCGCGCGCAGCAGGGCGAGCAGCTGGAGGGCCCGCTCGATCCGGCGCCCCGCATCCATGAAACGCCAGCCGAGGTCGCGGACCATGCTCTCGCTGCCGAGGCCGCTGAGCGCGAGCAGGCTCTGCATCACCCGCTGCAGCGCCCCTTGGATGACGGCCTGCGGATCGTGCATCGGCCCGCGCAGCTCCAGCAGCTCACGGTCGAGCGCGCCGACGACCAACCACGTGTCGCTCGAGAGCTGGTCGCGCACCGCGTAGGCGGAGTCGAGCAGCGCGCGAATGCAATGCGCGAGCGCCCCGGGGCGTCCGTCGTCGATCACGAGCTCGAGCAGCTCGCGCCCGGGCGATCGGAGGCGGTCCTCGGCGCCGTCGCCGACGAACCCCGGGTAGGTGCGGGTCGTGTGCGTCAGCGTCGCCAGCAGCGCTCGCAGCGACTCGATCCCGGGGGCGTTGACGCTCCCCTGAAAATCGCTGCGGCGCTCGTACACCACCCGCAGCAACCGCGTCGTCGCCTCGGCCCGCTCGGCGTAGCGTCCGAGCCACCACATGTTCTCCGCCGCGCGCGACGGGATCGACGTCATCGGGTCGATGCCCTCGACGGCGGGGCCCGACTCGAGCCAGAAGCCGGTCAGCCGTTCGGGCTCCGAGGCGAGCACCCACGTGTCCTTGCTGATCGCGCCGGCCTGGTTCGAGATCCGAGCCGTGGCCGCATCGGCGGCGACCCGGGTCAGGCCCCCCGGCATCACGGCGTACGAGCCGTTGCGGGGCACCGTGAACGCCCGCAGCACGCTCCGCCGCGGCACCAGCCCGCTCTCGGTCAGCGTCGGGGCAGAGGCGAGGGAGACCGGAGCCTGGCCGACCCACGACTCCGGACGCGCTTCGATCGCGCGGCCCAGGTCCTCGAGCTCGGCCCGGCTCAGCTCGGCGCCGAACACCGAGTTTGGGGACGGGGCGCGGGCGACCGGTCGGAGCACGAGGCCGGCGAGATTGGCGAGGACGTGGCGGCGGCCGCGCTCCTCCCCGCACCACCAGGTCGGCACGCTCGGCAGACGCAACGGCCCGCCCAGCAGATGCTCGCACAGGCGCGGCAGGAACGCCATCAGGGCCGGGTTCTCGAGCACGCTCGCGCCGAGCGAGTTGACCACGGATACCGATCCCCGGCGCGAGGCTTCGACCAGCCCCGGGATCCCGAGCTGCGAGTCCGGCCGCAGCTCGAGCGGGTCGCAGAAGATTCCGTCGACGCGCCTGAGGATCACGTGGACCGGCTCGAGCCGACCGAGCGAGCGCATCCACACCGACCCGCCGCGCACGGTCAAGTCGGCCCCCTCCACGAGGGGATAGCCGAGCGTGGAGGCGAGGAAGGCGTGCTCGAACGCGGTCTCGTTCCACGGTCCGGGCGTGAGCACGACGATCCGCGGATCCTCGATCCCCGCGGGAGCGACGCGCTGCAGCGCCACCCGCAGCGAGCGGAAGAACGGCGCAAGGCGGTGCACCTGGGCGTCGCGGTAGAGCGTCGGGAACACCCGGCTGACCACCGTGCGCGCCTCGAGCGCGTAGCCGAAGCCCGAGGGCGCCTGCGTGCGGTCAGACAGGACGAGCGGGTTGCCGTCCGGATCGCGCCCGAGGTCGGCCGCGTAGCTGAACAGCTGTTGGGAGCCCGGAAGGCGGATCTGGTCGCATTGGCGCAGGAAGCCCGGGTGTCCGAGCACGATCTCCGCCGGCAGCAGCCCGCGCCGGAGCAGTTCGCGCTCGCCATAGAGATCCTCGAGGATCAGGTTGAGCAGCTCGGCGCGCTCGATCAGCCCACTCTCGACCACCTCCCAGTCACGGCTCGAGACGACCGTCGGCACCGGGTCCAGCAGCCACGGTCGCCCCGGTCGCGACAGCGACGAGTCCTCGTAGGTGTTGTAGACGACACCGTCCTGATCGACGAGCCGCGCGGCCTCCTGCCGGCGGCGCAGCAGCTCCTCGAGGCCGAGTTCGGTCAGCGCCCCGCTCAGGTGCGCCCAGTGCCCGCGAGGCTGCCCGGCGGCATCGAGCATCTCGTCGTAGGCGCCCGCCGGCGGTCGGTAGGAGGCGGCGGGGGCGGAGGTGGTCATCTGTCCGTCACGCTGGGCAGTATGGCGTCAGGGATCGGACGCTCAACTGTCTGGGCGAAGCGAAAGTTGTGCAGTTCCGCACATCATGTCGCTACGATCCGCTGCTTCGTACCCGTCTGCCGTCTGGCCAGAGACACGAGCACGGAAGTCCAGGAAACGTGAACGAGACCGACCTCGCCGGCGCGGCAGGGACCGCAGCGACCGGTGAGAAATCGATTGATCTGACCACCTCCGTGACCGGTCCTCAACGGGTTGGCGCCTCGCGCCGATAGATAGGCGATGGCCCTCTCTCGCTCAGATCGCCAGCGCCGGCCGTCGCCGTTCGGGCCGAGCCTGCCTCGGCTCGCCAACGACGGCGAGGTCCTGCTCGCCGGCGCGCCGCCCCGCTTCCCGCATGCGCTCCTGCTGAGCGACGTGAAGCTCGGCGAGGCCGTCCAGGCCGGTGATCCCGATCACGTCGAGACCGCCCGGCAGCGGCTGACCGAGGGCGTCCAGAGATTGATGGTCAGCGATCGCGACCGGCTCGCGAAGCTACCCGACGGCTCCGAGCACGCCGCTGAGCGCAGCTTCCTGCACGACCGACTGGCGGTGCTCGAGCTCAGGCTCTCGGCCCTGGAGCACCCACTCCCGGTGCCCGCCGCCCCGCCGCGTCCCGCCGTCGACGCGCGGATCCCCGCCGCCGCGGCAAACCTGCGACCCGCCGCCACCACGTCGGAGGCGCCGATGGCGCCCGGTGGCGATGGGACCAGCCACGCCGTCGCCTGAGGCGACGGCGCGTTATCGTCACCGCATGCCACGGCATCTGTCGCTGATCGAGTTCCCGGCCGATGACCCGGAGCGGGCGCGCGGTTTCTGGTCGGGTCTGCTCGGCGTCGAGCTCGATGACCGCAGCTCCGCCGAGGGCCGTGGCTGGCAGACGCACGGCTCCGGACCGGCGCTGGGGATCCACGAGCGCGGGCGTGGGCCGGGGGACACGTTCTCGCTTCCGTACTTCGCCGTGGACGACCTCGAGGGCGCCCTGCAGCAGGTCGCGGCGCTCGGTGGGTCGGTCATCCATCCGAGCGAGTCTTTCGCGATCTGCCGCGACTCGGAGGGGAGCCCGTTCGGGCTCGCCCGCAGTCCCGGATCGGCCTGAGGCCGGGCGCCCCGGTCAGGCGCTGACGACGTCGGTGCGAGCGGTGGGCCGCCAGACCAGACGGAGAGGGGGGGATTCGAACCCCCGAACGAGGTCAACCCCCGTTACGCGATTTCCAGTCGCGCCCGTTCAACCGCTCCGGCACCTCTCCTGGGTGGGGCTCGGGAAGCGTACCGATGTAGGCCGGGCCGATCAGCCCCGCGGCGCGCCCGCCGGCCCCCGCTCGAATCAGATCTGCCAGGCGCCGTCACGCAACAGCGGGACGGAGGCGCCGTCGCGCAGCAGTCCGGTGACGGCGATGTCGTCTGAGCCGATCATGAAGTCGATATGGATCTCGCTGCGATTCACGCGCTCGGCGTCCTCGGCGACGGCGAACTCGAACCCCTGGCCCAGCGCGATGTGGCTGGCGGCGTTCTCGTCGAGCAGCGTGTCGTAGAAGATCGTGTCCAGGGGGCCGATCCGGCCTTCCCGATCAACCAGGGCCACCTCGCCCAGCCGCGCCGCACCGGGATCGCGCTCGCACAGCGCTCGCAGCGTGCCGGCACCCTCGTCGGCGTCGATCTCGACCGCGCGGCCGCTCTCGAACCGCACCCGGATGCCGGAGATCATCGCGCCCGAGGTGAACAGCGGCTTGGTCGCCCGCACGACACCGTCGACCCGCTCGGGGTCGGGGCTCGTGAACACCTCCTCGGTGGGGACGTTGGGCGCGTGGACGATCCCGTCGATGGTCTCGAAGCGACCGCACTGCCAGCGGCTCGCCGGCAGCAGGCCGATCGTCAGGTCGGTGCCCGGCCCCTCGAACCGGAGCGCGTCGAGCGCCAGTCCGTCGAGCTTCTGCGTGGTCGCGACGAGCGTGTCGATCCGGGCGGTCCAGGCGGCGATGGGGTCGGGCTCGCCGAGCCGGCAGACATGGGCGACCTGCTCCCACAGATGCGCCAGGGCCTCGCCGGGATTGCGCTCGGGATGCACGAGCTCGGCCCAGGCCGGCGTGGGACAAGGCGAGATCGTCCAATTGGTGCTCCGCGCGTTGAGCACCGGGATGCTCTCGCGCAGCGCCGGCAGCATGTCCTGGCCGAGTCGGGCGGGATCGACGTCCTCCATGAGGTGAGGCGCGACGGGACCGGACAGGGCGACCCGGGCACAGCGGTGCTCGCCGAGCGCGAGCACGCGCTCGCCGAACCAGGATGGCACGAACCCGAGCGTGTCCTCGGCCGCGTGCAGGGCGCGGGCGTGCTTGAGGTGGACGTCGAACACGGACAGGTCGACGAACTTCGCACCCCGCTCGTAGGCGACCTCCGCCACCGCGCGGGCCAACGGCTCCTTGCCCGGCTCGGAGCTCAGCGCGACGATCTGCCCCGGCTGCACGTTGGCGCCGAAGCGGACGATCAACTCCGCGAGTGCCCTGATGGTGTCCACAGCGTCACTCTACCCCGGGCCGCGACCGCCGCGCGGTGAGCGCCGCGGTCGCGCGGGAGCGCCCCCAGTGCGTCAGTTGGAGAAGGCGATCCGCGGCGCGTTGCCGACGTGGAGCGCGATGATCGAGCTGTCGGAGGCACGCCACGGCGCGGTGCTGTCGCAGTCGAGCGTGATCGCGCCCGAGCCGTCGAATCGCGTAGCCCGGCGCGTCACGGGATCAGGATGCCCGGATTGAGGATGCCCTGCGGGTCGAGCTCGGCCTTGACGGCGCGCAGCGCTCGGACAGCGGTCCGACCGAGTTCGCGCTCGTACCAATCGCGATGATCGCGACCCACGCCGTGATGGTGGGTGATCGAGCCGCCGGCGGCCAGGATGGCGTCCGAGGCGGCGGCCTTGGCCTGACGCCACTGGACGAGCGGATCCTCGAGTGCAGCGCAGCCGACGGTGAAGTACAGCGACGCCCCGGACGGATACACGTGGGAGATGTGGCAGAGGATCACGGGTGGCGTGCCCTGTGCGCTCAGCGAGTCGCGCAGCGCGCCCGACACCGCGGCGTACAGCTCCGGGAGCGAGGACCAGAAGGTCACCGTCTCGAGCGTCTCGACGAGCGCCCCGGCGTCGAGCAGCGCGTCGCGCAGGTAGGGCCCGTGATAGCGGTCACGAACCCAGCTCTCGCCCGCCTCGGGCTCCGGTCCGGACGCCGCCGCCTCGAGCACGCGCGTCACCTCCCGCCGTCGCCCGGCGACGTCCTCGGCTGTGCCCTCGAAGCCCACGATGGCCAGGCACCCGCAGGAAGCGCCCGGCGCGCCGATCTCCGCCGGGCGCGCCAGGTTGAGCGCGGTCTCGGCTTCGTCGGAGAGCCGGAGCACCGTAGGCCGCGGCCCGTCCTGGGCCAGACGTCGCACCACCGCCGCGCCGGCGGCGAAGGACTCGAAGCGCCAGCCCTCGTAGGCGCTCACCGCCGGCGCCGGTCGCACCTCCAAGCTCACGGCGGTGATCACCCCGAGCGCTCCCTCGGAGCCGAGGATCAGCTGCCGCAGATCAGGGCCGGCGGCTGACTTCGGGGCGCGTCCCAGCGCGAGCTCCCCGGTCGGCGTGGCGACCCGCAAGCCGACCACGTGCTCGTCGAAACGGCCGTAGCCGACCGACGACTGGCCACTCGAGCGGGTGGCCGCATAGCCGCCGATCGTGGCGTACTCGAATGACTGCGGGTAGTGGCCGGTGATGAAGCCGTGCTCGCCGAGCAGCGCTTCAGCCTCCGGCCCTCGCAGCCCGGGCTCGAGTACCGCGACACGGGACACCTCGTCGAGCGCCTGCAGCCGGTTCAGTCGCCGCAGGTCGAGTGCGATCTGGCCGGTGAAGTCGTCCGATCGCGGCTCGAGGCCGCCCACGACCGACGTGCCGCCGCCGAACGGAACCACGGCGACCAGCTCGCGGCTGCAGATCCGCAGCGTATCGAGCACCTCGTCGTGAGAGGCCGGGAGCAGCACGAGGTCGGGGGCGTCGGCGAGGTCGCCCGCGCGCAGACGGAGCAGGTCGGGCGTCGACTTCCCGCGCAGATGGCGGATGCGCGCCTCGTCGTCATCGAGCACGTGGGCGGCGCCGAGCAGCGACTCGAGCGCCGCGCGGACCGTCGCCGGGATCCGGCTCGGCGGCGGTGCGAGTGCAGAGAGCGGGCCCACCCGCCGGCCGGGCCTCCGGATCCCGAGCGCCTGGGTGAGCAGCTGCGAGAGCCCGTCGGACAGCTCGCTCGCCTCGGCGGGATCGCCCCAGCCCGACCACGAGGGCTCCGGCGGGAGATCGGGCGGGCGGGCGCTCGGCATCGCTGTCGGGCACGGTAGTGATTGCGACCGCGGCGCGGTGGCCGGGGCTCAGTCGCCGCTATGCCAGTGGGGCACGGCGAGCATCACCAGCCGGAGCTGCTTCTCGGCCACGCGGGAGATTTCGGCCTCGGCCTCGGGAGCGGCGACCGGCACGTCAAGGATCGCCTCGACGGTCGCGATCATCGCGTTGACGAGCAGCCCCGCGATCATCTGCAGGTCCTCGGTGGTCCACTCCCGGAGCACCGGGAAGCGGGCGAGGTCGGTCGCGAGCTCGCTGGTGAACAGCCGGATCTCGATCCGGATCGCGTGGCGCAGGACGCCGTTGCCGGTCGAGCGGGCGCGGGCGACGAATGCGAAGTGCGGGCGATGCGCGCGCACCTGATCGACGAGGATCTCGACCGAGCGCCTGATCACGTGGTCAGGCGCCGGGCCGCCCTCCCGCGCTTCGCGCAGCATCGCTCGCAGCGTCCGGAACGATTCGTCCACGAGCGCGAGGCCGAGCTCGTCCATGTTCGAGAAGTGGCGATAGAAGGCCGTCGGCACGACGCCGGCAGTGCGGGCCACCCTGCGCAGGCTGAGGGCGTCGAAGCTCTCGCCGGCCTCCATCTGCAGCAGCGCCGCGTCGAGCAGCGCCTGGCGCGTGCGCTCGCGGCGCTCGGCCTGGGTGCGGCGCCCGACCTTCGGGTCCTCGTCACCCGCCGACCCGGAGCCCCGCGAGCCCGCCGTGACCCGGCCGACGCGTGGTGCGCCGGCGCGGTGGCCACCTCTCGGTGCACGCTTGTTCACCGTCATGGTGTGCACATCCTCACATAAGAGTCTAACCGCTTGACGGATCGCAGATCCGGTCTACCATCACTAGTGAACACTTGTCCACTAAGTATTGGTGATCCGATGCCTGTAGCCACAGCCACACGCCGCTTTCTCGCTTCGCCGCTGGTCGATCTGCTGGTCGGACCTCACGGGATCGACCGCTATCTGGAATTGATCCGCCCGAATCTGACCCTGCGTGAGGCGCGGGCCGAGGTCGTCGGCGTGCGTCGCCAGACCGACCGCAGCGTGACGCTGACGCTGCGCCCCAACCAGGCCTGGGGCGGTTTCTCGGCTGGCCAGTTCGTGCCCGTGGGGGTCGAGATCGACGGTGTCCGCCGGACCCGCACCTACTCCCCGGCCGGCTCGCAGCACGGCCGCGACGGCGCGATCGAGCTGACGGTCACGAGCCATGCCGACGGCGTCGTGTCCAACCACCTTCGGTCGCAGATCGCCCCGGGATCGATCCTGCATCTCGGCCCGGCGCGGGGCGCGTTCGTGCTGCCGGCGGCACGGCCGGGCAAGCTCGTGCTGATCAGCGGCGGCAGCGGCGTGACGCCGGTGCTCTCGATGGTGCGCACGTTGTGCGACGAGGGCCACGCCGGCGAGATCACCTTCGTGCACTACTCGCGGACCTCGGCTGACGCGCTGTACCGCGCCGAGGTGGAGGCCCTGGCGGCCGCGCACCCCAACCTGTGCTGCGCATTCGTGGCCACCCGCGAGGGTGGCGGCCACGTCAGCGCCGGCGCGATCGCCGCGCTCGCGGGCGACCTCGACGAGGCGCACGCCGCGGTCTGCGGGCCTCCCGCGCTGATCGACGCGGTGCGGGCGATCTGGGACGCCGTCGGCGCCGCTGACCGGGTGCTGGCCGAGACCTTCACGCCCCCGGTGCCGGCCCCGGCCGGCGCCACCGCGACCGGCACCCTGCGCTTCCTGCGCAGCGATCAGCAGGCGGCGATCGGCGCCGGGACGCTGCTCGAGCAGGCCGAGGCGGCCGGGCTCTCGCCCGTGTTCGGATGCCGCATGGGTATCTGCCACACGTGCACCTGCCGCAAGAGCGCCGGCTCGGTGCGCAACGTGCTCACCGGCCAGACGTCCGCCGAGGAGGACGAGGACATCCAGCTGTGCATCTCCGTCCCCGCCGGCGACGTAGCGCTCGAACTGTGAACCGGACCCCGACTTCCCGTACGTCCTGACCTTGACTCCTGACTCCTGACCGAGAGGAACTGACTTTCATGCCCACGCCCCATCCGCAACTGACCGACGAGCAGATCGACGCCCTCGGCCGTGAGCTCGACGAGCTGCGCAACCGCGTGTTCAGCGACCTCGGCGAGCGCGACGCCGCCTATATCCGGCGCGTGATCAAGACCCAGCGCGGGCTCGAGATCGCCGGCCGCGGCTTGCTGTTCGCCGGCTTTCTGCCCCCGGCCTGGATCGGCGGCGTGGCGGCCCTGTCGCTGTCGAAGATCCTCGACAACATGGAGATCGGCCACAACGTGATGCACGGCCAGTACGACTGGATGAAGGATCCGGCGCTCGACTCCAAGCGCTTTGAGTGGGACACGGCGTGCCCGAGCGACCAGTGGCGCCACTCGCACAACTACATGCATCACACGCACACCAACGTCCTCGGCAAGGACCGTGACATCGGCTACGGCATCCTGCGAATGTCCGCCGGGCAGCCGTGGCGCCCGCGCGACCTCGGCAACCCGATCTCCGCCACGCTGATGGCGGCACTGTTCCAGTGGGGCATCGCGGCCCACGACCTCGAGGTCGAGCGCATCGAGGCCGGTGAGATCGCGTTCTCCGACAAGCGCGAGATGCTCGCCTCGATCTGGCGCAAGGGCCGCCGCCAGGTGCTCAAGGACTACGTCGCCTTCCCGCTCCTGGCCGGTCCCGGCGCCCCGTTCGTGCTCGCCGGCAACGCCACGGCCAACCTGACCCGCAACCTGTGGTCGTTCATGATCATCTTCTGCGGCCACTTTCCCGAGGGCACGCACGAGTTCACCGAGGAGGAGGCCGAGAACGAGACCCGCGGCGGCTGGTATCTGCGCCAGATGCTCGGGTCCGCGAACCTCACCGGCGGCCGCCTCTTCCACATCCTCAGCGGCAACCTGAGCCACCAGATCGAGCATCACCTGTTCCCCGATATCCCAGCGCACCGTTACGCCGAGATCGCGGTCGAGGTGCGCGAGATGTGCGAGCGCTACGGCCTGCCCTACAACAGCGGGCCGCTGCACCGCCAGTTCGGCTCCGTGATCGAGAAGATCGTGCGCCTCGCCCTCCCCGGCGGCGCCTCCGGCGAGCCCCCGCCGGCCGCCGCGGCCGCTCGCGGGTCGTTGTGCGCTGAGACGACGTGAACCGCCCCGGAGAACTCCGGGCCGTCGGCAAGTTCGCGCGAGCGCTCCACCGGGCTGCGTTGTTTACTCGTGGTCAAAGGCGAGCGTGGCCTTGACTCCGCGGTACGCCACGGCGTCGGCGAAGGCGTCGACGCCGACCGTCAACCCGATGAACGACTCGACCGCATCCGGCCACCGGCGGCGCACTCTTCTGGGGATGACCAGCGCTATCGCGCTTTTCGCACGAACTCTCCATAGACCCCAAGCGGCGCGGGCAGCCGACCGCCTTGAGCGCGTCGAGCTGCAGCGCGAGATCCTGATCGACGGTCGAGACGCGGGCGTAGCCAATCAGCCCCCCGGGGGGCCGTCTCAAAACTCCCAGACGAACGAGAACTGAGACACTCGCGGCTGGAGCCTACCGTCGCCGCGAAAGAGTTGTGGTCTTAGCCCGAACCAGCACTCTTCGGCCAGGAGACCTCGCTACACCTATGCCCGCGCGGACGCCCGCTAGGCGATAGGAGTACGTTGGGTAGGTCTGGTCCTGCGGCCAGAA
>Ga0208478_1000719_pt1 | contig 10765 bp, 9 predicted proteins | sample NGESurdeep072012_5_FD_184462 | JGI IMG/M metagenome (GOLD analysis project Ga0208478, IMG submission 184462) | Arctic peat soil microbial communities from Barrow, Alaska - NGEE Surface sample 415-2 deep-072012 (SPAdes) | ecosystem: Environmental > Terrestrial > Soil > Wetlands > Peat ... | reverse complement strand
GCCGGTCGGCCAGCGCCGCGGCCAGGTCGAACACCGCGATCCCGCCGGCCCGGGAGCGGGCCACGTAGGCGTAGCGGTCGTCGGGTGAGATCGCCACGGCGACCGAGCCGGCCAGCGCCGGGTTGCCCTGCGTCGCGCTGGTCAGGCGACCGAGCACCGCCCGACGCGATCCGTTCTCGGCCCGGTGGACGTCGATCACCACCGCGCCGCTCCCGGCCGCCACCAGCAGGTAGCGGCCGTCGTGGGTCAGCGCGAGGCCGGGCTGCCCGTTGCCGGCCGCCGCCGGCAGGCCGATCCTGCGCGCCACGCGCGGCGCGAAGCCGCCGTTGCGCAGCACGTCCACCTGGCCCGGTGCGGACACGAACGAGTACCGCCGCCGACTGACGATCGCGTACGGCGCCGCCGGGAGAGGGGCCATCGCGGTGCGGACGTGGGCGAGCGCCGGAACGGCGGCGGCGCGCGAGGCACACGGTACGGCCGCGGCCGTCGTCGCGGTTCTCGTCGCGGTCGCGCCGGCATGAGAGCCGCCGCATCCGGCGAGAAGCGTGGTCGCGCCGATCAGAGCGGGGACCGCCAGGGCACGCATGGCGCCCCATGCTGGCATGCCTCGCGCGAACGTAGGTCCTCAGCTCGCGGCGATGGCCGACGAGCACATGCGCCGGTTCTGGACGCGCGGGCGCGCGAGAACGTCTCGGGCGAGATGCTCGAGTCGAGCCCGAGCGCAGATTGACGGTCTGACGACCGTCGGCGGGAAGCGGCCCGCGGCCAGCGTCTGCTCCTCGAGCGCGTCGAGCAGCCAGCGCAGGCGGCTCCACGCCGGCGCTCATCGGGCCGATGCCGTCGGGTGGGCGCGGTACCAGTCGACCGTGCACCGCAGACCCTCCTCCAGGGTCACCGAGGGCTCCCAGCCGGTCAGCGCGTGCAGCTTTCCGAAGTCGATCCACTGGCGGTCGATCTCGCCGTGCGGCACCCCCTCGCCGCGGATCTCGGGCTCGAGCTCGGAGCCGGCCAGGCGGCAGATCAGCGCGACCACGTCCCCCACCCGGTGGGGGCGGCCGCCGCCGGCGTTGAAGGCCTCGCCCATGCCCTGACCACGGTCGAGCGCGCCGCAGATCGCGAGATAGGCGGCGACGGCGTCCTCGACGTAGAGGAAGTCGCGCTCGAGCGACCCGTCGGAGCGCACCACCGGGCGCCGCCCGGCCAACGCCGCCGCCACCGCCTCGGGCACCAGACGCTGGCGGTTCGCATCCCCTCCGCCGTACAGGTTGGCGAACCGCGTGACGGCCACCGGCAGACCGAACGTGTGCCAGTAGGAGCGGGCGATCAGATCCGCGGCGGCCTTGGAGACGTCGTACGGGAACACGGGCTGGAGCGGAAGCTCCTCGCGGTAGGGCAGCTCGGCGTGGGTGCCGTAGGCCTTGTCGGAGGACGCGACCACGACCCGGCCGACGCCGTGTGCCCGGCATGCCTCGAGCAGCAGCCAGGTGCCGCGGATGTTCGTCTCGAACGTCGACAGCGGCTCCCGGTTGGCGATCCCGACCTGCGTCTGGGCGGCGAGGTGGAACACGGTGTCGACCTCGTACTCGGCCAGGACCCGGGGGATCAGCCCCTCGGCGCAGATGTCGCCGTGGACCAGGTCGATGCGGTGCTCGAGCTCCATCAGCGCGAGTGCGGAGACCGCCGGCTCGTCGCGGCGGACCGCCACCACCCGCGCGCCCTGCTCCAGCAGCGCCTTCACCAGCCATGCGCCGAGCAGCCCGTGGGCGCCCGTCACCAGCACGCTGCGAGCGCTCAGTTCCACAGCTTCCACGGCGCGTGCCCCTGGCTCCAGAGGTCGTTGAGGACGATCGCGTCCTTGTAGGTGTCCATGCAGTCCCAGAAGCCCTCGTGGCGGAACGCGCGCAGCTCGCCGGCGGCGGCCAGCCGCTCGAGCGGCTCGCGCTCGAGCACGCTGTCGCGCTCGAGCAACTCGAGCACGGCGGGCTCGAAGCAAAAGAAGCCGCCGTTGACCCAGTGCTCGCTGCGCGGCTTCTCGACGAAGCCCCGGACGACCCCGTCGCCGTTCAGCTCCGCCACCCCGAACTGGAGCTCCGGGCGGACCACGGTCATCGTCGCCGCCGCGCCGTGCGCCGCGTGATAGGCGAGCTGCGCGGCCAGGTCGATGTCGGCGACGCCGTCCCCGTAGGTGACGCAGAAGGTGGCGCCGTCGAGCGCCGCGGCGCCCAGCGCGATCCGGCCCCCGGTGGGCGTGTCGCCGCCGGTGGCCAGGCACGTGACGTCAGTCCCCTCGGGCCACGTCTGGGCGGCAGCGAAGGCCTGCACCTGCTCGCCCTTGTAGCCGGTCAGCAGCAGGAAGCGACGGAACCCCTGGGCGGCGTAGATGTGGATCACGTGCCACAGGATCGGCCGGCCGCCGATTTCCACCAGCGGCTTGGGGATCGACTGGGTGTGCTCCTGTAGGCGCGTGCCGCGCCCGCCGCAGAGGATGGCCACCGGCGGTGTCACGGCGGCGGATTATGGCGTGTCTGACTACGCTGCTGCGCCCGTGCGAGCCCCGTCGCGGCACGCACCGACGTTCGGCCGCGCCCAGCGCGCACGCGGCCAGCACGAGCGCGAGCTGGCCGGCCGGCACGGCTCAGCCCAGGTCGCAGACCGCGAACAGGTCGATCGACGTGTCGAGCCGGGTCGACTCGAGGCGGAAGTCCTCGGGGCCGATCTCCTGCGCGCCGGGTCGCGGCTCGACGCGATCGGAGCTCAGGCGCCGGTCGTACAGGCGTTGGCGCGCCCGCCGGGGCACGAGCCGCCGCAGGCGCAGCGGATCGCGGGCCAGCAGGCGGTTGAGCTCGCGGCGCTCGTCGTCGTGGATCGCCTGGTAGCGGGCCGAGGCCTGCAGCCCGAGGATCTGGACCGGGGCGAAGTAGTGGCGGCACAGTGCGTGCAGCTCGTGGGCGTCGAACTCGATGTAGTGATACGGGTCGATGATCTCGTCGGGGCGCCCGAAGGTGAGACGGTTGGGGGTCACGATCACGGCGCGGCCGCCGGGATGCAGGACGCGGGCCACCTCGGCCAGCATGAGCTCGGGGTTGGGCACGTGCTCGATCGACTGGATCGAGATGACGGCGGCGAACCTCCCGGCCTCGAACGGGAGCGAGCGCATGTCGGCGACGTGCGTCTCGCGGTCCTGGCCGGCGAGCGCGCGGGGATCGATATCGACGCCGACCGTCTCCCGCGGCGCCAGCTCGAGGTAGGAGTGACCGATCCCGCAGCCCAGGTCGAGCACCTTGCCGTCCGGTAGCAGCGAGGCGCTGAGGCGGTACTCGGCCCGGTGGCGCTGGAAGCTCGGGTTGAAGCCGCCCTGGGGCGTCGTCACCCGTTCGCCGGTGATCATCATGGGCGACAGAGTAGTCAGGCGCGCCTTCGCCGCGCTGCTCGAGCCCGGGGGCTCCGCCGTCGTCTCGCTCCCCAACGTCCGCCACTGGCAGCTGTACTGGAGCGTCGGCGCCCGCGGCACGTGGCCGCGTGAGACCCTCTCGGCCGGCCGGCCGGCCCGCCGGACCGGAGCCGGCGTTGCGCCTGCTGGCCAGGTTGCCGGGGCGGACGCGGCTGAGGTATCAGCACGTGCTCCCCGCCCGTCGCCGCGAGTAGCATCCCGCGCCCATGACCTCACTCCCCCCCAGCATCTTCAAGGCCTACGACGTCCGCGGCCTGTACGGATCGGATATCGACGGCGACGGCGCCGAGCTGCTCGGGCGCGCGTTCACGCGGGTCATCGCCCAGCTCGAGGACAAGCCCGTGGCCGAGCTCCGCCTCGGCCTCGGCCGCGACATGCGGCTCACGGCGCCCGAGCTCGCGGAGCGCTATCGCGACGGCGTGGTCAGCGAGGGCGCCGCCGTGCTCGACGCCGGCCAGGTCGGCACCGAGATGCTCTACTACCTGGTCGGATCGCGAAATCTCGACGGCGGCCTGATGTGCACCGCCTCGCACAACCCCAAGGCCTATACCGGGGCGAAAATGGTCAAGCGCGGCGCGATCGCGTTGTCGGGCGACTCGGGTATCAACGACATCCAGGCCCTGATCGAGTCGGGCCTCGCCGAGGCCCCGGGCGGCGGCTCGGTGCAAGAGGTGTCGCTGTACGAGGAGTTCGCGGAGGCGGCGCTGAAATTCATCGACCCGGCGGCGATCAAGCCGCTGCGCGTCGTCGTCGACGGTGGCAACGGGATGGCCGGGCCGATGGTCGGGCCGCTCCTGCGCCGGCTCGGTCTCGACCTGGTCGAGACCTACTGGACGCCCGACGGCAACTTCCCCGATCACGAGCCCAATCCGCTGCTGCCCGAGAACCGCGATTTCATCATGAAAGCGGTCGTCAAGGCGGGCGCGGACCTCGGCATCGCGTGGGACGGCGACGCCGATCGCTGCTTCTTCATCGACGATACGGGTGCGTTCGTCGACGGCGATTTCCTCACCGCGCTGATGAGCGAGTCGATGCTCCGCAAGGAGCCGGGGGCGACGGTGCTCTATGACGTGCGCGCCAGTCGCGCGGTGGCCGAGACCGCGGAGCGCCTTGGCGGCAAGGCGCTGATGAACCGCGTCGGGCACGCCTTCTTCAAGACGCGGATGCGAGCCGAGCACGCGGTCTTCGGCGGCGAGGTCTCGGGGCACTACTACTTCCGCGACTTCTACTGCGCCGACTCGGGAACGATCCCGGCACTGCTGATCCTGGAGCAGCTCTCCGAGCAGGAGAAGAGCATGTCCGAGCTGCTCGAGCCGTTCCGCTCGCACTACTTCATCTCCGGCGAGATCAACACAGAGGTGGACGATCCGGCGGCGAAGCTCGAGGAGCTGAAAGCGGCCTACCCCGACGCCCGTATCACCACGCTCGACGGCGTCTCGATCGACTACGACGACTGGCATTTCAACGTGCGCCCGTCGAACACCGAGCCGCTACTGCGGCTGTGCCTCGAGTCGCTCGTGTCCCCCGAGGATATGGAGCGGCGGCGCGACGAGGTACTCGCGATCATTCGGTCGTGAGCCCGCTGCCGCTGCCCGAGGATCCGGCACAGCCCACCGCTGCGGACTCGCTGGCGCTCGCCGCCCGCGCCGGCATCCACCGCCTGCCCGTGCCGACGCCGTTCCTGGTCGGGCGGATCAACTGCTACCTGATCGAGGACGACCCGCTGACGCTGGTCGACACCGGTCCCAACTCCGGCAAGTCGCTCGACGATCTCGAGCGGATGCTGGCCGAGCACGGCCGCGTGATCGAGGACCTCGAGCTGATCGTGATCACCCACCAGCACATGGATCACCTCGGGTTGCTCGACATCCTCGTGCGCCGATCGGGGGCCGAGGTGGCCGCGCTGGATCTGCTCGGGCCCTACCTCGAGCGGTTCGCCGAGAGCGCCCAGGCTGAGGACGAGTTCGCCGAGCAGTTGATGCTGCGCCACGGCGTGCCGGCTGACCTGGCCACCGCGCTGCGGGCCGTGGGGGCGGCGTTCCGCGCTTTTGGCTCGAGCGGCCATGTGACCCGTCTGCTGCACGACGGCGACATGCTGACGCTGCGCGATCGCCGGCTGGAGGTCATGCACCGCCCCGGGCACAGCCCGTCGGACACCGTCTTCTGGGACGCCGAGCGCCAGATCCTGCTGGCCGGCGATCACCTGCTCGCCCACATCTCCTCCAACCCGCTCGTCTCGCGCCCGCTCGGCGACTTCGCCGCCGGCGCCACGGCCACCGTCGGGCGCCCCCGCGCGCTGATCAGCTACATCGAATCGATGCGCGCCACCCGGGAGCTGCCGGCGGAGCTCGTCCTCCCCGGCCACGGCGACCCGATCGTCGACCACGCCCAGCTGATCGACGACCGCTTCCGGATGCACGAGCGGCGAGCGCGCAAGATGCTGCGGATGCTGGCCGAGCGCCCGCTCAGCGCCTACGAGGTCGCCCACACGATGTGGGGCAACATCGCCGTCACGCAGGCCTTCCTGACCCTGTCGGAGGTGCTGGGACACATGGACCTGCTCGCCGAGCAGGGCCTCGTCCGCGAGCTCGACGAGGATGAGGTGGTCCGCTTCGAAGAGCTCGCGTGAGCGCCACCCGCGAACAGGGCGCGAGGCGCTGCTGCGGGACGCGCTCGCCCGCCCCTGGTACCACACCGTCGAGCTGAGCCCGGCGCCGTGACGTCCCGCGCCGTGCCGGCCAACCGCGAACACCTGCGCGATCCGGTGCGCGGCCTCGCGGCGGTCCGGTCCACGCTCGCGCCGGCTCGTCTACCGGCTCGACGCGCACAGCGCAGGTCGGCTGGCACGTGGCGCTGGAAGCGGTGCGCTGAGGCGCCGGCTAGACGAAGGCGCTGACGCCGGGCTGCAGCGGCGAGACGGTCGCAGTGCCGCACTCGTACGCGCCCATCGGGATCGTCGTGCGGAGCGGGGCCGTGTCGTCGGGCGGGATGACCTGGAGGCCGTAGGCGGTCGTGCAGCCCGCCGGGGAGCTGATCCCGTGTGTGACGCCGAGTCGGAACGAGACGTTGGCCCCGGGCGCCACGATGAGGACGGTGGCCGGCGCGGTGCCGAAGAAGTCGTGCGTCGTGCGGGTGGAGACGGTGGGCAGCGGGCCGCCGGCCTGGTTCAGGAACAGTACGCCCGGATAGCCGTAGGCGCGGCAGCTCGTGGCGCCGATGTTCTTGAGCGCGAAGCCGATCTCGCCGTGCCCGGTCGCGCCCTGCTGGCCGAGGTAGCGCAGCGCCAGCGACGCCGCGGTGCAGCGCGGCGGGCCGGCCGGCGCGGCGGTGGTCGTGGTCGTCGTCGTGGTCGTCGTCGTGGCGGTGGTCGTGGTCGCCGCGGTCGTGGAGGCAGCCGGCGTGGTCGAAGCGACCGATGAGCTGCTCGACGAGCCCCCGCACGAGGCCAGCGCCAGCGCGGCGAGCACGGCAAAGTACGCGTTGCACAGTCGCATCCGTCACTGTTTTGCCATCGGCCGGCGAGATCCTGCTCGCTGCCGCCGCCGGCCGCTCCCGATCGGGTCCTCGAACGCCCTGCCGTGCGAGTATCCCAGCCGTCATGGAGGAACACCGCCACCACGCCCCGGGCGCCCACGCGCTGCTGCGGGCGGCCGAACGGCGCGACCCGTTCTGGGCTCCGCAGGTGATCGTGCTGATCGCGATCGCACTCGACTTCGCCCTCCCGAGGAGGATCACCGTGGGCCCGGTGTGGCTGCTCCCGGCCGTCGAGATCCCGCTGCTGATCGCGCTCGTGATCGCCACGCCGCATCCCCGCGTGCGCTACTCCCCGCTGCGCCGGCGGATCGCGATGACGCTGATCGGCCTGGTCAGCGCCGTCAACGCGGTGTCGCTGATCCTGCTCTGCCATTACCTGCTCCGCGGGGGCACTCTGCCCGGCGGCGGCAAGGACCCGGGCCGGCCGCTGATCTTCGCCGGCATCGCGCTGTGGTTGACCAATGTGCTGCTTTTCGCGCTGTGGTTCTGGGAGCTCGATCGCGGCGGCCCGGTGACGCGCACGCTGGAACCCGACGCGATCCCGGATTTCCTCTTCCCCCAGATGACCGATGAGCGCTTCGCCCCGGTCGGCTGGCGGCCGACGCTGATCGACTACCTGTACACGTCGCTGACCAACGCGACCGCGTTCAGCCCCACCGACACGATGCCGCTGACCGCGACCGCCAAGCTGCTGATGGGCTTCCAGTCGATGATCTCGCTGCTGACGATCGGGCTCGTCGTGGCCCGCGCGGTCAACATCCTGCAATAGCCCTCACCGGACACGGCGCAGCTCGACCCAGGCCGAGCCGATCAGCTGGCCGGCGTACTCGAGCCGGGCCGGCCACAGCAGCTCGGACTCGGCCGCGGCGCGGCTCGCCCTCACGCGGGCGCCGGCCGCGAGCGCGTCGAGCAGTACAGGAAGCGATCCGGTTGAGGACGGCACAGACGCTGATCTTCGGCGCGCTCATCGGGGCGGGCGATGGTCGTCGGCAGCGGCCAGGCGTTACGGTGTGCCCGCGTGAGCGATCTGCAGCGTCCACCCGGCACCCACCCTCCGCCCCGCCCGCGGCGCAAGATCGACTGGGAGCTCGTCGTGTGCGGCCTGCGCGGCCACGAAATCGTCGGCGCCGATGCCGCCGAGATCCGGGTGCAGGACGCGCTCGTGGCCAGGGAGGGCGCCGGCCTGCGCTGGCATCGCTGCCTGCGCTGCGACAGCTGGGTGGCGCTGGCAGCGCCCGAGCACCCCGCCCGTTCACACCCGCCGGAGCGCGATCAGATCGTCGTCCCCCTGCGCGGCAAGGCCCTGCGGGACAAGATCGTCCTGAGGATGATCGCGGTCGACCGGGCGCTGCACTTCCTGATCCTCACCACGCTGGGCATCGCCGTGCTGCTGTTCGCCTCGCACGAGACCAGCCTGCGCGACAAGTTCTACCGCGTGCTCACCGACCTACAGGGCGGGGTCGCCGGGGGTCCCGTGCAGACCTCGGGCCACGTTGGCTTCCTGCACGAGCTCGACAAGCTCTTCTCGCTGCGCTCGGGCACGCTGCGCGAGGTCGGGATCGGGCTGATCGCCTACGGACTGCTCGAGGGCACCGAGGCCGTCGGCCTCTGGTACACGAAGCGCTGGGCGGAGTACCTGACCTTCCTCTCCACGACGATCCTGCTGCCGCTGGAGATCTATGAGCTCAGCAAGCGACTGTCGGCGCTGAAGGTGCTCGGGTTCATCATCAACGTGGCCGTGGTCATCTACCTGCTCTACGCCAAGCGGCTGTTCGGGCTGCGCGGGGGCGGGCGCGCCGATGAGGAGCGGCGCGAGCGCGACATGAGCTGGGAGGCGATCGAGCGGGCGACCCCACCGTACCGGGAGCTTCCGACCCGGGCAGATCCGGTCGAGCGGTGAGCAGCGGCGACGACCCGCTGCAGCCGGAGATCGAGCGCATCGGCGCCGAGCTGGCGGCGGCGTTCCCCTCCCACGCCCGGCACCCGATGAAGGCCCTCGATGCGCGGGCGATGGAGCTGGCTTCGAGCGACCGGGAGGTGAAGGCGGCGCTGTTCCGGTTCGTCGACGTGGTGCCGGCCTGCCGCTCGCTGGACGACCTCGCGCGTCATCTCACCGGCTTCCTGGACCAGGTGCCCGATCGGCCGCCGCCGCTGTCCGCGGCGATGCGGCTCGGCGACACGAAGGCAGGACGGGTCGCGCTCGGGGCGGCCGCGGCCTCCGGCGTCAAGCACATGGCCCATCGTTTCATCGTCGGCGAGACGCCGGGCTCGGCCCTCGGCGTCCTGCGTCAGCTGTGGTCGGCCGGCGTGGCCAGCTCCGTCGATCTGCTCGGAGAGGCGACGGTCACCGAGGCGGAGGCCGACGCCTACGCGGCCCGGTGCGCAGCCGCGCTCGAGCAGATCGCCACGGCGGCCCGAGGGTGGCCGTCCCGGCCGGCGCTCGAGCACGACTCGAGCGGGCCGCTGCCGCGTGCGCACCTGTCGGTCAAGGTCTCGGCGCTCACGCCGCTGCTGCGCCCCGACGCGCCCGACCTCGGCCGGCTCGACGCCGCCGGCCGGTTGCGGCCCCTGCTGCGCCAGGCCGACGCGCTCGGCGCCCACCTGCACATCGACATGGAGTCGCTCGACTCCCGCGAGGCGGTGCTCGACCTCGTGCTCGAGGTGCTCTCCGAGGACGAGTTCCGGAGCGGTCCGTCGGCCGGGATCGTGCTTCAGGCCTATCTGCGTGACTCGCCCGAGCAGCTCGAGCAGGTCCTCGAGTGGACCCGCGCCTGCGCGCGGACACCGCCGCTCCTGATCCGACTCGTCAAGGGCGCCTACTGGGATCACGAGATCGTCGAGGCCCGCCAGCATGGCTGGGCGGCGCCGGTCTACGAGGTCAAGGCGGATTGCGATCGCAACTTCGAGGCGCTCACCAGGGCGCTGCTCAGCGCCCGGCCCGCGGTCCGGGTGGCGATCGCCTCCCACAACCTGCGCTCGGTCGCCCACGCGATCGCCGTCAACCGGCGTGCCGGCGACCAGGATCGCGACCTCGAGCTGCAGGTGCTGCGCGGGCTCGGCGACGACCTCCAGGACGCACTGGCCGCGCGGGGCTTCCGGGTGCGGACGTACTGCCCGGTCGGCGATCTCGTGGCCGGCATGGCCTACCTCGTCCGGCGCCTGCTCGAGAACACCTCCAACGAGTCGTTTCTCCACGAGCAGGCCTCGGGGACGCCGCTCGCGCAGTTGCTGATGGCGCCGTAGGGCCCCATGGCACCGTCGAACAGAGGTTTCTCTCCGGCGCCAGCCCACGGGCGCCGCAGGCCGGGCAGTCGGCCTTCGCGAGCATGGCGGCATCGTATGGATTGCTCAGGGCGGGGCGCGTCGGTGGCCGGGCGCTCAGGCGCGGCGTGCGGGATCGCCGGCGGGCAGCACGTCGCAGGCCCAGTCGGCGCGCTTCCAGTCCGGCACCGGGGCCGTGTGGTCCGCCGCCGGCACGAACCGCGAGCGCTCGACGAGCTCCATCCGGTGGATGTAGCGGGGGCAGTTCGGGAACACCTGCGTCGCCCGGACCCTGACGACGAACTGGGCCCCCGGATATGCCCCGATCAGCTCGTCGTCCTCATCGACGGCGGCCACGCCGTTCAGCCGCAGCCGCGCGGGCCGCGCGGCGACGAAGTCGATGAACAGCATCCCCACCTGCGGGTTGACGGCCAGGTTGCCGGCCGAGAGATACATCCCGTTGCCGTCGTAGTTCGGGAAGGCCACCGTCCGCTCGTCGAGCACGCGGACGAATCCGGG
>Ga0208478_1000718_pt1 | contig 10773 bp, 12 predicted proteins | sample NGESurdeep072012_5_FD_184462 | JGI IMG/M metagenome (GOLD analysis project Ga0208478, IMG submission 184462) | Arctic peat soil microbial communities from Barrow, Alaska - NGEE Surface sample 415-2 deep-072012 (SPAdes) | ecosystem: Environmental > Terrestrial > Soil > Wetlands > Peat ... | reverse complement strand
TCGGATCGATCAATGCCCTCGCGCTGCTGGCCATTCCGTTTTTCGTCTATGCCGGCGAACTGATGGGGCGCGGCAGCGTTGCTCAGCGCCTGGTCGATTTCGTGCAGGGCGGCGTCGGCTCGGTGCGCGGCAGCCTTGCCGTCACCACGGTGGGAACGTCGGCGATCTTCGGCGCGATCTCCGGGGTGAGTGCGGCCTGCGTCGCCACCATCGGCCGCATCATGTATCCGGCGATGCGGCGCGCGGGTTATCCGGAAAACTTCTCCGCCGGTCTGGTCACCGCGGTCGGTGCGATCGACATCATCATCCCGCCCAGCATTCCGATGATCGTCTACGGCGCGGCGGCCGAGGAATCGGTGCCGCGGCTCTACGCGGCGGGCGTGGTGCCGGGCCTGATGTTGACGTTCATGCTCGCGGCCTATGTCATGTGGTTTGCGCGGCGCAACGGCATTGGCGCCGGCGAGGCGTTCAGGCTCGATCAGTTCCTGCGTGGCGCCACGCGTGGCATCTGGGCGCTCGGCATGCCGTTCATCATTCTCGGCGGCATTTACGGCGGCGTATTTTCGCCGACCGAGGCGGCGGCGGTCGCCTGCGTTTATGCCGCCTTCGTCACCCGGTTTGTTTTTCGCGAGCTCGCTTGGCGCGATATCGTCGAGGCCGCCTCCGCCACGGTTATTTTCTCGGCGCAGATTCTCATCATTGTCGCCTGCGCCGGGGTTTTCTCCTGGCTGCTGACCGTCAATCAGGTTCCCGCGGCGATCGTCGCTTGGCTGCAATCGCTCAACATTTCCGCCTGGATGTTTCTGCTGACGATCAACGTCATCCTGCTGATGATCGGCTGCTTCCTCGATCCGTTGTCGGCGATCCTGCTGTTGACGCCTTTGCTGGTGCCGTTGGTCAAGGCGTTCGGCATCGACACCGTGCATTTCGGCATCATCGTGACCGTGAACCTGGCGATCGGCCTGTTTCATCCGCCGTTCGGGATGAATATCTTCGTCGCTCAATCAGTGCTCGGGCTCGAATTGCGCTCGATCTATCGGGGCATCATTCCGTTTCTGGTGATCTATCTGATCGCGCTCGGTCTGATCACCTACATTCCGGCGATCTCGCTCAGCGGAATGTGGTTTCTGCTCGGGGTCAACTAAAACGGCCACGCGTAAAATGCGTGTGGCCGTTTCGTTGCGTTACTGTCCGCTCGCAGGCTAGTGAATTTTCTTCGCCGCCGCGACGATCGTGTCGTAGTCCGTTTTCATTTGCGGATTGGTCTCCAGCACCGCCGGGATCACCGACGTCACGTCTTTCAAGTAGGCAGCGGCCTCGGCGGTCGGCAAGGTAATCGCTTCGCCGCCGTTCTTGACCCAGATTTCCCGGGTGCGCTCGATATCGGCGACGCCGAACGTGGAAAATACAACTTCCGCCTTGCGCGCTTCTTCCCGCACGATCGTTGCGAGTTCCGGCCCGATCGACTTCATGAAGTTCCGGTTGACGACGCCGCCGACGAAAAGAAACGATTGCGGAAGATAGGTCGCGGTCTTGGTCACGTCATAGTATTTGAATCCGGTCAGTACGTTGAACGATGAGATCGAAGCGTCGATCGTCTTGTTCTGCATCGCCGGCAGCACCTCGCCGAGCGGGATCGATACCGGCGAAGCACCGAGCTTCTTGAACGGTTGAATGTGCAGCGGCGCCGGGCCGGGGACGCGAATTTTCTGTCCTTTGAAGTCCGCGGCGGTGCGGATCGCCTTGTGCGATGCCGCCATCAACGGACCATTGTTGCCCACCACCAGCAGTTCCACGCCCTTCGCTTCGCCGAAACTCGCTAGCCGGGCACGCACGGTAGGATCGGCGAGCACCTTCTGACTTTGCGCGACGCCGTCGAACAGGCCGGCGGCATCGAACACTTGGAAGCGCGGCTCCAGCCCGATCAGAAAACCTACGGCGGGCATGGCGAACTCGATGGTGCCGAGCGCGACGCCGTCAACGGTCGCGGGGATTTGTCCGAGCTGGCTCGCCGGATAGATCTCAACCTTGATGCGGCCACCGGAGCGCTGCTCGACGCCCGCCTTGAACGCCTTCATCCATTCATGCGGGGCATCGTTGACCGTCGGCGACGACAGTTTCATGGTGAATTGTTGTGCGCTCGCCGCGTTGGCGAACAACATCACGACTGCGATGGCAGCCATACGAAAGACCCAGCTTCTCATCTTGCAGCTCCAATTTTGTGTTGGCATGAATCGAAATTCCGGCGGTTTAAGACGAACAATATCAATATTCGTTCCGGCAATTGTCTCAGGTGGAACAGTTCATTAAATGTCGCCGGGCGATGTTGACCTGGATCAATCAGGGATGATGGTCGCATGGGGTTTTCTTGTGAAAGCCTCGGCGCAAGGCTACTGTGCGCTCGCGATCAGGCCGGTGCCGGAACCATAAAAGTAAGTCAACTCAATGCGTTATGTCTCAACCAGGGGCGAGGCCCCGGCACTCGATTTTGTCGAGGTTATGCTCGCGGGGCTGGCCCGCGACGGCGGCCTTTACGTGCCGGAGTCGTGGCCGGCGTTCGATGCTGAAACGATCGCCGGCTTCGCCGGCCGGCCTTACGCCGAGGTCGCGGTCGAGGTGATCCGGCCTTTCGTTGGCGCCAGCATCCCGGACGCGCAACTCGCCCGCATGGCGCGCGAGGCCTACGGCACATTCCGCCACCCGGCGATTGCGCCGCTCGCGCAACTCGGACCCAGTCTTTTCGTCTTGGAGCTGTTTCACGGGCCGACGCTCGCCTTCAAGGATCTCGCCATGCAGCTGGTCGCGCGGCTGATGGATCACGTGTTGCGTGAACGAGGCGAGCGCACCACCATCGTGGTGGCGACTTCCGGAGACACCGGCGGCGCCGCGGTCGAGGCGTTCCGCGGCCGCGCCCAGGTGGACGTGGTGGTGTTGTTTCCGCAGGGGCGCATTTCCGAGGTGCAGCGACGCATGATGACCACCGTGCCGGACGCCAACGTGCATGCGCTCGCCGTTGAAGGCACCTTCGACGACTGCCAGGCGCTGGTGAAGGCGATGTTCAATCATCACGCCTTCCGCGACCGCGTGCACCTGTCCGGCGTCAATTCCATAAACTGGGCGCGCATCGTGGCGCAGGCGGTCTATTATTTCACCGCGGCGGTCGCGCTCGGCGCGCCGCATCGGAAAATTGCCTTCACCGTTCCGACCGGAAATTTCGGCGACGTCTATGCCGGCTATGTCGCGACCCGCATGGGTTTGCCGGTCGACCGGCTGGTGGTGGCGACCAATGTCAACGACATCCTCGCCCGCACCTTCGCGACCGGCGCCTACGAGCTGCGCGACGTGGTGGCGACCACCTCGCCGTCGATGGATATCCAGGTCTCGTCGAATTTCGAGCGGCTGCTGTTCGACGCCTATGGCCGCGACGCCAAGGCGGTCACCGCGCTGATGGGCTCGCTCGCGCAGTCGCGCCGCTTCGCGGTCTCCTCGCATGCCCTCCAGCAGATGCGGGCGCTGTTCACCGCCGACCGCGCCGACGAGCAGGAAAGCGCCGCCACCATCCGCGCCTGGATGCGCGAGGCCGGCTACTGCGTCGATCCGCACACCGCGGTCGGCCTGGCTGTGGCCGAGAAAGAGGCGCGCGATCCGTCGGTGCCGATGGTGGTGCTGTCGACGGCGCATCCCGCCAAGTTTCCGGACGCGGTTGCGGCTGCCTGCGGGATCACACCCGCGCTGCCGGATTGGCTGACCGATCTGCCGCAGCGGCCGGAGCGCGTCACCGTGCTGCCGGCGGATCAGGCGGCGGTGGAACGGTACGTGACGTCGGCGTCGCGCGCGGCGCGTGAAGGAGCAGCGGCATGAGCGTCGAAGTCACCCGTCTCGCCTCCGGCCTGTCGGTGGTGACCGACCGCATGCCGCATCTGGAATCCGCCACGCTTGGGGTTTGGGCCGGCGCCGGCAGCCGCAACGAGGCGCCCGACGAACACGGCATTTCTCACTTGCTCGAACACATGGCGTTCAAGGGGACCAAGCGGCGCACATCACGCCAGATCGCCGAGGAGATCGAGGCAGTTGGCGGCGATCTCAATGCCTCGACCAGCGCGGAAAGCACCGGCTTCTACGCCCGCGTGCTAAAGGCCGACGTGCCGCTCGCGCTCGACGTGTTGTCTGACATCCTGACCGAATCGACCTTCGATGCGGAGGAGTTGCGGCGCGAGCAGAACGTGATCGTGCAGGAGATCGGCGCCGTGGAAGATACTCCCGACGATCTCGTTTTCGAGCGGCTGCATGAAACGGCGTTTCCCAAGCAGCCGCTCGGCCGCTCGATCCTCGGCACGCCGGAAACCGTGCGCTCGTTCAATTCGGCGCGCATCCGCGCTTACCTGTCGCGCAACTATCGCGCGCCCGGCATGCTGGTGGCTGCCGCCGGCGCCATCGAGCACGAGCGAATCGTCGCCGAGGCCGAGAAACGCTTCGCGGGCTTCATCGGACCGGCCGCGCCGGCGCCGGAACCGGCGTATTTCGGCGGCGGCACCAGGGTCGAGTCCCGCGATCTCGAGCAGGTGCATATCGCGCTGGCGCTGCAAGGCGTGCCCGTGCGCGACGAGCAGCTCTACAGCCTGCAGGTGTTCACCAGCGTGCTTGGCGGCGGTATGTCGTCGCGGTTGTTCCAGGAGGTGCGCGAGAACCGCGGGCTCTGTTACGCGATCCACGCCTTCCACATGCCCTATGCCGACACCGGCCTGTTCGCCCTCTATGCCGGCACCGACGAGGCGGACGCGCCCGAGCTGATGCGCGTGGCCATCGACCAGATCGCACTCGCCACCGAGACGCTCAATGAAACCGAGGTCGCCCGCGCCAAGGCTCAAATGAAGGCCGGCCTGCTGATGGCGCTTGAAAGCTCGGAGGCGCGCCTCGGCCAGATCGCGCGGCAGATGCTGGCCTATGGCCGGCCGATCCCGCTCGACGAGATCGTCGCCAAGGTCGATGCGGTGACGGTCGCCAGCGCGCGCGCCGCCGGCCGTGCGCTGATCGGCCGCGGCAGGCCGGCGATCGCCGCGATCGGACCCGGCGACGGGCTTGAAAGCACGGCCGCGATCGCTGAAGGTCTCGTGCGCCGGGCCGCTTGACCGGGGAGCATGAGAATGATCCCGAAAAGTGGGAACCGGTTTTCGGATAAGATCATGCTCAAGCAAGGCTAACCCGAATTTGCCCATGGCGTTTTTCCGCACCGTCACCAGCAATGAAACCCTACCGGCCGTCGCCGGCGCCGGGGTGACGCTGCGCGTGCCGCAAGGCGGCGACTATGCCGAGTGGGCGGCCTTGCGCGAGACAAGCCGCGCCTTCCTCGTTCCCTGGGAGCCGACTTGGCCCGACGACGATCTCACACGCGGCGCGTTCCGCCGGCGGATCAAGCGCTACGCCGAGGACCTACGCAACGATCTCGCCTATGCCTTCCTGATCTTCCGCAGCGAAGACGATGCGCTGGTCGGCGGGCTGACGCTTGCCAACATCCGACGCGGTGTCGCGCAGGCCGGCAGCATCGGCTACTGGACCGGCGAGCCGTTCGCCCGCAAAGGCTACATGACCGCAGCGATGCGCGCTTTGGTCCCGTTCTGCTTCGGGACGCTGCGGCTGCATCGCCTGGAGGCGGCCTGCATTCCGGGCAATACCGCCTCGGTCCGCCTGCTGGAGAAGACCGGCTTCCAGCGCGAGGGCTATGCGCGCAGCTATCTGTGCATCAACGGGGTATGGCAGGATCATCTGCTCTATGCGCGGCTCAAGGACGACGCCGATTAGCGCATGATCCCGAAAAGTGGGTACCGGTTTTCGGAAAAGATCATGCGCAAGCAAAATGTTAGGGGCGGGCGGTGATTCAAACTGAACGGATCATGGCATGCCTCGCCGCCTTTGGGTTGCCACGCTTGACTTGCTATAAAGGCGGGCAAGGGCGGTGGCGCCCCAAGAAACGTGAGCCGGACAATGGGTAGGGGACCAACCGAACAAACCGTGCGCAGCGGCGCGGGCACGCTCGCGCTCATGGCGCTGGCGCTGGCTCTGGCGCTAAGCGGCTGCGGCACCGCTAGCGATCTGCTCAAGTCTTCGCCTTTGGATTATTTCAGCTCGTCGTCGAAGGCAACCAACGATGCGGCCGCCGCCGGCGGCACGGCCAATATTACGGCCGATGATATCGACTGCCCGGAAGTCCAAGTGCGCACCGGCGCCGCGACCCTCATGATCGGCAGCAAGCCCGGAGAGGGTGAGCCGGCCGCGCTTGATGTGCGCTATCAAGGCTCCATCATCCGCACCGCGCGCGAATGTCACGTGAATGCCGGCATCATGACCATGAAGGTCGGCATCGAGGGTCGTGTCATCACCGGTCCGGCCGGCGGCCCCGGCACGGTCGACGTCCCGCTGCGCATCGCGGTGGTGCAAGAAGGAGTAAGTCCCAAGGCGGTGGCGTCGAAATTCGGCCATGAAACAGTGACCGTGAACGCTTCGATCGATCGGGTCACCTTCACCCATGTCGAATCCGACATCGCGTTCCCGCTGCCGCAGCCGCTGGGATTGATCGACGCTTACGTCGTCTATGTCGGCTTCGATCCGGTCAGCGCCCAGCCGGAAAAGAAACCGCCGGCCAAGCGCAAACCGGTTGCCAAGAAGCCGGCTGCAAAGCCGAAGCAGAGCTGACAGTCACAAACCGGCGTTAAGGCCGTCTGCTAGTTCAGTTTTTTGCGGACGTCGTCGATGCCCTTGGCGATCAACTCGCCGGCGAGCTTGCCCTTGGTTTCTTGGGCGAGCACCTTGGCGGCGGCGGCGACGGCGGCTTCGGCGGCGGCGCTGCGCACGTCGGCGGCGGCCTGCGCTTCGGCCTGGGCGATCTTGACCTCGGCCATTTTGGTGCGCCGCGCGACGAATTCCTCGATCTTGATCTTGGCTTCGACGGCGAGCCGCTCGGCCTCGGCCTTGGCGCCGGCGATGATCTCCTGCGCCTCGCTCTCGGCCTGTTCGCGCTTGTGACGATATTCAGCCAGCAACTGTGCGGCGTCGTCCTTGAGCTTGCGGGCCTCGTCAAGCTCCGCCTTAATGCGGCCGGCTCGCTCGTCGAGGGATTTTGCGATCATGCGGTGCACGCCGATATAGCCAAGGCCTGCCACGAACACGATGAAGGCCAGCGCCACCCAGGTTTCCGGATCGAACAGCATGCCCCGCGTCCTTAGTTCTTGAGCACGTCGGCGACCGCCGCGGCGACCGCCTTGTCGCTCGGCGCGCTGCCGATCAGCCGCTCGATAATGGCGCGGGCGGCGTCCTCGGCGATGGCGCGCACATTGGCCATGGCCGCCTGCTTGGTGGCGGCGATGGATTTCTCGGCCTCCGCCAGCTTGACGTTGAGTTCGCCCTCGAGCGTCTTGCGGGTGGCGTCCGCCGCGGCCGTCTGCTTGTCGCGCGTTTCGTTGGCGATGGCCTGCGCGCGGGCGCGGGCATCGGCCAGCGCCTTTTCATAGGCCGCCACCGCTTCGTCGGACTGCAGCTTGAGCTTTCCGGCCTCGGCGATGTCGTCGGCTATGCGCTTCTGGCGGCTCTCGATGATGGCGCCGACGCGCGGCAGCGCCAGTTTCGCCATCAGCACGTAAAGCAGGACGAAAGCGATCGCGAGCCAGACCAGCTGCGAGGCGAAGGTCTGCGACTGGAATGGCGGAAAGCCGCCATGCCCGCCTTCGGCCGGGTGCTCAGTGCTTGCCGTATGTGCCGGCTCGGCCATCGTCAGCTCCAGCGCCGCATGTTTCTCTTAGAGCGCGAACAGCAGCAGCAGCGCGATCAGCAGCGAGAAAATGCCGAGCGCCTCGGTGATGGCGAAGCCGAAGATCAGGTTGCCGAACTGTCCCTGCGCCGCGGACGGATTGCGCAGAGCGGCGGCCAGGTAGTTGCCGAAGATGATGCCGACGCCGACGCCGGCGCCGCCCATGCCGATGCAGGCGATGCCCGCACCGATGTATTTCGCTGCCACTGGATCCATAACCAACTCCTTCTGGTTCTAGCCTTGTCCGATCGGGCCTAGTGGCCCGGGTGTATCGCATCGTTGAGATAGATGCAGGTGAGGATGGCGAACACGTAAGCCTGCAGGAACGCCACCAGCGTCTCGAGCGCCATGAGAATGACGATCATGGCGAACGGCAGCACGCTGCCGGCCCAGCCGAGCGCGCCCATGGCGCCGCCCATCAGGATGATGAAGCCGGCGAACACCTGCAACGTGATGTGGCCGGCCAGCATGTTGGCGAACAGACGCACGCTGTGCGAGATCGGCCGCGACACGAATGAGAGGATCTCGATGAAGACGATCAGCGGCAGAATATAAATCGGCACGCCCTTCGGAACGAACAAATTGAAGAAATGCAATCCGTGCCGCCACAGGCCGTAGATCAGCACGGTCAGGAACACCGTGATGGCCAAGGCGGCGGTGACGATGATGTGACTGGTGACCGTGAAGGTAAAGGGGATGAGCCCGATCATGTTCACGGTCAGAATGAACATGAACAGCGTGAACACGAAGGGGAAGAACTTCATGCCTTCCGAGCCGGCGGTGCTGCGCACCGTGGTGGCGACGAATTCGTAGGACAGCTCCGCGGCCGATTGCAGGCGCGAGGGCACCAGGCCGCGTCTGGCGGTGCCGATCACCAGGAAAGCGGTAATGACGATGACCGCCGCCAGCATGAAGGCCGCCGAATTGGTGAAAGCGATCTCGGTGTGCCCGATCTTGGCGACCGGGAAGAGATCGATAATCCGGAATTGATGGATGGGATCGGCAGCCATTGGTCTCTGGTCGGTCAGATTTCCGGTGGGCGAACGACACCTGCCGCGCGCATCACGTTAAGGACCCCGGCGGCGAAGCCGAGCAGCAAAAACACAATCAGCCCCCACGGCGAAATTCCCAGCCAGCGGTCGAGCAGCCAGCCGATCAATGCGCCGACGACCACACCCGCCACCAGCTCGGTCGAAAGCCGAAAACCGCGGGCGAACGCCGAAGCATCGGCGGTCGAACGAGGACTGAAGTCGTTTTCGGATGGCCGGCTCGCGTTTTCGAGCCGTTCGCCGAGACGCTGGAGCCTCGCGGAGAGAGCAGCCTCGTCGTCCGGCGGTTCCTTGCGATCACCCTTGCCGCGCGTGCCGTCAGCCATGCTTTCGACTCGCGTGGATTTAAAGGCCTCGCACTTGATTCCGCCGCCCTAAAAGCCGCGCGGACCATACTGATCGGGTATGTTCGAGTCAAGAAACCGGCTTTGCGGCGTAAGTGTTTGATATTGGAAATTAAATGCAATATTTTCCGCCCGCTTCGGCGGCGTTGCGTGCACTGACACAATGCTGTCAACAGAGACCGCGACGCTCGGGTTCAGGCAGTGGCGCGCGGGTGGTAGGCTTATCCGCCCCAGCGCAGGAGTTAAGAGGATCATCGCGATGCGCAACTCGACGCTTGCCCTTGCCGTCCTGCTGGCTTGCGCGGCTTCGCCCGCGTCGGCGCAGGACGGCGCGCCGCCGAACGTGCCGAGCCGGTATTCCTTCAATCGTGTCGACGATGGCTTCTTGCGCCTCGACAATCAGACCGGGCAGATCGCGTTCTGCAGTCCGCACGCCGTCGGCTGGGCGTGCCAGGCGGTACCGGAAGACCGCGCCGCGCTGGAGAAGGAGATCGCGCGCCTGCAGGGCGAGGTCGCGAGCCTGAAGTCGGAGATCGCGGCGCTGCGCGAGCCGCCACCGCCGCTGCCGCCGGCCGACCTGACGCCGCCGCGGCCGCCGCGGCCGCCGGCGGACCTGACGCCGCCGACGACTGAAAAGAGCGAGGACGCGACCAAATTGCGCGAAGACATCGAACGCGCCCGCGCCGCATTCGAAAACGCTTGGCGTCGGTTGGTCGAGATGATTTTAAATTTCCAGAAGGACATGATGCGCAAGGGCTAATCCAGCTCGGCGCCATGCGCGCGTACCGTGCCTGGTCGAATATCAGCTGTCACCGAGGTCACGCCGCAACTGATTGCGACCGCGACGCTGCGCCTGGACACACCGGGCGCCGGCTTCACCGACATCACCAGTCATGCCGCAAGCTTCCTTGCGCAGATCGGCGCGGTCGAGGGGACGCTGTTGATCTTTCTGCGCCATACCTCTGCGTCGCTCACCATCCAGGAGAATGCCGATCCCGATGTGCAAACCGACCTCATTTCCGCGCTCGACCGTCTCGCCCCGCAAGACGCACCCTGGATTCACGACGTGGAGGGGCCGGACGACATGCCGGCGCATGTGAAGGCCATGCTCACCGGCGTGTCGCTGCATGTGCCGGTCATGGCGGCCAAACTCGGGCTCGGCGCCTGGCAGGGCATCTATCTGGTCGAGCACCGGCGGGCGCCGCACCGCCGCGAGATCGTGTTGCAATTCGTCGGCAGCCGCTGAAAATACGTGCGGGGCCGGATGGGCCCCGCACGCGACTTATATTGCCAGGTTGCCGATTACGCTTATGCCGCGTCCGGCCCCCAGATTCTCATCTTGCGCGTCTCCGGCATCAAGAACAGGCTGAGCACCAAGCATACCGCCGGAACAGCGATCGGGTAGATCAGCGCATAGGCGAGACTGCCCGTCGCCGTGTACACCGCCGTGGTGATGAACGGCACCAATCCGCCACCCCAGCCGTTGCCAATCATGTACGGCATGGATACCGCCGTGTAGCGGATCCGGCCGGGGAAGAATTCAGCCAGGAACGCGCCGATCGGCCCATACACCATCCCG
>Ga0208478_1000717_pt1 | contig 10775 bp, 14 predicted proteins | sample NGESurdeep072012_5_FD_184462 | JGI IMG/M metagenome (GOLD analysis project Ga0208478, IMG submission 184462) | Arctic peat soil microbial communities from Barrow, Alaska - NGEE Surface sample 415-2 deep-072012 (SPAdes) | ecosystem: Environmental > Terrestrial > Soil > Wetlands > Peat ... | reverse complement strand
AAAATTTTTAAGAGTTTGTATCAAGAGGCACTCGATTTGTCATTCAGATTATAAAATTTTATAATTTTTTATAGTCCGACCTTTTTATATCTATAAATATATATTCTGGATATCAATCCTACTCATGCCTCACCCCTGTTACCCGTAAAGCATTGAGGGGGGAGGGGGATATTATGCTTGGATACCCCCCCCCACCTTTTTGGGCATACAATAGTATTTATCAATAAGAATATACTAATAATATGAAACTACAAGATCGATACCCATATGACTCAGCCATTGTTGGATTGAATAACCTCTATATTGTTGATTATAAGGGCGATTTCTACATCAATTCACCATGTATCATGGTTATCAACAAGACCATAATTACAGGAAGAACTTATTTGCTTGTTGATAATCACAGATGAACAGGTGTCAGTTTGATTGATGTTAATCTTATTGATGTTTACTTTGATGAGGGGGTCATTAATCTCATTGTACAGGACATCATCTCTCAAAAGACATTCTGCTTAAATCAATATATTAAATGTCCGCAAAACCTCTGCAAATGGATTCTAATCGATATTGATTTCTATTTTGATGATATGAAATCCAATATTATTAAATCATTTTGTGGGAAGTGTGATAACATTATGATGAAACATATTGCTCAAAGACGATGCAAGAATAGCACTGATGATCTATTAGATTTTGAATTTTGATATTAAATCAATGTCCAAGTATTAATCTTTAGATGCTCATTTTACGGGTATGTTTTACTTTTGCCACTATTATTAATCACATGAGTAAGAAAGAAAAAATCAAAATCTCAGAGATGTTCGTGACGAAAACTGACAAAGAACGATGCTTTTTTGGTTGTATTAAAAGATTGAAGTAAAAAGGCGACATAAATTAAATATCTGCAACTCAATCTAATAATATCGGATATGTCACATTCTGAAATTATTATATAAAAAATATTGTACGTTCAATACAACAAAACAAAAGTTACAAATAATCATAAATTGCCAAAACTGTTTTATGCTAAGTTGAATTAGTCAGTTTTGCTTATTTGTTCCACCAATATTCATGTTTCCAATACGCTACTCCTCCATGATGAGAGCAAGCACCTCTTCCAGTAGCATAACTTTCAGTCCCGTTCCAACAATGACAACCAACTCTGTATTGTGATGCACAAGTAAAAAATGTCATTATCCAATCGCAAACAAGATTCATGACAAATCTTAATACATAATCCACAAGCGTTGCATTTATCTAATTACTTTCTAAATGTGGGAATAATGTAATTCTTTTCGAAAGTTATGTAACACTAATTATTTTAAAGGTCCTCAATTTTGTAAGATTATTATTCATCTTATTTGATTTCATTTCATACAATAGTCTTTAAAAATACTTTTATTAAAATTTGGTTTTATGTCATAACAATTTTAAAAGTAAAAATTATGAATCTAAAAAGAATTTTTGGCGGATTACTTACTGTTCTCGGAATAGGAAGTCTTATTTATGCTGCGGTAGTATTTGTGAGTAACTCAGGTGGTAACCATGACACTAAATCGCTGATAATATTTGGAATACTCGGTTTAATATTCTTCGTGGCAGGTATTAGTCTGATACGAACCACAAAAGATGAAGCATAATGTGTGAATAATGTGACTCTTTTCGAAATTTATGTAACAATTACCTTAGGATGTGACCTTAACTTGGTGCTATTAATCTCCGGCTAATAACCGGTAATCGTTTGTTACGTAACCATATTTTCAAAATTTCAGATAATTTTAACCAACAAATATTGCAATTATCAATTTTAAGATGGAAGTGCTAAAAGGGTAAGATTATAATAAAAAGAGGCAGTCATAATTGATGTCTCGATGCATTAAACCTCGTGCTAAGGGTCCTGAAGGACTGCCTCTGGGTCGGTCATCCGACCTGTATCTTAAAAAAGGCGACACTCGTTATTAATTTCGATGTCTGAAGAAACCTGATACGCTCAATGAGTATGTGTCGCCTTTTATAGATTTTATATAGATATATTTTGCACGTTTCAATTCAACAAACCAAATTTAAGGTAAGAAAAGCAAAATGTCAAATTTATTTAAAGGACACCTTAATATCATAAGTTAAATGGCAAGTGTTCTGGAGAGGTATGAACTCGTATCTATATTCATATGGTTTGCTATGGTATTGCAATTGGACCTTTCTAAACTCCTTAGAATGCCCCGATATTACATATGTCCTGTTATGTTCTGGACTTCGTCTTTAATCATTGTTCATTCGTTTAGAGTATTGGTAATAAATCGCAAAACCAAAATCCTTTGGTAGTTATGTTTGCTGGAAGTGTGCTGACATCTTCTGTTTTTATTTCAAGTGGTTTGTAAACTTTTTCGCCAATTATAAAATTGATTTTCTTCTTGAATATAGGTGCATCATAACAAAATGTGTGATATTCTCCGTTTTCACCACAAGGGTCAACGCTAACAGGTAATTGTTCAATAAATGATTTGTCTATATCTCGTCCTAACCATTCTTCTCCAAGGTATCCGTCATTAGTGCAACAAATAACAGCTTTAAATTGTCGGCTGATTAAATCATTGATTAGAATTTTTGTGTCCATATTCCATAATGGGAAAACTCCTTTCATTCCCAACTTAGCTAAATTAGTTTCACGATATACTCTTAAATCTTCCAAGAAAATGTCGCCAAAAATTACATTATTAATACCTTCTGATTTGGCTTTTAATAAAACTGTTTCCATTTTTTCTTCATACTCATTGTTTGTTCCTTCATTTACTCTAACCTTCAAAATCGGAATACCGATTGATTCAGCTTGATTGTCCAATAATTCTTCTCTAACTCCGTGCATTGAAATCCTTTTAAACTTATCATTCACCGTAGTGAGTAAATATTCTACATCAAATAATTTTTCAGTTAAAACTTTATGTAAGCAATAAGAAGAATCTTTTCCTCCACTCCAACAAAATATAGCTTTATGTCTGTTCATATAATCTGTCCCTTGAGGTTGTAGTTTCACTCGTAGTCTTGCACTGGATTTAATTAGATGACTTTAAATCTCATAAAGAAAAACTTATATTTGAAAACCAGTGGTCAAAGAATGGGGAGTCGTTAAGTTGAAATATTTTCATTCTAATTCTAATTTCAAAATTAATGAGTTATCATTATATTGGAATACCTTGAAATCATTCTTCTCTAATACTCTTATGGATGAAATATTTTCACTATCAGTTTCAGCTCTAATTACTTTCACTTCTTTTTTATTATTTTTAATCCACTGAACTAATCCAGCAATCGTCTCTGTCATTATGCCTTTATTTCTATATTCATTGTCTGTGCCGTATCCAATTTCAACTTCTCCCATTTCATTTGGTTCTCCATGAAAACAAATCCCACCAACAATTGCCTTTTTGCTTTTCTCTATCACAATACACATTGTATAAAAAAAAGAATCTTTATTGGAATCTTCTAAGTTTGGTAAAAGATCATTTATTATTGCGTCTTTAGTCTCTTTATCAATTAATGTTTGCGAAGATATCAAACCCAAGTCATTTGCTAAATCAGTTGGCGAATCAATATGTTTTTTTAATTCATAACACGTTAAAGGCTTTATTATTAATCTTTTTGTTTCAATCATATATTGACCCATGAGTTTTTTCTTAACATTACAACTAACGGTACTCGGTTATGCGCAGGTGAGTTAGTGTGGCTTTGTCTATGTCTTGCGATGAAAACCTACCAATAACCTGTTTTATAGGGCGTTTTCATTTGTTTTCTCGTCCAGTGTATTAAGTTTTTCTTTAATCTCTTTAAGTTCGTCTAACATCTCCATCATGATAGGATTAGATTTGGAAAGATTTCTAAGTTCTTCCTCCCTGAATCCCAATTTTGTATCCATATAGCCAAGTAAAAGTGAAAGAAAAACAAAGAGTATTAGTGCGACAGGGATAGAAATTATTGCATATTTAAATATAAGTTCTCCCCAAGGATTACCCTTAAAAGATCGAAGAAATACAATTCCAATCAGAAAGAATTGAATATAGCTGATATACATTCTTGATCTATCAAAGTAGATTTTCCATCTGATTAATGATCTTTTGTTTATGCTTGATTTAATAATTTTCATCGGTGTTGATTTTAGGAATATAATTTTGTCATTATGTAAATAGGTGCTATACCTTATTTTGAACCTGTCCCTCTTTCAATATCTTGCAGAAAGTAGTCAGTTATCCCAATAATATTAAGTGCCTTTGAAATTTTGGATGTATTTTTTAAGAAATGAATCAATCTGATTCTTTTCAATACCTAATTCTTTCTTAATTGCAGATATTGCATTATCAGAAGGATTTGGATTGGCAATTGGATACTGGAATAATGCTTTTACTTTTTTAGTGCCTCCATTCTTTAAAGCATAATCAATAAAGATAGCACCTATGGTATAGAAGTAATTTGTACCATTATCTAAAACCTTGTCAAGATCATCAAACTTTGATAAGTCGATGTCTGGATTATTGATAATCATTTCCCTTAGCTGATCTACAAGTAAGGAATAATTTTGTCCAGCACTTCCTCCATAATAAGTAGCAATACCTTCTTGAAACAGAGAATTGCCTTCAGGAAACATAGGCATAAATATCGAATGAATTATTTCATGCATTTTATCCTCACGGGTTGCAAGGATTATGTTTTGTCCCTTTATTGTATAAGCTGCATCTGGGAATGAACTACTCATTATTGTATAATCAAATCCAATTATATTATTTGCTTCATCTAAACTATTGCCTATGATATAAATTACTTTTCGTTTGTCAGTATTTCCATACATTGAAGATATTTTGGAATAAAATTCAGCCATCTGATTTGCTTTTTGGTTATTAAAGGAATAAGTGCTTGGGTAATAGTAGTAGAAATTGTCAACCTGATAATGTTGGAGTTTTGGTTTTACTATATAAAAGTTATTATACAGTCTATAGACAGAGTTGGTTTTCTTAGCAAACACATTAAAGATGGCAAGATATGATTTGCTAATTGTATCTCCCATAGACCATATATTTCGAATTCTATAGTAATCATTATCTGCCTTCTTAATATCAAAAACCTCTAAGTCACCATAAAGGTATGAAGGTAAGCTAATGGCAGCTTTAACAATATCAGTGAACCCTTGATCTGTTTCATACTTGTTCCAGTAATTAAAGGAGGATTTATCAAACCCCTTTTGACAGTTAGTTACATATGCCTGCCACAAATCTCTTACCTGAATAATTGAAGAATCTTTGGTATCCTGAATATCGTAACTAAAAGTAATTTTCTGTCCCCAAACAGATAATGGGATAATGAACAGAATTGAAATAAATATGCGTTTCATTGAAATTCTTTTTAAATGTCAAATTATAGTGCTTTAATTTTTTCATATTTTGTAATAATCGAACTGAAATATACGACTAACTTATCAAAATTTCATTCTATTCGAAAGTGGAAAAAGAGTTTATTGAATTAATAATTAAACATCAAGGAGTATTACAGAAGATATGTAATATCTACTTTTATAGAAATCCATTCAAAGAGGACTATTATCAAGAAATATTGATAAGGCTTTGGAAATCATATCCAAGTTTTAAAAATCAATCAGCCTTTTCAACATGGTTATATAGGGTTGCGATAAATACATCGATTGACATAATTCGCAAACAAAATTTACAACCAATTCACTCTGAATTATCTAAAATTGAATTCAACATACCAGAATATGAGCATAACATCGAATCTGATAGGAAAGATAAACTTTATCTGGCAATCAATCATTTATCCGATGTGGAAAAGGCGATAATCATTTTGTATTTAGATGATTACAGTTATAAAGAAATTGCAGAAACAATTGGCATTTCAGAAAGTAATACTGGCGTAAAAATCAACAGGATAAAGAATCAACTTATTAAAATATTGGAAAATGGACAAAAATGATTTAAAATCTATATGGTATGAAGCACATACTAAAAATGATGAAAATATTTACAATAAAGTAGATATCGAAAAAACTATACGTATGAATCATAGTAAAGCTATTTCTAAAGTCTTATCAGATGTGAAATTGAAAATTCTTATTAATGCGATTGTCTTAATTATTTTTACTGGTTTGATGATATATGCGTTCTTATATCTTAAACTTCATTTGTCATTAAATTCAATAATCCCTCTGACTTTGGCTGGGTTATTTCTTTTATTTAAAACAACCTCGGAAATTCAAAGGTTATTTATTCTAACAAAAACAGCAGATCATATGTCGGTTAAAGAATCCATGTTAATTTTTAGGAAGAAATTAAATAAGATAAAAATAATCGATTTTATAGTTTATCTTATCTTTTTCTACATGTCAGCTATCGGAATAGCTTATTGTTATGTTAAAGATATTGGTGGAGTTAAGAATTTATCGTGGAGTAATAATATACTACCATTACCATTATTGCTAATATTTATTTTGTTGCTTCTTTTTATTCCATGGTTAGTTAAATATCAACATAATCAGAGTTATAAAAAAATATATTCAAATCTTAATGACTCTGTGAGTATCCTTAATGATCTGTCATAATACATTTTGCTGCAAACACATCTTTATAGTTAGTTGCAATTTTAAATCTCGTAATAAGAGATATCCCTTTTTGTATTTATTTCATTTGCATTAAGTTATAATTATTAATGTAAATTACAGTTGTCTATATGTAAATTATATTTGTCTATATGACAATTATATTTTACATTTGATGAATAATTAAAACTGAATGCCATGAAACCAAATTATCTTTTGTCGAATCAATTTAAAAAAATTGGCTGGATAATATTTGTCCCGTCAATGATTCTTGGTCTATTATTTGTTATCTTTCAATTTCAGCCAAAATTTCTTGATATTAAAGTTTTTGCAATTTTGGATTCAAGTAATGCACCTTGGGATTCTTGGGTAAATTTTTGCACTGTCACTCATACAAATGCAATTGATGAAATCATTGGGATTTTATTAATTATCAGTTCTTTTTTTATTGCATTCTCAAAGGAAAAAAACGAGGATGAATTTATCTCCAAAATAAGATTGGAATCCTTACTTTGGGCGACTTATGTAAATTATGCGATCTTAATTGTCTCCATATTATTTGTTTATGGTGGGTCATTTTTTTGGGTGTTAGTTTTTAACATTTTCACAATTCTATTATTTTTTATTATCAGGTTTAATTGGGTTATTAGAAAATCAAAAAAAATAGCAAAAAATGAAAAATAATATTAGAATAGAAAGGGCGATTAAAAATATAACTCAAGAAGAACTGTCAAAATTGGTTCAAGTCAGTCGTCAGACAATAAATGCTATAGAGTCAGGTAAATATGTCCCTTCCACATTATTGTCACTGAAAATTTCTAAAATATTTGAAAAGACTGTAAATGACATTTTTCAGTTAGAAGAATCTGATTGGAAAGAATCATAGTCCTTGCAGGCGATTAACTTGATTTTTTGTTATATCACTTAAAAAAAGTGGAAATACTCCACTCATTAAAACAAGAGATTGACAATCCAGTCAATATGCTTCCCTTGGTTGTTAATAAATTGCTGTTTTAATCCATTTCACCACTTTTGATTAGGTTCATAAACTCATTGCGATATGTTTGTCCAATAGGGAAATATTTTTCTTTTATTTTCACCATATTACCTTCGACTGTATCAATCTTGTTAATGGCTACTGCATGAGATTTATGTATCCTGACAAAAAGATTGTTCGGCAATTGATTTAGTAGATTTTGAAAGGTATCGTGAACCATTATAAACCTCCCATTAAAAAACACTTTAACGTAATCTCCAACAGACTCTAAATGATAAATTTCATTGATAATTATTCGATGAATTTTCTTGTCGGATTTCAAAAAGATGTACTCATGATAATTATTGTCATTACTTTGGTTTTTCAGGTTGTCAATAGCTTTGTTTACAGCTTTTAAAAAACGTTCAAATGGGAAAGGTTTCAATAGAAAATCTACTGCATTGACTTCAAAACCTTCGACAGCAAATTCTGGATAAGCTTACTGTTTACTTCTTGTAATTCGAACCATGATTTGGATAGCTTTAAAAGAGTTGTAATGAGAATGTAAATCACCATAAACATTCCAATTTCCAAGAAATCAAAATGTGAAACAAAATAATAATCAGGAAAAACAATATCCGCTAACCAATTAAATGTAATGTTGTTTAAAATAATTGATGAAATAATTGTTGCTAATAATGCAATAAAGTAAATAATGAATTTTTTCTTATCGAACAATTTTGGCATAAGCAACTCTAAGTTGATATATACACCGAATAATAAACTCACATGAAATAGACCAGAAAAAATATAATCTATTCGTGTAACTTCATCAGAAATTTTAAACATTTGGGAAAAAATAAAAAAAGATACCAGCCAAAACAGGATATGTGAAAATATCCTGTTTACAGGCTGATTCTTATTAAAGGATATCTTCATATCAGATTTTGATTAATGTATATTTCATAAAATCGCTAAAGGCTTTGTCTTCCTTGGCAAATTTTATTACAAACTTTTGTAATTCTTCAGGTTTAGCAGTTAATTAAGGTATAAACGCCATTGTTTTCGTGCTTAATACGAATTTTATTTTCGTCAAACAGCTTTTGTAACAATTCAGAGTCAAACCAATTTATTTCAAGTTTATTTCCAATGTCAATTTTCGCAAAAGAATGGACACTCATTAGGTGAATAGCTAAAAAAGTATTACTCATTTGCCATACTTCAGGGAATAAATCGATAAATACATTATCTCCAAGTTTTACTATATGTAAATGAAATTCTGTGTAGTCCTCTGGCATTGATTTATCATAAATATTTAAAGTATAAGTAAACTTATTAGGAATCTGTTCACTTCCTCTATCAAAAGGATTATTAAGCCTTTTCTTCCAGATTTTATTTTGAAAAGAAATTTCCCAAATCATGGTGTCTATTACTGTTTTGTTTTCTGATGTCGGGAAAAAGTCCTTATTATTTAAACTTTGCCATTTTCCGATAATTCTATCATCCCTGATAAGTTCTTTTTCGGTATAAAGAGGATAGAATGAAAGTACGGTACAACTCGATACAATAACAGTTGCTAAAAGACCTGTAACAATTGTTCTTGCTTTCATAATTTTAATTTTAGTGAATATTAATATGATAGCAAAGGAAAATGATAATAAGTTTGCATTCAAATTATTTCGTTGAACGCTATTCTTTTGTCGTTGAATAACAAATTTAATCCTCCACCAATCCAAAATCTCTGATTAAGTTAAAACTGAATAGGTTTAATCCACTGTACTATAATATCAAAAAATAAGTCATTTCAACACTATACAGGAAATGATGAATCAGTAAAATGATTTATTATTAATAATGATTAAATTCGAACAAATAAGATACAAGAAGGTAGCACTATTCATCCATTTTGGTATGTAAATGAGCACCTTTAGTAAACATTTAAACTGTTAATGACTAAAATACGACCATCTATGAAAAAAACAGTATTTGGATTAATCATTTTATTATCAATTTCCTGCAATGAAAATCCGAAAACGGAATTTTCATTAATTGGTAACACAAACGGAATTGAAAACGGAACAATTTTATATTTGGACAATATTTTAGCCAATAAACTTATCGACTCTACAATAATTGAAAATAATCAGTTTAAATTTCAAACCAAATTATCTAAAACACCATTAGAAACAGTTTTAAGAACAAAAGATAACTCTCACTATAGATTTTTATGGTTGGAAAATAAACCAATGACTTTTGATGGGACTAAAATGGATTTTAGGCATGCAATCGTAAAAGGTTCGGATTCAGAAAACTTAAATCAAACTTTATATAATCATATAGACACACTTTCGAGAACCGAAAGACCAAGACTGGAAAAGGAATTTGTAGAAAACAACCCAAATAGCATTGTTAGTGCATCTATCCTTTCAGTTTATGTAACGACTTGGGGTAAAGAAAAAGCAGCTGAACTTTTTGAAAAATTCTCAGCAGAAAATAAAAATTCAGAATATGGTAAAAAAATTGCAGATTATATCAGGCTAAACAAAGACCCGAAAATGGGAGAACAGTTTGTTGATTTTGAAATGTCCGACCCATATGGTAATTCAAAAAAACTTTCTGACCTCAAAGGTAAAACCATATTACTGGAGTTTTGGGCTTCTTGGTGTGGTCCTTGCAGACAGGAGAACCCAAACCTTGTAAAAACTTATAAAAAGTTTAACACAAAAGGATTTGAAATCTTTGCCGTTTCATTAGACGAAGAAAAAGACAGTTGGCTTATGTCAATCAAAAAAGACAGTTTGAACTGGGAACACGTAAGTGATTTAAAGGGAAACGATAATGAAGCATCACTTATTTATGGAGTTAATGGCATTCCCGACAATTTTCTGATTGACCAAAACGGAGTAATAATTGGACGAAATTTAAGAGGCGATAAACTGAATGAAAAACTTGCAGAAATACTGCCCACCATTAATAAACGCCATATTCCATAATACTTTGCCTCATCATTATTTGTCAGATTGAGCCATAAGTTAAAATGTGGTATTCAATAAATCTATTTCGACTATTTAGTTAGGAGTTTGGAAATATATTGTTTTGCTGATAGTCCATCTGTTATTTCCTGAATTGCAATATTCTCATCATGAACTTGAATTGTAGTTGAGTAATTGATATACTTCCTTTTAAAGTATATAATGCGTTTAT
>Ga0208478_1000714_pt1 | contig 10785 bp, 8 predicted proteins | sample NGESurdeep072012_5_FD_184462 | JGI IMG/M metagenome (GOLD analysis project Ga0208478, IMG submission 184462) | Arctic peat soil microbial communities from Barrow, Alaska - NGEE Surface sample 415-2 deep-072012 (SPAdes) | ecosystem: Environmental > Terrestrial > Soil > Wetlands > Peat ... | reverse complement strand
CTCCATCTCATAACGCGATATATTCTGATTGGCAAAGGATATTTCTGCTCCAAGGAGTACCACGCTCCAACTACTCTGTAACCAGATAATAAATAAGGGTACTGCAGCAAAACTGCCGTAAATAGCATTCAGCTTTGTTATCCCGAATTGAAGATCAATATATAACCATTGTATCCCTTGAAGGATAGTACCTGCTATTATACCTGAAATCAATGCAGGAACAAAGTTTACTTTCGCGTTTGGCATTATAATGAAAAGTACAGTAAGTGCTACCCAGCTGAGAAAATAAGGGGAAAACTTGACTAAAAAACTAATAACAGGCTTAAAAAAGTCAAGGATGGGCGCGTTAGTCATATAATCAGGAAGCTTTGTAATTATAAAACCCGTTATACCACTGGAAAGGATGATGAAAACAGGTGCAATAAGCATTATAGTCAGATAGTCGGTAAATTTTCTGTGCCATGGTCTTGATGATCTGATCTGCCAGATATGATTGAATGAGCTTTCTATATGATTAAGTAATGACATTACTGACCAGAAAAGTATTATTATACCGATCCCCGCAATATAACCTCCACTGGTTTTTTCAATGGCAATCCTGGCATTCTTAAGAAGCCATAACAAAACTTCCTGCTCAGACTGGGATTTTTTGATTATTAGGTCTTGAAGGGTTTGATCAAGACCGAAGCCTTTGGCGATTGCAAATACTATTGCCGCAATAGGTATAACAGAAAGAAGCGAATAGAAAGTCAAAGCCGACGCCCTCAACTGAACTTTATCATTATTGAATCCGCGGGCAGCCAGGAGAAATATTCTTAATTGTTTAAAAACAAATGTTTTCCCCTTTGAAATTTCTGAAAGCGGAGTGCGCCAGATGGCATCATTCAGTCGCTTTATCATGTTAAGTGCCCAGGTGACAGGATTTTCCATGATGTTATTCGCATTAATATCAATAAGTTATTCAAATGAATTTCTCTTAGATTCAAATATACAAAATACCTGATGGTATGAAATGAGATAAAGTAAAAAAATTGCTATTTTCACTTTAGAAATAGAATGCGGAATGAAAGTTGAGATCCTGGAGTTTATCGAAGGAGCAAGGAATGCAAAAGGCGTTACAGTTATCATAGACGTATTCAGGGCCTTTTCAGTAGCTTGTTATGCAATCGATGCCGGTGCAGTAAGAATCATTGCCACATCTGAAGTTTCAGAAGCATTTGAATTGAAAAAGAAATATAAAAATTCGGTTCTTGTCGGTGAAAGAGACGAGAAAAAAATTGAGGGCTTCGACTTCGGTAACAGCCCGACAGAAATAATTAGGGCAGATCTTTCAGGAAGAACTGTAATACATACCACAACTGCCGGCACACAAGGACTTATCAGTGCGTTAAATGCAGATTCAATTCTTACAGGCAGCTTTGTCAATGCAGGTGCTATAGTCAGATATTTAAAATCTATTGATCCCGATCATGTCTCGCTTGTAGCTATGGGGTATCGTGCTGCCAATTCTGCTGAAGAAGACCTGATGTGTGCCGAAATGATAGCTTCAGAACTGAAAAACGAAAAATTTATCCCTGAATCCCGAATTGCTAATCTTCAGAATACTTCAGGAAAGCGATTCTTTAACCCTTGCAACATTGATTTTTCACCTCCTACCGATTTCTTCCTCTGCACAATGATAAATAAGTTCGATTTTGTATTAAAAGCTGCAAGAAGATTTGATGGTAATGTTGATTTAATGAAAATCAATGTTTAATCAATTTATTATCAATTGAAAGAATCATTAGCTTCTAAGAATATTACCCTAACGAATTGATGAAGACAAATATACCATGGAAGTCCTTCACGGAAGAAATGATTATTAGATTTCAGGAATTCCTAGAATACAGGCAGTATATTTTTCCTTATATGAATCTCACGATAGGTACAAAACATGCTCATCTTATAAAAACCAAATAACAGAAGGGAAATATTACTTGAATCAAGCCTGATCTCCATCCGGTCGCGGTATTTGATAAAAATGGCAGCCAAAATTCGAGTTAATCCGAAAAACCTGAGTTTATTGTAAATCCTTAACATCATGACAGTCTCTGAAAATGATCTCTTATCAGTGACTTTATCATAAAGCTGACTCAGATTCTCTATTCCCAATTTAGTCTTATTAAGAAATTCCCTGTTCGATTCCAGTCCCTCATGCATGAGCCCATTGTCAATATGAAGTATATTAATTCCAGCTTTTTTCAATTGGTAGCCCATAAGCGTATCTTCATGACCATACTGTTTCAGCTCTTCGTCGAAACGGATTCTTGAAAAAATAGATTTTTCAATCAGAACATTAAATGTCGAGAAACCTGCATGCGGGTGTTTATTCCTTTCAGCTGCACTTTTTTGTTCTCTCCATTTTCCGTACTTCCATCTAAGAAGTTTGTCAGGATCACCTGGTGCACTGTCATGATACAATGTTCCACCACATATTACTTTTGAATTTTTCAAAAAGGGAAGCCACTTCAGGATATATGCTTCGGCTGTTCCAGGCAGCATTACATCAGCGTCAATAAAAATTAAGAAATCACCGTTTGCCTCTAAAGCGAGCCTGTTTCTTATTGCAGCTCTTCCAATGTTTTTCTCAGAAGTGATCACTTTTACGTTGTCTGCTTCAAGCGACCGGTATTTTTCGCGGTATTCAGTCGAAGAACCATCATCACCTATAACAATTTCAGAGAATTCAGGAACTTTGCCCATAGCATTTTTCATGCTGTAAACAAGCGCAATAATGTCATAATCAAATACGGGAATCAGCAGCGAGATCTTCATTTTTATCGATGGTTATTATTTCAAATGTACAATATATTTTCTTATTATTTGTCTGACAAACTTTGGCAAAGAAATTGCATTGGCTATTTTTGCAGATGTATTTAATAATCTTAATCATAAATGAGAAAGTTATTATTTTTTATTTTACTTTCATCAGTCCCGGCATTTTCGTTTGGCCAGTTAAAAAATGGTTATGAACTTGATATAACCATAAGGGATCTTCAGGATTCTACTGTTTTTCTGGCTTATCATCTTGGCGATAAGCAGTATATAAAAGATACTATTAAGCTCGACAGAACAGGTCATGGAATTGTACGTGGCCAGGAAGCCCTACCTCAGGGTATATATATGATCGTTTTACCTGGCCGGAAATATTTTGAACTTTTGATGACTGCAAATCAGCACTTTTCAGTAAGATGTTCGTTTAGTGATTACTTCAATACTCTGAAATTTAACGGGTCAGAGGAGAATTCTGCTTTTGTGGAGTACCAGAAAAAGTGGGTGACAATGCAACAACGTGTGGCTGCAATTTCCAAAAGAATTCAAAACAATAAGCAAAACAATGATTCCTTGAAGATTCTGGGATCAATGCAAAAGCTTCAGGAAGAAAACATGAAATCGTATCTTAAAAGTGTCATAAAAGCGAATGAAGGGAATTTTCTTGGAACTCTTGTCAAAGGATTGCTGCCAATTGATGTTCCTGATTTTCCTGTTCCCATTGGATTTGCAAACCCCGATTCGGTCAGATGGGTAAGAAATTACAATTATAACAAGGATCATTTTTTTGATAATATTGACCTGACTGATGAGAGATTGCTTAGAACACCTCTTCTTTATGCAAGACTCGATGCTTTTTTCACAAACGTTTTAATACAGTCACCTGATACAATAAACAAGGAAATAGATAAACTGCTTAAAAAATGCAGTGGTAATTATAAAATATTTCAATTTATTTCAGTTTATCTGTTTAACCATTTCAGGGAAAGTCAAATCATGGGGCATGATGCAGTAATGGTTAAACTCGCAGATGATATATATCTTTCAGGAAAAGCTGACTGGGTAACCAATGAATTCAAAGATGATCTTCGGAAACAGATTGATCTGATAAGGCCGAATCTTATTGGAAAAAAGGCCGAAAACATAGTAATGGACTCATATAAAGGAATCTTTGTATCGCTATATGATGTTGAAAAAGATTTTACTATTCTCTATTTCTGGGAGCCAAATTGCGGACACTGCCAGGAGGCTACACCAAAATTAAAGTCTTACTATGACAAACCAAAAGATTACAGCCTGGAAGTATTTGCCGTATGCACCACATCAGATAAGGCAAAATGGACAAAATATATTGAGGGTAATAAGCTGACATGGATAAATGGATGGGATCCGAAGAGAAGTTCACATTTTGACTATTACTATAATGTACAGTCTACCCCTACTGTTTATATCCTGGATAAAAATAAGAAGATTATTGCCAAGAAACTGAGTGTCGAGGAAATCGGTCCATTTATTGATAACTACAGAAAGTTTTTCAAATAGGTCTGATCACCTCCCTGTTTAGGCATGAAATCAGTTCATATAAGGAACTGCAGTCCCGGACATAGGATTGACATGAGAGTTGCCAGCAATTATTATTACCTGAAGGAATAATTACATAGGGTATAGTTTTTCCTTTAGAAACAGTAAAACCAGCTCTGTTGACTGCCTTTTCAGTCCAATGCCTTCTATTGCCTTCGCCCTCAATATAAATACTTCCTTTTGTATCACTCCGGAATGAAAAAGTACCATCTTCAGAATTAAACAGGACAGTAGCTGAATCAAAAAGGTTATCAAATGCTCCTGCAATCATAAGATCTTCAGGAGCCCCTTCAATAAGTCTATTATCGAGAATAAGCCAGATCTTATCTGACTGACTAATAGCCATTTGAAGATCGTGAGTTGAAAAGATTATTGTTTTATCACTCTGGTTGGATAGCATATGCATAAGGTGAAAAATCTCGTATTTACCGGCTATATCAAGGAAAGCGGTTGGTTCATCCATTATCATTATGCTGGTATCCTGAGCTAAAATCCTTGCTATCATTGACTTTTGTCGTTCTCCGTCAGAAAGTTCGGAAACAAACTTTCTGATAAATGGTTCCATTGATGTCTTTTTTAAAGCATCCAATATAACCTCATTATCATTCATTTCAATTTTCCCGATCCAGTTTGTATATGGGAATCTTCCAAGAGCAACAAGATCATAAACTCTCATATTGCTGACTTTAACAATCTCAGTAGAAATGTAACCTACTCTCTGTGCCAGCTCCATTCTTGAATAATCTCTGATATTCTTACCATTATAAAAGATTTCACCGCCGAGCGGCTGTTGAAGTCCTGTCAGAGTTCTTAACAGAGTACTCTTCCCAATACCATTTCTGCCAATGACAGCAATAAGTTCACCATTGTTAGCACTTGCAGTAAGCGGAGGAAGAAGAACATTTTCATTTTTCCCCGAAACATACCCTATTTTCAGTGAATCTAGAGACAATATTTCTTTTGTATTCATTTTCATCAGAATGGTCCTGAATATTTTCTGTTACGCAAGATTACCCAGATAACCACTGGTATTCCAATTAACGAGGTAACAGCATTCACCGGCAGAACACTTTCTGATCCGGGCAGTTGGGAAATAATGTCACTGATGAGCATAACTGATCCACCCATTAGAATGGTACCTGGTATTAAAACTTTATGATCAGATGTTTTAAATAGAATTCTTACTATATGTGGTACCGCTATACCAATAAATCCTATTGGTCCACAAAAAGCTGTGACACTTCCTGCGAGAATGCTTGTACATATAAATATCACAACCCTTGCAAACCTGACATTGAGGCCAATACTGCTCGCATAATTTTCCCCAAGCAATAAGGCATTTAACATTTTGGATGAGAACAAACTCAGAATCACTCCGGCTGAGACGGAAATTAAGAGAACATTCAGCTGACTTGAAGTAAGATTTCCTAAGCTTCCCATTGTCCATATTACATAGGCTTTCAACATTGTCTCATTACTGAAATACTGCATAATCGTGACAATAGCAGAAATACCGCTTGCAAGCATTATTCCGAGAATAAGGATAGTCATTATATCCTTTACCTTTGATGAGATGATCATTATTAACAGCATAACTGCACCTGCACCTATCCACGAGGCTGCAACAAGAATCCAGTTACCTAACCCCTTAAGACTATCAGGTGCTATACTTGAAGAGAAACCTAAAATAACAAATGCTACTCCAAGACTGGCTCCTGAACTTATCCCAAGCACATAAGGTCCTGCCATCGGATTCCTGAAAACAGTCTGCATCTGTAATCCGCTTAATGATAATGCCACTCCAACAGTCAGAGCCGTGATAGCTTTTGGTAATCTGAACTTCAGTATAATAGTTTCGAAATTGCTATTTGTATTGTTGAAAATTGCTCTTATTACTTCTGAAGCTTTAATGTTTACTGAACCCAAAAAAACATCAAGAATCAGGAAAATAGCAACCACTAATAACAGACATGAAAAAATAAGCCTGGTATTTCTTACTGACTTAAAGTCAACAGGTAAATCTTTCAGTATATCAGTTTTCAAGTTCCCTGTTTTAATAAATTTTTCTGTAATAGGTTAGTTCACGATCACTGAATAAATCAGGATGCAGAATCGTAGCTATATCTTTAAGAATCAAATGAGGATAAAGACTTCCGGTTTCCCAATAATCATTTCCTCCGCTTACAGTGATCCGTTTGTTATTATTGTAAAGATTATCACTTTTAAAACTGGGAAGATCATCCAGACGTTGATCAACGGCTGAAATCTCAACACGCGAATTGATACTTCCTATATTCAGCCAGAAATCAGCTTTCATTCCCTGTAAATAGACGTTTTCTATTCCGTATGGCATTGATACGGGAGATTCAGTGTCCTTCCAGAGATAATCTCCACCGGCGTCACTTATAATTTTACAAATAAATGAATTACCCGGCGAAATATACCATGTATCCTTATAAGGAAGCCCGAGCAATACTTTTGGCCTGTTCCTTGAATTTTGATTGACAAATAACTTCAATTTTGTATATTCGATAACTTCAGATTTAAATAAACTGTCAGCTAATTTCTCTTTGCAATAAAGAGCTCCAAACAGTTTTATCCATTCCGCTCTGCCCAATGGATCAGTCTCAAGGTAATCAGCATTAATGATAACTTTAGTGCCCAACTCTTTAAGCTTTCCAACATAACCAGCTGATTCACTTCCAATTCCATATATCATTATCAAATCAGGTGATATTTTGAGGATCAGCTCTTTATTCAGGTTAGCTTCATAGCCTACATCCATGACCAACCCCTTGTTAACATTCTTAATCAAGTCAGGGGAATAAATGAAACTTGTACCCGACATGCCAAAAATTGATTTTTCTTCACCCAGAGCTGAAATCATCGCAATATGAGTTGTTGACATGCAGATTATTTTTTGAAGAGGGACAAATATAATAGCGGCAGAATCCAACCCCGCCGGCAATTCTGATCCTCTTTTTACCAGGTAATAAATCTGGTTAATATTTGTGGCTCCCTGCCATGGGTTAATAATCTTAACTTCAGTCCATCCGTTCTTTTTCTCGATGCTGAATCTTTCGGCACTTACAATTTCATTTAAGGGGCTCCGGGGATTATAAGTTACATTTTTTGTACTTTTCCCGCATCCTGAAATAGTGAATAACGCTATGATCAGTATTGATTTTAAAGCATTCATTTTGTTTTGAATCCCGGCGCTAAAAATATTTCAGATTGATCAATTATTGAGTGTAAGTCTGAAGCACATCGATCCCGGAATAACACCTGCTTTCAGCTTTGAAACAAGATTCCCGCTACTTGTATATAGCAAGAGATACCCTTGCTGCACAAAGTCAACTGCATCTGTAACAAGAACATCATTATCTATTGGATTAATTCCAATCTTATAAAAATATTCACCGGATTCCTGGTTTATAAAAGTACCTGACGGTATTTCCGCAGCGGTGATATCCATTTGTCTTACTCCATTATTGAGATAGAAAAGAGTTTTTCCTAAAACGTCAATCTTAAGACATGTGGGAGAATCGTCCTTTGTCGGAAAAACTAACGTTTTTTCGATATAATCCGTCGTTGGGTTTATTTCTACCAGTTCAGCGTAATTATCTCTGGTCCAACCGCCATTGCAGAGTACCCAAAGCATGCCATTTCTGTCAAAAGCCATACTTTCAGGCTCTATCCCGACTGTTATTGAATCAACTACCTGATCCGTCAGGGTATTTATAACCATTACTTCTTTTCCTTCCGCCCAGTTTGAAATAAATGCCTTATACCCCGTAATGGCAATCGATTCTGATGTTCTTCTCATATTAATATAGCCTGAAATTGAATTGTTAATCAGATTAATAACTGTGACCGAGTCTGAATAGAGACTTGATACATATGCTTTATTATCGTTTATGAATGATATATTCCTTGGTGATATAAGTCCAGTGATCGTTGCCGTTGATTTAAGCGTGGATTGATCAATAACTTCAATCTTCCCGGAGTTATTCACAATAATGTATGCCGAATTTCCTTTTATTGCCATTGAATTTGGAACATCTCCCAAAGGGCGCCCATTGACGCTATAAAAAAGATCATTATATATCTTTGAGGAATCATATGAATAAAATGACAGAGAACCATTTCCGGCTTTGAAGTTTCCTTCATCAACTACAAAAACACCACCCCCTAAGGTGTACTTTGAATTTGGGAATTCAGGTGTTTTCTGACATGACACAATCATCAGGTAGATAAGAACAAGTCTTATTAAATTTTTCATTTTAAAGCTATTTAACTATTTGAAATAAAATCTTTACAAAGTATGACCGCCCGGGTAAGGGGTAAAATGCAATTGACTGATAATTAATATTAAATAGATTATTTATATTGAAATTCATATCGACTGAAGAGCTTTTTAAGGTGAATTTAATACCAGTGCTTAAGTTATTAATAAAGTATCCGGGAAGATATTTTGAATTATCCACAGTTATATATCGTTTCCCGTTAAAATTAGCTACCCATGAAGAATAAATATTTCTATAACCAAATGAAAATGAAGCATTAGCCTTATTTTCAGGTATATACATAAGTTGTCTCCCAACTGAAATATCATTTCCGATATTCGATCCTCCTTCATCTGCCCTGGTAAATGAGTAACCTGCTTTCAGACTTGCATTTATTTTATTATGCATGTAATCTAATGAAACAGACGATTCAGCTCCTGTTGTGTTTACGCTCTGAATATTATCAGCAGTCCAATAAGAATATTCTCCCGGATGCCATTCTATCATATCTTTTATATTATAACGAAAAACAGACAAATCATATTTTATATTCAAGGGATCTGAAATCTTCCGGCTCATCTCAAAGGATATTTCATATATGAGAGCGTATTCATTTTTTAAATCAGGATTACCACCCGGGACCCAGAACATGTCATTCATAGTTGGTATTTTGGAATTTCTCGAAATATTGGCTTTGAGATAATATGCCTTATTATCAATTAATCTGAATTGCACACCTGCTGAAAAATCCGGAATCAGCAAGGTACTGTTATCTAGTATCTCACGAAACAGGATTGTTGTACCAAACCTGTTTCTATTTCTTTCAACTGATGCAGTCAAAGTAGCTGTATTTCGGGTTGTATAATGATTATAATTGTTTGATTTTATAATATTTGACTGCTCATCTAAAACAATTTTTAGTTTAGCATATTCTCCAATCGGGTTCTCAAGGCCGGCTTTCAAAGTCAGAGTCTCTGAAAGATTCCTTGAATCGATCGATGCAAGACGATTGAAATAATTCAATCTGCTCATCATCCATGCTCCGGTAAACGAGAAGTTAGTGGTTCCTCTAAATGCATCATAATTCAGCATTGTCCTCAAAGATTCGTCAAACTGTTTTTCACCTGTATTTGGCGGAGTAAGCAGTGAAGCCGGCAGATTTCTGTCAGCAGACTGGTACCATATTCTTGCAGAAGCAATATTATTAGAATTGCGCAGATATAATTCCTGGATGAAGTCCTCTTGTCGAACCTGACTATTAGTTCTTGTCTGCCACACTGGTTCAGAACCTATTTCAGCATTAAGATACCTGAAATTATTTTCTGCGTTTTGAAAATAACCTTTTGTGACCGTCTGAAATTTTTTATTTCCGGTTTTCACCTTTATTAATCCGGAATACATTCCAAAACTTCCTGTTCCGGTATTTATTGATACCAAAGTTTCCTTTTCCCATACCGGTTTGGTTATAAGGTTTATTGTACCTCCGATTCCTCCATTATTTAATGCCATTGAACCTCCTCCAAAGCAGATCTGGATGTCATCAATCAGTCCGACCGGAATCAGTGAAAGATCTGACTGACCTAACATAGGGCTATTTATATTAATGCCATTCCAGTCTATAAGTGTTTGACTTGCCTCTGTTCCTCTGAATGCAGGTGTTGCGGTCCCTCCCATTCCATAACTTTTAATAAAAATATCTGTATTTTCAGAAAGCATATCCGACAGGTTACTATTATTGTAATTAACAAGTATAGACGAATCAATTGTAGTTTTTTTGTACCCGGCAGGATCTGAATTATATTTATTTCTACTGATTACAACCTCGTTAATCTTAATCGTATCAGTACCAATTGACATTTGTCCATGCAAAGGCAGCGAAAGGAAGATTGCTATATATAATAAAGTATTTCTCAAATTCCAATCGCTCTTTTTGTTAATATCACAATGTACTTTTTAAAAGCGTTTTTCAACAACAAGTTTATATTCGGCCCGTATGTCCAACATCCAGGCTGCCAGGGAAATTTTAAGTGGGGAATCAATGAATGATCCGGCGCTTTTCTTCCCGAAAGCTTTGAATATTAGATTTATCTGGCAGGTCTTCTGACTT
>Ga0208478_1000711_pt1 | contig 10840 bp, 7 predicted proteins | sample NGESurdeep072012_5_FD_184462 | JGI IMG/M metagenome (GOLD analysis project Ga0208478, IMG submission 184462) | Arctic peat soil microbial communities from Barrow, Alaska - NGEE Surface sample 415-2 deep-072012 (SPAdes) | ecosystem: Environmental > Terrestrial > Soil > Wetlands > Peat ... | reverse complement strand
CGGGCCAGGGCGTTGTAGGTCACGACGGCAATGGCCAGGTGCATGGCCACCAGGACCAGGACGGCATTGGCCGGCTCCCCCTGCAGAAGAATCCAGAGATCGGGCAGGAGCAGCGCGGCGGTCACCGCAATGGCCATCCAGAAGAACAGCCGCCGCGGCCGCGACGAGATCCGGGTGACCACGGGCCAGGCAGCGCAGGCGATGATCACCCCGATGATGGTGAGTTTGGCATAGTCGCCGAACCGGAAGTGCACGAACCCCTTGGTCGACGGGAAGACCTTCGTGCCGATCGCCACCAGTAGGGCGTCGGCCACCAGCGAGCAGACGATCGAGACGATGGTGGCAATGGCCAGCCGCCACCACGAGGGCTGCCTGCCTCGTGGACGGAAATCGATGTGGAACCAGGCGAGGAGTGACCCGAGCCCGGTGTCCAACAGCCCCGCAGGACGCGGCTGCCGTGGCTGTTGTCGTACGGGTGACGTGCTCATCCCATCGAGGATACCCAGGTGATCCTGACGAACTGGTGAAAGAGCAGGCACGCCGCCGGGGTGCTGGTATTCCCCCAACAGAACAGCCAGGATGGTCGAGACGCCCGACAACACCCAGGGGGAACGTGACGATGACCAGCACCGCTCCCGCCACCCGGGTGGCGTCGTCTTCCCCGGCACGCCAAGGGTGGGTACTGGTCGGGCTCATCTCGGTGGCTTCGGTGGCGAACCTCAACCTGGCCGTGGCCAATGTGGCCCTGCCCGGCATCGGGGAGCACTTCCACGCCACGCAGACACAGCTCAACTTGGTGAGCGTCGGCTTCTCGCTCGGCCTGGCCGGCACCGTGCTCTACCTGGGCGCGTTGGGCGACCGCTACGGGCGGAAGATGATGCTGCTCCTGGGCATGGTGTTCACCATCCCCACGGCGCTCCTGGCCGCATGGGCCCCGTCGATCAGCTTCCTCATCGCTGCCCGACTCCTGGGCGGAGTGGCGGCCGGCATGGCTTATCCGACGACGCTCGCGCTGATCACCGCGTTGTGGGACGGCCCGGCCCGGACCCGGTCGATCGCCCTGTGGTCGGCGGTCGGGGGCGCCATGATCGCCTTCGCCTCGCTTCTGGCCGGATGGCTCCTGACCTTTGCCTGGTGGGGATCGGTCTTCCTGCTCACCGTCCCGCTCGCCGTGGGGGCCCTTGTGCTCGCCGTCGTCTTCGTGCCGAGCCACGTCAACGAGACCGACGGCAGGGTCGACCACCTCGGCGGGGCCCTGTCGATCATCGGGGTGGTGGCGCTGGTGCTCGCCATCAACTTCGCCCCCAGCGCGGGCGAGGCAGGGGTCGCCCTGGTCGGCGCGTTCATCGCCGTCGTGGCGCTGGCCGCATTCTTCTTCCGCCAGAAGAGGGCACCGGACCCGCTCTTCGACCTCCAGGTGGCCTCCCGACGGATCTTCTGGGTGGCGGCCGTGGCCGGCCTGATCGTGTTCGGCACCCTGATGGGGGCGATGTTCATCGGTGAGCAGTTCCTCCAGAACGTGCTCGGCTACTCCACGCTCCGGGCCGGTGCCTCCGTGGTCCCAGCCGCACTGTTCATGCTCCTGGCCGCCCCGCTCTCGGCCAAGCTCATCGAGAGAGTGGGCTCACGGGCGACGCTGCTCCTCGGCTACGCCTTCTTGTTCCTCTCCTTCCTCGTGATGCTGCTGCTCTGGACGGCCACCTCCGGCTACGCCCCGGTGGCACTCGCCTTCATCCTGATGGGCATCGGCGTCGGGCTCTCCGGCACTCCCGCATCGCACTCGCTCACCGGCTCGGTCCCCGTGCACCGGGCCGGCATGGCCTCGGGCACCGCGGACCTCCAGCGCGACCTGGGCGGGTCGATCATGCAGTCGATCCTCGGCGCCATCCTGACCGCCGGCTACGCAACCGCCGTGGCCTCACGGATCTCGGCCTCGGGGGCGAATCTCGACACCCAGGTGACCAATACCCTCGAGCGCTCCTACTCGAGCGCGGCGGCGCTGGCCCAGGCCAACCCGCAGTACGCGAAACAGATCGTCGCCGGTGCACGGGCGTCGTTCCTGTCCGGCGCCAACTGGGCCTACGCCGCCGGTGCCGTCTCGATCGTCCTCGGCGCAGTGGTCGTCGCCACGCTCTTCCCCTCGCACCGACACGAGGTCGAGCTCCTCGCTCGGTACCGCAGCGAGGACCAGCACGCGCCTACCTGAGGCGTCACGCCGTGTCCCGCGGCGTGCCTCTCGGGACCCAGGGGTCGGTGCCGCTAGCCGCCGTTGGCAGCTGCCGCGTATGCCCTGCACGGCTGCCCCCGAAGCGACGGGCAGGCCGGCTGGGGATCCGGCGGGGTGATGCCGGGCACGACCGAGAGGACGAGTGCCGACCGGGTGGCGCCCCCCAGCCCGATGGTGTCCTTGACCGTGCCGTGCGTCTGGTACGTGACGAACTGCCAGGTTGGCCGGTCCCCTCCCGGTGCGGTGACCGTGACGCGGATGCGCGACCCAGCCCGGAAGGCGTAGCCGAACGGGAGGATGGGGATCCGCACCTCGGTGAAGTGGCCCTCGGGAAGTGGCCGTGCCGTGGCCGTCGAGTAGGTGGGAACGGCCCGGGTGGCCGTCGAGGACTCGTCGTCCAGTGCCCGGTCGCTGGCCCGCAGCTCCCCCGTCTGCACGAAGAGCTCCTTGCCGTCCGGCCGGACTTCCGACACGGTGGCCTGGAGATCGGTGTCCGCGGCCGAGCTCTTCACCCAGAGGTCGAGGCTGCCCGGGCCCACCACCACCACATCGTGGGCCAGCGGCGGCGAGATGAAGCCCAGGCCGCCGGCACCGGTGACCGGTGCCCACTGATACGGCGGAAGCGCCGACCACGGGTTCCCCTGCGGCAGGTCGGTGGCGGGGCGGGAGGATGGGTCCGGCATGAACGACACCGTGGACACCGGCGCCGGCGACGTGAGCAAGGCGCCACCGGGACCGAGCATCCACGTCGAGGCATTCGCCCGAGGTGGCGGCCACGACGTGAAGTCGGCGCTCCAGACCGGTTGCATCGCCCCCGGGCCGGCGCTACCCCCTCCGTTGTCGAAGAGCACCCGCACCCGCGGTTGTGTTTCGAAGGCAGCACGGGCGGCGGCCACGCTGGGCTCGTCGGTGAACTGGATGGCCGCAACCGGGCCGGTGGGTGCATTGGCCAGCTGTCGATAGAGCTGGGTGACCAGCGTCTGCAAGACCGGCGACGAGGTGGGGACCTGGTCGGCGACGAACAGGTCGAGGAACTCGATCCACCGGGAGATGGTGCCGGGCCCGAGTGAGTCGACGTGCGTGCCGTTGACCATGGTCACCCAGACGTCGGGATCACGGCTCAGGTCGCTCAAGATGGCGGGCCACTGCCCCCCGGTCTGCTCGTCCTGGAAGGCACCCGAGAGGAACACCGGCACATCGACGCGCTTGGCCCAGGTCGAGGGTGACCGCTGGTCGTAGAGGGACGGGACCCGGTGGCTGGCCTGTTGGAGCATGGCCTCGATGTTCTGGGCCTGGAGGTGGAGGGCCTGGTCGACGAGGCAGCGCTGGTCGCCTTGAGCGATCAGGGTCCGGGCATAGAGCTGGCCACCCTGCGGAGCCGGTCGGGCGTCGGCGACCCGTTGGGCGATCCATGTCCCGGCGAACCCGCTGTTGAACATGCCGCCGGGGAACCCGGTGGAGTAGAGGTCGTCGGTGAGGCTCATCGGCGCGATTGCGGCCAGCCCGGGCGGGCGGGTGCCGGCCACGAACATCTGTGAGATCCCCGAGAAGGAGATCCCGACCATGCCGACCTTGTGGTTCGCCACCCACGGCTGAGAGACCACGGTCTCAACGGCGTCGTAACCGTCGTAGGTGGTCGGCAGGCCGAAGAGATCGAACGCTCCTCCCGAGCAGCCGGTGCCCCGCATCTGCACACTGACGGTGGCGAAGCCCAGCAGGGGGGCGACGAGCGACCCGACCGCGGTCGCCGAGTCGGGGACCAACGGGTCCGAGGTGGACTCCCCATTGAGGTGGAGCACCGCGTCGATGAGGCTGTGGGGGGCGGCAATGGCGTAGCCGGACTCTTCGATCACCGTGGGGAACGGGCCGTCCGCCAGCGTCTTGCCCGGCGGGAGCCGAACCGTGGCCGCCAGTTGTACCCCGTCCCGCATGGTGATGTAGTTGAGACCGACCGCCATGTGCTGGCTCGTGTAGAAGACCGCCGACGGCGTGTCGGAGGTGGACAGCACTCGGAACGGCGACGTGGCCGCCACACGCGAGCTATCGATCGACCGGAAGGTGTACCCGGGACCAGGGGGCACGTTGCGGACGATGAGACTTCCCAGACGATCGGCCGTTCCCCCACCCGCCCGGTCGCCGGCGGCGTCGGCCAGCACCAGGCTCTGTTCCGGCGACGCACCGAGCACATAGGCCTGGCCGATGGACCCGTGGCCGGTGAACTTCGCCCGCGCGTTGGCGGCCGGCACCTGGGGGCCGCTCCCCGGTCCGGCCGCACTCGAGCAAGCGGCCACGAGCACGGCCATCACGGACAGTGCGACCAGCAGCGTCACCGACCGACGACCGTGCACAGGATTCCCCCCGGGATGGAGTTGGCGGGCGCCACCGCCCGGAGCGGCTCGAGGCCGCCCGGGGAAGGATGATACCCAGCACGCGAGCGCGCAGGAATCTCGGGCGGGGGCCGTCGTCGTCGAGGGCACCGTCAGCCGAGCTTGGCGGCGCGAGCCCGCCGAACGGCCTCCGAGCGTGACGACACACCGAGCTTGCGGTAGAGCGTCTTGAGATTCGACTTCACCGTGTTCACCGAGAGATACAGCTCGGCAGCGATCTCGGCGTACGACAGGTGGCTGGGCAGCAGTTGGAGGAGGGTCCGCTCACGCTCGGTGAACCGGACGCCGAGTTCGCCGAACCGGACGGGTCGGAAGGCGGGACTGAACGCGGCAGCGCCCTCCAGCACGCGCATGACCGAGGGGGTGGCCTCGTCCCCCAGTGATTCGAGATGGAGGAGCAGGGGTTGGCCCTGCTTGACGACGGACCAGACGAACCCGCCGGTGCGCTCGAGGACCTCCGACACTCCCCGGTAGCAGTCTGCACCGCTGAGGATCAGTTCGGCCTCGATGCGCTCAGCCGCAGGCCACTCCGCCGAATCGGCGAGGAGGCCAGTGGCCACCTGCCACTGGTGCTCCAGGCCGGCCACCCTGGCGCGCAGGATGGATCGGGGTGGCCCCGGCGGCAGCGTGTCGGAGAGCCTGGAGGCTTCGATCGTCCGACCTTCGGCCAGCAGCCAGTAGGCGTGCCGTGCCGTGAGCGCATCGATGAGAGGAGCACCCAGGCGTTGGTCGTTGAACCGGGCCCGTGCGCGGGCGGCCGCATCGGCGCCGGAGGCGGGTCCCTGGGTGGCCGCGGTGACCTCCACGCGTCGGAGCGCGACGTGGACCTGGCCGGCCACGGGCGCCAGCTGGCCGGCAATCTCTTCTGCATGCTCGAGAACGGATACCGCCTCTGCCAGCCGTGCGGTCTCGATGAGCACGTCGGTCAGGACCAGGAGCGCCTCGAAGGCGTGCAGTCCGAGAGGAATGTGGAGTTGGTCGGACGCGGTCAGGGCCTGACGAGCGAGCCGCTCGGCCTCGACCAGGTCCCCGGTCCACAGTCGGAGGAAGGCGGTCAAGGTCGGAATGGAGATCTGGCGGACGTGGACGACCTCGCGGGGTAGCTTCCGGGCCTCCTCCAGCCAGAAGGAGGCAGCCTGCGGATCGGGCTCGATCAGGACGTGGACGCGGGCAGCGGTCACTGCCGAGAAGCGATCGAGCAAGGCGTCGGGCCGGGTGTCTCCCCCCCGTGCGGCGCGGCTGGATTCGAGTGCGTCTAGTGCGGCCTGGGCCTCGCCGTGACCGACGAAACTCAGGGCGCGGTGGAGCTCCAGGCGCGCCCGGAGAGGCCCGCTGTCCTCGACCAGCGCAGACTCGGCCCGGTCACACCACTGCTCGGCCATCTCCCAGTCGCCGGCCAGGCTCTGGACGAGCACGTAGTCGAGCATGCGGCGGGGGTCCTCGAGCACGAAGCCGTCAGGGAAGCTGGCAATGAGCTCGCGAGCGGTGGCCAGGCTGCCGACCCGGAGGGCGTGGCGGACCATGAGATCGAATGCGGCGACGACCTCGCCGGCTTCGAGCAGGTGGTGGATCTGCACGGGCACGGCACCGGCGGCGCCCGCAGCGTCGGCGGCGCGCCGATGGAGCTCGATCCGCCGACCAGGATCGCGGCGGTCGAGCACTTCGAGCAGGAGCTCGCGGAACAGGTGATGGAAACGGAATCGTCCGGCAGCTTCATCGACCGGGACGAGGAACAGATTGGCGACCCGGAGGGAGCGCAACCTCAACCCGGCGTCAACCTCACCGGTGACCCGTCGGCACAGTTCGTTGTCGAACTCGTCGAGAACCGAGATCGAGAGCAGAAACCCCCGGTCGTCGGCCCCGAGGGTGTCGAGCACCTCGGTGGCCAGGTAGTTGATGACGGTCCGCGGCGACTTCGGGCTGTCCTCCGACGGAACGGCACCGGTCGCAGCAGGAGTGTGCCCGGCCAGGGCTTCGAAGACGAGGCCGACAGCCCAGCCCTCGGTGCGGGCCACCAGCTCGGCCACTTCGCCCGACGACATGTCTCGATCGCTGACGCCGCCGATGAGGCCGGCGGCCTCGTCGGCGTCGAACCGGAGGATCTGCTCGTCCACGACGGTGGCCCGGCCCTGGCTGCGCCAGCGTTCGACAGGGAGACGCGTCACCGTTCGGGTCGTGGCGATGACCCGAATACCCGGGGGCAGGCGCTCGAGGAAGAACCCCAGCTGCTCCCACAGGGCGCGGCTCCTCAGATGATGGAGATCGTCCAGGACGACGACCAGGCCCTCGTCGTCGTCGAGTGCGGCGAGCAGGGATGCCGCCAACCGGCCCCCTCCGAGCACGGAGACCTGCTCGTTCGAATCGACCATGGCCCGAAGGACCCCGGGGCGCACCACATCGATCGTGGCCGCCAGGTGGGCCCAGAAGCTGAGCTCGGTCGAGTCGTAGGCATCGATCGACAACCAGGCGACGTCCCCCGCCTCCTCACCGGCCACCGCCTCCACTGTGGCGGTCGTCTTGCCATAGCCGGCGGGTGCCAGCACGACACAGATGGTGCCGGCTGCCTCCGCGACGGCGCCGGCGACCCGCGGTCGCGGAGTGAAGCCGATCGGGAGCGGAGGCACCACCAGTTTCGACGTGACGATCGGCAACCCGAAGAGAAGGCCACGCTCCGGGCGACGATGGGCGTCGGCGCGCTTCGGCCTCGTTCCGCCTGCGCTCACCAGGCAAGTCTCGTCCCGATGCCCTCCAGAGGGCAAACCTGGGGTGGGATACACCCGATTCGGGTGTATCCGTGCGACGACGGTTTGTGAATAGTGGTAGCGGTGGCGGGGTCATGTGGACTTCGGGCACTGATCCGGAGGAGGAGACGATGGTCGGCGGCGGCGGTCTGCTTGTGTACGTCGGTACCTACTACAGCGAACAGGCCGCTCGTGACGACTTCGGTGTGATCAGGGGCCTCCAGGTCGCCGGGGCCGGCGTGACGTACTCGGCGGCAGTGATCACCCGGGGCGAGGATGGCCATGTCCACTTGAAGATGGACGAAACGATCACACAGCAAGGGGGCCGGCCCGGCATCGGCATAGGTGTCGTCCTTAGGCTGATCTTCCCCTCGGCGTCCATCCGCTCGGAGATCGTCGGCAGCGACGTCGGCGTGACGGTGCGTCTGGAGCAGGGCAGGCCGCGTTCGGACGTCAAGGAGTTCACCGAGCTGATCGACAACGGCCAGGCGGCCCTGGTGATCGCCAGCGAGCTCTTCCTCGAGCATGCCCTGGAGAATGCGGGGTTCCGTGCATTCCGGCATCTCGCCAAGCGGATCGACGTCGAACCCGAGGGCCTCGACGAGGAGATCAAGGCAGTGCCGGCCGGGCCCGACTGACCCGGGGCCGGGAGGATCGGCACCGGGGACGAGGCCGCCGTCCGTCCGACGATCGGGACCTCTCCGGCGGATACGGAACGGTTGGTCACCGCTCACCGTTGACTTCGGTCAGCCACCCGGTCCGCAGGGCCAGCACCACCTGGCGTGGAGGGGGTGCTGGCCCTGCGGACCGGGTGGGTCGTCGCCCGCTCGATCGCGCGGTCCGCTCCGGGACCCACGGCGCACGACCGGTCACCGTCGAGGAAGCCTCCCGTGGCTATCGCTCGGGCCCCGCGACCGCCTCTGCCCCACACCCCGTTCCCGGTGTCTACGAGAACACGGGCAGCGGAACCGAGCGCCTCACCCTCCCGCCCCTCTCCCAGCCCGAGGGCCCCAGCCTGCCCGGCACGGTCGAGCTCGGGGCCGACGGGTGCTGGCGGTTCCGGATCGACTACTCCACCAACCATTGGCAGACCTGGACCTACTGCTGGCATTCAGCCGGACTCGAAGAAGCCGAGGGCCAGACGTGGCAGAAGTGGCTGGTGGGGCCCGTGGCCATCACCAATCTCTCCACGCTCCACTGCGACCCCGGGTCGATGGCCCTTCCCGCCACAGGCAGCGCCGGCCAGACCTGGCCTGCCCGCTGTGTCGGGTCTTCGACGGCCGTCTCCGGCGCGGCCGCCACGGCAGGACCCTATCGATTCGTCGGTGAGGAGACGCTCGCCGTCGGGGGGATACGGGTTCGTGCCGCCCACTTCCTGCGAGTGCGCGCCATGACCGGCTCCCAGCAGGGGCCCGAGCACTCCGATGTCTGGTTCGACGATCAAACCGGCCTTCCGATCGAGAATCGCCGAAGGATCGAGGTGCGAACGGACACCGCCTTCGGGAGCTCCACCTACACCGAGACGGGAAGTTTGATCCTGCGCTCCCTGACCTCGGTACGGTGACGTGCGGGTACCAGTCCGGGCCCATCCTCGATGCCCGTTCGGCCGTCGACTGCACGGTCGTCCCGATCCGGACATGATCGAAGGGAGAAGTCGTTGAAGGCTGTCATCGGGGAACTGCTTCCCCTCGCCATTGCCGTCACGATCTCGCCGGTCCCGATCATCGCCGAGATCCTGCTGCTGTTCACCAAGAAGCCGGTGGCCAACGCGGCGAGCTACCTCGTCGGGTTCACGGTAGGGGTCGCCGGCCTGTTGGGACTCCTGGTCGCCATTGCAGGAACGGTAAACCTGTCGGCTGGTTCCGGACCGTCGAGGGGGGCCTCGATCCTCAGGCTGGTCCTGGGCGCGTTCCTGCTGATGGCTGCGACGCGTCGGTTCCGTGATCGGCCGAAGCCCGGCGACGACGCGCCGATGCCCAGGTGGATGGAAGGCATCGCCGCCTTTGCCCCGGGGAAGTCCTTCGCCGTCGGAGTGGCCATCGGCGCACTGAACCCGAAGAACGTGGTCGTGGGCCTGGCGGCGGCTCTCTCGATCGCCTCGGCCGGTCTCTCCACGGGGCAGCAGATCAGTGCCGTCGGCGTGTACGCCTTCGTGGCCATCCTCGGGGTGGCCGCCCCGCTGGTGGTGACGCTCGCCCTGCGCGAAAAGGCCCAAGAGGTCCTCGACGGGTGGAGATCCTGGCTCGGCCAGAACAACGGGGTCGTACTGGCCGTGCTGTTCCTGATCTTCGGCGTGGTCCTGATCGGCAAGGGGATCGCCGGCCTCTAGGGGCAGCCCGGGCGGGGATCGCAGCGGGCTGTTCGCAGGGGGCACCAACGGCATGCGCCGCACTCAGACCGGTGGCCCTGGCCCGGTCGAACGCACAACCGACATCGTCACGGTCGTTCACCTCGACCTGGAGGTGGCGCCGTGCCGTCGGGTGTTCGATCCCACGGTTGCGCACCCGGTCAGCCGCCTCGGGCGACCATGTGGTTCCGGATGGTCCCGATCCCCTCGATCCAGCTCTCGAGGACGTCGCCGGCGGCGAGGAAACGCGACGGTTGGCGGGCGATGCCGACGCCGGCCGGCGTCCCGGTGAAGATGACGTCGCCGGGGAGCAGCGGCAGTACCGCGGAGAGCTCGGCGATCAACCGCGGGACCGAGAAGATGAGATCGCTCGTGCGCCCGTCCTGCACCACCTCGCCGTTGATCGAGCAGCCGAGTCCGAGGTCGTCAGGGTCGGCGAACTCGTCGGGGGTCACCAGCCAAGGCCCCATCGGTCCGTATCCGCGGTGCGACTTGCCGAGCGAGAACTGACCCGCCGCTGCGAATTGCAGGGTGCGATCGGAGATGTCCTGGCCGACGGTCAGTCCTGCTACATGGGCCCAGGCATCGTCCTCGGTCACCCGATCGGCCCTGGCCCCGATCACGGCGACCAGCTCGACCTCCCAGTCCACCGTGGCGCCGAAGAGCTCCACCGGATCGAAGGGGCCGGCCAGGCTGGACGGGAACTTGGTGAACGTCGCCGGCACCGAGGGTGCCTCGGCGCCGGTCTCCTGGGCGTGGGAAGCGTAGTTGAGACCGATGGCGAAGACCTGGCGCGGGGACGGTACCGGCGAGGCCAGCTGCATCTCGTCGAACGGCGTGGCCGTCGCATCGGCCAACCCCGCGGCGAAGACGCGCACCGCCCCCCAGTCGTCGTAGAGGGGCTGGACATCCGGCCCGATGCGCCCGTCGGACGCCACCGCCAGGTCCACGCCGCCCGAGTCGGTCACCACCGTGGCCCGGCCGTTCAGGTTCGCCAACTTCATCTGACTCCTCCTGACTTTGCTCGCGGCTTCCCAGTAGACAGTATCGAGCGTGGTGCCGCCCCTGGCCCGCCCCCTCCCTCGAGACCTACTGGGGAGCAGGTGCGGAACCACCGACCGTGACCTCGCCGGGTACG
>Ga0208478_1000709_pt1 | contig 10850 bp, 6 predicted proteins | sample NGESurdeep072012_5_FD_184462 | JGI IMG/M metagenome (GOLD analysis project Ga0208478, IMG submission 184462) | Arctic peat soil microbial communities from Barrow, Alaska - NGEE Surface sample 415-2 deep-072012 (SPAdes) | ecosystem: Environmental > Terrestrial > Soil > Wetlands > Peat ... | reverse complement strand
CAATACGACAAACTCATTTTCTCCGATGCCAAGCATCTGACGCCCATTTTTTCTGTTTTCCTCAGTTCTCTTCCATGTTTCTATATGAACAGGGTTATATATATTCACTATTCTTGTCTTAGCTCTGCTATCAATTATAGCTTTTTCAACCATTGGAGATATTGCAATACAAACATCAGCATAAGAATAAACTATCTTCAGTCCCAACCTGATAAAAGGCATGAATAACCACCATGCCGGTAAAGATCCTTTTATCGAATCTGGTATCACATGAGCTGTAAATACTCTCCTTCCCCTGTATTTTCTGCCTTTCCATAAATAGTATAAGCCATACGTATGACCATGAAAAACATCTCCGGTACCTTCATCATTTACTACAACTTCGATATCATCTTTTTCCCTTAATAACTCAATATGATCCATAAAAGCAGTATGAACGCCGGTCGCTTTCATAATAAAGGGAGTCTCTGAGATAACATGTATTTTCATTATTTAAATTTTAAGGTGAAAAGTCTTAGTTGATAATCAAACTCATTCAGGAATTATGAATACTTACTTTTTCGTTGGTTTTTTCTCTTCTCCTGAAATAAGAAAGAATCAGAATTATACCTGCAACTATTGTAAGCATCGCCAGCAGATAATATTTAAAACATTCAATGTTCCCGGTAAACATATTCCAGGAAGGCCCGATTAAATTGCCGATTACAACCCATACCATAGCCCATGTTATGGCAGTTATCAATGCAATTGGCAAAAATATTCTGGGCTTTACCTGAAGAAGACCAGCGATAACTGAAGTATATCCTCTCGTAAATGGGGTAAGCCGGAAAATATACAAATTTAGAAGTCCACCGCCTGATATTTTAGCTGTCAGTCTTTCTATCATCTTTGAGGAAAAGGGAAGCCACCCTGGTTTTTTATTCATAATAATTGTCCCAGCACCGTAAAAAAGGAAATACAGGATATTTGTACCGATAAAATCACCAGCAATGGCAGCAAGTATAACAAAAGGAAGATAAAGGAGTGCTTTGAAGGACAAATAACCCGAGAACATAAGCAACAGCTCATTTGGAAATGGATTGGGCATGCCAATTTCCTGAAGAAAAACCAGAAGGAATATTGCCAGATATCCCCAATTTATGACCCAGTAAACTATCTGTTCAGGCATATCCCTAAGAATTATTTTTATGACTGTTTCTTCCTATTTCCTGCTAATAACAGGAACCTGTAGTTTTACAATAAAAATTATTATGCAAATTAGAAAACTATATTCATATCCGTCCAGAATATTATCCAGAATACCAGTAATTTAATAATATCTTAATAAGAATGTGGCAATTATTTAATAATATATTAACCTGAAAAAGTTGCTTATCTTTTCTAATATTCTTTTCTTATAAATTTGAACTCAATTCTAAAAAACAGATGAATTATCCCGATTATTTATTTATGCAAGAATAAAATATGAAAAAAACTCAAACAAGAAAATTGATCGTTCTTCTGTCGCCTATATTTATTATAATTATTGGAAATCTTGCTGCCCGGCTATTCACTAATCTACTCGGTAAATGGGCATGGACAGGGTACTTCCCGGTTTACTGGAGCATGCTTTTTCTGTTCATCCACTATGCAGGCAAAAGAGAAAATCAGCAATCATGGTTCCAAATATCCAAAGGAAGCCGCTGGTGGGCATTACTTGCCGTAGGTATCGGTCTTCTCTCCTTTCCGATGCTGCTGATCCCTAATATTCATGTTATGCGCTCAGTACCTCTTGTAATAGCCTGGTCTGGTTTTGCCGTGGTTAACTCCTTTTTTGAAGAGACATATTGGAGAGGGTTTCTGCTGGATGAGACTGCTTACCTGCCCAGAGTTTATGGCGTTATATACTCAACAGGATTCTTCACTGCAATTCATCCGCTCAATCTTGGGTTATTTTCGAAAATACAAGCCTTTAATTCGGATAAACCCTTAGCTTTAGTCCCTTTTCTAATTATTCTTATTGTGCTTTCATTAGGCTGGAGCCTGCTTTATCTGAAAACTAAAAGTCTGAGATTATCTATCCTTTCACATATACTAACTGACCTTGGCAATTTGTCTATATTTTTATTTATGAATATGGTTCAAATCTAAAAGCATCAGAATCGTGGCCATTGGGAGTAGTAAAATACTATTTGCACAAATCAAACTAAGAATTAATTTTGAAAGATATCTGGTTTTGAGAGTAAAAGACCGGATAAGACTATATTATAGCTATGGCAAGCATAATTCCAGGTTACGAATACGACATCTTCATCAGCTACCGTCAGAAAGATAATAAAGGCGACAGGTGGGTAAGCATGTTTACAGAGGCTCTGAAGACAGAACTCGAATCTACATTCAAAGAAGAGGTAAGTGTATATTTTGACATCAACCCTCATGATGGACTTTTAGAAACACATGATGTAGATGCCTCACTAAAAGAGAAGCTTAAGTGTTTGATTTTTATTCCAATAATTTCCCGCACATATTGCGATCCTAAGTCATTTGCCTGGGAACATGAATTTAAAACATTTATTGAACAAGCCTCTCAGGATCAGTTTGGATTGAAGATTAAACTACCTAATGGTAATGTAGCAAACAGAATTCTGCCAATTCAGATCCACGACCTTCCTATTGAAGATAAAACCCTTCTTGAAAAAGTACTCGGAGGAGCATTAAGGGCTATTGAATTCATATATAAAGAACGGGGAGTAAACAAACCTCTTACCTCAGAAGATGATGAAAAGAAGAATCTGAATAATACCAAATACCGGATCCAGGTAAATAAGGTTGCCAATGCCATTGAGGAAATTATCAGGGGACTAAAGAGCATTCAGACAGTATCAGGACAAGAAAATATAAGGCAGAGTAGTTTATCAGATGAAATCAATAAAGACAAGAAACAAGTAGAGAAAAAGACAACCGATAACCTGAATAAGCTTAAATTTGTATCAGGAGTCACTATCTTAGCAATATTAATCATAGCGGTAATATTTAGCTGGCCGAAAGTTTTCAAACGGGATACACTGAATCAATTGAGATCCTCTGGTGAAAGAATTTCTGTTGCAGTGATGCCATTCCGGAATATGACGAATGATTCGACCCTTAATATCTGGCAGGATGGAATTCAATTTAATCTGATTGCATCACTTTCTAATTCTTCGGACCTGAAAGTAAGGCAGACAGAATCGATAAACAATCTTCTTCAAAGTAAAGGCATTGCTAATTATGCAATGATAACAACAAGTGTAGCTAGTACCATATCTCAGAATCTGGATGCAAATGTCTTTATATATGGTAACATCAATGAATCTGGCAGAGAAATACGGATAAGCGCCCAACTTATTGATTCAAAGACAGAAGAGGTCTTTAAGTCGTTCCAGGTAGATGGAGAAATCAAAAAGATTCTTGAAATCACCGACTCGCTTTCAACAATAATTAAGAATTTTCTTATTATTTCTTCTCTTAAAAAAGAAATTTCTGTAGAATTTCAAACTATAATGCCTAATTCGGTCGAAGCATATAAGTCATTTATTTTGGGATATAAGGCATATTTTAAGGGAGATAATTATTCAGCCATTAAATTGTTCTCTCAATCGTTAAAAATCGATTCAAATTTTGTATATGCATATTTCTGGCTTTCATTGTCATACGCAAACCAGGGGTCGTATGACCAGGCTGAAAGATGGTGTATGAAAGTTTACGAAAAAAAAGAGCAGCTGCCATTCGAGCTGAAAATATGGGCAAACTGGTTATATGCAAGGTATCATGAAAAATCAATCACAGATGAGTTAAAATATGCAAAACAGCTTCTGGAAATTAATAACCGGATTCCACTTACTCACTGGACAGTCGGGCTTCCATATTATGAAATGAACCAGTACGATAATGCTATACCCGAACTTGAGGAAACACTGGTAATATATAAAAGCTGGAACACAAAACCCCTGAACAGCAATTTTTATGAGGTGCTCATAATTGCCTATCATGAAACCGGAAGATATAAGAAGGAAAAAGAGCTTCTTAAAAAAGCAACCTCAGATTTTCCTGACGATCCGGCATTAATAAGAAGGCAGATTATTCTCGCTTTTGCCGAGGGAGATACAACAGCAGCAAATTCCTATATTAATAAATATTTTGCAATTAATAAAAACAATTCGACATCAGATGTTGATCTGACAAATAACATGGCCGAAATTTATTATTCGGCCGGCATCCTTGATAAAGCTGAAAAAAAATTCAGGGAAGCCCTCTCGATGCAACCCGAGAATACTGCCAGGATGAATAATCTTGCATATTTCCTTATTGATAAGAACAGAAACCTTGAAGAAGGTATGGCCCTTGCCGATAAAGCTTTAAAATTGAATCCAGACAATCTTGAATTTATTGATACTAAAGGATGGGGATTATTTAAACTGGGCAAATATAATGAAGCATTAAAACTACTTGAGAAAGTAGATTCTCTGAAACCGGTCTATAATCATACTTTATTTCTTCAAATTCAGAAAGTAAAAAAAGAAATGGTTGGTCAAAAGTAGCAACGAACAACTATCATGTTATTCAATATGTAAATGCATATAATTCCTTATTGCCATTAGGGTCAAGATCACTGGAATTTCAAGACCATTAATAAAAATTATATTTCTTTAAACTGGTGGCTTAAAGTTCAAATCCAATATTGAACAGGAACAGGTATTAACCTGTAATAATTTTTTAACCATAAATTAATCTGATCTGTTCCTGATTTATCTATTAATAAAATAATCTTTATCTAATATCCGGTCAGAATCTTACCGGTTTCAAAAAATATACATCTGAAAGAAACTTATGACCCTTAGCTGAGAAACAAAAATGGATAAAAACTATATACCTAAAGAGATAAGCTGGCTTTCTTTTAACGAACGTGTGCTCCAAGAGGCTGATAACAAAGAAGTTCCATTGCTTGAAAGATTTAAGTTTATGGGAATATACTCAAATAATCTGGATGAATATTTCCGTGTCAGAGTCGCAACCTTAAAAAGAGTTTCTGTTTTAGAGGCGAAATCAAAAAACATTCTCGGATACAGTCCTAAGGCAACACTTAGAAAAGTATATAAAACAGTATTGGAACAGAACGTGAATTTTGAAAAAATCTATGCTGATCTTCTTCAGGAACTGGGCAATAATAAGATATTTATAATTGACGAAAAACAATTAAATGATGAACAGGCTGATTTTGTTCAGAAGTATTTTCATAAAGAAGTAAGGACAAAACTGATGCCTTTTCTTATCGAAAAAGATTCCAAGTTACCAAACCTGACTGATGATGCCATTTACCTGGCTATTTATCTTATAGAAAGCCTGACTCATAAAAAGAGATATGCTCTTCTGGAAGTTCCAACGAATATTCTTCCAAGGTTTATTGTTCTGCCCTGCAAGGGAGAAAATAAATGTATAATATTTCTGGATGATATTATCAGGTACGGATTGAAAGACATCTTCTTTATTTTCGAATTCACAGAAATATCGGCATATACCATTAAACTGACAAAAGATGCTGAGCTGGAAATGGCCGATGATATCTCTGAAAGTTATATAGATAAACTCACAAGAAGCTTAAAGCAGAGGAAACAAAGCAGCCCGTTACGGTTCATCTATGACAGGACTATGCCTGTCGATTTGTTAAAGGTCATAAAAAAGAAGTTAAATTTCGGACCGGATGATGTGATAATTCCCGGCAACAGGTACCATAATTTCAAAGATTTCATGAATTTTCCTCACCTCGGACAAAACAAGTTCTATTACCCGCCATTGGTTTCTGTTCCTCATCCTGATTTGCGGCAAGAAGAAAGTATTTTGTCGGCCATAAAGAAGAAAGATATAATGCTCTATTTCCCATTTAATTCATTTGACTATATTATCGATCTTTTACAGGAAGCTTCTCTTGATCCTTACGTAACTTCTATCCAAATCACTTTGTACAGGCTTGCAATAAATTCCAGTGTGATCAATGCTCTGCTTAATGCAGTAAGGAACGGTAAAAGTATAACAACAGTTGTTGAATTACAGGCCAGGTTTGACGAGGAGGCTAATATTCTCTGGGGAAACAAGCTATTGGATGAAGGAGTAAAAGTCATTTATGGTGTACCCGGATTAAAGGTACATGCAAAACTTTGTCTTATAACCCGTGTAATAAACAATATAACCCAGCGTTATGCAGCAGTGGGAACCGGCAATTTCAATGAAGACACAGCCAGCATTTATACCGATCACCTGCTTCTTACTAATAATAAGAAGATTACCAACGAAGTCTTCAAAGCATTTTCCTTCCTGGACATGAATTATAAGAAGGATAATTACTACCATCTTGTCCTATCTCCTTTCTTCCTAAGGAATAAGATCATCTCATTAATTGAAAATGAAATAAAGAATGCCAAATCAGGTAATAAAGCATATATCTACCTGAAAATGAATCATCTAACTGACGCTGAAATTATTGAGTACCTTTATAAAGCAAGCAATGCCGGAGTGAAAATCAGGTTAATAATAAGAGGAATGCTTTCACTGATTCCCGGGGTAAAAAATATAAGCGAGAATATCAAAGCAATCGGGATTGTCGATAGGTTTCTTGAGCATTCTAGAATCCTGATTTGCTGCAACGGTGGCAATGAGAAAGTTTATATAACGTCAGCGGACCTGATGCCTAGAGATCTTGATTACCGCATTGAGGTTACCTGCCCTATTTTCGATAAAAGTATTAAAAACGCAATCAGAAGAATATTCGATATTCAATGGAGTGATAATGTTAAGGCAAGGATTTATGATGAAAAACAGTCTAATACATTTATTAAGGACGGGAATCAGCCTGTTCGTTCACAGGTTGAGGTCTATAACTACCTTAACAGATTTGAAGAAAAACTTGCTGAATAAGTTAGTCGTCGACAATATAATCCTTTCCAAATACAATTAAAAGAGGTATCAGAAATAATTAACATTATCTTAATTTCTTCAACACATCATCGTAACATCAGGGTCGTACATTTGCAGACAAAACAATTATCGGATTGTACAGTGTGGATAATGAAATTAAGATATGATTTTATCTATGAACCAAATACTTGTAATTGGCAGTTCAAACACCGACATGGTTATCAAGACCAAAAAACTTCCCTGCCCTGGTGAAACGATTGTCAGCGGAACTTTTATGGGCAACCCGGGCGGTAAGGGAGCTAACCAGGCTGTTGCCGCTGCACGGCTTGGCGGGGCAGTTACTTTCATTACCAGAAGAGGAAATGATTTATTCGGAAACCAGTCTCTAGGATTATTAATGCGTGAAGCAATAGATACTCAATATATAATTAAGGACAATAAGCATCCATCGGGTGTTGCCCTGATTACCGTTGACTCGAGAGGAAGAACCAGCAGTGTTACGGCACCCGGATCTAATGACTATCTTAACCCTGAAGATATTCCTGAAAAAATCTTTGATTCTGGTAAGTTTGGAATCCTCCTTATTCAGCTTGAAATACCTTTAAGAACTATCGAATATTCAATATTATCAGCATTCAAAAATGGACTTAAGGTTATTCTTAATCCTGCCCCCATCCGGAAATTATCTGCTGAACTTTATAAATATGTATGGCTAATAACACCAAATGAGACTGAAGCAGAAATACTTACAGGAACAAAGGTCAATGATGTTACTTCAGCCGAAATCGCAGCAAACATTTTCCTGGAGAAAGGTATCAAAAATGTTATTATTTCAATGGGAGCAAGAGGGGCATTTATCAAAGCTGAAAGTTATTCAGGCTTGGTCCCGGCAGTAAAAGTAAGGGTAGTAGATATAACTGCGGTGGGTGATGTTTTCAATGGCGCCCTTGCAGTGGCATTTGCTGAGGGTATGGATTTCAGAAATGCAGTCGTATTTGCAAATAAAGCAGCTTCGATCTCAGCAACCAGGATGGGCGCACAAGCTTCTGCCCCATACAGGAAAGAGATTGCGGATATGCATTTATATGCCTTGACCAAGAGCTACGCCCATTTTCCATTCATACAGCCCTCGATTTAAATTCAAATGCTCTAAACAAAAGCTTTATAAAAATGAGTTTAATCAGCGATGCAGACCTTTCGGAGAATATTAAAAATAAAAGAGAATGAAGGGAAATGGCTCATCAATTCCCTTAAGTATTTTTTGGGCATCGAAAGGTTAAATAAGGCCTACAATGAAAACTATGCATTTACGGGTCTCGATTTTGTCGATTCTGCAATTGATAAATTAAATATTAAATATTCAGTATCAGGAGATCTTAAAAACACCATTCCCTTATCCGGTCCTTTTATCATTATTGCCAATCACCCGCTTGGTGGCATCGAGGGACTATTGCTGTTAAAGCTAATTTGCAAAATCCGACCTGATTTTAAATTACAGGGAAATTTTTTGGTGCAACACATTGAAGAAATTAAGGATTTCATACTTCCGGTCAATCCATTCGAAAATTTCAAATCGGCTCACTCTTCTTATACAGGTATTAAAGGAGCCTATAAACATTTAGGAGAAGGAAAACCATTGGGAATATTTCCAGCCGGGGAAGTTTCATCTTTTCGGCTTACGGATTTAAAAATAACCGACAGGCAGTGGCAAAAATCCTCCATCCACTTCATTCAGACAGCATGCGTACCAGTAATTCCTATATATTTTCAAGGATATAACAGTGCAATGTTTTATTTGCTTGGACAAATACATCCAATATTAAGGACTGCTAAGCTCCCATCTGAGATATTAAATAAGCACGGACAAACAATAAGAATTCAAATCAGAAAACCGATACCGTTTAAAACAATAAGCAGTTTCACTTCAATATCAAGTTTAACACATTATTTGCGGGCAAAAACATACTCGTTAAATCATACTCCGGAAATTGAAACATTCTTTAAATTCAAGTTAAACAACAAAGAAAAACCAAAGCAAAAAGTAATTGATTCTATCGATATAAAACTAATAGAATCAGATTTAAAGAATCTGGATGAGGAATCTTTTTTGTTCTCACAGGGAAGTTTTTCTGTTTACTGTTTCTCATTCCAATCTATCCCTAACATAATTAAGGAAATAGGCCGTTTAAGAGAAATTGCTTTCAGGGAAGTAGGCGAAGGAACCGGCAGGAGTATTGATCTTGATCAGTACGACATACATTATAATCATTTGATAATATGGGATAATTTAAATAAGAAAATAGCAGGTTCATACAGGATAGGAAAAGGGAATGATATTATGAATCAGTATGGTAAAAAGGGTTTTTATATCAGTTCACTATTCAGGATGAAGAAAGAATTCAATGCGGTTTTAGAGAAATCATTTGAACTCGGACGGTCGTTTGTTGTAAAAGAATATCAACGTCATCCGATATCATTGTATCTGCTCTGGAAAGGCATTTTATGGTATCTGATGAAGAATCCGGATTATCAATATTTGATCGGTCCGGTAAGCATAAGCAATGATTTTTCATTACAGTCAAAAAGCCTGATTGTACAGTTCATGAAAGACAAATATTTTGATTTCTCATTCTCAACCTACATAAGTCCGCGAACCAAATTTAATATCCCACAAAATATATTGAGAAAAAACATAATCATTATAAAGAGCATTGATGACAATATTAAAACGCTGGACTTATATCTCAATGAACTTCAGCCTTCGCTTTCATTGCCCATATTGATGAAAAAATATCTGCAGATGAACGGGAAGATCATTGGATTTAATATTGATCCGGGTTTTCACAATTGTCTCGATGGTTTAATGATTGTGAATATTGCTGATATTCCCTATGAGATGTTGGATAATATGGCATAAGAGCCGGAAGAAAGCAAAGTAAAAGAGCGATTTCAGAATATCTGTATCTCGTAATTTTTATTTCTAGCGCATATTTCTTTCGAGAAAAATCTTTTGGAAGGGAAATTTCCAAAATATATCCGGAACCATTTTAAAAATTGAAATATGGCAAAAGGAAAGCAAATTACAGAGTGTAACAATTCCTTAATGTGTTCATTATATCATTAACAGTTCTTTTAATTATAATGCAATATAATTGCAACCAAATTACAATTTGTAAGCAATAGATTTGTCCAAAATTATATTGATGGACGACCTGATCAAAAACATCACAACAAGATTATTTTTTCTTTTTCTTCTATTGTTTTCTGCCATTTCAAATGCAGCAGTGATCAAAGGGCGGGTTACAGATACAGAAACCCATAAACCAGTTGCCGGGGCCGCTGTAAGTATTGTCGGCACAAACGTTGTCACTGTTTCGGATGCACGGGGCAATTATATCTTCAATAATTTAAAGCCTGGCAGCTACACTATTACGGCATCGTGCATGGGCTATAAAAACTCAGCCCCGGTTAACAACACCATTGGCGCCGCTGATACAAATAATACAATTGACTTCAATCTCGACCCTTCTGTGATCCAGATGCACGAGGTTGTTGTAAACGGCATCCAAAATAAAGAGACAAATTCAAGTGCAAGAAACGATGAGCGCATCTCACCTAACGTTGTAAGCATTATTTCTGCAAAAACCATTGAAAGTCTGCCTGATCTCAATGTAGCTAACGTACTGCAGAGGGTTTCAGGAGTATCAATGATGAAAAACAGCTCCGGAAACAATACTCAGCTTGTTATCAGGGGTATGGCGCCCAGGTATAACAGCACCCTGGTTAATGGCACAGTTGTACCCACCACCAGCGGATCGAGCAGAGCGGTTCCCATGGACATTTTCCCCTCAGTTTTTGTCGGCCGTATAGAGGTAACAAAAGCATTGACGCCCGATATGGAAGCCTCCGGATTAGGTGGACTG
>Ga0208478_1000708_pt1 | contig 10851 bp, 8 predicted proteins | sample NGESurdeep072012_5_FD_184462 | JGI IMG/M metagenome (GOLD analysis project Ga0208478, IMG submission 184462) | Arctic peat soil microbial communities from Barrow, Alaska - NGEE Surface sample 415-2 deep-072012 (SPAdes) | ecosystem: Environmental > Terrestrial > Soil > Wetlands > Peat ... | reverse complement strand
GAGCGCGGCCGCTGCGTCCAGGCCGCCGGCGCCTGCGGCGTCCGGGTTGGCCAGGCCGGGGGCGTCGTACGTGGTGCCGGTGAGCAGTTCCTTAACTGCATCCGGACTTAGGTCGGGTCGCACCGCGAGAACGTCGGCGACCGCGCCGGCGGTCACCGCGGTGGACATGGAGGTTCCTGACCCGCGGAAGTAGCTGTCGCCGACGCGGGAACCCGGGTTCTCGGTGTCGATCACACTGCCGGGGTCGCGCAGGCTGACCACGTGCTTTCCCGGGGCGACCAGGTCAGGCTTGGCCAGGTCGTCGGCACTGTCACCGCGGCCTGACCAGGACGAGACCACGTCGTCGCCCCGCTCGGTGGTGTCCACCGGGTCGACTGCGCCGGCGGTGAGCAGCGTCGGGTCGATGCCCGGAGATGCCACGCTGCCGGGTGCGGGGCCGCCGTTGCCGGCAGGCACCACGACGGTGATGCCGGCGTGCCACAGTCGATCCAGCGCCAGGACGAGCGGGTCGTGGGCGACCTGGGCCGGGCTGTCCGAACTCAACGACAGGTTGACCACCCGGACCCCGTAGCGATGGCCCCGGCTGGCCACCGCCTGCAAACCGCGCAACACCTGCACCAGTCCCGTGCTGCCGTCCGAGTTCGCGATCCGGACGTCGAGGATGTTCGCGCCGGGAGCGACTCCCAGTTAGGCGCCGCCGGAGGCAACGCCGGAAGCAGCGATTAACCCGGCCATGAACGTGCCGTGGCCGAACCCGTCGCGATTGCTGGAGCGTGACATGTCGAGATGGCCCACGATTCGGCCGGCGAGTTCCGGTACGTCGGCGACGCCGGTATCGACGACCGCGACCGTGACGCCGCTGCCCTCCGTGCCAGCCGGCGGCAGGCCGACCGTGGACCGGACCGTTACAGCGGGTTCGCCCGCCCCAGCCGCCGCTGCCGCTGCCGCGGCCGTGCTCGCGGCAGCGGCGGTCGTCGACGCCACGGTGAACGGACGGTTCGCGATGACCCGGTAGCTCGCGGCCAGCGCACGCCCGACCGGCAGGGTCGCGCTCACCCCGGCGATCAGGGGCAGCAGGTCGACCACGTGACCACCGGCGGCCGTCACGGCCGCCGCAGCGCTGCCTGCGTCGCCGCCGGTGACGATGACTGTCGCGGTGGACTCGCCGGCCGCCGCCTGGGCCGCGGGCAGGGCGCTGAGAACCGTGGCTGCCACGGTGCCGCCGATGGCCAGGGGCGCGGTGGCGCGGCAGCGGTGTCGCATCCCGCCTGAGGCGGCGGAGCGGGACAGGCGGTGGGCGTCGATGTCGGCAGCCATAGTCGATCTCCTCCAGGATTGGGCGTGCCCTGGTTGGTTCGACCGAATGGGCCGCCCCGCGGTACCTCCAAATGGGTGATCCAGCGCTGAGTCCTCGTCTTCCGGCCGCCGGGGTACCTGACGGGTAGATCAGCGGCGGACTAACCTTCGCAGCGCCGCTGGCAGGCCGCCTTGCGGTTCGCCGCCGCACTCCGGGAGACCGCCGTGACCGATACCAGCGGAGCCAACCGACTGGTGCGCGTGGACCGCCCGGACAACGGGGTCGTGCTGATCACGTTGGCGCTTCCGCACCGGCGCAACACCATGACCCCGGAGATGACCGCTGCGTGGACGGAGTCGGTGGCCCGGCTGCGGGGGGACCGGTCGGTGCGCTGTGTCGTGGTGACCGGAGAGGGTCGCGCCTTCTGTGCCGGCGGGGACATCGGGTGGATCGGCGCCGAGCCCGAGAAGTCGGCGGACCAGCTGCGGGATCGGATGCTGCCGTTCTACCGGGCGTGGTTGTCGATCCGAGACCTCGACGTACCGACCATTGCCGCGATCAACGGTCCAGCGGTGGGTGCCGGGCTCTGCCTAGCCATGGCTTGCGACCTGCGGTACGCCACGCCGGAGGCGGCACTGTCCGTGCCGTTCACCAGCCTGGGCATGCATCCCGGCATGGCTGCCACCTGGCTGCTGCCTGAGATCGTGGGGCTGCCGGTCGCCCGTGAGCTGTTCTTCACCGGTCGCCGGCTGACCGGGGCGGAGGCTGTCGGGCTCGGCCTGGTCAACGGCGTCTTCCCGAGCGAAACCCTGGTGGCCGACGTCCTCAGTGTCGCGGCTACGGTCGCGGCCCAGGCTCCGCAGGCGGTGCGGCTGACCAAGGTCGCGCTGGCCGCGGGCGGCCCTGCCTCGATCGAGTCGGCGCTGCAGTGGGAGGCCCTCGCCCAACCCATCACGCTGGCCACGGCGGATCTGCAGGAGGGGCTGCGGGCGGCCAGCGAAAGGCGCCGACCGAACTTCACCGGGGACTGACCGACTGCGTTCGAGCGAAGTTGGTCCGGTGGCGCCATGGCGGGCAATCATGGCGGGCAATCTGGTGCGGCCAATACAGAGCCCCCGGCCGCGATGAGGGCCGCTCGCCTTCCCCTTGCGAACGGCTCCCGAACGACCGGGGGCTCCGATGTCGAAGACGCTACGAGCGTCGCCGCGGGTCGTCAACGGCTCGACGGTCTGCCCTGTGGACAACGATGTGTACGCCGTGGGGGTGCCCCGAGGTGTCGGTGTGGAGCCGCGTCGGCGATGCCTGTGGACAGTGCGGGGACAACTTGCCGCGCGCCCCGGCTCACCTGGACAAACGTTGTCCCCCGCCTGTGGGCGAAGAATAGTTGTCCCGGTCCTCGTGGTGGCCTGCAGACTTTCGTCGGAGGTTGCCTCTAGCGTCGTTGACGTGACTCCGCCACATCCTCGGGACAACCGGGTCCAGGTTGTTCGTAGCGCTCGACGACAACGAACTGTCTCGGCGTACCGCGATGGCGACCGTACGGTCGTTCGCGTCCCGGCTCGGCTCAGCCGGGCGGAGGAGGAGGCCTGGGTTGCGACCATGCTGCAGCGACTCGCCCGCAGCGAGGCTCGGCGGCGCCCAGCCGATGAGGTGCTACGCGAGCGTGCCCTGGCGTTATCCCGTCAACACTTGGACGGTCGGGCGGTGCCGGCCGGCGTCCGCTGGGTCAGCAACCAGGGCAGCCGGTGGGGTTCGTGCACGCCCTCGACCAGGGAGATCCGGCTATCCCGCCGGCTGGAAGGCATGCCGGCCTGGGTGGTCGACTATGTGATCGTGCACGAGCTCGCCCACCTGCTGGTTGCCGGCCACGGACCGCAGTTCTGGCGCTACGTCGAGCGTTACCCACGCTGCGAGCGAGCCCGCGGCTACCTGGAAGGAGTCGCGGCAACGGCTCGGCTGCCGCTGACCGAGGACGCCGACGACGTGAGCGACGACGGCGGTGGCATCGTCGGCTAGCCGGCCGGGTCGGGGTCGGCCGCAGCCGTCCCGCCGGCCGGGTCGTCCGGGCCTTCGCTGGACCCTGAGCCCGGCTTCGCGCTAGATCCGTCTCCTGCTGCGGGGCCTGAGTCGCCGGCGGCGAGCCGGCGCAGTTCGGCGTCGAAGTCAGTAGCCGCGTCGGTGTGCTCGGTCCCGGCCGCAAACCCCAGCGGGTCGTCGAGGTCGGCGGCGGAGGGCAGCAGGTCCGGGTGTGACCACACAGCATCCCGACCATCGGTGCCGCGGGTCGCGGCCAGGGCGGCCCACAGGTTCGCCGCGTCCCGCAACCGCCGAGGTCGTAGCTCAAGCCCGACGAATGTGGCGAATGCCTGCTCGGCCGGCCCGCCCTCGGCCCGCCGCCGGCGAACCGTCTCGCGCAGGGCGACCGCCGCCGGCAGATGACCGGTCGCGGCAGCCGTGGCCACCTCGTCGACCCACCCCTCGGTCAGCGCCAGCGCGGTCTCCAGCCGCGCCAGGGCGGCTCGCTGCGCCGGGCTTTCCTGCGGTTGGAACAAGCCTTCGCCGAGGGCTCGCTGCAGCGCCTCGGGGTCCATCGCGGTGGGGTCGATGCTGCCGAGCGCGCGGGAGATCGCGTCGCTGTCCACGCTGATGCCGCGGGCGTAGGCCGCCACGGCCTCGAACAGGTGCGACCGCAACCACGGCACATGGGTGAACAGGCGGTGGTACGCCGCCTCCCGCAGCGCCAAGTACAGCCGCACCTCTTCGGGTGGCAGGCCAAGACCGGCACCGAAGCCCGCCACGTTGACCGGGAGCAGCGCGGCCCGACCGCTCGGCCCCAGCGGCAAGCCGATGTCGGTGGAGCCGACCACCTCGGTAGCGAGGTTGCCGATCGCGGAGCCGACCTGAGCGCCGAAGACCAGGCCGCCGATCTGCCCCAGCATCCCGAGCAACGGCCCCGCCATGGCGCGCATCTCCTCCGGCAGGGCGCCGCCCATCGCCGCGACCACCCGGGTCGCCACCGGGTCGCACAGCTGCGCCCAGACCGGCGTGGTCGCCTCAACCCATCGCTGCCGACTCCAGGCTTCGGCCCCCGAGACGCCGGAGGGCAGCGTCGTCACCGGGTCCAGCCACAGGTCAGCCAGGCGCACCGCCTCCTCGACCTGGGCCACCTCCGCGACCGTGACCAGCCGGTCTTCGCGGGTGATCGCCTCCACGGCAGTCGAGCGGGCCAGGTCCCAGTTCACCGGGCCGCCCTGCCAGGACAGCAGGTCAGCCAGCCGACGGAGCGCACCGGACAGGTCGCCACCACCGACGCCGCCAAATAGTCCGCCGAAGGGGTCGCCACCGCCCGGACCGCCACCGCCCGGACCGCCACCGCCCGGACCGCCACCGCCCGGACCGCCACCGCCCGGACCGCCACCGCCCTCGTCACCCGCACCGCCGCCCGGCGTGAACCCGAAGGGCAGCCGGTTCACCGCGGCACCGCCGGCAGGTCGACACCGGTACGGCGAGAAAGCGGGCGTAGGCGCATGGACGTCACGGTAGTCGCGGTTGGCCGTCGACGACCGGTGCACGAGCGGGTGGATACCGTGCACGCGTGCCCGAGGTGCGGCTGGTCGAGATCCGCGATGTCGAGTTGTCGGTGGCCGAGTGCCTGGCCGTGGTGGCGGACCCGGCGGCGGGGGGTACCGCGGTGTTCGTCGGCACCGTCCGCGCGGATGACGACGGCCGAGACGTCGCGGGGCTGGAGTATTCGGCCCACCCCAGCGCTGCGGCCCAGATGCGCGCCGTCGCCGACGCGATCGTCGCCGACCACCCGGTTACTGCGGTGGCCGCCGTTCACCGCGTGGGGGCACTGGCCGTAGGTGACCTGGCGGTCGTGGTCGCGGCCTCCGCACCGCACCGCGCCGAGGCGTTCGACGCGGCCCGCCGCCTGATCGAGGACGTCAAGGCGACGGTGCCGATCTGGAAGCACCAGACATTTACCGACGGCAGCGAGGACTGGGTCGGCACGCCGTAAGCCGGCTCACCCGAAACCGTCCTATCGTGAACCGTCGTCCGATCCGCACACCTGGGTACTCAAGGCAGCCGCCATGTCCGTGATCGTCTGGCTCGCCCCCATTCCGCTCGCAGCGCTGGGTGCCATCGGGTGGGTCTGGTGGCGGAACCGGCCACGAGGTCCCGGTGACCCCGAGGAGACGATGACGGCGTTTCGTCGCTTCGGCAGCGCCCTCGCCTCCCGACCCGAGGACCACCGCCGATTCTGACCTGACCGGCTGACGGTCGGGATCCTCTCGCCGCTTAATCCGGCGGCCTCGGCTGCCGACGCCAGAGGGCAGTCGGTACGGCGCTCCGCCGTACCATCGCGCCAGAAAAGAGGCGGCTGCCGTGGAGCATGTCGTGTTCTTCCCCGGTCCGGATGGTCTGCCAGCCTTCCGCCGACTCGGCAGCCTCGCGGACGCGGCCGGATTCATCGAGCACTTGCGCAACGACGAGAACGTCAGCGCGGTGTCGCTGCACGCCTTGACCGAGGTGCCGCTGGAGTTCCGGGCGTACTACCGCGTGGACCTGTCCGTCCGGGCAGCCGGGTCGGTAGTGGCCGAGGATGCGTCGACAACTGACGAAGCGGCACTCCACGGCGCCGCCCCGATCGAAGTTGCGCCCAGCGCCGTCACCCCGGCCCCGCTTGCCCCGCCGGTTCCGGCGGCCGTTGCCGGCGAGATCGGTCCCGGCCGGGCGCCATCCGCACCCGAGATCGTCGTACCCGGTCCGCGGCCGGCGGCCGGTGACGTGGGTGCCGAAGCGGCAGCCGACCCCGGCCACAACGAGGCCGACCGGCCGACACGAGTCGTCGGAGAGATCGGCTTCTTCGCCTCATAGCCGCTCACCGCAGTCAGCCTCGGCGCCCGCACCGCCGACGCTGCCAAGCGGTCGCCCGACGCTCAGGTCCGTAGGCTGCGCACATGCTTCGTGGGCTGTCCCAGCGGGTGCGCGCACTGCTGCTGGCGAGCCTGCTGACTCTCGGCCTGGCCGCCGGCGGGGCCCTGCTCCCGGTCCCGTACGTCGAACTGAGCCCCGGCCCGACGTACGATACGTTGGGTGTGGTGGACGGCCGGCCGTTGATCGAGATCACTGGGCACGAGACCTATCCGGTGACCGGCCACCTGAACCTGACCACCGTCGCGGTGTCCGATCCCGGCAGCTCGCTGGACCTGGGCAGCGCCGTGCGCGGCTGGCTGGACTCGCGGCTTGCCGTCGTACCGCGTGAAGTGATCTACCCGCCGGGGCAGAGCGGCAAGCAGGTCGAGGAACGCAACGCCGCCGACATGCTGGCCTCGCAGCAGCACGCGACCACGGCTGCCCTGCGCCAGCTGGGCATCCCGGTGACTTCCACGGTCACCGTCGCCGCCGTGGCCAGCGGCTCGCCGGCCGACGGGCGGTTGCACCAGGGTGAAGTGGTTGTTGCCGTCGACGGGACGCCGGTGTCGTCGGGCAACGACCTGCGCGCCGCGGTCAGCAAGCACAAGCCGGCGGAGCCGGTGACCTTGACCATCCGGTCCGGCGGCACCGAGTCCACGGTGACGCTGCAGACCGCTCCCGCTCCCGATGACCGTAACCGAGCGATCATCGGCGTGACCGTGGGGGAGGACCCGCAGTACCCGTTCAGCGTCACGATCCGGCTCAAGGACGTAGGCGGCCCGAGCGCCGGGCTGATGTTCGCGCTCGGCGTGGTCGACCGGCTGACGCCGGAGAACATCACCGGCGGTCAGCACATCGCCGGCACCGGCACCATCGACGACAACGGCGTGGTCGGACCGATCGGTGGTGTCAAGCAAAAGATCATCGGTGCCCACGACCAGGGGGCGACGGTGTTCCTCACCCCGGCCGGGGACTGCGCGGATGCCCGGGACCGGGTTCCGGCCGGGATCCGCCTGGTCAAGGTGGAGAGCCTGAGCGGAGCACTGACCGCGCTGGAGCAGGTGCGCACCGGCAGCGGCCCGCCACCGACCTGCGGATAGCCGTCAGTCGAGGGTCGCGCGCCGGGCGGCGGCCAGGGTGCCATCCCGCAGCCCGCCGACCACCAGGCGCGTCTCGCTCCGGTCGGCCCGGGCGGCTGCCACCCATGCGGTCGCGTCCACGTCGGTCGGCAGCTCTTCCTCGGCGCCCGCAAACTCTCGGCCACGGGTCGTCGTGCCGACGGGGGAACCAGCCGGCCGAGGGGTAAGTTGCGCTAGCGAGATCGTCTGGCACCGTTGACTCGCGACCCGTCACTGACACCGCCCGTCCGAACTACCCCGGAGAGAACCCAGCGTGGCGAACCGACCGCAGATGCCCCGCCTCCCGCGCCGCCCCCGGCTGTTGGTGCCGGTGGTGGTGGCACTGGTCGTGCTGTTCATCATCATCAGCTCGCTCACCGGCCTCTACACCGACCTGCTGTGGTACCGGTCGGTCGGTTTCAGCCGGGTGTTCTCCTCCGTCCTGCTGACCAAGATTCTGCTTTTCCTGATCTTCGGTGCCGCGATGGCCGTCATCATCGGGGCCAACGTGGCGCTGGCCCACCGGCTGCGGCCGCCGTTTCGGACCATGTCGCCGGAGCAGCAGAACCTCGAGCGCTACCGGGTAGCGATCGAGCCGCGTCTGCGCGTCCTGCTGGCCGGCATCTGCGCCGTCTTCGGCCTCTTCGCCGGCCTGTCCGCGGCCGCTCGGTGGCAGACCTGGCTGTTGTGGCGCAACGGTACGTCGTTCGGCGCCAAGGACGCGCAGTTCCACCGGGACGTCTCGTTCTACGCCTTCGACTACCCGTTCTACCGCTGGATCCTCGGCTTCCTCTTCGGTGCCGTCGTACTCTCGCTGCTGGTCTCGACCGTGACGCACTACCTGTTCGGCGGCCTGCGGGTGCAGACCCCGGGAGAGAAGATCGGCCCCGCCGCCCGGGCGCACCTGTCCGTGCTGCTCGGCCTGTTTGTCCTGCTCAAGGCGGTGGCCTACTTCCTCGACCGGTACGGATTGGCGTTCTCCCCGCGCGGGGTCGTCACCGGCCCGTCGTACACCGATGTCAACGCCGTGCTCCCGGCCAAGACCATCCTGGCGATCGTCGCGCTGATCTGCGCCGGGCTGTTCTTTGCCAACGTCGTGGCCCGCAACTTCGCCTTGCCAGCCATCTCCTTCGTCCTGCTCGTCGTCGTGGCGATCGGCATCGGCGGCATCTACCCGGCCGCGATCCAGCAGTTCCGGGTCAAGCCCAACGAAGTGCAGCGGGAGTCGCGCTACATCGGGCGCAACATCGACGCCACCCGCGCGGCGTACCAGCTGAACGCCAGCCAGGTCACCCAGTACGACGCGAAGGTCGCGCCGGCACAAGTGGGCGCGGACCTCAACCGCAACGGCGGTCAGGCCATCAACGCCCGGTTGCTCGACCCCAACATCTTGACGCCGACCTTCAAGCAGCTGCAGCAGATCCGCGCGTACTTCAACTTCCCGGACAGCCTCGACATCGACCGCTACGACCTGGGGACTGGATCCACCGACTACGTGGTCGGAGTCCGCGAGCTGGACCTGTCCGGCCTGGGCAGCACCCAGCGCAACTGGATCAACGACCACCTGATCTACACCCACGGCAACGGCTTCGTCGCCGCCGCCGCGGGCCAGGTCGACCCGGGCGGCCGACCGGTGTTCACCGTCCGGGACATCCCGACCACCGGACCGCTGAAGATTTCGCAACCGCGGATCTACTTCGGCGAGCTGTCGCCGCAGTACTCCGTGGTCAACACTCGCCAGCGCGAGATCGACGGCCCCGGTGGCAGCGGCGGTGAGCAGGCGACGTACACCTATGAGGGCACCGGCGGCGTGCAGCTGTCCAGCCCGCTGCGCAAGCTGCTGTACGCCGTGCAGTTCCGCGAGAAGAACCTGCTGCTCTCCGGCGCCATCACCAAGGACTCTCGGATCCAGTACATCCGCAACCCGCGGGACCGGGTGCAGAAGGTCGCGCCGTTCCTGACCCTCGACGGCGACCCGTACCCCGCCGTGGTCGATGGGCGGGTGCAGTGGATCCTCGACGGCTACACGACCAGCAGCGGTTACCCGTACTCGCAGCTGCGCCCGCTCGGCGACGTGACCGCGGACGCGGTGACCTCGGCCAACCGGGCGCGCCAGCCGCAGGACCAGGTCAACTACATCCGCAACTCGGTGAAGGCCACGGTCGACGCCTACGACGGCACGGTCCGGCTCTACACCTTTGACGACAACGACCCGGTGCTGAAGACCTGGAAGAAGGCGTTCCCGGGGGTGGTGTTGCCGACGTCCGACATCACCGCGGACCTTCGCGCCCACTTCCGGTACCCCGAGGACCTGTTCAAGGTGCAGCGCGACCTGCTGACGAAGTACCACGTGACCGACCCCGCCGCGTTCTACAACCAGGAGGACTTCTGGACGATCCCGTCGGACCCTACGGTCGCGCAGGGGCGCGCGGCCGCCGACCAGCCGCCGTACTACCTCTTCCTGCAGGTGCCCGGGGCCTCCAAGCCCGGGTTCGTGCTGACCACGTCGTTCGTAGCCCGCAACCGGCCTAATCTGGCGGCCTTCGCATCGGTGTCGAGCGACCCGGCGGACTACGGCATCATCCGGATCCTGCGGCTACCCAGGGACACAACGATCAACGGCCCGGGCACCATCGCCGGCAACTTCGAGTCGAACACTGCCGTGTCGACCACCCTGAGCCTGCTCCGCCAGGGCGGGTCCAACGTGATCCTGGGCAACCTGCTCACACTGCCGGTGGCCGGTGGGTTGCTCTACGTAGAGCCAGTCTACGTCCAGGCCAGCGGCGGCGAGAGCTACCCGTTGCTGCGCAAGGTGCTGGTCGGGTACGGCGACCAGGTGGCCTTCGAGGACACCTTGCAGCAGGCGCTGGACAAGCTGTTCGGCCAGGGGGCTATCACGACGACGTCGGGTGGCGCTGGTGCCGCGCCACCGTCGGCGAGCGCGTCGCCGGCTCCGGGGGCTCCGGCACCGGCGCTGTCGACTCCGGGGTCGCCGCTGCAGCAGGCAATCACGGATGCCAACCAGGCGTTCCTCGACGGGCAGGACGCCTTGCGGCGCAGCGACTTCGCGGCGTACGGCGCGGCTCAGCAGCGGCTGAGCGACGCCCTCAAGCGGGCGGCGGCCGCTGGCTCGGCCGGCACCTCGTCGGGCGCGCCAACTTCTCCCGCGGTCGGCACGCCGGCACCTGCGCCGAGCCCCTGAGCTGCGCTCGACCCTCGCGCCGAGGGCGGTTTGCTCCGGCGCGAGGGCGTCGCCTAGAATGAGAGGCACCGACGCGGGGTGGAGCAGCTCGGTAGCTCGCTGGGCTCATAACCCAGAGGTCGCAGGTTCAAATCCTGCCCCCGCTACTACATTTGACCAGGGCGTTTGTCTATCCGGACAGGCGCCCTGAGTCGTGTCCGGGGCCGTTGCTAACGAAGCGGCCTCTGGATCAGGCTGGATCAGGCTCCGCCGGTGCCCCCGAGCCCAAGATCAACGCTGTAGGACCGTGGGGTGTCTAGGCGGGGCGTCAGGCTTCC
>Ga0208478_1000707_pt1 | contig 10852 bp, 9 predicted proteins | sample NGESurdeep072012_5_FD_184462 | JGI IMG/M metagenome (GOLD analysis project Ga0208478, IMG submission 184462) | Arctic peat soil microbial communities from Barrow, Alaska - NGEE Surface sample 415-2 deep-072012 (SPAdes) | ecosystem: Environmental > Terrestrial > Soil > Wetlands > Peat ... | reverse complement strand
TGTGATAGGGCCGGTAGGGCAGCGACAATTTCTTGTCGAGTTTGCGATGCGAGGCGCGCAGCCAGCCTTGTGCGATCGGCGTGTGCGGATCGATGGCGCCCTGGAACACGACTTCCTTGAGGTCGCCGGTGAACACCCGCAGCACGATGAAGAAGTCGGCGTCCTTGGTGGAGGAGGAGGCGAACAGCTTGAGCGCCGAAGGTCCGGTGATTTCGGTCTCGTGCTCGAGCACCGGGGTGAGGAAGGTGAGGCCTTCGCCCATCGCTTCGAAGGCGAGCTTGGCGCTGCCGGAAGGTTTCTTGGGCGCGAGCGCCATGGATTTGGGATCGAGGTAGAATTTGGTCCATTGCGTGCGCGCGATCGGCCATTCGTTTTCGGCGCGCGCGACGAATTTCTCGCCCGTATGGCGCACCTGCAACTGCACGCGCGGCTGCTTCGACCAGCCGGTGTCCTTGCCGTGCAAGAAATAATCGAAGAAGCGCAGCTGCTGCTCGCGGCCGTAGTCGGTATAGAAATGCGTCCAATGCTCGATGCCGTGCGCCTCCAGCCATTTCTGCTTGGAGGCGGCGCGCACGAAACCTTCGAAATTGCCGCGCGGATGCAGGCCCTGGCCGCCCCAATTGGCGGCGGTGAACAGCGGCGCGGTCACCTTGTCCCACACCGGCGAGCGATCGCGGTGATATTTGTCGTCCAGCGGATGGGCGCGGATCTGGCCGCCGAAATCGGAACGGTTCTTGGCCAGATCTTCTTCGCTCAGCGTCTCCGGGCCGCACACCAGTTCACCGTGCACGCGGCTGCGCTTGCCGCGCTCGCCGGCGCCGTATTGCACGGTCTTCACCTGCATGTCGTACCAGTTCTCCCAGAACGTGGAGAGGATGCCGCCGTGATGCGTCATGTCGCGGTACCAGTCGGCCGAGCCTTCCCACACGCACATGGCGGCGAGATGCGGCGGCTGCAGCGAGGCGACGTGCCACTGGTTCATGCCGTAATAGGAAATGCCGTTGAGCCCGACCTTGCCATTCGACCACGGTTGCACGCCCGCCCATTCGATGCAGTCGTAGTAGTCCTTGGTTTCGCGCGGCGAGAAATGATCGATGAAGCCGGGCGAGCAGCCGCAGCCGCGTGAATCCACGCGCACGCAGGCGTAGTCGTGTGGCACCCATTTCTCCGGGTCGACCACTTCCCAGTTCTGGTATTTGTTGGACGAGCCGGCGGTGACGTCGGGGTGTTTTTCCGCCATGCGCTGCCAGGCGCTCGGATAGCCGTCCTGGAAGGCGAGGTTCTTGGCGTAGGGACCATAGGTCAGCAGGACCGGGAACCGGCCGTCCTTGGACGGGCGGTAGACGTCGGCGCGCACGACCAGGCCGTCGTCCATGGTGATGGCTACGTTCCAGTCGATCCGCATGCCATCGCGAAGCTCCGACAACTGCTGCAACGACGCCATGCTCGCCTCCCAGCAAACGTTTTCAGCGCTTGCGCCGTTTCACCTTCGCCATCTTCTCCAGCACGGCGCAGACCGCGGCGGTATCTTGCGCGCCGTAGCCGCTCTTCATCGCCTTCAGGTAGACCGGCTTGGTGGCGTCGAACATCGGGGTCGGCACGCGAATCTTGCGGGCGTAGCCGCCGATCACCCGCATGTCCTTGTCCCACACTGAAATCTTCATGGTGGCGTCTTTGTAATTGCCCTTCACCATCATCGGCGCGCGCAATTCGAACACGCGCGAATTGCCGGCGCCCGGGGTGATCAGGTCGAAGATCAGTTGCGGCGGCAGGCCGGCCTTCATGCCCAGCACCATGGCTTCGGCGGTGGCCACGTTGTTGATGGCGACCAGCAGGTTGGCCACGTATTTTATCTTGCTGCCATTGCCGAAGGCGCCGACGTCATAGACCTCACGGCCGAAGGCTCGGAACATCGGGCGCAGCCGCTTGATGAGACGGGGATTACCGCTGGCATAAAATATCAGGTCGCGGTTTATAGCCTGCGAGCCGGTGCCGCTGACCGGCGTATCGAGCACGACGTGGCCGGCCTTGGCGAGCGCGCGCGCGGCTTTTTCCTTATCCAAAATCGCGAAGGTGCTCATTTCCACCAGCAGCTTGCGCGGCAGCTTGGCGGCGGTGATGGCGCGCACGGTGTCCATGAGCGCCCGCGGCTTGGGCAGGCTGGTGAGGATGGTCGGCACCGCGGCCGCCACCCCGGCGGCACCGCGGGCGATCTCGACGCCGGCGCGGGCGGCTTCGCGGCGGCGCGCCGCGCTGATGTCGTAGCCGACCACGCGCCAGCCGGCTTGGCTAAGGTTTTTCGCGAAGGCCCCGCCCATGATGCCGAGGCCGATAATGCCGACGGTGCCCTTGCTTTTCTTGTTCGTCTTCTTAGACCCAAGCATTCAAAATTTCCCCGCGTGAAAAATGAATCGGTGCAATGCGCCCGCGCTTTGCGGGGTTCCTCATAGTGGTCGGGGGCGGGGCTGTCGAGTGGGCAAATGCCGCAGTGCGGCTTTCAAGCCGGGCCGCGATCGCCTATCGTCCCGGCAAAAGCAGAAAGGGTGGAGCCATGCATATCGGAGTAGCCGGTCTCGGAGCCATGGGCGGCAACGTCGCCGCGCGGCTGATGGAAGTCGGCCACCAGGTTACCGTCTGGAATCGCACGCCGGAAAAGACCAAGCCGCTGGCGGACGCCGGCGCCAAGGTCGCCGCCACCCCGGCCGCCGTCGCCGCCGCCTGCGAGGCGGTCATCACCATGCTGACCGACGGCGCGGCGATCGACGCGGTCTACAACGGACCGAACGGGCTGCTGTCGGGCGACGTCAAGGGCAAGCTGTTCATCGAGATGAGCACGGTGGCGCCCAAGGTCGAAACCGATCTCGCCCCCAAGGTGCGCGCCAAGGGCGCCGCGCTGGTGGAGTGCCCGGTCGGCGGCTCCACCGCGCCGGCGCGCAAGGGCCAACTGCTCGGGCTCATGGGGGCAGAACCGGCCGATGCCGCCCGCGCCAAGCCGATCCTCGACCAGCTCTGCCGCAAGGTCGAGCATTGCGGGCCGGTCGGCGCCGGCGCGGCGATGAAGCTCGCGATCAATCTGCCGCTGATGGTGGCCTGGCAGGCCTATGGCGAAGCCTTCGCTATTGCCAAGAGCGTCGGCTGGGAGCCCAAGCGGCTGCTCGATCTGTTCGTCGAGAGCAACGGCGCCAACAAAGCGCTGACGATGCGCGCCGACATGATCGTCAAAATGTTCGAGGGCAAGGATCCCGGGCCGACCACCTTCAGCATCGCCAACGGCGTCAAGGACCTGCGCACCATGGTCGCGACCGGCGAGGCGCTGGGCGCCGACATGATCGCTACCAAGGCCGCGCTCGCCGGCTTCGAGGACGCCACCAAGCACGGCAACGGCGGCGGCGACGGCTCGCGCATGACGGTCTATTGGACCGAGCGAAAAAAGTAGGGAGGCGATCCATGAAACTCTTTTCGTTCTGGCGCTCGCTGGCGACGTTCCGCGTGCGCATCGCGCTCAACCTCAAGGGCATCACGCCCGACGAGGTGATCGACGTCAATCTGATGCAGGGCAAGCAGCGCGACGAGGCCTTCGCCAAGGTCAATCCGATGAAGGCGCTGCCGGCGCTGATCTTGGACGACGGCACGGTGCTGTTCGAGTCGCTCGCCATTCTCGAATATCTCGACGAGACGCATCCCAACCCGCCGCTGCTGCCGAAGGATCCGAAGGCGCGCGCGCGGGTGCGCGGGCTGGCGCAGATCATCGCTTGCGACACTCATCCGCTGATCGTGCCGCGGGTGCGCGAATATCTGGCGCACGAATACAAGGTCGACGAACCCGGCGTGCTGAAATGGGGCCACCATTGGCACGTGGAGGCTTTGAAGGCGCTGGAGACCAATCTCGCCACCTCGAAGCAGACCGGGCGCTATTGCCAGGGCGACCAGATCACCATCGCGGACATCTGCCTCGCCGGCCAGGCGGCGGGCTCGACCTATTTCAAGGTCGACATCACGCCGTACCCGACCGTCAAGCGCATCGTCGACACCTGCATGCAGAACGACGCCTTCGCGCGCGCACATCCGATGAAGCAGCCCGGCGCGCCCGCGCCGGCCTGACCGCATGCTCAATACCGCGATCGTCGGCCTCGGCTGGTGGGGCAAGACCCTGGTGAAGGCGGCGCGCGATTTCGGCGCGTCGATCAATTTCGTGCGCGGCGTCACGCTCGAGCCCGACTCGGTGCGCGATTTCGCCGCCGAGCATAAAATCGCCATCGGCACCTCGTTCGAAGACGTGCTCGCCGACGCGAAAGTGCAAGCGGTGATCCTGGCGACGCCGCACTCAAAGCACCGCGAGCAAGTGGAGGCGGCGGCGCGGGCGAAAAAACACATCTATTGCGAAAAACCGTTCGCGCTCAGCAAAGCCGACGCGGTCGCCATGCTGGAGGCGTGCAAGCGCGCCGGCATCGTAATCGGCGTCGGCCATCATTTCCGACTGATGCCGTCGATGCGCGTGCTCGACGAACTGATGCAGGCGGGCGCCTTCGGCGCCATCATGCATGTCGAGGGCAACTACAGCCACGACTGGCTGGCCAACGTTCCGGCCGACAGCTGGCGGTCGGTTGCGGCGGAAAGCCGCGCCGGCGGCATGACCGGCATGGGCATCCACGTGCTCGACTGTTTTCGCGACCTGGTCGGCCCGATGCAGCGCATCAGCGCGCTGTCGAAGGCGCGCGCCTTGAAGCTGCCGACCGGCGACACCACCGCCGCGCTGATCGAATTCGAGAACGGCGCCACCGGCACGCTCGCCACCACCATCAAGACGCCGTTCGACTGGCGCATCGCGGTCTATGGCGAGAATTGCCGCGCCGAGAGCGTCTCCGAGACGCGCGCGATCGTGCGCCGCGCCGGGAAAGAGCCGGAGACGATCGATCGGCCGGCCGATTTTCACCTCGGGCGCAATCTGGATTATTTCGCCAAGGCCGCGATGGGGCAGGGCACCTTCCCGATCTCGCCGGCGGGCATCTTGCAGACAGCGGCGGCGCTGGAAGCGGTGTTCAAGTCGGTGGATGCCGACGGGGCGTGGATGACGGTTTGATGATGGTGGAGCGGCGACCGAGCATCGTGATCGTCGGCGGCGGTATCGGCGGCCTGTTCGCCGCCAACGCGCTGACCGCACATGGCCTGCGGGTTTCGCTCTATGAGCAGGCCCCCGCGCTCGGCGAGGTCGGGGCCGGGGTGTTCCTGACGCCGAACAGCGTGCGCCAACTGGAGCGGGTCGGTCTCGGGCCCGCGGTCGAGAAGGCGGGGGCCCGCGTGGGCGCCGGATCCCACTACTTTCGCCACGACGGGGCGCCGATCGCGCCGGTCCAGGTGACGGACTCCTCTGGCTGGAACGCGACCTTCGGGATGCACCGCGCAGATCTGGTCGAGATGCTGGCCGGCGCGCTGCCCGCCGAGGTCGTGCACACCGGACACCGATGCACGGGTTTCGAGCAGGACGGCGAGGTGGCCCGCGTGTCGTTCGCCAATGGCGCGGTCGCCGAGGGTCACGTGGTCATTGCGGCGGACGGCATCCACTCCGAGCTTCGGCAATACGTCGCTCCGCCATCCCGCCCAGTGTTCCATGGGTCCGTCGCCTACCGCGGCGTGCTGGCGCATGAGCGCATTGCGGATTGGCCGACCGATTCGTGGCTGATGTGGCTGGGCAAAGGCAAACACTTCCTCACCTTTCCCGTGCGCGCCGGGCAGCTCATCAACTACGTGGGCTTCGTGCCGGCGGACCAGGAGATGAAGGAATCGTGGTCGGCGCCCGGCGATCCCGACGTGCTGCGCCGCGAGTTCGCCGGCTGGGACCCGCGCATCGAGCGATTGCTAAGCCAAGTTCAAGCGACATTCCGCTGGGCGCTCTACGATCGTGAGCCGCTGCCGACGTGGACTAAGGCGAGACTGACGCTGCTCGGCGATGCCGCGCATCCGATGCTGCCCCATCTCGGACAGGGCGCCAACCAGTCGATCGAGGATGGCATGGCGCTGGCGACGATCCTGGCGCGCGCGGACCGCAAGACCGCCCCGGCGGCGCTGCTCGCCTATGATCGCCTGCGCCGTGAGCGGGTTGCGGCTGTGCAGCGTGGCGCGCGCGAAAACGGCCTGCGCTACGACTCCTCGTACGCGGATCTAGGCGTGCGGGACGCCGAGATCGCCGCCCACGCCGCATACCGCAAGCGGCTTTACGATCACGACGTCGTCCCGGAAGCGCAAGCCGCGGCGGCGATGCTCACGTGATTGCCGCGCCCGCGTGACGTATCGCTTTGATGTTGCGCGGAAATCCAAAACTAAATAACTGCGGCGTCGGAGTTTTCGTGCTCGCGCGAATTCAACGAATCAGCGCAAATAGTTTTTACCAATAAACGCAGCGGTCGTTCGACAGCTCAACCCATATAGAGAGAGCGCGCGCTCATGATTCCAGAAACCTCGAGTCAGGCAGGGTTCCCGCGTGTGATCGTTGTCGCCAATGAGAAAGGCGGATCGGGTAAATCCACCGTCGCAATCCATATCGCGATTGCACTGATGAAATCAGGCGCAAGCGTTGCCACCATCGATCTTGATTCAAGGCAGAGCACCTTCACCCACTACATCGAGAACAGGCGCGCCTGGGCCGAGCGGGTTGGTCGTGACCTCGGCATTCCGAATCATATCTGTCTTGATGGGAACCTCGATGTCGCGGATGCCGACGAGCGCGCCGCGCGCTGCAAGGCATTAACCGATGCCGTCGTTACCCTGGCACAGAACTCCAATTATATCGTGATTGATACCCCCGGTCATGACAGCTTCTTGGTGCGGTTCGTCCATTCGATTGCCGATACCTTGATCACGCCGCTCAATGACAGCTTTGTCGACTTCGACGTGCTGGCCGGCGTTGATCCCGAAACCTTTGCTGTTACCGGCACTAGCCACTATGCGACGATGGTGGAAGAGGCACGTTCCCAGCGCCAGCTTCTCGATAATGCCGCTATCGACTGGATCGTCCTGCGCAATAGGCTTTCGACATTCGGTTCATCGCGCAACAAGCGTCTCGTCGGCGCGGGGCTGCAAGAACTCTCACAAAGATTGAACTTTCGCTTCATCGACGGGCTGGCGGAGCGGTTGATCTTCCGCGAGTTCTATCCGCGTGGATTGACCGCCGTCGACGATATCGACGAAATCACGCTTGGAACGCGCCCGACGATGTCGCACGTCACCGCCCGGCTCGAGATGGAAAACCTACTGAGCGCCATGCAGTTGGGTAATCTGGCACAAAGCGGTGATACGACTGACCGCTCCCGCGACGCGGCGTGAGACGAAAGCTCCGGTCCTAGTCATCGGTGAAGTTGAGGGCTGCAAAGCTAAGGCTGCCGCAATGTTTGCCTCAGCCGCGGTCCGAAGGCTTGACGAGTCCAAGTTCCACCGCGATGGCGACGGCGTGCACCCGGTTCCTCGCGCCAAGTTTCCTAGCCGCGACACGCAGATAATACTGGGCCGCGCTCTTGCTCATATCGAGCGCGATCGCCATTTCATCCGCTGTCCGTCCATTCGCGAACAATCTCAGCGCTTTAAGTTCGTTTTCGTCCAACGGTCTCATTGATCCCCCATAGGCCCTCAGTTTGGCGATTGCGCGCAGCTTTCCTCTGCCGGCAGAGAACCGGCACACGGAGTTGAGCGATCAATCTGGCTTTGCGGGTTTTGCTTGTTAGTTCAGCGGCAATTCCGGCACGTCGGGTGGCGCCTCATCCCTCAGGATGAGAGGAAGAAATGATGTAAGAATATTTTCCAAGATTGTGTGGTCCAAACGCATGATTTACTCCTCCGCATTATCCGGCAACATCTGAAGTCTGATCCGGCGCCATCCCGCGCCGGCTCTGCGCATTCCCGATCTCGTCCGTCGGGATTTTCCAGACCGCATCCACGCTGGAAGCGGTGTTCAAGTCTGTGGACGCCAACGATTCGTGCATTGCGGTTTATTTAGCGCGTGTTTTCTATTCATGCCCCCTTGGCTCGTTCTACTGGTCCTGGCGCTTACGCGCGGGTGCCGCGTCTTTTGCAGCGGATTTTGCGGCGGCAGTCTCTTGCTGCCATTGCAGGAATTGCTGAAACAGCAGCGCGTTTTGCTCGGGCGTTGCTGCGGATATTTTTGCTGTTTGAGACGCGCGCGTGGTGAGGAAAAGATTGAATTTGCTTTGCGTCTCCTGCAAGGCTTGTTTCGAGTGCTGATCGAGCCAAGCTTGCGCCGCGGGAAAGCGAGTCCATCCCTTCAGTGGCGCGCTCAGCACAACCTCCTTCCACTTGGGGTGAAATGGCGGCTGCTGGAACTCCTTGAATTTTTCAAAGAAGGCCTGAACGAAATGTTCGACCTTTCGATAGCGGTCGGTTCCCGGCGCCCAGTTATAGGCGGCGAGGATTGCCGGCACTGCGATCGTATCGACGCGCTCGCCGGCGGGGATCAGGGCAGGATAGTCTTCCGACTTCAACTGTGAAGGAAGGTAATCGACCTGAAGCGAAGCCGCGTAATCGATGGGCACGAAGTGCAGGCCGGCGTCCTTGATTTGCGTAATGAGCTTTGACGGAGCTCCCTGCACCGCGACCAGCGCGTCGATTTCGCCCTTGCGTAATTTTTCATAGGCGATGCGCTGCTCGATGAAGACAAAATTCGCCTTGATGCCGAGGCGCTCGAAGACCGTGATCGCGGTGACGAACGTGCCGCCGTTCGGCAAGTCGACGCTGACGGTCTTCCCTTCGAGGTCGGACATTTTCTGAATTGTCTTCGACGCGACGACATGCATTTCTTCGTTATAAAGTTTGGTGATGTAGGCAAACTGACGTTTGATGTTGCTCGCGTAGTCTTTCTTTTCAAGATAATCGAGGGTATCGGCGCGAATGATTCCAATATCGACGCCTTTCAAAAACAAGATATCCGCGATGCTCTGAACCGAGCCGCGCCCTACAATTGGAAGTACACGAAGTTGGTCGCCATCATCGAGCACCGACGCCAGATCGGCGCCGAATTGCACGTATGTTCCGCCGATTGTGCCGGTGATGACCGTCGTTGTGTTGGCGTTGAGACGGTTTTTGGTTTTGCTGGTGGCGCTTCCGTAGCTGAAAATCGCCTTCAGTCCTTCGCTCACCTGACCGGGATCGACCTGGCCTTGCTCCGCCATGCCTGGCGAGGTCATGGCGAAAAGCGGCAAAGCGGCGGCTAGAACGATGAAGCGCCGGAATTTCATCATGGCTTGGTTCCTACAATTTGTTATCGGTTCGCGCTGGTAAGCGCTTCGAGTTGCCTTGGCGCATCGGGCGAGCCCCAATCGCGCGCCCGCTGGTACCAAACCCGTGCCAGCGCCACGTCCGATCCGCCGCCGCCGCGGCTGATTTGCCCGATCAGCATCGGGTCGTAGGTGCCGGCGAGCACGAACGCTGCGCGCACGTCGTGCGTTTCAGCGGCCCGCTGCAACAGGAGCCGTGCGGCCGAGATGTCGCCATTCGATAACAGCTCTTCGCCGCGTTTGATCAGCGCGGCGATTTCCTTTGGGTCCATTTGTCTTGCGGTTTCGGGTGCCGGAGACTCGGCGGGGAGAGACGCAGTTGCGGCCGATGTCTGAATGCCCGTGGTGGTGACAGGACGCGTCGTCATCATTTTTATTTCCACCGGTAGCGGTTCATTGATTTTCGGGTCAGCGTCGGCGACGGCGATATTCGGGGGCGGCGTATTTTGCGGCGGCTGATCCATAGGCGCCGTTTCCGATTGCGGCATCGCCGCGACGGAGGTACCGCCTGTTTTGACGGGCGGCGCCTGCTCTCGCGAGCCGGGAAAATTCACGACGTAGAGAAACGCTATTCCGGCGGCGATGCCCACGACTGCGGCAAAGCGGGTAAAGACAGCAAGTATCTGGTTTCTGCGCGCGCGCTGGCTCAAGAGGCGCAACGATTCAATTGCCTCAGACTCCAATGACCGCAAAGTTTCGGGAAAAGGACTTGGGGGAGGCGCGGTGTCTTGAGTTCGCTCGAGAAAGGCTATCGGGATCGACTGCGCGCCGTCTTCCGGCCGCGGCCGGATTGATCGCAAAGTCTTGGCGCCATCGCGCAACCGGCGCGGCGCGTAGTAAAGCAGACTGTTGGGATCGTGCGTATCGTGCTGGTTCGCGGTACTCATACTGAACTCCTACATCGTTTAGCCAAATGCACGCGGCGGTCACGAATTGAGCTCTAGCGTTGCTGAACCAATGAACCTCTGACTAAATTCGCGGGGTAAAGGGTTCCGGCGGAGCAAAACGTCGCGCCGGTCACATCCGTGATGTGAATTGAATAAGCCATCGCCTCGTCCCCCTCGGCAAATGCCCGCCTGCATACGGTCGGCGGGATACCTACACGAGGATTATGGGAATGGGCGGTGGGCTTTATTGGGTCTGAAGCTGGACAAAAGTGTGAAAAAATTCTGGCGGCGCGCTGTGAATATTGAGGCAGAGCCCGGCTTATGAAATTGCCGCGCGCAGTTTTGTCTTCTTTGGTCCCTTTATCGCCGCGTCCCACACCTCGTGGATATGCGCGACCTCGGCTTCGAAGCGTTGCAGGAACATCCGCGCCTGGGTCGACAGCGTGCGCCGGGTCGGCTGAATTACCACGAATTCGGCGTGCAGCTCGGGCGCCACGATCGGATTGACGATCAGTTCGCCGCGGCCGATGTCGTTGATCGAGATCACGCTCGGCAGGATCGTCACCCAGTCGGAGCGGGCGACGAATTCGAGCGTCGCTATCATGGCGTCCATTTCCAGCATGGCCTCGACTTCGACGCCGTGGCTCTGGAAATAGGTTTCCAGATTGCGCCGGCGAATGTTGT
>Ga0208478_1000705_pt1 | contig 10861 bp, 9 predicted proteins | sample NGESurdeep072012_5_FD_184462 | JGI IMG/M metagenome (GOLD analysis project Ga0208478, IMG submission 184462) | Arctic peat soil microbial communities from Barrow, Alaska - NGEE Surface sample 415-2 deep-072012 (SPAdes) | ecosystem: Environmental > Terrestrial > Soil > Wetlands > Peat ... | reverse complement strand
GTCCATGGGTGGACCCAGATTAAACCGCCGAAGTGGGCCAAACCAACTTGCCAAACGCAAAAGTGCTCGGCGAAACGGTTGCACGCGCAGAGATGCATCCGTCGGGCCGCTGTTGCTATTCTGACGTGAGTACCCAAGGCCAGATGATCGAATGAACGGGGCACAGACTCATACCCGACGTTCGGTCGCGTTTCGTCATACTTCGCGGCATCGCAGACAGTCGGCGCAACGGTAGTGCTCGTCGCCGCTGATCTCAACCGTTTCGACGAAGAGTCCAAGCCGCTGAATTATCTCCTTGATCAGCTCAGACCTGGAGAGGATGCACCTGTCAGCGTAAAGAAAATACTTGCGAGAGATCGTGTCATAAACGACTCTTCCACGAGGCGGCTCGGTGTACTCGACGTCACCCGGGATCTGTCCTGCGATTTGTAGGTCTGCCCAGTGGCGCTCGTGCCCGATTGCGTTGAGATACCGTCCCCAGCGCTCTGCTTCCGTGAACGCGGTAGCGTGCATGATGAGCCGCTCGCCCCACAGCCAGAAGATTCCAACCTGCGGCTCCGTGTTTTCATCGCGTTCGCTCATGCCGCTCCTCTCAGATGAACCGGCTCGTACCCTGGGACTAAGGTATCCCCGGGCCAGGTCACGCAGGAGTTGATCTGGTTCAATGAGGTCCGCGTCAGTTGCGTGCTCGTGGTCGTGCGTCCGATTTGTCGCGCAGGCGTCGCAGGCAACGTGCCACCGGCCCTGGGTGCGCAGCCGGGCAGGCTGGCCGCAATCCATGCAGGTGCTCAACGCCCGCTCCTGGGCCCGACGAATACAGTCATCGATCGCCTTCGAGGTGAGGGTGGTGTAAAAGCGCAATCCGCCGAATTTCTCCTTCACCTGCAGAACCACGAAATTTACCTGCGGCTCGCGGGTGGCGATTTCCCGGTCGAGCGACTCGACATGCGGCTCCAGTTCGACGCACAGATCCCAAAGCAGCTGCCGCCATCCCTCGCCGACACCATCAAAGCCGAAATTCAGCGGGCTACGGGTCAAAGGACCCTGGAACGTGAATCAGTTGGGCCAACGCTCGACGAATTCTGTCAACTCGTCGGCACGCATGAGACTTTTTCCTCCTGCTGGATAGATCACTGCGGGTCATCGTCGTCCCGAGACTCAGCATCCACGAGTAGAGCGGACGACCTGGACTGCTCGTTGATGAACTCCTGAAATGCAGGACATGCCGCTGAGTTGTTCGCCTCGTGTGACTGGGCTTCCTCCATCGTGTAAAAGTCCAGGTTGCACCACAAGCAGAAGCCGACGATCGGGTTGCCATCCTTGTCTCGCCACTCGTTCGTCGCGGCGTCCTGATCGATATCCAGAGCGTCTTGGCACAACGTGCTGGCGGGTTCTTCCATCTTCTTCTGCTGCTCATCGCGATGAACCGGGCAGGCGAGTAGCTCGACCGGGCAGGAGCTGTGGTCGCCTTCGTCCATTGGCACTTGGTGAAGTTGGCACATGCAAACCGACGGCTCCGTGTCGCCTGTATCAGGGCGTAACGCCTTCCCGTCGCAGTTCCAGTCATGACCAAGAGCGTCGCAGAAATGCCGGTGGCTCATTGCAGATTCCTCCTTGTGCCGAGTACGTCGATCGATACGGTATTTGCGGTGAATGGTTGGCCCGCAGCACCACTGAAGGCACATCTACACGCCTGAAGTCGAACCAGGGGACTCAACTCTCAGAAACGGGAAAGAAATGCGATGGAGCGAACCCCGGCGTCACACGGCACCCGAATCTTGATCCGCCAGCCAAGCACCGCAGGGAGGCCTGTTCGATGTGGCAGATATGATTTCCATTTTTTTTCTTTACCGAGGGCGCGAAATCGCACCTGTTTCCAGACAGCCGTGTAGATGTAATTAGGCATCCACGATGCAAATCGCCGTTCACTGGAGGTTCGTGTGACAGAAATGGCATCACCACAACCCGACAGAAAGCTAAGAAAAGCCAGTCGCAAGCAGCCACTCCTGCGGCAGAACGTGCGGGGCGCCGAACGCACGATGGGACATAGCCTGCCATCGCGTCTTAAATCTTCTCTGCACGCTATCACCCAGGAATGGGGGTTTTCGCTCGATCGAGGCGAGGTTCTGATTCTCAGCGGCAGTTGCTATGTCACCCATACCGGGCTGCTGCGGCTGGCGAGTCGCAAGCGGTGCTGCGGTATGCAGGTTGAGATCGTCGATTCGCTGTGTGATTCTGCCGCCCATCGTTTCGTTCTGAAAGCCACGGTGTATCCGTCCAAGGAGTCCGTGGGCTTCGTCGGCTACGGGGACGCCGATCCCTCCAACGTTTCTGCCCTGGTGAGGGGAGCCGAACTGCGCATGGCGGAGACCCGCGCAGTCAATCGCGCCCTGTGCAAAGCCTATGGCATCGGCCTGTGTTCGGCCGAGGAGATGGGATCGTCGCCCAATTGCAATCCGGTGGACGACCAGTGCCATGTTCAGCAGCCTGTTGCCAGCGGGGCCAACGGCAAGGGCAACGGCAGCAAGGTCCGCGATCGGCTGTGCCAGGTCATCCGCCAGCACCAGCTCGATCCTGCCCTGGTGAAAGCCTACGCCGTCGACTTCTGCGGCTCCGAGTCGCTCAAGGATGCACCCCGCGAACAGGTCGAAACCTTCGTGCAACAGCTGGCGGAGCGAGCGGTGAATGATCGGCCGAGCCTGTTGTGTCTACTGAACAGCTATACCCCCTCCTCCGATGCGGTGACCGCGTGAAACGCCGGCTGCCCGAGCTTTGCGAAACTGCCCGTGATCTCGATCCCGAGACCAGCGATGGGATCTTCCTGGTTCGTATCGACCGGGCCCGCTACTGCTGGCATGCCCGGAAGCCCTCCTATGAACTCCGGCTGTCCATCCTCGAACCCCTACGCTTTGCCGGACGTTCCCTGGTCAGCCGCCTCGATTGCGCGCCCAAGGCGATGTGGAAGCTCGGCTGGTTCTTGCGTGACTTCGGCTACGATCCCGAGCTCTTAGACCAGAGTGAGGTCGACGAGCGTGCTCTGCGCGGACTGGTCGGAATTGCCAAGATCAGCCACAGCGTCGTCAACGGTAGGCGGCGGGCGAACCTCGAGGGCTTCGCTCCCGCCACCCAGTGGAAACAACGGTCTACCCCCACCGGTCTCCTGCCGGAAGGTAGAAAGAAGCATGACACGGCGGTGAAGAGAGGCTGCCAATGACCAAGGGCATACCAAAGCGGCGTTACACGAATACGTTATGACGTACCGAGCATCAGTCTAGGCCCATTTGCTCTTCCGTGAGGTCGGCCAAAAGCGCGCCGCAAGGCGGTTGTGGCTCCATTGTAGAATCAGAGTGTCGGTGTTTTTGTGCACTCCTGAAACGGACCGATCTTGGCGTTCTCGCCATTATTCCGCAGGGGTTCAATTCTCACGGAGGCAATATTCATGCAGGTCGCGGAGAAAACCATGGGCACATTCCAGGCACTGAAGGACAAGATCGAAAAGAAAACCGCGCATGTGGGCATCGTGGGACTGGGCTATGTGGGATTGCCTCTCGCTGTGGAGTTTGGCAAAGCGGGTTTCCACGTAACAGGGATCGATCTGCAGCGGTCGCGGGTTGACCGACTGATGAAAGGTGAGTCCTATATTCAGGACGTCCCCAGCAGCGAAGTCGCCCAGTTGGTCAAGGACGGACGCCTGGATGCCACCACCGACTTCTCCGTGGTGCGCGAGCTCGACACCATCAACATCTGCGTGCCTACTCCATTGCGCAAAACCAAGGACCCCGACATGAGCTACATCGTGTCGGCCTCCGATGCCATCGCCAAGTACTTTCATCCCGGCTTGCTGGTGATCCTGGAATCGACTACCTATCCCGGCACCACCGATGAACTGCTGCTGCCGACGTTTGAAAAGAGCGGACTGAAAGTCGGCGCGGACTTCTTCCTGTGCTTCTCGCCCGAACGCGTCGATCCCGGTAATCCGGTGTACCAGACGCTGAACACGCCGAAGGTGGTTGGAGGAATCACCCCGGCGTGCACCGAGATGGGCAGGGTCTTCTTCTCGCAAGCGCTGCAGACGATTGTGCCGGTCAGCAACACGCGCGTGGCTGAAATGGTAAAGCTGTTGGAAAACACGTTCCGCATGATCAACATCGGCTTGGTCAACGAAATGGCGCTGATGTGCGATGGCATGGGGATCAATGTCTGGGAAGTAATCGACGCCGCCGCCACCAAGCCGTTCGGGTTCATGCCGTTCTATCCCGGACCGGGCTTGGGCGGCCACTGTATTCCCATCGACCCGTTCTACTTGTCATGGAAGACCAAGCAGTCAGGCATCGAGGCGCGGTTTATCGAACTCGCGGGCTACATCAACGGCAACATGCCGCACTTTGTAGTAGGCAAAGTGCAGGGCGCGCTCAACAATCATGGCAAAGCGGTCAAGGGCTCGCGGGTGCACGTCGTCGGCGTGGCGTACAAGCGCAACATTGACGACATGCGCGAGTCGCCGGCGCTCGACGTCATCCTGCTGCTGAAGAAGTTGGGCGCGGAAGTCAGCTACAGCGATCCGTACGTGCCAACGCTCAAACTTGACGGCATTGATGTGAAGTCGCAGGACGCACTGGCGTCAGCGCGCGCGGCCGATTGCGTGGTCATCATCACCGATCACTCGGATTTCGACTACAAGGCGCTGCTGGACTCATCTCAGTTGATCGTGGATACCCGCAACGCCATGCGGGGCGTACAGTCAGAGAAGATCGTGCGTCTGTAGTGGCTCGCGGACGCTAGACCCGGGCCTGCAAATCCCGGAACCAGTACAGCGCCGGTCAGGCTCTTCTGGCCGGTTTGCAGGTGCCGGCACAAACGTCCCTGTCCACGCCGCTCCCGCCGCGTGCAGGATCATCCGCGCTTTCTCACGGGGAACAAGCTGTTGAAATCGGCCGAGCGTGTGTGTGATGCGGTCCGACAGCTGCGAATAGCAACGTTGCTCGAAACAGGGCAAATTTCGAAACGAACCCAAGAAGTCCTTTGACTGCAACAAAAACCTCTGGCGGAGCGAAGAAACGCCTATTGCAAGCTTCGCGGCGCGCTCAACCACCCGTTGACGGCCAGCCAGTTCCGCAACAGCACGGGCCATTCGCCCAGCACAGGGTCGCCGAGGTCCAGTCCCACCCCATGCGGACCGTTCTGGAAGACGTGCAACTCGGCGGGAATGTGGTTCTTCTGCAACGCGAGATAGAAAAGCACGGCGTTGTCCTGCGGTGGCAGGGCATCATCCTGGCTAGTCGAAAACAGAAATGCCGGAGGCGTTTTCTTCGTCACCGCCATGTCGGGCGAAATTTCCACCCGCAGCTTCAGACTGTCGTTAGATCCGATCAGTCCACGGTTCGCCATCTCGCGGAATCCCGGGTTGGACCAATTCGCGACATACGAAATCAGTGGATAGCCGAGCACCATGAAATCAGGACGGCTGCTGGCACGCTCGATTGCGTCCGTTGCCGATGGATTAGCTTCGGTGTAGTGTGTGCCGGCCATTGCGGACAGGTGTCCGCCGGCGGAAAATCCCATGACGCCGATGCGGTCAGGCGCAATGCCGAACTCGGCGGCGCGGCTGCGCACCACGCGAATCGCGCGCTGCACGTCCTTCAGTTCGACGGGATAGCGGTACTTCGGCCCCACCCGGTACTTGAGCACGAAGGCGGTCACGCCCAGCGAGTTGAGCCAGTTGGCCACCTGCCGGCCCTCGTGATTGTCGGCCAGAGAAAGATAGCCGCCTCCGGGTGCGACAATTACTGCAGTGCGCGTGGCTTTCGAAGCATCCGGCGCGAACGGCCGGAAGAGCGTGATGGTCGGCACATCCTCGGGAGCATTGCCCGGCGCTCCCGGCGCAGCGCCTGGCCACAAGCGCGCGGTGATCGGCTCGGTGGCAAAATCAGGATGCTGTTGCGCAATCGCAGGCGCCGCCAGCAAGCTCAACACAGCAACCAGTGGGTGACACCAACGATTCATCGCAGCCAAGTCCTCCCATGGGTCAATATCGAGAATACAACTGCGGTTGACCGTTCGCTACGGGGAACTTCCCACGATGTACCCACCTGTGGAATCTGCGGCTACACTGGATTCGCTATGCGAAGCGAAGGAACACGACTAGCGCCCACCACCGTGCGTCAAGCCGGCATCGTATTTTTCATGATTGCGGTTTTCCCGCTGATGTCATGGGCACAAAACCTCACCGCTGCCGAGGCGATCGCGCGTATCCAGAAGCACTACGCTGCGACGCTGCCAGCCAACACCGTCGACACCATCAAGGTCGGCGACCCCTCCACTCCTGTTACTGGGATCGCGACCACCTTCCTTGACACCATGGATGTACTGCGCGAGGCTGATCGACGCGGCCTCAATCTCGTGATCTCGCACGAGCCCACGTTCTACAACCACCTCGACGACCCCGCTTTCTTTGCCGACGATCCGGTGTACCGCGAGAAGCTGGCGTTCATTCAGCAGCACCACATGGTCGTATTTCGTTTTCACGACCAGATGCACGAAGTCTCGCCGGACCCGGTAGCCATGGGACTCGTCCGGGCCCTCGGATGGCAGAGCTACATGGATTCCGGCAGTCCGTGGCAACTTACAATTCCACGGACCACGCTCCTCGCGCTGTCCCGCGACGTGGCGCGAAAACTGAACGCCCCGACGTTACGCGTTGTCGGAAATCCGAGTCTCCCCATTACCCACGTAGCTCTTCTCCCCGGAGCTGCCGGATCGCAGAAGCAGATCCTCGCGTTGCGTTCTGACGAAGTGGATGTCCTTCTCGCGGGCGAAGTGCCCGAATGGGAAACGGTCGAGTACGTCCGCGACGCCAGCGCGCAGGGCCGACACAAGGCGCTTATCCTGCTAGGTCACGCAGTCTCGGAGGAGGCCGGTATGAAGCAGTGCGCCGAAGATCTTCGCGCGCTCTTTCCTAACGTCAAGGTGCAATTTGTCCCCGCCGGCCAGCCCACCTGGAACCCGGACCATCCGCCAATCAAAAACAAGTAGTGCACTCGACTTCCTCGCGGGGTATAAAGTCTGGGACGGTTTCTAATCTAAGTGGATATTCCGCCTTCGAACGTCGAAGCCCGTCGCCCCTAATCGCGAAGCGCTCACGGAGACTTGCATGAACACTTTTCCCGTGATGTTTGGCACGCTTTTGGTTTTTGCCCTGGCCTACCGCTACTACAGTGCCTTCCTCGCTGCCAAAGTGCTCGTTTTGGACGATACCCGCACCACTCCGGCGCACACCTTTGAAGACGGTCACAATTATGTGCCGTCGCCGAAGTGGGTCTTGTTCGGACACCACTTCGCAGCCATCGCCGGTGCCGGCCCGCTGGTAGGGCCAACGCTGGCGGCACAGTTTGGTTTTGCGCCAGGATTTCTCTGGATCCTGTTCGGCGCTGTGCTCGCCGGAAGCGTCCACGACTTCACTGTGCTTGTCGCGTCGGTGCGCCACAAAGGCCGTTCGCTGGCCGAAATTGCGCGCACCGAAATCGGTCCGTGGGCCGGACTGGTTACCATGATCGCGTTGCTCTTCATCCTGCTGGTCACACTGGCGGGTTTAGGCATCGTCGTCGTTAACGCTCTCTCCAACAGTCCATGGGGCGTGTTCACCATCGCCATGACCATTCCCATCGCGCTGCTGATGGGCCTGTACATGTTCAAAAGCGCGCCCGGAGTGATCAAGATCAAAGGCCCCAGCGTCTTCGGCGTGGTCTTACTGCTGGCCAGCGTGATTGGAGGACGCTGGATCGCGGCGTCGTCCGTGGCGGGATGGTTCACCTTCACGCCACATCAGATCACGTTGCTGATGTGCGCCTACGGGTTCATCGCCTCGGCGCTTCCGGTCTGGCTGCTGCTGGAACCGCGCGACTACCTTTCCACCTACATGAAGCTGGGCACCATCGCCATCCTGATCCTCGGCGTCTTCATCGTGCGGCCCGATATTCACTTTCCCATGATGACCGAATTCGTTCACGGCGGCGGGCCGATTATTCCCGGCAAGCTTTACCCGTTCTTGTTTGTCACCATCGCCTGCGGCGCGATCTCGGGTTTTCACTCGCTGATCTCCTCGGGCACCACGCCCAAGATGCTCAGCAAGGAAACCGATGCGCGCATGATCGGGTATGGGGCGATGCTTTGCGAAGCCACGGTCGCTGTACTGGCGCTGATTGCTGCGACCTCCATGCATCCCGGAGACTATTTCGCCATCAACACCACTCCCGAGGTCTTCCACAAGCTTGGCATGAACACGGTCAACCTCGACGTGTTTTCGCAGGAGGTTGGCGAAAAACTGGCAGGCCGCACCGGCGGGGCCGTCTCGCTCGCCATCGGCATGGCGCAGATCTTCCGCGGACTGCCCGGAATGAAGTCCCTGATGGGCTACTGGTATCACTACGCCATCATGTTCGAAGCGCTGTTCATCCTGACCACGGTCGATACCGGCACGCGCGTGGCGCGCTACGTGATGCACGAATTGCTGGGACGAGTGCACAAGTCCTTCGCCAACACCGCGTGGCTGCCCGGAAATCTCGCCGCGAGTGTGGTAGTCGTCGCCAGTTGGGGATACCTGATTTACACCGGATCCATCTCCACCCTCTGGCCACTGTTCGGCACCGGCAACCAGTTGCTGGCGACGATCGCTCTTGCGGTCGTCACCACATTTCTGGTCAATATGGGGAAGACGAAGTACGCGCTGATCACGCTGCTTCCCATGTTGTTTGTCGGTACAACCACCTTGACCGCGGGAGTGTTGTCGATCAAGAACATCTATCTGCCGCTGGCTCTCAAGCCGGGCAAAATGTTCCAAGGATATCTCGACGCAACCCTGATGGCAATTTTCGTGACCGGAGTGGTGCTGGTGCTCATCGAAACAGGCCGCCGCTGCTGGAAGACCTTGCACGGAGCCCCGATCCCAGAGGAAGCCTTTGGTCCGCCGGAGGAAACCGTGACCATGGGTTGCTGCTGAGCTCTGCGTCGCCGACTTGTTGGGCCGCTTGGACTGACCGCCGTCCCTCATCGTGGCCCTGTCATGGGTTGTGATCTCCCTTGCCTTTGTGCAATGCTCACCGCGGTCACGCAATTCCTAACTTGAGCACGAGGTGAGCATGCTCTGCAATCCTGAGGAACTGAGACACGTCCCGCTCTTTGCTCTGCTGGATGACGAGGAAGTCGCCATCCTGGCCAAGCAAGTTGAAATGAAGAAATTCGCGTCCCGTCAGCGGATCTACAAAATGGGCGAACCCGGGGGCCGGGCCTACATCCTGATGGCTGGCCGAGTGCTGGTGACCATGGTGGATGACGACCAGCAGGAAGTGGTAGTCGATGAGCCCCGTCACGGCGAGTTTTTCGGCTTCGCGGCAATGCTGGAACAGACGCCGCACCAGACAACAGCCATTGCCCTGGAAGAAACCACGTGCGTCGAGGTCGATCGCGACGACATTGCCAGCTTGCTGCAGAAAAAGCCGATGGCCGGTATGGACATGCTTGCCGTGCTGGGCAGGCAGTTCCACGCCTCACAGCAACTGGTGCGGGTCCGCGCCAGCCGCAATCCTAACGAAATCATCGAAGAAGCGGAGACGTTCGGCGAGCGTATCGCCGACCGCGTCGCTTCCTTCGGAGGCTCGTGGACGTTCATCATCACGTTCTTGTTCGTGCTGGTGATCTATTCCGGCTTTAACGTCATGCTAGGCCACAAAGCTTGGGACCCGTATCCCTTCATCCTGCTGAACCTGTTCCTGTCGATGCTGGCGGCGCTGCAGGCTCCGGTCATCATGATGAGCCAGAACCGCCAGGACACCAAAGACCGCCTGCGCGGTGAGCTGGACTACGAAGTAAACCGCCGCGCTGAATCCGAAATTCAGGGGCTGGCAGGAAGACTGAACCTGCTGACCGATAAGGTGGGCGACGTTGAAGACTTAATACGGGAGAAGCTGGCTGGTGGTGCGGGCGACTAGATAAGGGGCCGTTCGCAGAACAGGCAACATTCCAAGCTTCTTGACTTGCTCATACCACTCGCATCTTGGTTGCGTAAGTCGATCATCGTGACAACCTGCGGAGCCAGGCTTGGCATCTACACCAAGCGCTGGCAATCCGTTGGGAGTCTCGACCGGATCAATGCTGCACCAGGGCGCCGTAAATTGACCGTCAACCATTCCTATTGAACTTCGACCATGTCACGCGTCACTTGGTGGCCATAGCTCGAGAGTCGATACTCGACGTTCAGTCTAGGCAGCCTTGGGCGCTACTGGCTTGTCGATCTCGGCTTGGCCGGAGCTCACTTCATTCGAAAACGAGAGATTTTGCTCGCTCGCCTGTTCCACGAGTCTGCGTTTTCTCCACCTGCTAAGGAAAGTCGCAAGTGTGCCAATGACGATTACCGCAGCGGCAAACGGGATGAAGAGCCAAGACGTCCAGCCCTTGGCATTGGCGGCAGGTACAACGGCGACTGCAGCAGGTGTGCTGGCAGTGTCCGAGGACGTGCTGGCAGCCGCAGCCGGTGAGGTGACGGCTGGCGCAGGTGTGCTGGCAGTCTCCGAGGGCGAGGCGGCAGCCGCAGGAGATGCAGTGGTGGCTGCAGCATGCGTTGCTGCCCGTTTTGCAGGATTTGGTGCCAGCCGCGCCGAGTGATCGGAGGGCGCAGCAGGTGTGACGACAGGTTCCGCAGGCATGCTGACTGTCGCCGCGGCCGCAGTCGGTGGAACGGCAGCCGGCGCAGGGGGAGCAACTGGAGTAACAGGTGTTACGACAGGCGCGGCGGTTGCAGCGGGTGCGACTGCAGCTGGCGCTGGCGGAGTAACAGGTGCGGCCGGTGCGACGACAGGCTCCGCAGGCG
>Ga0208478_1000704_pt1 | contig 10879 bp, 9 predicted proteins | sample NGESurdeep072012_5_FD_184462 | JGI IMG/M metagenome (GOLD analysis project Ga0208478, IMG submission 184462) | Arctic peat soil microbial communities from Barrow, Alaska - NGEE Surface sample 415-2 deep-072012 (SPAdes) | ecosystem: Environmental > Terrestrial > Soil > Wetlands > Peat ... | reverse complement strand
CTGCCGCCTCAGCGATGCCCGCACTGCCGACGATGGATCGACGCCAAACCGCCGCGTGAATGAATCTGCCAAAGTAGTGCTAGGGCGCGGACTCATAAACGGAAAGTCGAATGGCGATGTGGGGGCAGCCCGCGATGTTCGTTACGGGGCGCAAAACGGACATCGCCCGGACAGCGCGGAATGTCGCCTAATGACCCGAAGCAGTGCTGTCGCGCACATTCTACTTGCATCGCTGACGTTCAAACTGGGCACGGCATCGTTTGATCTAGATCAGGCTGCGCCGTAGCAAAGACCGATAATTTATACCTACCTGTGGTGGCGAGCGTGGCGTCGCCGCTGCGCAAGTCAGCGCGCCCTTTTTTCGGGTTGGAATGATTGACATGCTCGACACATCACAACCTCAGGATAACGAGATTCGGACCGAGCGCCGCGCCAATTGGCTACGCTCCCTCAAGATTCCCCTGGCATGGGAAAAAAGCCTGCGCGAAGCGGTTGCCCATCTGTGGCGCTGGCGCTTTCGCGCGCCGGCGCTTCTCGGAGCGCTTGCCGTGCTCTGGTATTTCGGGGCGCCGCTTGTGCTCGGCCCTGTGGTCAACGCCAACATCGTCGTCCGCGCTGACTTCGTGCAGAGCGTCGTGGCGACCGGACACGTCGAAGCACCATTTCGCGTGAACATCGGCAGCCAGATCACCGGTGTTGTCGCCAATGTTCCCGTCTCCGAAGGACAAACGGTCAGGGCCAGTGAGACGTTGATCGTGCTCGACGATCGCGAGGCGCGGGCCGGCGTCATCCAAGCCGAGAGCGTCGTGGCCCAAGCCGAAGCCCGCTTGCGCCAGATGCGCGAGCTGACCCTCCCTTCTGCCGAGGAAACCCTGACGCAAGCGCAGGCCACGCTGGTCAATGCACAGCAAGCTTATGACCGTGCCGATAAACTTGCCAAGGACGGCTACGGCACGAAGGCCACGCTCGACGAGGCCACCCGGGCGCTCAACGTCGCACGCGCACAGGTCCGCAGCGCCGAGTTCCAAGTCTATACTAATCGGCCTGGTGGCAGCGACTACGTCATGGCGGAGACGCAACTCAATCAGAGCCGCGCTAATCTTGTGAGCGCCCAGTCGCGGTTGAGCTATACGGTCATCACGGCGCCGCGGGATGGGGTTCTGATCTCGAGGAACGTCGAGCGTGGCTATGTTGTGCAGCCTTCGAATGTGCTCATGGTACTATCGCCGTCTAGCGAAACGCAGCTCGTCGCGCAGATCGACGAGAAGAACTTCGGGCTGATCGCTCTCGGGCAGAAGGCGCTCGCTTCGGCCGATGCGTTCCCAAAGGATAGCTTCGCGGCCGAGGTCGTCTACATCAATCCGGGGATCGACCTGCAGCGCGCCACCGTCGAGGTCAAGTTGCGCGTGCCCGAGCCTCCGGCCTACCTGCAGCAGGACATGACCGTCTCGGTTGACATCGGGACGGCGAGACGCCCCGGTACGCTAATCGTGCCGGCGGCAAGCCTTCAGGGCATGAGCAGCGGCCAGCCATGGGTGATGAAAGCCTCGAATGGACGGGCAACGCGTCAGCCGGTCAAGGTTGGGCTCGTCAGCGGCGGCCGGGCTGAAATCCTGGACGGCCTCGAGGAGGGAGATCTGGTCATTCCGGCGACGATCGCGCCGAAGGTCGGGGCTCGGGTGAGAGCCCGCGTCGCAACGAGTCCATCGCCATGAACCGCTGGACGCCCTTCGAGTGGATTACGGCGCTCCGCTTCCTCAAGGAGGGGCGGATGCAAACGATATTCATCATCATGGCCGTGGCGATCGGCGTTGCCGTCATCGTCTTCATGTCGGCCATGCTGTCGAGCTTGCAGGCCAATTTCATCAAGCGCGTGTTGACGTCGCAGCCCCACATCCAACTCATTCCACCGGACGAGGTGGCGCGCCCGCTGCGTCCGCCCGCGCCCGGCCGCATCGTGGCAGCAATCGTTCAGCGTCCGGCCCAGCGGATCCGCTCGATCGACCAATGGCAGACGATCAAGAGCCGATTGAGCGAATGGCCCAACATCGTGACCGTATCGCCGACTATGACGGGCTCCGCGCTCGCGGTCAGGGGCGCAGCCAGCCGTTCGATTACTCTCACCGGCGTTGACCCGGAGATCTATTTCAAAATCGTGCGCATCCCGGACTACATCGTCGAGGGGCAAGCACGTCTCCTCACGGATGATATCCTCATCGGAACCGAGTTGGCCAAAAATCTGGGCGCATCGCTCGGCGACAAGATCAATGTCTCAGCTGCTACCTCTGCGTCCCGCACTCTCACGATCACCGGCATTTTCGATCTCGGCAACAAGGGCACCAACCAGCGCACGACGTTCGTTGCCCTGCGCACCGCGCAGGCCCTGTCCAATCTCGTCGGGGGCGTGACGACCATCGATATCACGGTCAATGACATCTACGCGGCCGAGACGATCGCGCAGTCGGTCGAAGCTGCCACTGGCGTTGAAGCGGATAGTTGGATCAAGACGAATGCGCAATTCTTCACGGCGGTCAACGCCCAGCAGACCTCAAATACGCTCATCCGTGTGTTCGTGGGCCTGTCGGTGGCCTTCGGCATCGCCAGCGTGCTCATCGTCTCGGTCATCCAGCGCTCCAAGGATATCGGCATCCTGCGTGCCATGGGCACCTCACAGGGACAGATCCTGCGCGTATTCCTGGTGCAGGGCGGGTTGCTCGGCTTCCTCGGATCGCTCATCGGCGCAGCCGCCGGCGGCTCCGCCGTCGTGTTCTGGCACGCCTACATGCGCCAGGCGGACGGCAGCGAACTGTTCCCGCTCATCCTCGAACCCGCGCTTTTCATCAATGCTGTTCTGCTGGCCGCGGTGACCGGCGTTGTTGCGGCGGCGGTACCGGCGCTTAGAGCGGCAAAACTCGATCCGGTGGTGGCGATCCGTGGCTGAGAACACGCCTGTATTGCGTCTTGATGGGGTCTGCAAGTCCTACAACATAGGCACGCCGATCGAGGTCGAGGTGCTGCATAATATCGATCTTGTGCTGAAACGTGGGGAGTTCGTCGCACTGATCGGACCGTCGGGAGCAGGCAAAAGCACGTTGCTCAACATCATTGGATTGCTCGATAGGCCGACGAGAGGTCGTCTGTTCATCGAAGGCCAGGAAACGAGTAAGCTGAATGACACCGCGATTACAAAGCTCCGAAGCCATAGCATCGGCTTCGTGTTCCAGTATCATTACCTGATCTCGGCATTCACGGCGCTCGAGAACGTCATGATGCCGTTGCTCGTCGATCGTGCCTTCCCAACCAACGAGATGCACCAGCGGGCAGGCGATCTGCTCGCTCAGGTGGGGCTGACGCAATGGGAGAACAATCTCGCCAACAACATGTCAGGCGGCCAGCAGCAGCGTGTCGCGATCGCGCGCGCGATCGCCATGAATCCTGCTCTAATCCTTGCCGATGAGCCGACCGGTAACCTCGATACGAAATCCGCCAATGCGGTTTTCGAGATGATGCAACAGGTCAACCAGACGAACGGAACTACGTTCCTGCTGGTGACTCACAACATGGATTTGGCACGGCGCTGTCACCGGATCGTCGAGGTCGTCGACGGGCGCATCGTAACGCCAAGCCCAGTTCGAGGTTCAACGTAGCAGGTTCGCAATCGGCGTTTGGACATCGCTAGCCGTGTCGACGGGTCTGCGGCTCAGATGATCTGTCGTCAGCTTCTTCTACTTTTGGCACAAAACAGACGCGCCAGAGCCGCCGATCGATGGCCGCCATTGGGGGTAAGGTGGTCGTAGCGGACAGCACGTTTTATGCGTACACGGCCTAAAACGCCTTTTTGCCCGAAAGAACGCGCTGACTCATTGTCGGACATGGGTCGCATCGGCTAGAACCCTGCGGCGTTTCAAGGGAAGGCCGGCGCGATGGGCAAAGCCCCTAAATCTGACCTGCAAAAGATCGATCCGCAGACGCAGGCGCGCATCCTGTCGGAGGCGCTGCCGCACATGCAGCGCTATGACGAGGAGATCGTCGTCGTCAAATACGGCGGTCATGCCATGGGCCAGGAGCAGACCGCGCGCGACTTCGCCAGCGATATCGTCCTGCTCGAGCAGACCGCGATCAATCCGGTGGTGGTGCACGGCGGCGGACCGCAGATCGCGGCCATGCTCAAGAAGCTCGGCATCAAGTCGGAATTCGCCGCCGGCCTGCGCATCACCGACGCCGCCACCGTCGAGATCGTCGAAATGGTACTGGCCGGCTCGATCAACAAGCAGATCGTCGGCTACATCAATGCCGCCGGTGGCAAGGCCGTCGGGCTGTGCGGCAAGGACGGCAACATGGTGACGGCGCGCAAAGTGACACGCATCGTGGTCGACCCGGATTCCAATATCGAAAAAGTGGTCGATCTCGGTTTCGTCGGCGAACCGGAGAAGGTCGACTTGACCGTGCTCAACCACGTGCTCGGCAAGGAGATGATCCCGGTGCTGGCGCCGGTGGCGACCTCGACGAGCGGCGGCACCTTCAACGTCAACGCCGACACCTTCGCCGGCGCCATTGCCGGCGCGCTCAAGGCCAAACGCCTGCTGCTGCTCACCGACGTGCCCGGCGTGCTCGACAAGGACAAGAACCTGATTACCGACCTGTCGGTCGCCGACGCCCGCCGCCTGATCGCCGACGGCACCATCTCCGGCGGCATGATCCCCAAGGTCGAGACCTGCATCGACGCGCTCGACCAGGGCGTCGAGGGCGTGGTCATCATGGACGGCAAGATCCCGCACGCGGTGCTGCTCGAATTGCTGACCGACCACGGTGTCGGCACGCTGATGCATCGGTGAGAGGCGATGGCACCATCGCCGCTCGTCACCACCGCATGGCTCGAAGATCATCTGGCGGATCCAAATCTCCGCATCATCGAGGTCTGCTCGCGCGACGACGACACGGCCTACCGCGAGGGCCATATCCCCGGCGCCGCCTGGGTCTATTGGAAATCGGCGTGCTGGCACGAGACCGACCGCCAGTTCATTTCGTCGCAAGCCATCGCGCGCCTGTTCGGCGGCATGGGCATCGGGCCGGATACCACCGTCGTGCTCACCGGCGATCCGGTTCAATTCGGCACCTATGCCTTCTGGGCTTTCACCATGGCCGGGCATCGCGACCTTCGCCTGCTCGACGGCGCGCGCCGCAAATGGCTGGCGGAAGGCCGGCAGCTCACGCGCGAGATTGCGCGCTTTTCTCCGGTTGCCTATCCCGCGCCGGCCGGAAACGCGTCGACGCGCGTCGGCCGCGACAATGTGCTCAATAATCTTAAGAAGCCCGGACGGTTGCTGCTCGATGCACGCTCGCCGGAAGAATACGAGGGCAAGCGCGTCGCCGACTATTCCTTCGCCTTCGACCATGGCGCCGAGCGCTCGGGGCGCATTCCTGGCGCGGTGCATCTTTATTTCAAGCGGTTTCTCAACGAGGACGATTCATTCAAGTCGCCCGACGAGATCCGGGCCGTGCTGGTCGCGGCCGGAATCGCGCCTGCCAAGTTCGAAGAGGTCGTCTGCTATTGCCGGCTGAGCCATCGCGCCACGCTCGCCTGGGTCGCGCTTGCCCATCTGCTCGGCCTCGGCAACGTCAAGATTTATGACGGCTCATGGACCGAATGGGGCAGCATCGTGGGTTTTCCGATCGAAAAATAGCTCCCCGCCTTCGCCGGGGCGAGTGGAACGAGGATCGATTCCGTACGCGTCGAATGCGCTCTAGCATGGCCGGATGATTCGCCGGTTGATCTGCAGCCTTGCGGGATTGTGCGCGGCCTTGGCCGCACACCCGTCTTATGCCGAGCTCACGTTGTGCAATCGCACCAGCTATCGGGTGGACGCGGCGATCGGGCTGGAAAAACGCGCCAATGTCGCGACCCGCGGCTGGTTCCGCATCGATCCCGGCGCCTGCCGCCAGGTGGTGGACGGCGCGCTCGATGCCGACATGGTCTATGTGCATGCGCGCACGCCGCCGGTCTACGGCAGCGCGCCCATGCCGCAAGCCGGACATGCCGAGCTGTGCATTCGCGACGGCGACTTCGAGATCGTCAATGCGCGCGGCTGTCCGGTAAGCCAGCAGGCGCGTTTCACCGCGGCGCAGCCGTCGGATACCCCGAAAGGGCCGACGGTCAATCTCGCGGAAGAAGCCGACTACGACGACGCGCAGGCGCGGCTGGCCGGTATCCAGCGCCTGCTGGCGATCGCCGGCTATGATGCCTACCCGATCGACGGCGTGCAGGGCGCCAAGACGCAAGCCGCGCTGGCGAAATTCATGAACGAACGCAAGCTGCCGGTAGGCAGCGTATCGAAGCCGGACTTTTTCGATGCCCTGCTCAAGGCCGCCGCCAATCCGGAAGGCATCGGCTTTTCCTGGTGCAACGATACCAAATACCCGGTGATGGCCGCGCTCGGCCTGGTCGAGATGGGGACCATCGTTACCCACGGCTGGTATCGCGTGGCGGCCGGCCAATGCCTGCGGCCGGACCTACGCGGCGACCCTCATCGACTCTACAGCTATGCCGAGGCGGTCGACGGCAACGGCCGCGCGATCAGGCTAGGCGATGCGGCGCTGTCCTGGGGCGGCACGGTGGCGCTCTGCACGCGCGACGGCAAGTTCGAACTCGCCGACCACAAGGACTGCGCGGCGCGCGGCCTGAATTCCGCCGGCTTCGCGGTCATCGATGTGAGCGGCCAGCCGTCAACCACGGTGCATTTCAAGGAACCTTGATCGGCAATTTTGCACATGTGCCATCGTTTACCTTTTGCCGATTCGACAATACGTGCGATACAGTGCGCGGAGGATTCAGCGAATGACTGATCGTTCGTGCAGGGTCCTGCTCGTCTATCCGCAGTTCGTCCCCAATTCCTTTTGGAACTACACCGACGCCTGCAAGCTGGTCGGCGCGCGTTATCCCGCCGCGCCGCTCGGACTGATCACGGTCGCCGGAATGCTGCCGCAGGATTGGGAATTCAAGCTGGTCAACCGCAATACCGAAGAACTCGACCTCGCGGACCTCGACTGGGCCGATATCGTGATGACGGGCGGCATGCTGAACCAGCAGCCCGACGTCCATCGCATCATCAAGCTGGCGCACACCCACGGCAAACCGGTCGTGGTGGGCGGGCCCGACGTCACCTCGAGTCCGCAGTTCTATGCGTCGGCGGATTTCCAAGTGCGCGGCGAAGCGGAGGACGTTATCGGAGACTTCGTCGCCGCCTGGAAGCGCGGCGAACGATCCGGGATATTCATCGCCGAAAAATTTCAGGCCGACGTCACCAAGACGCCGATGCCGCGCTTCGACCTGCTCAAGCTCGACCACTATCTCTATATCTGCGTGCAATATTCGCGCGGCTGCCCGTTCACCTGCGAGTTCTGCGACATCATCGAACTCTATGGCCGCAACCCGCGCACCAAGACAAATGCGCAGATGCTGGCCGAGCTCGATCGCCTCTATGCGCTCGGCTTACGCGGCCATGTCGATTTCGTCGACGACAACCTTATCGGCAATAAAAAGGCGCTCAAGAAGTTCCTGCCCGACTTGAAAACGTGGCAGGAATCGCACGACTTTCCGTTCGAATTCTCGACCGAGGCATCGATCAATCTGGCGGACGACGACGAGCTGCTCGATATGATGCGGCAGGCGAATTTCTTCGCCGTCTTCGTCGGCATCGAGAGCCCGGACCCCGAGACGCTCAAGCAGATGCGCAAGAAGCAGAACACCAAGCGCAACATCGCCGAGTGCGTCCACAAGATCTACGACTACGGGATGCTGGTGACCGCCGGTTTCATCGTCGGCTTCGACACCGAAAGGGTGACGATCGCGGACGCGATGGTCGACTTCATCGAGGAATGTGCGATCCCCGTTTCGATGGTCGGACTGCTTTACGCGCTGCCGAACACCCAGTTGACGCGCCGGCTGGCGAAAGAAGGCCGGTTGCATCCCAACAACGGCAGTGTCCCCGACGATTATGCCGGCGACCAGTGCATGAACGGCATCAACTTCGAGACGCTGCGGCCATTGCGCGATGTTCTTTTCGACTACCGGACGATCCTGGAAAAAGTCTACGATCCGGCCGCCTATGCCGGGCGGCTCGACCGGTTTGGCGCCAGGCTCAAGCGCGGCGAGCGCGGGCTCAGGCTGCCGGAGGGCGATCCGCGCAGCCGCGTGAAGCCGCTCGAAACCGTGCGCGCCGTCGTCGATGCCGTACCGGGCGCCAGCGATTTGCTCTGGGCGAGCTTCATGAATTGCGCGCGCAACAATCCGGCGGCGGTGCGCTACACCGTGTTCCTGATGGCGATGTACATTTATCTCGGACCGTTTTCGCGCCGCACGATCGAGCAGATCGACCGGCGCATCGCGGCCATCGACGCGGCCGAGCAGACGCCGATGGCAAGCAACGCCGTCGTTATCGAGCGATCGTCCGCGGCCGGGGCGCCCCTCCATTGAGCATGGCGGCACAAGGCCGAATTAGGCCCACCTTCGACCGTATCGATACCTGGGTGTTCGATCTCGACAACACGCTTTATCCGCATCACCTGCTCTGGCAGCAGGTCGACGACCGCATCCGCTCATACGTGGCCGAATTCCTGAAAGTGTCGAAGGACGAGGCGTTCCGGGTTCAGAAGGACTATTACAAGCGCTACGGCACCACCATGCGCGGCTTGATGACCGAACACGGGCTCAACCCTGATGACTATCTCGAATACGTCCACCAGATCGACCACGCGCCGCTCGAGCCCAATCCGGCGCTCGGCGCCGCGTTGGGGAAATTGCCGGGGCGCAAGCTCATCCTCACCAACGGCACCCGCAAGCACGCCGACGCGGTAATGCGGCGGCTCGAGATCGATCAGCATTTCGAGGACGTGTTCGACATCGTCGCCGCCGAGCTCGAACCCAAGCCGGCCGCGAAAACCTACGAGCGCTTCCTGGCGCGCCATGATGTGGATGCGGCCAAGGCCGCCATGTTCGAGGATCTCGCGCGTAACCTCGAAGCGCCACATGCGCTCGGCATGACCACGGTGCTGGTGGTGCCGGAAGGCCAGCGCGAAGTATTCCGCGAGGACTGGGAATTGGAAGGGCGCGACGAGCCGCATATCGACTATCTGACCGACGATCTCGCCGGATTTCTTGAGCGAATCCTTAAGCCCCAGCGCACGGCTTGACATCCCCTGCCCGGGCCCCGACAAACCGCTCCGAACGAAGCGCCGGGTTGCCCCATGTCTAACGACAAGCTTGCCAAGATCATCGACGACGCCTTCGAGAGCCGCGACAAGATCGGCCCGAAAACCAAGGGCGCCGTGCGCAAGGCAGTTCAATCCGCGCTCGACTTGCTCGACCGCGGCGAGGCGCGCGTGGCCGAGCGCCAGGGCGATGGAAGCTGGCAAGTTAATCAGTGGCTCAAGAAAGCCGTGTTGCTGTCGTTCCGGCTCAACGACATGAGCGTGATCGCTGGCGGCCCCGGCAAAGCCGTGTGGTGGGACAAGGTCGATTCCAAGTTCAAGGGCTGGAACGCCGCCCGATTCCGCAAAGCCGGTTTCCGCGCCGTGCCCAGCTGCGTGGTGCGCCGCTCGGCCTATATCGCGCCCGGCGTGGTGCTGATGCCGTCCTTCGTCAATCTCGGCGCCTATGTTGACAGCGGTACCATGATCGACACCTGGGCCACCGTCGGCTCGTGCGCGCAGATCGGCAAGAATTGCCACATCTCGGGCGGCGCCGGCATCGGCGGCGTGCTTGAGCCGTTGCAGGCCGGGCCGGTGATCATCGAGGATAATTGTTTCGTGGGCGCGCGCTCGGAAGTGGCGGAGGGCGTGATCCTGCGCACCGGCGCGGTGCTGTCCATGGGCGTCTATCTTGGCGCGTCGACGCGCATCGTCGATCGGGAAACCGGAAACGTCACGCAAGGCGAGGTGCCGGCTTATTCCGTGGTGGTGCCCGGCACGCTGCCGGGCAAGAGCGGCGGCCCCGGGCTCTATTGCGCGGTCATCGTCAAGCGCGTCGACGAGCGCACGCGCTCCAAGACAAGCATCAACGAGCTGCTGAGGGATTGAAAGGCGAACGTTAGTCATGTCCGCTGATCCGCTCGCCCTTGCCCGCGATCTGCTGCGCTGCCGTTCCGTCACGCCGGCGGAAGGCGGCGCGCTCAAGTTCCTCGAAGGCACCCTGAAAGCTGCCGGCTTTACGGTGCATCGCATGACCTTCAGCGAGCCGGGCGCGGACGACGTGGAGAATCTCTACGCCCGCATCGGCACGGCGGCGCCGCATCTGATTTTTGCCGGCCATACCGACGTGGTGCCGCCGGGCGACGAAAAGGCCTGGGCGCATCCGCCGTTCGCCGGCGAGGTGGCGAACAACGAGCTCTACGGCCGCGGCGCGGTGGACATGAAGGGCGGCATCGCCTGCGCACTCGCCGCCGTGCTCGATCATCTCAGCCATCATGCCGGCAAGCCAAAAGGCTCGATCTCGTTCCTGATCACCGGCGACGAGGAAGGCATCGCGGTCAACGGCACGCCCAAGCTTTTGCAATGGGCGACTGAGCGCGGCGAAGAATTCGACCACTGCATCCTGGGCGAGCCGAGCAATGTCGCGGAACTGGGCGACACCATCAAAATCGGCCGCCGCGGCTCGCTCAACGGCCACCTGATCGTGACCGGCAAACAAGGTCATGTCGCCTATCCGCAGCGGGCGGAAAATCCGATCCGCGGGCTGGTGACGTTGGTTGCGGCGCTGCAGGCCAAGCCGCTCGACAGCGGCACCGCCCTATTTCCGCCCTCGCATCTGGAATTCACATCGGTCGACGTCGGCAACAAGACGGTCAATCTCATTCCCGGCGAGGCGCGCGGGCGCTTCAACATC
>Ga0208478_1000703_pt1 | contig 10879 bp, 10 predicted proteins | sample NGESurdeep072012_5_FD_184462 | JGI IMG/M metagenome (GOLD analysis project Ga0208478, IMG submission 184462) | Arctic peat soil microbial communities from Barrow, Alaska - NGEE Surface sample 415-2 deep-072012 (SPAdes) | ecosystem: Environmental > Terrestrial > Soil > Wetlands > Peat ... | reverse complement strand
ATGGCGCCGGAATACGGTGCCACCTGCGGCTTCTCGCCGATCGACGACGACACCATCCGCTACATGAAGGATACCGCCCGCCCGGCTGAGACGATCGCGCTGGTGCAGGCTTATGCCAAGGCGCAGGGCATGTACCGCATCAAGACCACGCCCGACCCGATATTTACCGACATTCTCAAGCTCGAGCTCGGCTCGGTCGAGCCCTCGCTCGCCGGCCCCAAGCGCCCACAGGACCGCGTGGCCTTGAAGGAAGTGAAGGCCGGTTTCGCCAATTCGATGGACAAGGAATTCGGCAAGGGCGCCGAATCGAAAAAGCGTGTGGCGGTCGAGGGCAAAAACTACGATATCGGTCACGGCGACGTGGTGATCGCGGCGATCACCTCCTGCACCAATACGTCCAATCCGAACGTCATGGTCGGCGCCGGCCTGCTCGCCCGCAAGGCCGCATCCAAGGGGCTCACCGTCAAGCCGTGGGTGAAAACCTCGCTGGCGCCCGGCTCGCAAGTGGTGGGCGAATATCTCGAAAAATCCGGCCTGCAGAAGGATCTCGACACGCTCGGCTTCAACTTGGTCGGCTTCGGCTGCACCACCTGCATCGGAAATTCGGGACCGCTGCCGCCGGAAAATTCCAAGGCGATCAACGACGGCGACCTAGTGGCCGCCGCGGTGCTCTCGGGCAACCGTAATTTCGAAGGCCGCGTCAACGCCGACGTGCGCGCCAACTATCTCGCCTCGCCACCGCTGGTGGTCGCCTATGCCATCGCCGGCTCGATGAATGTCGACATGGTGAAGGATCCGCTCGGCGTCGATCAAAAAGGCAAGAAGGTCTTTTTGAAAGACATCTGGCCATCTAACAAGGAAATCGGCGAATACGTTTCCAAGAACATAACCCGGCAGATCTTCGCCAAGAAATACGCCGACGTATTCAAGGGCGATGCCAACTGGCGCAAGATCGCGGTCAAGGGTGGCTTGACCTACGCATGGGATGACCGCTCGACCTACGTGCAGAACCCGCCGTACTTCGAGGGCATGGAGAAGCGCCAGCGGCCGGTCGAGGATATCGTCGACGCTCGCGTGCTCGGGCTTTTCCTCGACTCGATCACCACCGACCACATCTCTCCGGCGGGATCGATCAAGGAAGCGAGCCCGGCCGGCGAGTACCTGCGCGATCACCAAGTTCGCCCGAAGGATTTCAACCAGTTCGGCACGCGCCGCGGCAATCATCAGGTCATGATGCGCGGCACCTTCGGCAATATCCGCATCAAGAACCAGATGGTGCCGGGCGTCGAAGGCGGCGTCACCATCCACTACCCGTCGAAGCAGAAGATGACGATGTACGACGCGGCGATGAAATATAGGGCCGACAACGTTCCGCTCGTTATCTTCGCCGGCAAGGAATACGGCACCGGCTCCTCGCGCGACTGGGCCGCCAAGGGCACGGTGCTGCTCGGGGTGCGCGCGGTCGTCACCCAGTCGTTCGAGCGTATCCACCGCTCCAATCTGATCGGAATGGGCGTGGTGCCGCTGGTATTTGAGGAGGGGACGTCTTGGCAGTCGTTGGGAATGAAGGGCGACGAGCAGGTCACGATTCGCGGGCTGCATGGCGACCTTAAACCCCGCCAGCGGCTGATCGCCGAGATCGTCGCCGGCAATGGCACGCTCAAGCGCGTGCCGCTGATCTGTCGCATCGATACCCAGGACGAGCTGGATTACTTCAAGAACGGCGGAATTCTGCAGTACGTGCTGCGCCACTTGGCCGCTTGACCGGCGATTTGGCTTGGTCCCGCCGTCAAAGCTCGCTCACCGCGAAGTGAGTGGCGGGTGATTGGCCAGGCGTTCTATATGGTGCCGCGCCGGGCAGGGGGATCGTGGGATCGGCATGAACTATCGCCACATCGCCTTTGCGGCCGCAGCGATTTGCACCGCCTCGATGACGCCACTGTCCGCTAGTGCCGGCGAACCGCGCGCGGTCATCGAATTATTCACCAGCCAGGGCTGCTCGTCCTGTCCAGCCGCCGACAAAGTTCTCGGCGAGCTATCGCGCGATCCGACGCTGGTGACCCTGAGCCTGCCCGTCGACTACTGGGACTATCTGGGTTGGAAGGACACGCTCGCGCTGCATGGCCATTCCGACCGGGAGCGGGCCTACGCCGATACGCGCGGCGACCGCGAGGTCTATACGCCCCAAGTCGTAGTCAACGGCATCGTGCATGTGCTGGGCAGCGACAAGGCGGCGATCGAACAGGCGATCGAGCAGACGCGGCAAAGCGCGGCGCCCTTGATGCTGCCGGTGACGATTGCCGTCACGGACGGCAAAGTGTCCGTGAAGGTTCCGGCCGCCAACGGCGAACACGGCAGCGCCGAGGTTTGGCTATGTCCGATCATCAGCAATGCACAGGTCGCGATCGAACGCGGCGAAAACCGCGGCCACTCGCTGGCCTACACCAACGTGGTGCGCCGTTGGGTGAAGCTCGGCGACTGGAACGGCAAGGCGGAAACGTTCAGCCTGCCAATGGCCGAACTTGCCGACGCCGATTTTTCGCTGCGTGATATCGACCGCGTTGCGGTCATCGTGCAAAGCGGCGTCGCCGCCAAGCCGGGTCTGATGCTCGGCGCCGCCACCGTCAGCCTCCACTAATCATTTTGCAATTCGCCCCACAAAAAATTCGGGCCGGCGACTAGCCGACCCGAAGACTTGGGGGATTGAACCGTACGCTGAACTCAACTTGGCCCGGTCGGCTGAGCCCCGGGGGGCTGGGGGGCTGAGGAATCCGGAACTCGAACCGGACCGGGCCTTTGAGGCAACGCTCGCTTTATCCCAGCCCAGCGTGACCGGCGATTGACCAAAATAGGGCGTTATTGTGGGGGCTTTTAACGAGTTCGTGATCGGCTGGCGGCGGTTTTGCCCGTTTCCACGGCACTTATTGCCAAAATGAGGCTCTTGCCGTGAGCGCTGCCCGGCGCGATCATTGGTCCAACAAAAGGAGGCGCCGCATGACGTTCGGTTCCGGCGAAATCGATCCCAGCCAGTCCCGCGGGGGCGGTTCCCCGGTGCGCAGTAGCCCCGCCCCCGTGAATCAAGTCACCTTCAGCCGCCGCGAGCTCAAGCGCATCCTCGATCTCTACGGCCGCAAAGTTGCCGCCGGCGAATGGCGCGATTACGCCATCGACTTTCTGAAAGACCGCGCGGTGTTCTCGGTGTTTCGCCGCGCATCGGAAGTCCCGCTCTACCGCATCGAAAAAAGTCCCAAGCTGGCGCGCCGCCAAGGCACCTATAGCGTGATCTCGGCGACCGGCCTGATCGTGCGCCGCGGCCACGAGCTCGACCGCGTGCTGCGTTCGATCGACGTGTCTCTGTCGCTGGTGGCGAATTAGGCCTCAGTCTTCCGGCCGTCACCGAGGGCGCGTTGCATCAGCACGCTGTCGAGCCAGCGGCCGTGCTTGAAGCCGACATCTTGCAGAATTCCGACATGGCGGAAGCCCAAGGCCTCGTGCAGGCCGATCGAGGCCGCCTGCCTGGGCGAGTCGCCGATCACCGCGATCATCTGCCGGAAGCCGCGTGCCGCAGTCGCTTCGATCAGCGCAGCGAGCAAGGCGCGGCCGATGCTGCGGCGATGCCTATCGGGCGCAATATAAACCGAATCCTCGACCGTCAATCGATAGGCCGGCCGCGCGCGATAGGGTCCGGCATAGGCATAGCCGGCGAGCGCGCCATCGATCTCGCCCGCGAGATACGGATAGCCCTTGCCGGTGAGGTCGTTCATGCGGCGTGTCATCTCGGCCTCATCCGGCGGCGTGAGTTCGAACGACGCCGTGCCGTGCTCGACGGCATGCGCATAGATGCGGGTGATGGCCGGAATATCGGAGGTTTTGGCGGGGCGGATGGCGACGATCATGCGCCGTACAGCCTATCAAACCGAAAACGCCCGGGCATTAGGCCCGGGCGCTGTATTCATTGGTGCGCTGCGTTAGCGGCGATCGCCCATGAAGCGCAGCAGGAACAGGAACAGGTTGATGAAGTCGAGATAGAGCGTGAGCGCGCCCATCACCGCCTTGCGGCCGGAGATAGTGCCGTCGTCATTCGCGTCATACATCTCCTTGATCTTCTGGGTATCCCAGGCGGTCAAGCCCGCAAAGATCAGCACGCCGATCGCCGAGATGGCGAAATCGAGCCCGGTGCTCTTCAGGAACATGTTGACGACCATCGCCAGGATGAGCCCGAACAGGCCCATGACCAGGAACGACCCGATCGGCGAGAGATCGCGCTGCGTGGTGTAGCCGTACAGGCTCAGTGCACCGAACGAGGCCGCCGAGATGAAGAAGGTGCGGGTGATCGATGCGCCGGTATATTGCAGGAACACTGTCGACAGCATCAATCCGAGCAGGCCAGCATAGAGCATGAACAGGATGAGCGCTGTGCTCGCCTGCAACTTGTTGATGCGGAAGCTCAGGAAGAACACGATGCCGAGCGTGCCGAGGAACAGCACGATCGTCAGCGGGCCGCCGAAGATCGTCTGGCCGAACGGCGTCAGCGCGGTGATGCGGCCGGTCGCATCGGTGACGACCGCTGCGTTGAAAGTCACCCAGGAGACGACGCCGGTCAGGGCGACGCCGGCGGCCATGTAATTGTAAATGCGGATCATGTAGGTGCGCAGGCCTACGTCGATCGCGGTCGCGCGCGCGGCGCCGATGCCGCGGGCAGCTACGTTACGGTCGAAGTCCGACATCGAAGTTCCCTCTCTTTGTCCCGGCTCGTTGCCGGTCGTGTCAGGCGCGTCGGCGGTAGCCGTCGCGTTCGTGGCTTGAATCTAGTGTGCTTAGAGTGTTGGCGCCAGATATGGCCCTAACATGACATGCGACATTGCGGATCGTTAAGAATCCGGTCCCGGGCATTATAGGCGAAAAGAGCCCGCGCCAGCAGGGGGGTCATGCCGCGCGGCGGAATGTCGCGAAAACTATAGATTCCTCAATACCGGGGCCGGTTTCTGGCCCAATGCGGTGAAGGTGCCGATCAGCCCCAGCGCTACCGTGACCACAACCGCGGCCAGCGCCGCCGACAGGGCGGGTAACGGCAGCCAGGCAAACCGGAGGTGCATCAGGTCAGCCACGATCAGCCAACTGGCGAGCGACCCGCTCAGCACGCCGAACAGCGCGGTGGCGGTCCCCAGCAGCAGATACTCGATGGTGTAGGCGGCAAGCAGCCGGAGGCGGGTGGCGCCGAGCGTCTTGAGGATCACCGCGTCATAGACCCGATGGCGGTGGCCGGCGGCGAGCGCGCCGCCCAACACCAGGGCCGCCACCAGCAACGTGAGCGCGCTGGCGCCGCGGATCGCCAGTATCAGATTGACGACAATAGCGCCGATAGATTCCAGCGCGTCCTTCACCCGCACGGCGGTGACCATGGGAAAGCTGTCGGCGACCGCGCGCACGATGGCGCCTTCCTGCGCCGGCGTGCCGCCGTCGGGGTAAGTCAGAGTGGCGAGATGGTTGTGCGGCGCGCCGTCGAAAGCGTGCGGCGAAAATACCATCACGAAATTGATACCGAGGCTCTCCCAATCGACCGTGCGCATGTTGGCGATGCGGGTGGTGATGTTGCGGCCGAGCACGTTGACGGTGACCGGGTCGCCGAGCTTAAGGCCAAGGCCATCGGCGATCTTTTTCTCGAACGAGAGCAACGGCGGCCCGTCATAGTCCGGCCCCCACCATTTCCCTTCGACCAGCCGCGAGCCGGACGGGATGTCGCCCGCATAGGTGATGCCGCGGTCGCTTTGCAGCACCCAGGCGGCGCCCTCTTTCGGCTTGATATTCTCGGCCGGAATGCCATTGGCGGAAACGATGCGGCCGCGCAGCATCGGCACTTCCTCGAGTTTCGCCGTCGGCGCCTGCGCGCGCACGAAGGCGTCAAAGCGTGTCGCCTGGTCGGCCGGAATGTCGAGGAAATAAAACGACGGCGCCTTGGCCGGCAGCTCGGCCGCAAATTGCCGCTGCAAGTTGCCGTCGATCTCGATCACGGTGACCAGCAGAGCGATGCCTAAGCCCAGCGAGAGCACGATGGTGGGGGTCAGCGCGCCCGGTCGGTGGATATTGGCGATGGCCATGCGCAGCACGGTGGAACGCGCGCGCGGTGCGCGGCGGGCCGCGAACATCAGCAGGCTGGCGACCAGCCGCAAGGTGACGAAAACGCCGGCGGCGACGCCGACATAAATGATGGCGACACGCCGGTCGTAAGCCAGCACAACGGCGAGCGCGGCCAGCGCCATCACGGCGGCGGCGGTAAGAGCGACATAGATCTTGCGCGGCCAGCGCGGCTGCGGCGCCACCACGTCACGGAACAAGGCGCCGACCGGCACGTCATGGGCGCGGCCGAGCGGCCAGAGCGCGAAGGCGAGCGCCGTCATCAGCCCGTAGACGAGTGCCAGCACCAGCTCGGCCGGATGCAGCGCCGGCTCGATCGGCAGCGGAATGATCGCGCCGAAGGTCCACGACATCAGGAACGGCAGCAGTGCGCCGAGCACCATGCCGATGCCGCCGCCGACCGCCGCCAGCAACAGCACCTGCGTGAGGTAAATCGCGAACACGCGCCTTCCGCTGGCGCCGAGCGCCTTCATGGTAGCGATGATCTCGCGCCGGCGGTCGAGATGGCTCTTCACCGCATTGCCGACGCCGACCCCGCCAACCAGCAGCGCGGTCAGGCCGACGATGGTGAGAAATTGCGTGAAGCGTTCGACATTGCGCTCGAGCTGCGGCGAGGCATTGCTGCGGTTGCGGATATCCCAGCCGGCTTCGGGGAATTGCGTGCGCGCTTGCGATGTCAAGGTTTTCGCCGCGGCGTCGCTGGTGTCGTTGGCGGGCAGGCGCAGGCGATAGTGCCAGCGCACGAGACTGCCGGGTTGCAACAGGCCGGTGGCGCGCAAGGCGTCCTGGCTCACCAGCAATCGCGGTCCGAAGCCGATGCCGCCGGCGAGCTTGTCCGGCTCGTTCTTCAGTGTTGCGCGGATTTCGAAACTGGCGTTGCCGATGGTCAGCCGCGCGCCCGGCTTGATGGCGAGCCGCGTCAACAGGATCGGATCGGCCGCGGCGCCGAACACGCCATCGCGTTGCGCAAGCGCGGCGGCGAGCGCGTCCGGCGGATCGAGCACGGCTTCACCGAACAGCGGATAGGCGCTGTCTACCGCTTTCATTTCCACCAGCGTGGCCTTGCCGTCGGCGATGCGCGCCATGGCGCGTAGGGTCGCGGCACTCGAAACCTTGCCGTGATTTTCGAGGAACGCCCGCTCAGTTGGCATGGTCTCGCGCTGGATCAGCGTGAACGACAGATCGCCGCCGAGGATGACCTGGCCTTGGCGCGCCAGGCCATCAGCCAGGCTGGCGGCCAGCGAGCCGACGCCGGCGATCGCCATGCAGCCGAGCGCGATGCAGGCGATGAAGACGTAGAAGCCGCGCAAGCCGCCGCGCATTTCGCGCAGCGCAAAGCGCAACGGCAACCAGCGGCCGTTTTCGCGCGTGTTTGTGATTGTCGAGACGCTCATGATCCGCTCACGCCGTCGATGAGGCCAGAGCGCAGCCGCACGATCCGCCCACAACGCGAAGCAAGCGCGGAATCATGGGTGACCAGAACCAGTGTGGAGCCACGCTTGGCGTGGCCCGCGAACAAAAGATCGATGATCTGCTTGCCAGTGTCCTCGTCCAGGTTTCCGGTCGGCTCGTCGGCCACCACGATGGCCGGATTGGGGGCCAGCGCGCGGGCCACCGCCACGCGCTGCTGCTCGCCGCCGGACAATTCGGCCGGATAGTGGTGCAGCCGCTCGCTTAAGCCCACGCCGATGAGCTCGTCGCGCGCGCGTTCCTGCGCGTCGGCGATGCCGGCCAATTCCAGCGGCACTGCCACGTTCTCCAGCGCGGTCATGGTCGGGATCAGGTGGAACGACTGGAACACGATTCCCACGTGACGTCCGCGGAAGCGCGCCAGCGCGTCCTCGTCGAGCGCGTTCAAGTCCTCGCCGGCGACCGTGACCGACCCGGTATCGGTCTGCTCCAGCCCCGCCATCACCATCAGAAGCGTGGATTTGCCCGACCCGGACGGTCCGACCAGGCCGATTGCCTCGCCGCTGCCTATATTCAAGTCGATGCCTTTGAGGATATGAACGCGGGCCGCCCCCTGCCCGAGCGAGAGATTGACACCGGCAAGTTTGATTGCAGGTTGCGCAATGGCCGGCATCGCCTGGGAGTTATTCGTCATGGGACCTCACGTTTCGCAACCCCGCTCATATGGGAGATTGACCACCCGGGTCCAGCGCCTCGCGGTGCTGGTCCTGGTCACGATTGTTTGTGGGCTGGCGCCTAGCGGCGCCCGGGCGGCCGACGAGCGGCCGGTGAAAATCGTGGTACTGGGCGATTCACTCAGCGCTGGCTTCGGCCTGCCGGCGGACGCCGCTTTCCCGGCCAAGCTCGCCGCGGCGCTGAAAGCCAAAGGCATCGCGGCAAACATCGCCAATGCCGGGGTGTCGGGCGATACCGCTTCCGGCGGGCTCGGCCGCCTGGACTGGTCGGTTCCGGAAGGCACCGAGGCAGTGATCGTCGAGTTCGGCGCCAACGACGCTTTGCGCGGGCTCGATCCAAAGCTGACCAAGGCCGCGCTCGACGGCATCCTGACCAAACTAAACGACCGGCACATTACCGTGCTGCTCGCCGGCATGCGGGCGCCGCGCAACATGGGGGCCGATTATGTGCGCTCCTTCGATGCCATTTATCCGGCGCTTGCCTCGCCTCATCGGCTCGTCTTTTATCCATTCTTCCTCGACGGGGTGGCCACCGATCCCAAGCTGAACCAGGGCGATGGCCTGCACCCGAACGCCGCCGGCGTCGACGTGATCGTGGCGCGTATCCTGCCGCGGGTCGAGGAGTTGGTCGCGCGTGCGCGCAGTGCGCGCGGGTCGTAATACGCGCGTGATCCCGAAAAGTGGGAACCGGTTTTCGGACAAGATCATGCGCAAACAAAAAAATGTCAGGCCAAGTATCGGCCTGAATGGGTCGGACTGCTATGCCGCGTCTCTTCACCGGTGTTGAAATTCCCGCCGACGTAGGACAGTCGCTGTCGATGCTGCGCGGCGGACTACCGGGCGCGCGCTGGATCACGCCGGAGAACTATCATCTGACGTTGCGCTTCATCGGCGACGTGGACGACCTGATCGCCCAAGAGGTCGCCTTGATGCTCGCCCGTGTCAAGCGCGACGCGTTCGACCTTTACCTGGAGGGACTGACATCATTCGGCGGCCGCAAGCCGCGCGCAGTGGTCGCATCGGTCGCGCAGGCGCAAGCCTTGCTCGACGTGCAGGCCGAGCAGGAACGGCTGATGCAACGCATCGGATTGGAGCCGGAGGGGCGCAAATACACGCCGCACGTGACGCTGGCGCGCTTGCGCGATTCCTCGAGCCATGTGGTCGCCGAGTATCTTTCGGCGCGCGGCTACTTCCGCACCGCCGCATTCCGCGTCTCGCGCTTCGTGCTGTTTTCCTCGCGCGCCTCGGTCGGCGGCGGTCCCTACGTGGTCGAGGCGAGCTATCCGCTTAATTAGACTTGCGCGGAAATATCACGCCGGCCCGAACAGGCGCGCCTGCACTTCGAAGACGCGGGCAGTGATCGCATGGGTGTCGGCCATGACCTCGCGCAACAGCGAGAGCAGCGTCGAGCGCGGCGGATCGACTTCGCCGGTCACGCTGCCGAAGTCGAATGAAAACTCGGCGTCGAACTTGCGGGCGAGCTGTTGCATGCGCTGATTTTCGGCCAGGCAGTCCATGCGCAGCGACTTGATGCCGCGATTGCGCGCAGAGAGCAGCGTGCGCTCGAGCAGTCCGGTGCCCACGCCGTGGCTCTGCCACGGCTGCTCGATGCTGAAGGCGGCTTCCGCCTGATGCGAGAACAGCGTTCCACTCTGCCGCAGCTCGGCGGCGCCGCGCAGCACACCGTCGACGAAGAAGCCGTGCACCACGACGCCGAGCCCGTTGGCGGTTGCCGCATGGCGGGCGATCACCTCGTCCGCCATCGCGCCGGAAAAGCGCCGGTGGCGGCTTTCGTGGTCGAGGCGGAGCAGGTGGTCGCGATAGACGTCGGTCTCGCCGATCCACAATTTGCGGATGGTTCCGCCGTCGGGCAAAGGCTCTTGCATTTCGGGTCTCCGCGTCGGCGTCCACTGAGGCTCAGCGAATCGCCTGCTCGTAACTATATGGTGCACTGCAATAAAAAGACGACAAAATTCAGCCCTGCGGGACCCATCCCTGCAAAAAGTGCATGGCTAACAAGGCGTTAATGCTCTTTTTTGCGGCAAATGCTGCAATAAATGCTGCGGCGTTTCCTGCAACACTGAGCCCGCCATAGCTTATGGGCGATTTACAGAAGACACAGTTCACCCTAGGTCTCGCGGCAAGCCGCGCCCGGCCTGCAAAGCTCTCCGGCAACACTCCGCTCGCCTGGTTCGCAATGTCCTAGCTTCATGCCCGACACCTTCAGCACGCGCTACGCGGCACTCATCGCCGCCGGCAAAATTGAGGCCGATCCCGGTCAGGCGATGCTGGCGGCGGCCGATGCTGCCTCGATCGTGGCGGTCAGCTGCTCCTCGAGCGGCAGGGGCCAATGAGCCCGGAATGGGGATAAGCTGCAGCAGTGGCCACGGGTTCTGCGATCGAGCACGTAGCGATCGTCGGCGGCGGCTTCATGGGGACGGGGATCGCAGAGTCGGTTGCGGTCGCCGGGGTGCCGGTCGTCGTTTGCGACGTCGATCAGTCGAGCATCGAGCGCGCGCGCAGCCGGATTGAGTCCTCGCTTCAGCACGCTGTTTCGGGTGGGAGGCTCGACCGAGCGCATACGGATGCAGTGCGCGACC
>Ga0208478_1000700_pt1 | contig 10902 bp, 7 predicted proteins | sample NGESurdeep072012_5_FD_184462 | JGI IMG/M metagenome (GOLD analysis project Ga0208478, IMG submission 184462) | Arctic peat soil microbial communities from Barrow, Alaska - NGEE Surface sample 415-2 deep-072012 (SPAdes) | ecosystem: Environmental > Terrestrial > Soil > Wetlands > Peat ... | reverse complement strand
CTGCCGGCAGCATCAGCCAGGCGGCGATGCTCGCGCCGAGGACGACGACGACGGCGACCAGGGTGGGGATGATCACGCGCAGGTAGCTGTCCTGGAGCGTGTCCACGTCGCCGACGAAGCGGGACATGAGATCGCCGCGTGCCGCGGCCGATCACGTGTGCACGTGTGCACGTGGGTGCTTCTACGCAGTGGCGGCGCCGGCTGGGAGTTAGCGACTGCGCAGCCCGACGGCCGCACGCGCGCGACTTGATCGGCCGCTCGCCGACCGCCTCATCCGCGCGGGTCTGGCCCGGCGGAGCAGACGATCGACCTCATCGACGAGCCGTCTGCGGGAGGCCTCGGGGGGGAACCGAACTGCATGGCGCCTGATCGCGTGAGGAACCAAGCGGTCGACGTCCACGTCCCGCAATACGTGGGCCAATGCGTCGAAGTGGGGTATTCCCTTCGCTCCCACTGCTCAGCAAGGGAAGACGGCTCGGGCCGCCGGGGCGGTGGCAGAGACCCACGTGCGCGGGAACGTGTGCGGCGTGGGCACGCCGTCCGCTTCCTCCACAGTTACTACGGCCATAGCCGCCAGCGCCGCCTCACGCGCCTGAGACGACGCGGGGGAGTGAAGTGCATAGCCAGCTGCGTCGAAACGGCCCGCAGGAAAGAGCACGCCGGTCTGGCCGTCCACCACCGTCTCACGGGTTCCACCGCGGTCAGGACCGATGACCGGCCGCTCGGCCGCATTGGCCTCCACGGCGGCGATCCCGAACTCCTCGACCGTCGGGACGATCAGCGCTCGCGCCTTCGCCATCACGTCTGCGAGCTCTTGGTCGTCGAGACGACCTAGCTAAGTTAGGGCTCTGCCTGGTGTGGAGATGCGTATGGCCGCGTACATTGGTGCCAGCTCGGAAGCAGAAGGGGCCGGAGTTCAGGATGAACGGGGACCGGAGCTCAGGGACGGACTGCCGGACCCGGGTAATTGAGGGGGCAACAGCGGACCGGGGAGAAGTACGGGGCCCCAGCCCGGGTCCGGGGCTCTCGTCTTCCCGGTTCCACGCCCGGTTGCGGCACACTCCAGCCCAAACCTCGTGCCGCTCACCGACGTGTCCGCGAGCGTTCAGTCGAGGCGGTTGGCCGCGAGCGCGTCGGCGAGCTGTGTCCGCGAGCTGATGTCGAGCTTCTGGTAGGTGTTGCGGAGGTGGAACTCGACTGTCTTCGGGGTGACGAACAGGGCCTCCGCGATCTGGCGAGTGGTGAGCCCTTCGGCCGCCAGGTCGGCAACGCGCCGCTCGCTCGGGGTGAGCGCCTCGACGCCGCTCCGCATGATGCTGCGCGGGCGGGCGCCGGTCGCCGTCAGCTCCGTCCGGGCGTGGAAGGCCATCGCGGCGGCACCTCCCCGATAGCTGAGCTCAAGCGCCTTGCGCAGCGGCTCGCGGGCAGCCGCCCGCTGGTTGGCGCGCCGCAGCGCGGCGCCGAGGTCGACGAGCGCTTGGATGTATTCCAGTCGCGCCGGGTACCGCTCGCCAGTGCCGACGGCCTCGGTGAGCAGCTCGATGCCGGCGCTGCCGCGTTCGGCCAGACCGAGCACCCGCAGGTCGCGGATCACCACGCGCGTGACCTCGCCGCGCCGGGCCAGCTCCAGCTCCTCGGCCGCCAGCTCGATCGCCGCGTTGGCGTTGCCGAGGGCCAGGTGAGCGAGCGCCGCAGTGGAGCGCCAGGCGACCACGCCGGGACTTGTCGCCTCGCAGTGCGATCGCAGACGCTCCCCCGCTTGGGTCGCGTCCTCCAGCGCATCCTGCGCGCGGCGCTGTGCGAGCCGCAGCCGCGCGCGCACGTCCAGCAGGTAGGGGCGCTGAACGGTGTCGTGAACGGCCGGATCGTCGATCTTCGCCAGGGCCTGCTCCGCGGCTTCTAGATGGCCTCGCTGAAGATGGCAGAGCGCAAGCGCGCCGCTGGCGATCACGGTGTCGGTCTCGAGGGCATCTCCGTGAGCTGCTGCGGCCGCCTGGGCGTCGGCCAGGGCCTCGGTGATCCGGCCTTGGTCGCACAGCGGCAGGGCTCGGAGCTGGCTGGCCCTTGCGTAGGCGATCGGCGATTCGAGCCGGCGAGCGTCCGCCAAAGCGGCATCGCAGATCTCGATGCCGCGCTCGAGCTCATCGACGAACACGAGAGCCGCCGTCAGGTGCCTCCAGCTCCTGCCCTCCGCCGTCTCTGCCTGCAGCAGCGCGCCGTCCCCCCACGCCAGCTCGGCCTGATGGATCACCCGGGCGCGGTCTTCTCCCACCATACTGTCGCGCACCGCCGTCGACACCAGCGCCGCGCGCTGGGCCGCCGTGGGCTGATCCCCGATCCGCGCCAGCATTCGCTCCAATCGCGCTTGGGCCTCTGCGGCCAGGGGCGGAGCCAGGGACGCGGCCGACACGTACGCCGCCTCGAGCGCGTCCGCCAGCGCCGCGTCGCTTCCGTTCAGCTCGTCCAGCGCGGCATCGAACACGGCGACGGCCTCCCGGTAGCGCCTTTGCGCGAGCAGAACGCGGCCCTGCGCCAGGGCCAGCTGCGCGCGGCGCTCGGGGTTCTCGGTGATGCTCCTCGCCTGCTCGAGTCGCCCGGCCGCCTGGGGGAGACCGGCGCTCGCCTCGGCCTCACCGAGCTCGGCGAGCAATTCCGCCCGTATCTGCATCGCCGGCCGCTCGGCCAGCGCTCGCCCGAGGAGTCTGACGGCAGCCCTCGCATCTCCGCTCGCGAGCACGGTGCGCGCCGCGCTGCGAAGCGCCTCGACTGCGCGCGGATCGGCATCCGGTGATGCCTCGATCAGGTGCGCCGCGACGGATTCAGCCGCGGCCCCCTCGTCGAGCAGGATCATCGCCGCGCGGCGGTGGGCGTTGGCCCGCGCCAGCGCTGAGACCGAGGCCGCCACGGCCGATGCGATCAGCGCGTGAATGAACGACAACGGCTCTCCGTGGTGCAGGACGTTCAGCGCCGCGAGGGCGTCGGCGGCCTGATAGGCGGAGTCGAGATCAAGTCCAGCCAGTAGTGCGGCCTGCTCGAGCGAAGCGCCGTCCCCGAGCACTGCGACCGCGCGGGCGAGCGCTCCCGCCGGCTCTGGCATCGCCTCCAGGCGGGCCATTACCGCGCTGAGCACCGACCCGGGAGCGAGATCCGTCAGCCGCCTCGCCGTGTCCGAATCGGGCGCCTCGTCGTCGGCTCGGACCTGGGCCAGCAGCTCCACGAGCAGGAACGGGTTGCCCCGAGTGACCTGGACGCAGGCGTCGCTGAAGTCGGGCTCGGCATTCGGGAATTGGGTGCGCACGACCGCGTCGACGCCCTCCTTGCTGAGCGGGCCGAGCGCCAGCAGCGTGGTCGCGGGCGCGTCGCGGAGCGCCTGCACGGCCTGCGGATCGACCGAGGCCTCCCCCCGACTCAGACAGACGATCAGCAGGATTGGCAGATCCGCCAGCCGCTCGGCGAGGTAGGCGAGAAAGCGCAGCGAGGGGCGATCGGCCCACTGCGCGTCGTCTACCAGCATCACCAGCGGCGCGCCGTCCAGATCCGCGGCGCGAGGCATCGCAAGGTTGCAGGTGAGCCAGAACAGCCCGTGGATCAGCGGGTATCCCTGATCCTCCGGCAAGTGCAGCGCCTCCAACGGCTCGCCGTCGAGCAGGCTTCCGGCGAGGCGCGCGGGACCGTCGAGCAGTCGAGCCCGACCATCGGGATCGGTCGCCACCCAACGCGGTTCGAACAGCTGCACCGCGATCCCGAACGGGAACTCCCGCTCCAGATGGCGTCCGCGCGCGCGCAGGACCTGCATCCCGGCCTCGCGCGCCAGGAAGCCGGCGACCGTCAACAGCCGTGACTTGCCCCTGCCGGCAGCTGCTTCGAGCAGCACCACACCACCGGCGCCCGCCTCGGCGCCGGCGAGTCCCTGCTCGAGCACCGCAAGCTCCCGCTCGCGCTCGACCAGAAGTTGGCCGAACCCCCGTCCGCGAGCCTCAGTCCCTGCCGACACGAGCTCGTTATGTTCGTTCCCTGGAAGCATTGCCCTTAGTGAAGCGGAAATGGAGCAGCGAGACCAGGGGGCGTCAACGTCGAGGGTGAGCGGGCTTGCCGCCGACGGCCCGGCCACCTGCCGCCCCCCCAAGTAACCTCTCCCACCGATGCGGCTGGAAGACGTGATCCCAGGCGCCCCGCCTGCTGCTCGGGACGTCGAGATCCGGGACCTCGCGTATGACAATCGTCGCGTCGGTCCCGGGACGTTGTTCTTCTGCGTCCCGGGGTTCACGCGGGACGGGCACGACTTTGCGCCCGATGCAGTCCAGAGGGGCGCGGTGGCGCTCGTGGTGGAGCGGCCGCTGGACCTGGGAGTGCCCGAGGTGCTGGTCAATTCGGTCCGGGAGGCGATGGCGCATGCGGCGTCGCGGTTCAACGGCGATCCGACGGCGGAGCTTCAGGTGGTCGGGATCACGGGCACGAACGGCAAGACGACGACGGCGTTCCTGGTCCGCGAGCTGCTCGAGGCCGGCGGCCGGCAGACCGGGCTCCTGGGCACCGTCAAGAGCATCGTGGGTGGCGAGGAGCACGAGGTGGAGCGCACGACGCCCGAGGGGATCGAACTGCAGCGGGATTTCCGGGCGATGCTCGAGGGCGGTGACCGCGCGTGCGCGATGGAGGTCTCCTCGCATGCGCTCGAGCTGCGGCGCTCGGACGCGATCCACTTCGCCGCCGCAGTGTTCACCAACCTGACCCAGGACCACCTGGACTTCCACCCGACGATGGAGGACTACTACCAGGCCAAGCGCCGGCTGTTCACGCTGGCGCCTGGGATCGCGGTGATCAACGTGGACGATCGCTACGGCGCGCGGATCGCCGCCGAGCTCGAGCACCGGGTCACGTTCGCGATCGACGCCGACGCCGTCTACCGGGCGCGGAGCGTCGAGACGGGCCTCGAGGGCTCGCGGTTCGTCCTCGCCACGCCCGCGGGCGAGTTCGAGCTCGACTCGCCGCTGCGCGGGCGCTTCAACGTCTACAACGTCCTCGGCGCCGTCGCCGCGGTGGACGCGCTCGGGGTCGACCTCGAGACGATCACGGCGGCGATTCGCACCGCCGGCCAGGTGCCGGGCCGGTTCGAGCCGGTCGACGAGGGTCAGGGGTTCGCCGTCCTGGTCGACTACGCCCACACTCCGGACTCGCTGGAGAACGTGCTGCGGGCGGCACGCAACCTGACCGGCGGCCGCGTGCACGTCGTGTTCGGCTGCGGCGGGGACCGTGACCGGGGCAAGCGGCCGCTGATGGGCGGGATCGCGAGCCGGCTCGCCGATCGGGTGATCGTCACCTCCGACAACCCGCGCTCGGAGGACCCCGACGCGATCGTCGCTGAGATCCTCACCGGCAGCGCTGCCGACACCGAAGCGATCGTCGATCGCCGCGCGGCGATCGAGGCGACGATCGCGGGCGCCCACGCCGGCGATGTGGTCGTGATCGCCGGCAAGGGCCACGAGCAGGGGCAGGAATTCGAGTCCGGGCGCAAGATCCCGTTCGACGACGTCACCGTCGCCCGCGAGGTGCTGCGCGGAGCCCGGCTCGCCCGATGAAGCTCTGGAGCGCACAGCGGATAGCCGACGCGGCCGGGGCGAGCTTGATCGCGCACGGTGCGGTGGCGATCGGACCCGAGCGGGTGACGATCGACTCGCGCGAGGCCGGCCCCGGGGCGCTGTTCGTCGGCCTGAACGGCGAGCGCGAGGACGGCGGGCGCTACGCACCGCAGGCGCTCCGCGCCGGCGCGTGGGGGGTACTCGCGACCGCGGCGCACGCCGAGGCGGCGCAGGCCGTGGCGCCGGGGGTCGTGCTCGCGGCGGAGGAGCCGCTCGCGGCCATGCAGCGGCTCGCGACGGCGTGGCGGCGCGAGCTCGGGGCCAAGGTGATCTGCGTCACCGGCTCCACGGGCAAGACCTCGACCAAGGACATGCTGTACGGGGTGCTCGCGCCGCACCATCGCACCGTGGCCTCGCGGGCGAACTTCAACACCGAGATCGGGCTCCCGCTGGAGATCCTCGGGGCTCCAGCGGGCACCGAGGTGCTGGTGCTCGAGCAGGGGATGCGGGGTCCCGGCCAGATCGCCGAGCTGGCGGCGATCGGCGAGCCCGACGTGGGCGTGATCGTCAGCGTGGGGCCGGTCCACCTCGAGCGGCTCGGGAGCGTCGAGGCGATCGCCGCCGCCAAGGCGGAGCTGATCGCCGGGCTGGCCCCCGGCGGCACGGCGATCGTCCCCGCGGGCGAGCGGTTGCTCGATCCGCACCTGCGCGACGACGTGCGGACGCTCACGTTCGGCGCCGACGGGGACGTGCGGCTGATCGCGGCCGACGGCGAGCGCGTGCAGATCGACCTCCATGGGCGCACGGTCACGCTCGAGGTCCCGTTCACCTCGGCGCACATGCGCACGAACCTGTTGGCGGCCGTGGCCGCCGCGAGTGCGATCGGGGTCGTCCCCGACGGCCGGCTCGACATCGTTCTCTCGAGCGGGCGGGGGCAGCGGACCACGCGCGCCGACGGGGTGACGGTGATCGATGACTGCTACAACGCCAACCCGATGTCTGTGCGCGCCGCCCTGGACGACCTCGCCGACACCGCCTCCGGACCCGACCGGGGCCGGCGCGTGGCCGTGCTCGGCGACATGCTCGAGCTCGGTCCCCGCGAGCGTGACTTCCACGTCGACATCGGCGAGCACGCCGCGGCGGCGGAGGTCGACCTGCTGGTCACTGTGGGGCCGCTGGCCGCCGCGATGTCCGAGCGCTTCCCCGGCGAGACCTACGCGGTCGCCGATGCGGGCGGGGCCGAGGCGCTCGTGCCCGAGCTGGTGGAGCCCGGCGACGTCGTCCTGGTCAAGGCCTCGCGCGGCGTCGGGCTCGAGCTCGTCTGCCGGGCGCTGCTGGCGACCGAGGCCGAGCCGAGCGGGCGCGGCGCCTGATGGGCTCGATCTCCGGCCGGATCCTGATCGCGGGGACGGTGTCCCTGCTCATGTGCCTGTTCCTGAGCCCCAAGTTCATCGCGTTCCTGCGCCGGCGCGAGTTCGGGCAGAACATCCGCGAGGAGGGACCGGAGGGCCACCACGCCAAGGCGGGGACGCCGACGATGGGCGGGATCATCATCTTCACTGCGATCGCGGTCCCGTTCCTGATCCTGTCCAAGCGCAGCTGGGAGGCGATGGGAGTGTTCGGCGTGGCGCTGGCCTGCGCGCTGCTCGGGTTCGCCGACGACTACACGAAGATCGTCAAGCGCCGCTCGCTCGGCCTGCGGGCGCGGACCAAGCTGATCGTGACGATCGTGATCTCGCTCGGGCTGTGGTGGATCGCGACCCAGAAGGCCGGGTTGCAGCCGACCCTGCGGCTGCGATTCACCGACCTCCAGATCGACCTCGGCCCGCTCTATCCAGTGTTCATCTACCTGGTCGTCGCCGGGACCACGAGCGCGGTCAACCTGACCGACGGGCTCGACGGGCTCGCCGCCGGGTGCGCGGCGATCGTGCTGCTGGCCTACATCGGGATCACATTCATCACCACCGGCAAGGCGGATCTGGCCCTGCTCGCCGCCTGCCTGGTCGGGGCCTGCATCGGCTTTCTGTGGTTCAACAGCTTTCCGGCCAGCATCTTCATGGGCGACACCGGGTCGCTCGGCCTCGGCGGCGCGATCGCCGGGATCGCCGTGATGACCAAGACCGAGGTCCTGCTGATCCTGCTCGGCGGGATCTTCGTGATCGAGGCGCTGTCGGTGCTGATCCAGGTGATCTCGTTCCAGCTGTTCCGCAAACGCGTGTTCCTGATGGCGCCGATCCATCACCACTTCGAGCTGCAGGCGTGGTCGGAGACGAAGATCATCCTGCGCTTCTGGATTGTCGCGGCGGCGTGCGCGGCGATCGGCTTCACGGTCTACCAGCTGAGCCTCCGGGGGTAGTGGTCCCCGGCGGGAGCACCCGATGAAGCCGCGTCCGCCGCTGCCGCCGGGCCCGTTCCTGGTCGTCGGCCTGGCGCGATCCGGCGTCGGCATCGCCCTCGCGCTCCGCGCCCGCGGGGAGGAGGTGATCGGAGTCGATGCGGGCGCTCCCGGCACAACGGAACTCGACCTCGCGGCCGGAAGGCTTCGCGACGCCGGCGTCGAAGTCCACCTCGATGCGTCAGCTGACGCAATTGCCGCCCGTGCCAGAACGCTCATCAAGAGCCCCGGTGTACCCCAGGACGCGCCCCCCGTGGTGGCGGCGCGCCGGCGCGGCCTGCCGGTGCTCGGCGAGCTCGAGCTCGCCTGGCGGCTCATCCCCAACGAGTTCATCGCCGTGACCGGGACCAACGGCAAGACGACCACCACCGAGTGGCTCGGTCACGTGCACCGCGAGGCGGGGCTGCCCGTGGCCGTGGCCGGCAACGTCGGCACCGCGGTGTCCTTGCTGATCGGAGTTGTGGACCCGGAGGCCGCCGTCGTGTGCGAGACCTCGTCCTTCCAGCTCGAGGACAGCGACCGGTTCGCCCCGGAGGCGGCGCTGCTGCTCAACCTCTCGCCGGATCATCTCGATCGGCACGGCACGTTCGACGCCTACGTCGCGGCGAAGCTCCGGGCCTTCGTGAACCAGGGCAACGACGACCTCGCCGTGGCCCCGACCGACATCGGGCTCGAGGATCTCGGCGGCTGCGCGCGCCGGGTCACGTTCGGCACCGGCCGTGACGCCGACCTCGCCGACCGCGAGGGACATCTGTGGTGGCTCGATGAGCCGCTGATCGCGGTGCAGGAGATCTCGCTGCCCGGTGCGCACAACCGCCTCAACGCGATGGCCACGGCGGCGACGTGCCTGGCCCGCGGCGTCGACGCGGGCGCTGTCGCCGACGGGCTGCGGACATTCGCCGGCGTGGCCCACCGGCTCGAGCGGGTGGCCGAGATCGACGGCGTCGACTACGTCAACGACTCCAAGGCGACGAACGTGGCGAGTACGATCGTCGCTCTGCGCAGCTACCCCGGCGGCGTGCACCTGATCCTCGGGGGCCGCGGCAAGCAGCAGGACTTCACGCCGCTGGCGGCGCTCGTGGCCGAGCGCGCCCGGGCCGTGTACCTGATCGGCGACGCGACCGACGAGCTCGCCGCCGCGCTCGAGCCCTCGGGCGTGGAGCTGCACCGCGCCGGCGACCTCGAGCACGCCGTCGCGGCCGCCCGCGCCGCCGCCCGGCCGGGCGACACGGTCCTGCTCTCGCCGGCGTGCGCGAGCTTCGACCAGTACCCGAACTTCGAGGCACGCGGCGAGCACTTCCGCGCGCTGGTCGAGAGCGGCCGCTGATGGCCGGGGCGGCCGCCGGCGCGCGTCGCAGCGCCACCGCGAAGCGCGGAAGCGGCTCAGCATCGGCGCCGGCCTCCGCGTCCAAGGCGGCGCGGCCTCAGGCCCGCGCCGCGACGCCCCCGCTCGAGCACCGGATCCTGATCACGGCGACGCTGTGCCTGCTCGCCTTCGGAGCGGTGATGGTCTACAGCGCGTCCTCGCCCCGCGACCTGCTCTCGGGCTCGGGTAGCGGAACGGCCTCGTTCCTGCGCTACCTCGTGTTCGGCGCGATCGGCCTGATCGCCATGCACGTGCTCTCGCGCCGTGGCCTGGCGATCTTCAACCAGCGCCTCGTGACGCTGATGCTGCTGGGCTCGTTCGGGCTCCTGGTGCTCGTGCTCGTGCCCGGCTTCGGGGTCCAGGTCAACGGTGCCCGCCGCTGGTTCGCGGCGGGGCCGATCCAGTTCCAGCCCTCCGAGGTGATGAAGCTGGCGATCGTCCTCTACGTGGCCCGCTTCCTCGCCGACCACCCCAAGCGGATGCGGAGCTTCAAGCAGGCGGTCGTGCCGATCCTCATGGTCGCCGGCCCGGCGTGCCTGTTGATCGTGGTCGAGCCGGACCTCGGCACCACCCTCGTGATCGTGTTCGCGATCACCGCGCTGCTCGTCGCCGGCGGAATCCCGATGCGCTATCTCGGCCTGCTGGCGTTGATCGGCGGTGCGCTGGTGCTGGTGATGGTCGTCGCGCAGCCGTACCAGCGCGCGCGGCTGACCTCGTTTCTGAACCCGTGGTCCTCGAAGTCGACCGCGGGCTTCCAGGCCGTCCAGGGCCAGATCGCGCTCGGCTCCGGCGGCCTGTTCGGCGTCGGGCTCGGGCGTTCGGTACAGAAGGTCTTCTACCTGCCCGAGGCGCAGACCGACTTCATCCTCGCCGTGATCGGGGAGGAGCTCGGCGTGATCGGGATCTTCGGCGTGGTCTGCCTCTACGGCATGATCGCCTACGCCGGCCTGCGGACCGCGCGCCGAGCGGCGGGCCGGTATGCGAAGCTGCTGGCGACCGGGCTGACGTCTCTCATTCTGTGCCAGGGAATCCTCAACATCTTCGTCGTGCTCGGGCTCGCGCCGCTCACCGGCGTGCCGCTGCCGTTCATCTCCTACGCGCCGACGAATCTCTGCATCATGCTCGCCTGCGTCGGGCTCCTGCTCAACATCGCCTCACCGGACACGCCGCGCCTCAAGGTCGTCGGGGACTCGCGGCGTGAGCCCGCCGAGGATCGTGATCGCCGCCGGCGGGACCGCCGGTCACGTCGTTCCGGCGCTGGCGGTCGCGGACGCACTCCACGCTGAGGGCGCCCAGGTCGTGTTCATCGGCGGCGAGCGCGCCGAAGCCGAGCTCGTCCCCGCGGCGGGCTACGAGCTGCAATCGATCCACGTGGAGCCGCTGCACCGCGGGCGCCCGGTGGCGGCCACCCGGGCGGCGCTCGTCGACACCGGCGCTGTGCGCGCGGCGCGACGGATCCTGCGCGAGGTCGGTCCGCGCGCGGTCATGGGCGCCGGCGGGTACGTGGCCGGACCGGTCGGGTTGGCCTCCGTCGGCCGCCGTATCCCGCTCGTGCTGACGGAGGC
>Ga0208478_1000699_pt1 | contig 10913 bp, 10 predicted proteins | sample NGESurdeep072012_5_FD_184462 | JGI IMG/M metagenome (GOLD analysis project Ga0208478, IMG submission 184462) | Arctic peat soil microbial communities from Barrow, Alaska - NGEE Surface sample 415-2 deep-072012 (SPAdes) | ecosystem: Environmental > Terrestrial > Soil > Wetlands > Peat ... | reverse complement strand
GGCGGCATCCACACCCAGTTGATCCGAAAGTCGTCGACGAAGGGGGCGAGCGCCGAGCGGGTCTGCTCCTCGATCACGTCGGTGAGCGGACAGGCCGCCGAGGTCAAGGTCATATCGACCACGGCCACCTGACCCTCCCCGGCGGGGTCCAGGGAGATGCCGTAGACCAGGCCGAGGTCGACCACGTTGATGCCCAGCTCGGGGTCGACGACGTCACGCATGGCCTCAGTAAGCGTCTCGACCGACGGGTCGACGGGCGACCCCGCCGGTGGCGCACCGGTCGTCGCGGCGGATATGGTCGCAGCGGACATAGTGGTATCGGTCACGGAACGATCTCCTCGGGCGTCGGTGCGGTCAGCGTTGTCGGGCCGGCGACGGGCGCAGGGTCGTCAGGCGGCGGGCCGGCATGGACGTCAACAGCGCGGGTGGCCGCGTCCTTCCAGGCCATCCAGCCCAACAGCGCGCACTTCACCCGGGCCGGATAGCGGGACACCCCGGCGAACGCGATGGCGTCCTCCAGCACGTCCTCGTCCGGCTCGAGCGTCCCGCGCGACTGCATCAGCGCGCCAAAGGCGTCGGCGACCTGCAGCGCCTCGGCCAGCGTGCGCCCGGTCACCAGGTCGGTCATCACCGAGGTGCTGGCCTGGCTGATCGAGCAGCCCTCCCCGGCGTAGGAGACGTCGGCGACCCGCGCATCCGCCCCGGTGCCGTCCAGCCGGACCCGCAGCGTCAGCTCGTCCCCGCAGGTCGGGTTCACGTGATGCACCTCGGCGTCGTACGGCTTGCGCAGTCCCTGGTGGTGGGGATGGCGGTAGTGGTCCAGGATGATCTCCTGGTACATCGAGTCGGTCTGCATCAGCCGAAAAACCTCTTCGCCCGCTCGATCCCGTCCAACAGCGCGTCGATCTCGCCGTACGTCGTGTAAAGGTAGAACGAGGCCCGAGTGGTCGCCGGTACGCCGAAGAGCTGGCACACCGGCCGCACGCAGTGGTGCCCGACCCGGACCGCCACCCCGGTCTCGTCCAGCAGCTGGCCGACATCGTGCGGGTGGATGCCATCGATCACGAAGGAAATGGCGCCGCCGCGCGCTTCGGTGGTGGCCGGGCCGATGATGCGCAGCCGCTCGACGGCGGCCAGCCGCTCCAGCGCGTAACCGGTGAGCCGGTGCTCGTGTTCGGCCACCGCGTCTAGCCCGATGCCGGTCAGGTAGTCCACCGCGGCCGCCAGCCCGGCCGCCTCGGCGATCATCGGGACGCCGGCCTCGAACCGCTGCGGCGGCTCGGCGTAGGTGGAGCCGGCCATCGTCACTTCTTCGATCATGGAGCCGCCGGCGAGGAACGGCGGCAGCTCGGCCAGCAGGCCAAACCGGCCCCATAGCACCCCGATGCCGGTCGGACCGCACATCTTGTGGCCGGAGAACACCAGAAAATCCACGCCGAGCGCCTGCACGTCGATCGGCAGGTGCGGCACCGACTGGCAGGAGTCCAGTAGCACCAGCGCCCCCACCGCGCGGGCCCGGCGCACGATCACGTCGACGGGGTTGACCGTGCCCAGGATGTTGGACTGGTGGACGAAGGCGACGATCCGGGTCCGATCGGTGAGCAGGCTGTCGAGGTCGTCCAGCTCCAGCCGACCTTCCAGGCTGACCGGGATCCAGCGCAGGGTCGCGCCGGTGCGCTGGGCGAGCAGCTGCCAGGGCACCAGGTTGGAGTGGTGCTCCATCTGCGTGACCAGGATCTCGTCCCCGGGACCGAGTCGACCTCGGCTGCCCAGCCGGTCGGCGTTGCCCAGCGCGTAGGCCACCAGGTTGATCGACTCAGTAGCGTTCTTGGTGAACACGACCTCGCGGCCATCCGGAGCGTGGATGAACGCGGCCACCTTGTCCCGGGCGCCCTCGTAGATGTCGGTGGCCTCCTCGGCGAGAACGTGGACGCCTCGGTGCGCCGCGGCGTTGTGCCGCTCGTAGTAGTCGGTCATCGTGGCCAGCACGGACCGCGGCTTCTGCGAGGTGGCCGCGTTGTCCAGGTAGACCAGCGGCCGATCGTCGTGCACGCGCCGCGACAGAATCGGGAAGTCGGCCCGGATTCGGTCCACGTCGTACGACGTGCCAACCGACGCTGCCGTGGCAACGGTCGACGCCGTGGCCGACGCCGTGGCCGACGCCGTGGTCGACCCAGTGGCCGGCGTCGCGGTGACCGTCACAGCCCCGGCCCCTGACCGCTGGCCAGCGTGCCGACGTTGGGCATCGGTGCGAACGCCCCACCGGGGGTGCCGGGCAACGGCTTGCGCTCGGGCGCGGCGGTGGGCACTTCGACGCCACCGTCGCCGTACCGCTCGTAGCCCCCGACCTCGAGTCGGTCGGCGAGCTCGGGGCCGCCCTCGTCGACGATCCGGCCCTTGATGAAGACGTGCACGTGGTCGGGAGTGATGTAGCGCAGGATCCGGGTGTAGTGCGTGATCAGCAGCGTGCCGGTGGTGCCGGCGGCGTGCACCCGGTTGACCCCGGCGGAGACGACCCGCAGCGCGTCGACGTCCAACCCGGAGTCGGTCTCGTCCAAGATTGCGATCTTGGGCCGGAGCAGCTCCAGCTGCAGGATTTCGTGCCGCTTCTTCTCCCCGCCGGAGAAGCCTTCGTTGACATTGCGGTCGGCAAAGGTCGGGTCCATGTCCAGCGCCGCCATCGCCGCCTTGACCTCCTTCACCCACAGCCGCAGCTTCGGCGCCTCGCCGCGGACCGCGGTGGCCGCCGTCCGCAGGAAGTTGGAGACCGAGACGCCGGGGATCTCGACCGGGTACTGCATGGCGAGGAACAGCCCGGCGCGGGCGCGCTCGTCGACGGACATCGCCAGCACGTCCTCGCCGTCGAGGGTGACGCTGCCCGAGGTCACGGTGTACTTGGGGTGGCCGGCGATGGAGTAGGCCAGCGTGGACTTGCCGGAGCCGTTCGGCCCCATGATCGCGTGCGTCTCACCCTGCTTCACCGTCAGGTTGACGCCGCGCAGGATCGGTGAGTCCGCCACGCTGACGTGCAGGTCGGAAATCTCGAGAGTGGCCATGACTGCTAGGACTCCTGGTTGATCGACACGAACACGTCGTCGCCGTCGATCTTCGTGGGGTAGACGGGCACCGGCCGGAAGGCGGGCAACCCGGTGGGCTTGCCGGTAGTGAGGTCGAAGCGCGAGCCGTGCAGCCAGCACTCGATGGTGGTGTCCTCGATGTCGCCCTCGGACAGCGGGACGTCGGCGTGCGAGCAGACGTCGTAGATGGCGTAGACCTGCCCGTTGCTGCGGACGATGGCGACCGGGGTGTCGCCGATCTCGACGGAGATCGCGCCCACCTCCGGTACGTCGGCCAGCGCGCAGGCGCGGACATAATCATTCATCTGGTCACTCAGGTTGAGGTCACCCATGTTGAGGCCACTCACCGCCCCACCCGCTCCAGCTCGGCGTCGATCGCCCCGACCAGCCGGTCGGTCAGCTCCGGCACTCCGATCCGGTTGATAACGTCGGCGAAGAAGCCGCGGACGACCAGCCGCCGAGCCAGGTCGGGGGGAATGCCACGGGCCTGCAGGTAGAAGAGCTGCTCGTCATCGAACCGGCCGGTGGCGCTGGCGTGCCCGGCCCCGGTGATCTCCCCGGTCTCGATCTCCAGGTTGGGCACCGAGTCGGCCCGCGCGCCATCGGTGAGCAGCAGGTTGCGGTTCAGCTCGTAGGTGTCGGTGCCGTTCGCGTCGGCCCCGATGAGCACGTCGCCGACCCAGACGGTGTGCGCGTCGTGGCCCTGTAACGCGCCCTTGTAGGTGACCCGGCTGCGGCAGTGCGCCGGGCCGTGGTCGACGAACAGCCGGTGCTCGAGGTACTGACCGGCGTCGGCGAAGTACAGCCCGAGCAGCTCGGCGTCGCCGCCCGGACCGGCGAACCGCACCGTCGGGGTCAGTCGGACCAGGTGACCGCCGAGGGTGACGACGGCCGAACGGAAGCGCGCGTCCCGGCCGACCAAGGCCGCATGCGCGCCACCGTGCACGGCATCGGCCTCCCAGTCCTGCAAGGAGACCACCGTCAGCGACGCCCCGTCGCCGATCCGGTATTCGGCGTTGGCGCCAAAGGTCGCCGACCCGACATGGTCGAGCACGACGACCGCCTCGGCCTGCGCGCCGACGTCGACGACGAGATGGCCGTACGCCGTACCGCCCTCGCCCCGCACTGTGACCCAGCTCGGTCGGGAGGCCACCGCCCCGGGCGGGATGCTCAGCATGGTGCCGCCGTCGAAGCTGGCGAAGGCCACCGCGGAGAGCCGATCGGCCGGGGTCAGCACCGAGCCCAGCCGTGGGTCGCCGCGGTCGATGGCCGCCACAGTGACCTCGGGCGCGGGGTCAACCTCGACCACGACCTTGCCCTCGGCCGGCGCGCCGGCGAGCAGCGGCCGCAGCGGGCCGAGCGGGGTGAACCGCCACTCCTCTTCCCGGCCGCCGGGCAGCGGGAAGTCGGCCGGGTCGTAGGAGGCGGTGCGCGCCGTCCGGGCGTCCGGCGGTGCGGCCCGGCCGGTGCCCGGTCCGGCCAGTTGGTCGGTGGCGCCGGGTTCGTGGACGGAGACGGCGGCCGCCGTGCCGCTGGTCCGCGCTGGCTTGGTGAGGACTGGTTCCGACACGCTCAGCCGACCGCGCCTTCCATCTGGAGCTCGATCAGGCGGTTGAGCTCCAGGGCGTACTCCATCGGCAGCTCACGCGCGATCGGCTCCACGAAGCCGCGGACGATCATCGCCATCGCCTCGTCCTCAGACATGCCCCGCGACATCAGGTAGAACAGCTGGTCCTCGCCGATCTTGGACACGGTCGCCTCATGCCCCATCGAGACGTCGTCCTCGCGGACGTCGACGTAGGGGTAGGTGTCCGACCGGCTGATCGTGTCCACCAGCAGCGCGTCGCACTTCACCGTGGACTTGGCGTTGTGCGCGCCCTCCTGGATCTGCACCAGACCCCGGTACGACGTCCGGCCACCGCCGCGGGCGACGGACTTGGAGATGATCTGGCTGGAGGTGTTCGGCGCCGCGTGCACCATCTTGGCGCCGGCGTCCTGGTGCTGACCGGCACCGGCGAAGGCGATGGACAGCGTCTCGCCGTACGCATGGTCACCGACCAGCCAGCAGGCCGGGTACTTCATGGTGACCTTGGAGCCGATGTTGCCGTCGACCCACTCCATCCGGCCGCCGGCCTCGACCCGGGTGCGCTTGGTCACCAGGTTGTAGACGTTGTTCGACCAGTTCTGGATCGTCGTGTAGCGCACGTGCGCGTTCTTCTTCACGATGATCTCCACGACCGCGGAATGCAGCGAGTCACTGGAGTAGATCGGCGCCGTGCAGCCCTCGACGTAGTGCACGCTGGAGCCCTCGTCAGCGATGATCAGCGTCCGCTCGAACTGGCCCATGTTCTCGGTGTTGATCCGGAAGTAGGCCTGCAGCGGGATCTCGACGTGCACGCCGGGCGGCACGTAGATGAAGGAACCGCCGGACCACACCGCCGTGTTGAGCGCTGCGAACTTGTTGTCGCCGGGCGGGATCACCGAGCCGAAGTACTCGCGGAAGAGGTCCTCGTGCTCACGCAGGCCGGTGTCGGTGTCGAGGAAGATGACGCCCTGCTCCTCGAGGTCACCGCGAATCTTGTGGTAGACGACCTCGGACTCGTACTGCGCGGCCACGCCGGAGACCAGCCGCTGCCTCTCCGCCTCCGGGATGCCCAGCCGGTCGTAGGTGTTGCGGATGTCGGCCGGCAGGTCGTCCCAGGACTCAGCCTGCTTCTCGGTGGAGCGGACGAAGTACTTGATGTTGTCGAAGTCGATGCCGGACAGGTCCGACCCCCAGGTGGGCATGGGCTTCTTGGCGAACAGCCGCAGCCCCTTGAGCCGGGTCTTGAGCATCCACTCCGGCTCGCTCTTCTTGTCGGAGATGTTCCGGACGACGTCGGTGTTGAGTCCCCGGCGCGCGGTGGCACCGGCGGCGTCGGAGTCCGACCAGCCGAAGCGGTAGCTGCCCAGCGCGGCCAGATGTTCGTCCTGGGTGGCCGGCGTGAGCGCAGGCAGGGTCCCGGTCGCGGGGGTCTCGGTGGCCGTCGTGGTCATGACGTGGTCCTTCCGGCTGGGGCGGTACGGGAGGCTGGCGCCGCGGGGACAAACGTGGTGCAGACCCCGTCGCCGTGCGCGATCGTCGCGAGGCGTTGGACGTGCGTGCCGAGCAGCCGGGAGATGAAGGCTGTCTCCGCTTCGCACAGCTGCGGAAACTCCTCGGCGACGTGCTGCACCGGGCAGTGGTGCTGGCAGAGCTGGGTGCCGCTCGGCTGCGCGCCGGTTGGGTCTTCGCCGACCGACCAGACCGAGGCGCTGGCAGCGTAACCGTCGGAGGAGAGCATCTCGGCCAGTGCCTCCGGCCGTAGCTCGGCCCGTACGTCGGCCAAGGACTCGCGGTAACGCTCCTCGACGACGGAAACCCGGGCGGCGGCGAACTGGCCCAGCGCCGCGGCGCCGCCGGTCTCGCCCAGGAAGCGAAGGGCCTGTACGGCCACGTCGTCGTAGGCATGCGGGAAAGCCGCTCGCCCGGCTTCGGTGACGGCATAGGTGCGAGCCGGCCGACCCCGACCCCGGCCGCCGTAAGTCCTCGTCTCCTTGGTTGCGACCGTGCCGGCGGCGACGAGCGCATCCAGGTGCCGACGGATGGCGGCGGGAGTCAGGCCGAGCGCCTGGCCGAGACCGGCGGCCGTCGACGGCCCGCGCTCCAGCAGCAGCCGGGCCACCCGGTCGCGCGTGCGACCATCGGCGCCGGTAGGTGCAGGTCGGGGTGGAGCTGCGGTTTTCACCACACAAGTGTCTCCTAATTCCGCCGGCCCGGCAAACTACACCGCCTGGGTGTTCTCGGGACGCGCCCGGTGGCGACCTAGGCTTTTGATCGTGGCCACCTGGGACGACGTACGTCGGATCGCCTTGGCGCTGCCGGAAACGAACGAACAGTCGGCGCGTGGTGTCCCGCGCTGGCGGGTCAGGGACAGAGGGTTCATCTGGGAACGGCCGCTTCGGCGAGCAGACCTCGCCGCTCTCGGCGAGCAGGAGCCCGACGGGCCGATCTTTGCTGCCCATGTACCGGACGCCGGCGTCAAGGAGGCGCTGATCGCCGATGACCCGGGGGTCTTCTTCACCACCCCGCATTTCGACGGCTACCCCGCCATCCTGGTACGCCTCGACCGGATCGCTGCCTCGGACCTCGCTGAGCTCATTACCGAGGCCTGGCTCTCCCGGGCGCCGAAGCGACTGGCCAAGGCGTTCCTCCAGGCTTCGCCGTGAGCGGAGCTGGCAACCCGAGGTGTCAGCGGCGCCGGGAAAGTCGTCGATCAGCCGCGCGATGCGGAGGACGACGTAACCGTCACGCGACGACGAGAAGCTACGGGAGATCGTGGCCAGGGCGAAGGTGGCCTGAAGCGGCAAGCGAAAACCCGTCCGGGCACTGCGTCGATGCCACCGCGGTACAGCGGCTTAGGGCGCTTCAGACGTCGGTCTTGTCGTGCTCCGACCGCCCGGATGTGACCCGGTAGGCGTCGTACACGCCGTCGACGTTGCGCATCGCCTTGAGCAGGTGCCCGAGATGCTTGGGGTCACCCATCTCGAAGGTGAACCGGCTGATGGCAACGCGGTCGCGGGTGGTGGCGACGGACGCCGACATGATGTTGACGTGGGCGTCGGAGAGCACCCGGGTCACGTCGGAGAGCAGCCGGGTGCGGTCCAGCGCCTCCACCTGGACGGCGACGAGGAACACCGACGCCGCCGACGGCGCCCACTCGACCTCCACCAGCCGGTCGCTCTGGCTCAGCAAGCCGGCCACGTTGGTGCAGTCCGGCCGGTGCACCGACACGCCGTTGCCCCGGGTGACGAAACCGATGATCGCGTCACCCGGCACCGGCGTACAACATCGGGCCAGCTTCACCCAGACGTCGGTGGCGCCTTTCACCGTCACGCCGGGGTCGGCCGACGGGCGCGGCCGTGCCTTGGTCGGGGTTGCGGTCTCGGCCAGGTCCTCGACCGCACCTTCCGGGCCGCCCAAGGCCTGCACCAGCCGATGTACAACCGTCTGAGCGGCCAGGTGCCCCTCGCCGACCGCGGCGTAGAGCGCGCTGACGTCGCTGAAGCGCAGGTCGCGGGAGAGAGCGACCACGGCCTCGCCGTTCATCAGGCGCTGCAGCGGTAGACCCTGCTTGCGCATGGCCCGGCTGATGGCCTCCTTGCCCTCGTCGATCGCGTCCTCGCGCCGCTCCCGGGCGAACCACTGGCGGATCTTGTTGCGCGCCCGCGGGCTCTTGACGAAGAGCAGCCAGTCCCGGCTGGGGGCCGCCGTCGGCGACTTCGAGGTGAAGATCTCGACCACGTCGCCGTTGTCGAGCGGGCTCTCCAGCGGCACCAGCCGGCCGTTCACCCGGGCGCCGATGCAGCGGTGGCCGACCTCGGTGTGCACCGCGTAGGCGAAGTCGACCGGCGTCGCCCCGCTAGGCAGGGCGATGACGCCGCCCTTGGGGGTGAAGACGAAGACCTCGCCGGCGTAGAGGTCGAAGCGCAGCGAGTCCAGGAACTCGTCGGGGTCGATGGTCTCCCGCTGCCAGTCCACCAGCTGCCGCAGCCAGGCCATCTCGGTGGCGGCGTCCTCGCGCCCGGGCGGCCCGGCCACCGACTGGCCTTTGAGTTCCTTGTACTTCCAGTGCGCCGCAATCCCGTACTGGGCGGTCCGGTGCATCGCCTGGGTGCGGATCTGCATCTCCACCGGCTTGCCGCCGGGTCCGATCACCGTGGTGTGCAGCGACTGGTACATGTTGAACTTGGGCATGGCGATGTAGTCCTTGAACCGGCCGGGGACCGGGTTCCACATCGCATGAATGGTGCCGAGCGCGGCGTAGCAGTCGCGGACGCTGTCGACCAGGACGCGGATGCCAACCAGGTCGTAGATGTCGGCGAAGTCGTGCCCGCGCACGATCATCTTTTGGTAGATCGAGTAGTAGTGCTTCGGCCGGCCCTTCACGGTGGCCTTGATCTTGACGGCCCGCAACTCCGCCTCGACCTTGTCGACCACGGTCATCAGGTAGGTGTCGCGCGAGGGCGCCCGGTCGGCGACCAGCCGGACGATCTCGTCGTACCGCTTGGGGTAAAGCGTGGCGAAGGAGCAATCTTCGAGCTCCCACTTGATCGTGTTCATACCCAGTCGGTGGGCCAGCGGGGCGTAGATCTCCAACGTCTCCCGGGCCTTGCGTTCCTGCTTCTCCTCCGGCAGGAAGCGCAGCGTGCGCATGTTGTGCAACCGATCGGCCAGCTTGATCACCAGAACCCGCGGGTCTCGGGCCATCGCGATCACCATCTTGCGGATGGTTTCGGCCTCGGCGGCGTCGCCGAACTTGACCTTGTCCAGCTTGGTGACGCCGTCGACCAGGTGCGCGATGTCGTCGCCGAAGTCGGTGCGCAGCCGGTCGATTGTGTACGGCGTGTCCTCCACCGTGTCGTGCAACAGGGCGGCAGCCAGGGTGGTGACGTCCATGCCGAGGTCGGCGAGGATGTTCGTGACCTCGAGCGGGTGGGTGATGTAGTCCTCACCGCTGCGCCGCTTCTGGCCGGTGTGGTACTCCGCCGCCGTCTCGTACGCGCGCTGCAGCAGCCGCACATCGGTGCGCGGGTGGTTGGACCGGACGGTGCGGAACAGCGGTTCGAGCTCCACCGGCGGCGGCTTGGTGGTGCCCAAGCGAGGGAACCGACCTAGCATCCGCCGGCTCGGGGAGGCACCGGCGTCCTGATGCGCCACCACCGGCGCGGGTGCCGGTGCCGGTGCCATGGCGGGCGGCTGCGGGACAACCGGCGGCTGGGTAGTTAGATCGAGGGCGCTGCCCGGCGAGCGGGACTGGTTACTGCCGCTGGGCTCGGCGGATGGGCGGTCCGACGGGATGTCCGTCAGGTCGGACCGAACGGGGGCGACCTCAGGCGGCAATGGCCGCTCCTTGTTGCTCGGACGCCTGTACCGGCGTGGGTCCACTATAACGACGAGACCCCCGGCCGCCTTCCGGGCGCCACCAAACGGGTGCGCGCTGGGGTTGACCTCGACGTGGGTCAGGCGCTGCTTGGTTACGCTTCACTTGCTTGCACAACCGTCTACCTGCACGCCCGCGACGAGGACAAGCGCCGTGCCGTCGAGTCGTGGCCGCGGGTAGGCGGTATCGGTGAGCGGCTACCCGCTGCACATCGTTGGTGCATCCGAGGCCGAGTCGCAGCTTGTGGCCGAGCCGGGATGGCTGGAGTGGCTGGTGGCCGAGTCGGCCAGCTCGCCGGGATCGGCCGAGCCACCCTCTAGCGCGATCCCGAGCTGCGCGCCGTCATCGACGAACACCGCACCCGACAAGCCGAAGCACGCACCCTGTCCGGCCTCGCCCACGAGATCGCGCACCTGCGCGCCGCACTCGAAGCCGTCGCCGACAACGTCCGACGCCACGAAGAACGACTACGTCGACTCGAACGACGAACCGGCCGTCAGACAGGCTGAAGAGCTCCGCGCCATCGGGGATCGCTGACCCCGGATTGGCCGGTCAAAGCCCCGACGATGACCCGACGAAACTGTGCTCCGCGAGCGAGATTCGTTGGGCCGACGGTCGGCTGCGAAGGCTCGGGCTGGCCGGCGGCGAAGAGGTGGCGGGCGAGCCGGTGGGAGGCGCGGCCATCGCCCCGGCGACGCCGGGGAGCCGGTCGGATCTGCGCGATCGCTTGGCCGTGCTCGGGTCCACGTCACTCTCCGCCGGGTTCTTCGCAACGCCCTGTGGCGGCCCCCGGTCGGCGCCCGGCGAACGCGCGGGTCAGGCCGTGGCGATGGCGGCAAACAGCTGCGCCCACTGGGTGAGCTGCCGGTCCGCC
>Ga0208478_1000698_pt1 | contig 10929 bp, 9 predicted proteins | sample NGESurdeep072012_5_FD_184462 | JGI IMG/M metagenome (GOLD analysis project Ga0208478, IMG submission 184462) | Arctic peat soil microbial communities from Barrow, Alaska - NGEE Surface sample 415-2 deep-072012 (SPAdes) | ecosystem: Environmental > Terrestrial > Soil > Wetlands > Peat ... | reverse complement strand
CTGACGTTGGCCCGCGTGGGGCGCCGTCCGATCGTGACCCCCGAAGCCTTCGTGAGCGGCCTGCCGCCGGCGGTGTCACCCCATGTATGACAAGGTTGCCGTTGGCGCTCGAATCGGCGCCGATGGCCCGCGCGGGCGATGACAACCGGCCCGCAGGCCAGGTTGGCGGGTCGGCGCGCGGTGACGTGTGAACGAACTTGGTATGTACAGCCTGCACTGCACAAAGAAGCTGCTTGATCGCATCAAGCCTTCGATCGCAACGTCTCTACCGCCGCCGTCGACGGCGCTCGGTAACTGGTACGCGACTGCGCTGTTCTGGAAGCCTCAGCTCGCGCTGCTCGTGAACGAGCGGACCTTGCTGCCGGCGTTGATGCCGCTGGCACCTTCCTCGACCCTGTCTGCGAGGTTCCCTGGTGAACTGGCGGTAGTGTTGAGCAGGCACGGCATCAGCCCAGCGGCCATTGACCGGGAGATGGCGGCGATGACCGAGGTCGCATTCGCGAAGACCGCCAACCGCAGCGTGCTCGGCATCATGAACGAGTTCTCCTTCCTGGCCGAGGGCTACCGCGATTATCTGGAGACGTCCGACTTATTGGCCCTGTCGATGCGCCTGGCCGACACACCTTGCAGCCCGATCAAGTACAACAGCCCGGCGCGGCTGATCAAGGAGATCTTCGCTGATGGGTAGATTCGGAATTCAGCAGAATGGCTCCCGGTTCGACGGTGACGATCTGAGCGCCGAGGTCATCGGGTGGGGAAAGACGGTCAACCCAAGCATCGACAGGCCGCACGCGAGCTGCGGCGTCCGGTGGCGCAGCGCCAGCCGGCCGAGCGCCTGCTGATCATCTGCGAAGGTGCGAAGACCGAGCCCTTGTACCTGCGCGAGATCCCAGGCACGCGGGGTCGCGTGACATCGCCGCGGGCCTCTGTCGACGCCCACTGAACCCGACCACCCTTCGCATGCGCCTGCTGCTGTACAAGGACCTGAACCTCCGCCGCGTCAAGGCCGCGTTCGACAAGGTCAAGGGCGCCATCGAAGCCGGCGACTTCCGCTCGGCCGACGTCAAGAAGCTGCACGCCGGGTCGTACTACCGCGCCAAGCTCGACTACGCCAACCGGCTGCTGCTGCAGTTCGCGCGCATCGACCGGCCCGACAGCGAAGGCGGCACCGAGACCGTGTGCCTGGCTCTGGAGGTGATCGAGAACCACGCCTACGAACGCTCCCGCTTCCTGCGCGGCGCCGTGGTGGACGAATCGCGCATCGAACGCGAGCCACTCGCCGATGCCAAGGCACCCGCACTGTCCGCCGAGGCCACGCCACTGCGCTGGCTGGGCCCGGACCGCACGAAGTTCGAGTTGCTGGACAAGCCCATCGTGTTCGACGACGCGCAGGACGAGGCCTACCGACACCCGGCGCCGCTGGTGGTGATCGGCTCCGCCGGCTCGGGCAAGACCGCGGTCACGCTGGCGCGGCTGCGCGAGGCCGAGGGCCGGGTGCTCTACGTCACGCTGTCGGCCTTCCTGGCGCAGAGCGCCCGCGCGCTGCACGCCGCGCATGGCTTCGAGAACCCGAAGCAGGAGGTCGACTTCCTCAGCTACCGCGAGCTACTGGAGACTCTGCGCGTGCCCTCGGGCCGCGAGGTGACGCTGCCTGCGTTCGCGGCCTGGTGCGAACGCCATCACACAAGCCTGCGGCTGCTGGGCGACATCGATGCGCAGGCCCTGTTCGAGGAGTTCCGCGGCGTCATCGGCGCGCAGCCGCAGGGGCCGGTGTCGCTGGCTGACTACCTGGCCCTGGGCACGCGGCAGAGCCTGCTCAATATCGCGCAGCGCGAGCTGGCGCACGCCCTGTTCCAGCGTTACTGCGCCTGGCTGGCCGACATCGGCTTGCACGACAGCAACCTGGTTGCGCACGCCTGGCGCACCGAGATCGCACAGAAGCAGCCGCCGGTGTACGACTTCGTTGTCATCGACGAAGTTCAGGACCTCACACCCGTGCAGCTGGCGCTTGTGCTGGCGCTGCTGAAGCAGCCCGGGCAGTTCATCCTGTGCGGCGACAGCCACCAGATCGTGCACCCCAACTTCTTCAGCTGGGCGGGGCTGAAGAGCCTGTTCTGGCGGGGCCTGGCCGGCGACGCTGCACAACGCCAGCCGCTGAAGCTGCTGCGGGCCAACTTCCGCAACACCCGCGCTGTCACCGCGCTGGCCAATCGGCTGCTGAAGATCAAGCAGGCGCGCTTCGGTTCGGTGGACCGCGAGAGCAACTTCCTGGTGCGCAGCACCTCTGCCGTGGCCGGCGAAGTGCGGCTGCTCGATGCCAAGGACAAGGCGCTGGCGCAGCTGGATGCGGCCACCCGGCAATCGGCACGGCACGCCGTGATCGTGCTGCGTGACGAGGACAAGCTCGCCGCGCGCCAGGCCTTCCACACGCCGCTGGTGTTCTCGGTGCACGAGGCCAAGGGCCTGGAGTACCCGCACGTGCTTCTGTTCAGGTTGGTGTCGGGCCAGCGGCAGGCCTATGCCGAGGTGTGCGAGGGCGTGACAGAAACCGACCTGCAAGGCGACGATCTCGAGTTCCGTCGCGCGCGCGACAAGGCCGACAAGTCGCTGGAGCTGTACAAGTTCCAGGTCAACGCGCTGTACGTGGCGATGACGCGTGCGGTGGAGACGCTGACGCTGGTGGAGCAGGACACCGGCCACCCGCTGCTGGGGCTGCTGGGCCTGCAACTGGGTGAAGCAGCGGCACAGCCGGTGGCGAAGTCCAGCCAGGACGAGTGGGCGCAGGAGGCGCGCCGGCTCGAGCTGCAGGGCAAGACCGAGCAGGCGCAGGCCATCCGCGATGCTTTCCTGCAGCACAAGCCCGTGCCCTGGGTGCCGTGGAGCCTGGCGTTGATCGAGGACCTGTTCCCGAAAGCCCTGGACCCGCAGAACCCGAGCAGCAAGCCGCGGCAGACCGTGTTCGACTATGCGCTGTGGCACGGCCAGCATTCGTGGATCGAGTCACTGGCTCAAGGCGGATTCGCTCCGGCCCGCGGGTTGATGGAGGAGCACGAGTTCGCCGGCGCCGGCACGCTGCTGCCCCCGCGCTACGGTATCGAGGGCCCTTGGCTGGCGCGGCAGCAACTGGTGCGCCGCACCGTGGCCGCAGTGCACCAGCGCCACCTTCAGCCCTACCAGGCCAAGAACGTCAAGGACATTCTTCGACTGGCCGACCTGCACGGCCCCGACCACGCCACGCCGGTGGGCGCCACGCCGCTGATGCTGGCCGCGATGGCCGGCAATGCGCCGCTCGTTGATGCGCTGCTGGCCAAGGGTGCCGACCCGGAGCGACGCGACGAGTTTGGCCACAGCGCCTGGGACCACGCCGTTGGCCGGGCGATGCGCGAGGCCGCTTTCGCGGGCAGCGGGCTGCCAGCGCTCTTCGACCTGCTCGCGCCGCCGGCGCTGGACGTGCAGACCGACGGGCGCCTGGTGCGGCTGGAACGGCACCAGGGTGAGTACTGGGTGCTGACGCTTATGCTGGTGGGGCTGAAGACGCAGTGGTCGCAGTGCGTCACGCGACGGCAGGAGCCTTACAAGGTCCTGGCCGGCTTCTTCGCCGATCAGCTTCACGACGTGCTGCGGGAGCTGCCGGAGTGGTTGTGGCCCGAGCAGCGCCGCAAGCGAACGTACGTCAACCAGGTGCTGGCCCGCGCCGAAGTGCAGAGCAGCTACCAGCCGGCGCGCCGGCTGTGGGTGCGCACGAAGAACGGGCACTACTTCCCGAACCCGCAGATGCAGCTGCGCGCGGCCGACGACTGGCAACCGGTCTACGAACGGCTCGCTCTGCACTGGATCGACCGCGGCTGCGGGCGCGAGATCGACCACCGGCCGCGGCCGGTGGAGTCCATCCAGTGGGTGCGCGAGGCGTTGGAGCGGGCTGCGGAGCCCGAGCCACCGCCGGCAGATCCGCACGGACAGCAGCGGCTGTTCTGAGCTGGCATCTCGATGCGGAGAAGGCGATGATTGACGCATTCCTCGCATCAGTCACCGAACGCGGGCGGCAGCTGGGCAGTCCAGAAGGGCCTGATGTCCGTCGATGGCTTGGAGGTTGACCAAAGTCCCATTTTGGGACTAGACTGCTATGGTGAGAGTCATCGCTGTCGCCGCGCTGAGAGACTTCTGGCAGCAGCACCCGGACGCCGAGCAGCCTCTGAAGGCTTGGTTCGACGAAGCCTCCAAGGCCTCGTGGACGCAGCCGAAGGACATCAAGGCGCAGTACCGAAGCGCCAGCATCCTGAAGAACAGGCGGGTGGTCTTCAACATCAAGGGCAACGAGTACCGGCTGATCGTGGCCATCGCCCACAAGCTGCAGATCGTCTACGTGAAGTTCATCGGCACGCATCAGCAGTACGACGCGATCGACGCACACACCATCGAACCGAGCTGAGCGAGGTCACCGTGAATATCCGTCCCATCCACACCGAAGCCGACTACCAGGCCGCGCTCGGCGACATCGCGGCCTTGATGGAATCCGACCCTGCGCCGGGCACGCCGAAGGGTGATCGTCTGGACATCCTGGCCACGCTGGTGCAGGCCTACGAGGCCCGGCACTTTCCGATCGGGGCGCCCGATCCGGTGGAGGCCATCAAGTTCCGGATGGAGCAGAGCGGCCTGACGGTGAAGGACCTCGAACCGATCATCGGCCGAGCCAACCGGGTTTATGAGGTGCTGAGCCGCAAGCGCCCGCTGACGCTGGCCATGATCCGCCGCCTGCACAGGAGCCTCGGGATCCCGGCAGAGGTGCTAATCGCCGAGAGCGCGAACGGCTGAGCGCGCGTGTCTGCAAAGGACAGAGCGGATGAGACAAGCATGTACCGCGCGCATGTGCTGCAGCAGCTGGCCGCGAGCAAGGCTGAACTCGCCCATCGGTATGGGGGGTGACTCGTCTCGCGCTCTTCGGATCGGTGGTCCGCGATGCGGCGCATGCCGACAGCGATGTGGACATCCTGGTCTCGTTCGACGGGCCGGCGACCTCTTCGCGATACTTCGGCGTGCAGTTCTTCCTCGAGGATTTGCTGGGCCGCCGGGTGGGCCTGGTCACCGACAAGGCAACACGCACCGAACTGCGCCCTTCGTCGAGCGCGAGGCAGTGCGAGTGTGAGTCGCACCGACCGATGAGATTCGCAAGCGATTCGTCTCACTGCGGCCCACGGCATCCGGCGAAAGCCCATGCCATGCGGGTAGCAAGACGGGTAGCTGGAATCGACACAAGCCGAGGGTGCGAACGCAAGTCGTTGTCCCGCCAACGCTTCCCGCACCAGCCCCCTCAAGACGACATCGTCCTGCTGTGAGGTCGACCGCCGTGAAGATCGCCCACGTCGCCGCCAGCCCGGACCTCCCCGCCGACCCCGCGGCGGCAGCGTTCGCGCCGCGCCGCATCCTCGTCATCGTGACGCGGCAGATCGGCGACGTGCTGCTGACGACGCCCTTGCTCGAGGCGGCGCACGCACGCTGGCCCGAGGCGACGATCGACGTGCTCGGCTTCGCCGGAACGCTCGGCATGCTGCAAGGGCGCAGCGACGTCGCTGCGCGTATCGAGATCGGCGCGCGCGGCTGGCGGCCGATGCCCGCGCTCGTGCGGCGCCTGTGGCGGCGCTACGACCTGGCCCTCGTCGCCGAAGCGAGCGACCGCGCCCATCTGCTCGGCTTCGTCGCCGCGCCGGTGCGTGCCGGGCTCGTTCCGGAGCGCCGCGCGCACGCGTGGTGGAAGCGGCTGCTGCTGCGCCACGCCGTCGGCGTCGCCGGCGATCGCGGCCAGACCCACGTCGCGGCCGAGAAGCTCGCCCTGCTCACGCCCTGGGCGGGCGGCGCGGCGCGAGCGCCCATGCTTTCGCCGCCGCCCGGTGCGCCGCTGCCCGACGATCTCGAGCGCGTCCTCGGCGCCGCGCCGATCGTTGTCCACGCGCCGTCGATGTGGCGCTACAAGCAATGGCCGGTCGAGAACTTTCGCGTCATCGTCGAAGCGCTGCTGCGCGAGGGCCGCCAAGTGGTGTTGACCGGCGGCAGCAGCGCCGCCGACCGCGATAAGGTGGCGCCGCTTGCCGCGCTCGGCCAGGCGCCGCAGCTGCTCGACGCCTGCGGCCGGCTCGACTTCGCCCAGCTCTCGACGCTGCTCGCTCGCGCCGCCCTCTACATCGGTCCGGACACCTCGGTCACGCATCTCGCGGCCGCCGCCGGCGTTCCGCTCGTCGCCCTGTTCGGGCCGACCAATCCGCTGCGCTGGGGGCCGATCGGCAGCAGCGGTGCCGAGCCGCCCTTCGAGCGGCGCAGCCTCGCGCCGCAGCGGCGCGGCCGGATCATCCTCATGCAGGGACCCGGCGATTGCGTTCCCTGCGGCCGGGCCGGCTGCGAGGACCATCGCGACAGCGTGAGCGAATGCCTCGAAGGCATCAGCCCGCAAAGCGTGCTCGCCGAAGCGGACCGGCTGCTGCGCGAGCCGCGCCCCGCGGCGACCGCCGCACGCTGACCAGATCGCGTGAAACGACGACGATGCGCTGGCGCAATCCGATCCACACGCTGCCTTTCGCCGAGCCGATCGCCAACACGCTGGCAGAGGAGTACGCGGAGCTGCCGTGGCGCCGCCGCGTCCAGGCGCTGCGCAAGGCGGGCCTGCGCGAGCTCGGGCTGCTGCTGAACGGCCAGCGGCGGCGCCGGGTCGAGCGCGTGCCGGCCGAGGCGCGTTCCATTCTCTGGGTCTACGCCGGGCTGAGGGTCGGCGAAGCGATCATGGACCTGGCGCCACGCCAGCTCGTTCCGCGCGGCGTCGAGATCGATCTGCTCATTGCCCCGAAGCTGGCCACGCTCTTCAGCAGTGACCGGCGCCTGCGCGCCGTGCACAGCGATCCGAACGCGGTGCCCGACGACGTCGACTTCGTTCTCCTCGACACCTTTCGCGCCTCGTCGTTGCACCTGAAGGCGAGCCGCTATCCGCAGCTGCCGTTCGCTTCGATGCGCGGCCACAACGCCGGCGAGCGCTTCGATCGCGTCGCCTACGCCGACCGGCGCGTGCGCCAGCTCTTCGGCCTGCCCCCCGGCGAGGTCGTCGCGCCGACCCTCGACCTCGGCGAAGAAGGTGGCAAGGTGTTCGAGGACGCACGCTTTCGGATCGCCGTACCGCTCGGCGAGCGCGCTGCGCGGAAGCGCTATGCACACTGGAACGAGGTCTTGCGCAGCCTCGTCTCGGGCTGGCCGGAAGGCCTGGCGCCGCCCGAGTTCCGCCTGCTCGGCCAGGGCAGCTCGGCGCGCAAGGATCTGGCGACCATCAGCCCGCAGCTCGTCGCCACGCACGGCAGCGTCGGCCTCGATACCGGCGACCTGCGCGATACGGCGCTCGACGTCGCGGTATGCGATGCATTTCTCGGCGTCGACGGCGACCTGATGCAAATCGCCGTTGCCGTCGGTACGCCCGGCTTGGCGCTGTTGGCCGACATCGACCCGGCGTACTGCCTCAGGCCGGAGAGCGCGATGCGCGCCTTGCGCAGCGACGACGATGTTTCCGATCTTCCCGCCGAGCGGGTCGCCAACGCCTTTCTCGTCGCACTGCCGCGCTTCGTCAACACGGGCCGGGCGGAACTGCTGATCTGAGCGCGAGGACGGCGAGCACGCGGGAAGCGATCTCGGCAGCGTCGATCGCGTTGACGTCGCGCACCGTCGCGCGCAGCGCGGTGCCGGCGACGTCGAGCGGCAGCCGCCACGCCGGGTCGACGCTCGAATCGAACAGGGCGACGAGCGGTGTCGTCGTCGTGCAGGCCAGGTGGAGCAGGCCGCCGTCGGCGCAGGCGACGAGCGCGCAGCGCGCCATCGCCTGCTGCGTGCCGTGCAGGTCGGTTCGTCCGACCAGGTCGAGCACGTCCGCGTTGCCGACGGCTTGCTTCACCCGGCTCGCGGCCTCGGCCCCGTTGTCGCTGCCGAGGAGGGCGAAGCGGGCGACGCCTTTGCCGGCCAGGGCGCTCGCGACGGCGGCCCAGGCGCGATACGTGCGCTCGGCGCGCACCCCACCGAGTGCCAGTCCGACACGCGGCGGCTTGTCGCGCGGCGGCGGGACGGCCCGGTCGACCGCGAGCTTCTGGCGCGAGTGCACGCGCTCGGCGGCGGCGTCGAGGCGCACATGAAGCAGCTCGGCGAAACGTCGCGTCGCCAGCAGCGCGCGCTGGTAGTCGTAGGCCAGGTAGTCGGCGCGGACCGAGACCCAGGGCAATCGCGGCGCATAGCGGCGCTTCGCGGCGAGCGCCTTCCCCGAGTTGCTGTCGACGATCGCGAAGTCGTAGTCGCCCGCGTCGATCTCGCTCGCGTCGCTGTGGACGCGCCCGAGCCAGCGGTCGCCGGCGAACAGCGCGGCCGTCGCCTTCGGCGCGACGAGATCGAGCGTGATCCCTCGCGCCGCGAGCAGGCTGCGCGGCGCCAGGTCCATCAAGGCGTCGCCGATCTGCGGCGCTTCGGCGTGGAACCAGACGGCGCGCCGCCAGGCAGGCTCGATGCGATCGACGCCAAGCGCCGCCTGCCCATTCGCCGCGAGCTCGAGGCGGCGTTTCAGCACGCGCAGCGCGACGCGCAGCGTGCCCTTGCTCGAGAGGAAGAACGCGTCGTCGGCCGGGACCGGCACGGTGATCGGCTGCGTCACGCCGCAGCGAGCCAGCGCTTCGAGCGCCGACGCCGGCCGTGCCGTCACCGCTTCTCTTTCGCGACGCGCCCCATCAGGTAGAACTCGTCGTTCGGCCGCATCGAGGTGGCGTTCGCCATCCGGTTCGACAGGCCGAACAGGGCGGTGATGGCGGCGATGTCCCACGCGTCCTCGTCGCTGAAGCCGTGCTCGCGCAGGGTCGCGTAGTCGGCGTCATGGATCGCCGCCGAGTCGTCGCAGACCTTCATCGCGAAGGCGAGCATCGCCTTCTGCCGCTCGCTGATGTCGGCCTTGCGGTAGTTGACGGCGACTTGGTCGGCGACGAAGGGCTTCTTCTCGTAGATGCGCAGCAAGGCGCCGTGCGCGACGACGCAGTACAGGCAATGGTTGGCGCCGCTCGTCGCGACGATGATCATCTCCTTGTCGCCCTTGCTGAGCCCCGATTCGCGCAGCAGCAGAGCGTCGTGATAGGCGAAGAAGGCGCGGAACTCGGCGGGCCGGTGCGCGTAGGCGAGGAAGACGTTCGGAACGAAGCCGGCCTTCTCCTGGACCTCGAGGATCCTCGCGCGGATGTCGTCGGGGACGTCGGCGAGGTCGGGGACGGGGAAGCGGCTGATCGCGGGCTTGTCGCTGGGCATGGTGTCAACTCCTGAATTGCAGTGCGTGCAGCCGAGCATAGAGGCCGCCGAGGGCGAGCAGCTCGGCGTGCGTGCCTTGCTCGACGATGCGCCCGGCGTCGAGGGCGACGATACGGCTGGCCCGCTCGATCGTCGACAGGCGGTGCGCGATGACGAGGCTGGTGCGCCCGCGCATCAGCGTCTCGAGCGCCTGCTGCACGAGGCGCTCCGATTCCGAATCGAGCGCCGAGGTCGCTTCGTCGAGGATCAGGATCGGCGCGTCGCGGTAGATGGCACGGGCGATCGCCAGGCGCTGCCGCTGCCCGCCCGACAGCTCGCTCGCGTTGTGGCCGACGACCGTGTCGATGCCATTCGGCAGCCCTCGCGCGAACTCGAGCAGGTTGGCGGCGCGCAAGGCGCTCTCGACGCGCTGGCGATCGATCTTCGTGCCGAGCGCGACATTGGCGGCGACGCTGTCGTTGAAGAGCGAGACGTCCTGGCTGACGAGGGCGATCTGCCGGCGCAGCGCCGCGATGTCCCATTGCGGCAGCGGCGTTCCGTCGAGGAGAACCTGCCCCGAGCTCGGCTCGAGAAAGCGCGGCAGCAGGTTGACGAGCGTCGTCTTGCCGGCTCCCGACGGCCCGACCAGGGCGACGCTCTCGCCCGGCGCCAGCGTCAACGTGACGCGGTCGAGGGCGCGCGTCGTATCGCCTTCGCGATAGGCGAGGGTTACTTCGTGCAGCTCGACTCGGCCTTGCGAGCGGCCCGGATCGAACGTGCCGCCGTGCTCGGGCGGAGTCGTCTCGACCAGGGTGACGCCGCGGTCGAGCGCGGCGAGCCCGCGCGTGATCGGCGCCGAGCTTTCCGAAAGATGCTTGATCGGCTGGATGAGCTGGATCAGCGCCGTGATGAAGGCGACGAAGCCGCCCACTGTCGCCTTGTCGTGGCCGCTTTGCCAGAGCGCGGCGGTGATCACGGCGGCGAGCGCGCACGAGGTCAGCAGCTGGGTCAGCGGCGACATCGTCGCCGCCGCGATCACCGCCTTGAGCGAGACGCGGCGCAGCCGATCGCTCATCGCCCGGAAGCGCGACGCCTGCGCCGCGCCGGCGGCGTGCAGGCGCACGCTCTTCCAGGCGAGCACGTTTTCCTCGGCGACGTAGGCGAGCTCGTCGGTCGCCTGCTGCGCCTCGAGCGTGAAGCGGTGCAGGCGCTTGCTGTAGTAGCGCATGACGAGGGCGACTGCCGGAAGCATGAAGGCGACGACGAGCGTGAGCTGCCAGTTGAGCCAGATCAGCACGCCGAGCATGACGATCAGCGTCAGCGTGTCGCGGACCAGGTTCTGCAAGGCGTAGACGAGCTGCGTCGCGCCGTTCTGCACCTCGAAGGTCAGGGTGTTGATCAGGCTGCTCGCCGTGAGGCGCGAGAACAGCGCGGGCTCGGCGTCGAGGAGGCGGCCGAACATCGCGTCGCGCAGCTCCATGACGCCGCGATTCGCCGCCCACGACATGCCGTACTGGGCGACGAAGCCGGCCAGGCCGCGCACGAAGGTGAGGCCGACCACCGCGACCGGAACGATCCACAGCGGCACGCCGCCGAGCTGAAAGCCGGTGTCGAGCAGCCATTTCAGGAGCAGCGGAATGAGCGGCTCGG
>Ga0208478_1000697_pt1 | contig 10942 bp, 10 predicted proteins | sample NGESurdeep072012_5_FD_184462 | JGI IMG/M metagenome (GOLD analysis project Ga0208478, IMG submission 184462) | Arctic peat soil microbial communities from Barrow, Alaska - NGEE Surface sample 415-2 deep-072012 (SPAdes) | ecosystem: Environmental > Terrestrial > Soil > Wetlands > Peat ... | reverse complement strand
TGCCCAGCGTTCGCACGCGACGGGTGATCAATCCGGACCGGTCGATTCGGATCCGTCTTCGGCTCGCGCATTTGTGATGGGCTACCCGGGAACCGCGCGGAATGCGGGTGGATACGCCGGAGCGATACATTCGCTCTGGCTCGGGGTCGCTCCATGCGGGTGAACAATGAACGCATCCGGACGCAAGGTGAGCGCGGTGATCGGCCCGGCGTCAGGGTCTTTCGCCCCTATCGGCACGGCACCGAATGGTGCATGCTTCACGGACGCGGCGCGCACCTGCCTTTGGGCTGCGCGCCAGAAATGCGAGAACCGATGAACGAGTAACAAGGACCGCCACGTTGTATTCGTGGCACACCTATGGCGCTATCGATATCGGTGCACCGATTTGTCTGCGCTATTTAGCTGGGACCATCTTCGCGCTAACCGGACAAAGTGCCGGACCATTGCAGGTGAATTGCTTGACAGAATGTCGATGACCCGCATTGCGGACCGACTCGTTGGGTGCTTGCGGAGTCATGAAACGGAGTGTCTCCACTGTTTCCGGCCGCGGCGATGCAGGGCGAAGGGCTCGATATGGGTAGGTATGACGACGTTTTCCGGGCGAGTGTGGCCGATCCCGAGGGTTTCTGGTTGAGTGCGGCCGGTGCGATCGACTGGCAGGTGAAACCTGTTCGTGCGCTGGATTCGTCGAATCCGCCGTTCTACCGGTGGTTCCCCGATGGGGAGCTGAACGTGTCGTACAACGCGGTGGATCGGCATGTCGAGGCCGGCCGGGGTGGTCAGGCGGCGGTGATCTACGACAGCCCGGTCACCGGTGTGCGGCGCACCCTGAGCTATGAGAAGTTGCGTGATCAGGTCGCGCTGTTCGCCGGGGTGTTGGCCGGGCTGGGGGTCGGTAAGGGCGACCGGGTGTTGATCTACCTGCCGATGATCCCGCAGGCGGTGATCGCCATGCTGGGCTGCGCCCGGCTGGGTGCCGTGCACACGGTGGTCGCCGGCTGGTTCGGGCCCAGGGAACTGGCGTTGCGGATCGACGACGCGAAACCGCTGGTCATCGTGTCGGCGTCGTGTGGCATCGAGGGCAAGAAGGTCGTCGGGTACCTACCGAGGTTGAACCGGGCGATCGAGATGGCAGATCACCAACCGGCCGCCCGGGTGATCGTGCAGCGCCAGGTCGAGGCCGTGCTGGGACCGGACGATGTCAACTGGGCGAAGGCGATGGCGTCGGCGACGCCGGTTGACCCGGTCGCGGTCGCCTCCACCGATCCGCTGTATGTGTTGGACACGTCCGGGACGACCGGGAAACCGAAGGGCGTCGTCCGGGACAGCGGCGGGTACGCCACCGCGCTGGCCTGGTCGATGCGCAATGTCTACGACATCGGTCCGGGGGACATCATGTTCACCGCGGCGGATGTCGGGTGGGTGGTCGGGCATTCCTACGCGGTGTACGGGCCGTTGCTGGTTGGTGCGACGACGGTGCTGTACGAGGGTGACCCGGTGGGCACGCCGGATGCCGGGCAGTTCTGGCGGGTCGCCTCCGCATGCGGGGCCAAGAGCATGCTCGCCGCGCCCGCGGCGGTCCGGGCGATCCGCAAGAAGGATCCGCACGGCACATTGCTGGCTCGCTACGACCTGTCGGCGTTGCGGTATCTGTTCCTGGTCGGTGAACGGTTGGACCCGCAGACCTACCGGTGGGCAGCGGATCTGCTGGGCGTCCCGGTGATCGATCATTGGTGGCAGACGGAGACCGGCTGGCCGGTGGTGGCCAACCCGGCCGGCATCGAGGTACTGCCGGTGAAGCCGGGTTCCCCGGGCCGGCTGCTGCCCGGCTGGGACGTGCGGATCCTGACCGAGGACGGCGCACCGGCGCCGGTCGGTGAGGACGGCGCGATTGTGATGAAACTGCCGATGCCGCCCGGGGCGCTGCTCACGCTGTGGAACGACGACGAGCGGTTCGTGCGGTCGTATCTGTCGACCTTCCCGGGGTTCTACCTGACCGGCGACGGCGGCCATTTCGATGGTGACGGCTACCTGTACGTGATGGGCCGCACCGACCATGTGATCAACGTGGCCGGGAACCAGTTGTCTCCCGGCGGCATGGAGGACGTGCTGGCCGCGCACCCGGATGTCGCCGACTGCGCGGTGTTCGGTGTTGCCGACGCCATGAAGGGGCAGGTCCCCCGCGGCCTGGTCGTGCTGCACTCCGGCGTGCCGATGGACGACAGCTACCGGGCGCGGTTGTGCGCCGAGCTGGTGCAGATGGTCCGTGATCAGATCGGCGCCGGCACCGGTATCAGGCAGGTCGATGTCGTGGCCGCGCTCCCCAGTACCCGGTCCGGCAAGATCCTGCGCAAGGTCCTGAGCAGCATCGCGGACGGGGGCGAGCCGGTCGTTCCCGCCACCATCGAGGACGCCTCGGTGCTGGACGCTCTCCGCCCGGTACTGCACCCGGAACCGGCCCTCGCCTCGTCCGGTTCCCACCGGAGGCCGTCCGTGGGGTGACAGGTACACGCGGAGGATCCGGCACAGCGCAGCCACGGCCGGTGCGCTGGGTCATGCGCAAAGACAAACGGCTACGCCGACGGGAAAACCGAGCAGGGCTATTCCTGTCCGGGCGTTGATCGACAGACGCGCGGGCAGGCCCTATTCGGGCAGGTGCCTGGCCGCGAACAACGCCGCCTGGGTGCGGCGTTGCAGTCCCAGCTTGGCCAGCATGCTGGAGACGTAGTTCTTGACGGTCTTCTCGGCCAGGAACATGGATTCGGCGATTCCCCGGTTCGTCATCCCCTCGCCGACCAGCGAGAGCACGCGCCGTTCCTGGTCGGTGAGCGGGGCAAGGGCCGGGTCGAGTACGGGGCCCCGCCGGACCCGGTCGAGCACCCGAGCGGTGACCGCCGGGTCGAGCAGCGACTGACCGGCGGCCACCCGCCGGACGGAGTCGACGAGATCGGAGCCGCGGATCTGCTTGAGCACGTACCCGGCGGCGCCGGCCATGATCGCGGCGAACAGCGCCTCGTCGTCGTCGAATGAGGTCAGGATCAGCGCGGCGATGTTGGGGTCGCGGGACCGGATCTCCCGGCAGACGTCGATGCCGGAGCCGTCCGGCAGCCTGCCGTCCAGCACCGCGACCTGGGGTTGCAGGGCCAGGATTTGCGCCTGCGCGTGGGCGACCGAGCCGGACTCACCGATGACCTGGATGTCGCCCTCGCTCTCGAGCAGGTCTTTCAGTCCGAGCCGGACGATCTCGTGGTCGTCCAGGAGGTAGACGGTGATCTTCTTGGTCGGCGCCCGGGCCGTCGGAGTGCTCACTTTTCCCGTCGTTGTCGCTGCCCGATCGCCGAGTCCGGCGTCCCTTCCGGACGGCGGCGCGTCCGTCCAGCCGAGAGCGGCGTTCCCGTTCGCAGGCCGCAGTGCCGTCGATCCGGTCCACAGCATCTCGCTGTTGATCATGACCCGCCCCCTGTTCGTTCCCGCCGAAACCGACCGCCACAACTGACAGGGCGACCGCCGCCTATGCAGCAGGAGGACTGCGCCTGGGCGTGTCCGGAACCTGTGGGTTCCTTGCGGCAACAGTTCATCTGGTCGGACCGCCCGGTGTTGGCGGTGGCCATGACGACTCCTTCGTTTGGAGGGCGACGGAACTTCCGACCGCACCATCGTCATCCGCGACCGGGTTGGCACACACGGGTCGAAGGACCCCAACCGGGCGGGTCCGACATCACTTCATGAAGTTTGCCTACCGTGATCGAAGGAAAGGCCGCGCTGTTCAAACAGTTCGGCGGCGCCGAGGCCGGCCGGTGGTGCTCGACACCTGGGACTCCGATCCCACCGTGGAGAGTGTCCGTGGCGGGGTACACCGCGCTGGCATAACAGGCAGCCCAGACACGCTATTGCGTATTCTTCTGCGAAGTTCCGGTAGTGGAACACCATTCCCGGCCGCGTCCTGCGACCGAGCAGAGCGCACCTCGACCGGCGACCGTGGCTGTCCACATGCTCACCCCCCCGCCGCGCCGTCGTCATCGACTGCGAGACAACAGATCTGCCAGGCGGCGTTACCGGCAACGACGGTTATCAGAACCTGCGGAATAGCACGCGAACGAAATGCTCCACTGACGGAAAACCGCACGACAGCGGAACTCTCAGCCCCGTACGAGACCTTTAGGCGAAAAACGGTCTCCCGGTTGATGCAGGATTCATGCATCTGAGGGGCAGACTCGCATGCGTCAAACCGTATCTTGCGCCGCCCAGCCGGCCGCTGGCTCGTGGATGTTTAGGTACGCGCGGGATGAAATCGGTCGCCGTCATCGTCGCCCTCGTGGTGCCCGGTCCTGTCCTTGGAGCCGGTTGGCGTGATTGGCGGAACCAGCACGGCCGAAGCCGCCGCGACCGACAGACAGCGAGATGGCCGCCGCAGGCACCGGTCAACGTGAGCCGTTGCGGGCTCGTTCCCGGATCGGCGTGTGCTGGCGGGGACGCTACGCCCCCTGCGGTGGCGACCAAGCCGCCCACCTCGGTGGGACGACTGCCGTTCCATACCCTTCGTCTCGGGCCAGGAGCGGCGCGACGTGGGGATTGCGCGTTGTCACGGTGTGGATCGAGCGTCTACCAGGCGGTGACCCGGCCCGTGCGTGACGGGGTTGATCCTTTCGGCTGCCCGCGCATCGCCCGGTCACGATGGTCGACGCTGCCAGGGTGCCGATCGCCACCACCACGATTGCCGTGCCTGGGCCCAGCCGGTCGGCCAGGGGCCCGGCGAGCAGCGATCCCGCGGCGATCGCGCCGACACCGATCTGGTCGTACACCCCGAACAGTCGGGCCAGCGCGTCCTTCGGCGCGGCGCGTTGCATCAGCGTGACGGCGATGACCTCGGCGATCAGCGTGGCCGCCCCGGCCACCGCGACGAATACGACCGCCAGCGGCAGGGCGCCGGACAGCCCGATCAGGACGGTGGACACGGCGAACGCGGTCATCACCGCGAACAGCATCGGGGTGGGGCGGCGGCGTGAGGCCAGCCGGTTGACCACCGCCATGGCTGCGAGGGCACCCCCCGACATGCCGGCATTGAGCCAGCCGACCGCCTGCTGTCCACCGAGCACGTGCTCGGCGAGCAGCACCAGGGAGACGACCAGGTAGCCGTAGAGAAAGTTGTCGATGACCGCGACCGTCATCGGCCGGCGGACACCCGCCTGCGTCGCCACCACCCTCAGCCCGGTGAACAGCTCCGACAGTGTCCCCGCGTTGCCGGATCGGCCGGTGGGGCGCGGGAGATTGACCCGAGCGGCGAGCCCGGCCGCCGCGGCGAACAGCGCCGCGGCGCCCACGGTGGCGGTCGTGGGACCGTAGCCCGCCAGCACCACCAGGCCGAAGACGCCGGGACCGGCGATCCATACCGCGTTCGCCACCCCGGTGACCAGGGCATTCGCCGACTGGAGCTGTTCGTCCGGCACGCACTGGGGTGTCGCGGCGACGAGCGCGGGGTAGGACGGCGTGGCCAGGACCGCCGCGGCGGCCGTGACCATGATGAGCACGGGCAGCGGCCAGCCCAACGACAAACCGGTCGCGACCACCGCGGCGCAGGCCGTCCTGGTCGCGAGCGACAAGGTCAGCACCGCGCTGCGGGACCAGCGGTCGGCCAGCACGCCGGCGTACCCGGAGAAGATCACATACGGCAGGAAGTTCAACGCCACGGTCGCCGACAGCCACAGGCTGGACGACGTCCGGTCGAGCGCCTCGACACCGACGGCCAGCGTCATCGTGAGTTGGCCGATCGTGCCCGCGCCGTGGCCGAGCAGCAGGACCCGGAAGTCCCGGTGACGCAGCGCGGAGCGGAAGGTCGCACCGGAGGCGGCGTTCGGTGACGTTTCCATCAGAGGGTCGGCCCGTGGTGACTGTTCACGGGGAGACCCCACCCGGCGGGGCGAGGGTGTCAGTCGTCAACTCGGCATTCACTTCTCGCCAACCTGCCCGCCCACCCCATGTTGCCCGCGTTTGCTCATCCGCCGGGCAAACTTCGCCGTGCCGGACGGGGCCCACAGTTCCCGCAGTTATCGCGACGGCACACAGACTAAGATCCAACGGGCGGTCCGATGATGCCGTCCAGCAGCGATTCCGATTTCTCGCCAAAGAATAAGACCCGAGAAACTGCGACCACGACGGTCGAGATGGTTCGGATGCTGCGGCCAGAGCGGCGCGTTTCAGCCCGCGCCTCTTGTCCGACAACGAGCTTTGCCGGAACCGTCCCATGACAACCCCCTCGTGTGATATCCGATTCCAACTCGACGGCTCCAGCCCAGGGCAACGGTGCAACCCGGCGAGATGTGCGGTAACCGGGCATCCGAAGCAACCCAGCCTCAGTGCTGCCATCCCGGGTACCGACGCGTCCGCGGCGGCCGGGGATGTCACCCGCGTATCGGCGTTACTGGGAGCTGTGTGTCCTGCTGGGTCGACGGGACGGGCTGCGTTGCGGGACGTGTTCGTAGCGCCGGGGGGCGCCGGTGTCACTGTTGAGAGCGGTGCGTCGTGACCGGCGGGCCGCAGGACGGGCCGCGGCTTGGGGTCGCGGGGATGTGCTGCTGGCGGGGCGTCACGGGTGGTTGGTGCTGTGTGATCCGGTGATGTCGAGGTCGAGAAGGTGTCCGATCAACCCGTCGATGAGGCCCGTTGCGGGGCGTCCCCGACCGGTGAGCTGGTCGTCGTGGCCGGTTGTCCTCACGCCCCCATCCGGCTGCTGGGCGCGGTCCGTCCGGGTCGGCCTGGCCTGTGCGACCGGTTCGCCCGCGACCTCCGGCGCGGTGTCGGCCCGGGTGGTGGTGCACTCGGCGATCGTCGGGCGCCGTGTCGGCGTGAACTGGCGGCCACCCGACTCGGCCTGCTCCCGAATCATCCTAGGCGGCGAACCCACCGACCCCGTCCAGCTCATCGCGAGTTCCCGGTTCAGCTCCAGCACCCGATGGACGAACCGGAAATACCGCTCCACCGACTCGCCGGCAGCAATCCGCGGCGACCACCAGTCGACCCGATCGGTCGGGGTTCCCTCGCTGTGCCTCCGGGGGGACCGTTCGGTGACACTCTGCACTTGGCCGGCGGTGGTGGTAGGGGAATCGGTGGTGGTCATGACGCTCCTTCGGTGCTTGATCGAGCTGGCGAGAATGCGGTGCTGGACAAGCATCTGGCAGTCCAGGTGCCATCGAGCGGCAGCGCGGCCAACATCTCGACCCGCCGCGTCCCCCTTCCGGTGGCGCTGCCCGCCACACCCCCCGGGCGCGGTCGTGCCAGGGGGTGTGAATGGTGGCTCCGGGGGTGATGGGGGTGGTGGCTCTGGGGTTCGCCCGGCACGGCTGGTTGCCCGCCGGTGATTGCGGGTGGCGCGCTCACCCGGCAGAGCCGGGAATGGTCGGCGGCGTCGCGGGGGAGAAATACACCGTCAGACCAGCAACGCAACCCCGCCCTGACCGACTGGAAGTGCGCGTGTCGTTATTTACGTGCCCTTGCTGACAGGTGAAGCCGGTGGACTCTCAGCGGGATCCCGTCCTTGGATCGGACCGAGGGTCGGTTGTCCAGACCCACGGCATGCTTCGGAGGTTGCGGTCGGACTCGGTGCGTTCCCCGCCGGTCCCCCCGAGCGCCGCCGCCCTTGCTGTCGTCCGGGTTCCCGGGTGGGTGACCATCCGACGTCGCGGTTGTGGCATCGTCAGGGGGCTCAGACCCAGGCGGTGGGGTCGCCGAGGTGGTGGCCGGCCTGGGGGTAGTCCACCGTCATTGCTGCGATCTTCAACTCGGTGGTGACAGCGTCGGACCGCTCATGTGCCTTGCCGGAAGCGGTCTGGATGATCGTGGTCAATGCCTCGGTGATACGGGTGCGGATGTCGCCGGCGACCGTGCTCCTATGCGTGAAGGCAGCGGCGACGGTCTCGGTGACGGGGGCGATTGCAGCAGCGGGCGCAGCGGCGCCGTTCCGCGCGGCCTTGGTGGCAGTGGGCAAGAGGGAACTCCTTTGATGAAAGGCCGCCGGGTTTCCGGCAACCTGTTGTTTGTGGGGTTTCCGGCACCCTGTTTGTCTGTGCTTTTGGTAGGTTACGAATTGATCGCTCTTTGTAGGTTACGAATTGATCGAGCGGTCGCCCGGGCAACAATCACCCCCGCGCATCACCGGATCAGCCAAAATGCTGCTACAAAGAAGCGTTGAAGTCTCGTCGAAGCCGGGAAGCCTTCCGGCACCTCGAACCGTGGTGCCGCGGCCCGCGATTGAGGAATCCGAGCCCGGGCATCGCGGCTCAGATTCCCCACTCAACGATCCGGACCGACCTGCTGCTGCTCATGAAGACAAGGCGATGTCGCCGACCGTCGTGCTTCAAACGACTATAAACGTGCGACTGGGCACTAGCAACATATTTCTAGAATTCACCTGGTTGGGGGGTTCATCCGAGGCCCACTCCTCATCGGCCAGGGCTGGCTCACGCGCATCCGATCCCGGTGTCACCCATCTGCCCTAGTCAGGTCACGCGGAGCCGGGCGCGCCACCGGCGCCACCGGCGACACCGCACCACTTTCGCCCACCAGAAGCGCCAACACCTCTCCCACGGTCGTCGACCGTGGGATCGGATCCGGCAGCAGCAGATGCCCCTGCACCTGATAGCGGTTCCGGCGACCATCCCTGGTCTTGACGAGGTAACCCGCCCGGGTCAAATCGTCAACTATGCCGTAGGCGCGGCGTTCGGTGATCATCAGAGTCGTCGCGATGTCACGCAGGCGGACCCCGGGATCGTGGGCGATGCACAGCAACGCCTGCGCATGGTTGGTCAAGAAGCTCCACTCAGCCACGCCACGACTCTACCCCAAAGGGTTCCAGAAATGGATTACCTGTTTCCGTCGGGGAGTACCAAGTCGACCCCGTCTCTCGCTGGCCGCATTGCCCCACTTGTGGGCGGTGCTGATTCTCTGTCGGGATGGGGTTGTCAACGGGGGTGTCCGCGGGGTCGGGCCGGCGGCATGACCCGGCTCAGTGGGGAACTCGGTCATCAACCTGAAGAACAAGTCCCACTCCATCACCGCCCAGGTGGTCGTCCCCGAGGGCGGCGGCAGCGGTGTGATCATCGCCCAGGGCGGCGCGTTCGTCGGCGGGCGGACGGCGACTTCGACACGACCGAATCCGCTGACATGGGTGTCTGCCGCCGGGTTCGTGGGCATGGCGGTCGGGACCGCAATCCTCTACTTGCGCATGGAACTGCCCGGCGCCAGGAACGCCGGGCACCCTGAAGATTGAGCTGGCCGGGGATAGGGCGGTAATAGTGTCCAGGGCGCGACATCGGTCCCGGGCGCTTCGTCACTGGCATCACGGCGGTTCCCACGATCGGCTGCCCGGCCCCTGAAGCTTCGGGGCACGTACTCTTCCGGCGGTCCGCTCAAGACGGTCAGGCCAGAACATCGACAGAAGGACGTGTCCCTGTGGGCATGCTGCTCGGGGATCCAGCGATCCAGGGTGTGCCAGTCCAGCCGCGGCCCCGGGTTCTGACGGGAGCTGTCCATTTCTGATGCCCAGCTGGATGACGCAGTCGTCGGCAGCGAAGCGTTTTCGCGGGTCGTCGGGCAGGTGGTGCCCAAACGCGAGGACCGATTCGACCTGCCGGCCATCGACAGGCCCTTGGCCGGCAGGCATTTCGGTTCCCGTGACGACCTGCGGGACGCCGTGGTCGAGTACATCCGCGCGGATCTCACCCGGCGGGCCGACCCCTACCATTCCGCCGACGCCGCGGTCTTCGATGCCCTGCTCACCGTCTACGGAGTGCTGGCCTGGGCGATCACCGCAGGCCGCGTCGCCCCCGCCGACCGGCTGCGGTTCGTCGATGGCGAGTTCCACGGGTTCTTCTCGTTCCTGGCCAGCGGGCCGCCGCCGCGGCGGCTGGCCGAGATGCTCGCGCTGCACGACGCCGGCCTGCTGCAGTTCGCCGGGCCGGATCTCCAGATCAGCGTCCGGAACGGGACTTTCGTCGGTTCGTCACCGGCGGCCCGCCGGCGGAATCGTCGCCCGCGCGCTGGTCGACGCCCGGTTGCCCCGCCCCGATGTCCGCGCGGCCGAGAGAGGTACTCCACCTCCGGCGCCAAGAGCGACGCGGGTGATGCGCACGTTTTGGCGGAGATCGTCCGGCTGGATCGTGACCATCACCGGCAGATCGCCGGGGACACCGATCTGGTGGACGCGGTGAAGCTGGTCGCCAGGGCGCACCAGACCGCGATCTGGGAGCGGACCCGCCAGGTGCTGCGACTGAGATCCACGCTGCGCGAGTATTTTCCGGCCGCATTCGAGGCCTTCGAGGATTTTGCGGCGAAGGACACGCTGCTGCTGCTGGCCCGGGCGCCGTCTCCGGCGCGGGCGGCGAAGCTGACTCGCAGCCAGGTCGTGTCGGGCGGCACTGCGAGTCCGCGACCAGGTGGATCTTCGTCGTCACCCCACACCCCGGCTACGGCCCAAACCCTCCCGATCCGGGACCGCTACCGACCGCTCGGCAGATTCCGTGTCATTCGACCGATCCCCCTGTGCTCGTGACCGGCGTGACATCCACCTCCAACACGGTCGGCGCCAGGACCTCGGCGGGAATGTCTTTCGGTGGCTCGTGCCGTGCACCGGCCGCGTGATGGTGCGCCCGGACGACCGTCCCGTCCACTCCCAGCACCCATTCACCGCCGTCCAGGAGGTCGCAGTCAACGCGCAACCCGGTCAGCACCCCCCGCCAGGTCCCATCCCCTGACCAGCGGCGATGCCGGTTGCACACCGTCCTCCAGTTTCCGTACTCGGGCGGCAGATCCCGCCACGCGGATCCCGACCTGGTCCGCCACAGCACCCCGTTTGATGACCTTCCGGTGATCCATCCAGCGGCCACCACGGATCGGTGTCCGATCCGGCAACAAGGGCTCCAGCTTCGCCCACTGATCATCGGTCAAGTCA
>Ga0208478_1000696_pt1 | contig 10943 bp, 7 predicted proteins | sample NGESurdeep072012_5_FD_184462 | JGI IMG/M metagenome (GOLD analysis project Ga0208478, IMG submission 184462) | Arctic peat soil microbial communities from Barrow, Alaska - NGEE Surface sample 415-2 deep-072012 (SPAdes) | ecosystem: Environmental > Terrestrial > Soil > Wetlands > Peat ... | reverse complement strand
GCGCGGCTTTCGCGGCCGCATCGCCATCCACCCCGACCAGGTCGCGATCATCAACGACGCCTATATGCCTTCGGCCGAGGAGATGGCGCATGCGCAGCGCATCGTCGACGCCTTCGCCGCGAACCCCGACGCCGGAACGCTGAGCCTCGACGGCGCGATGGTCGACCGGCCGCATCTCACGCAGGCGCTGCGCACGCTCGGCCTCGCCTGAGCGCCGTCGCACGGCAGGGAGCAGACCCCATGGACTTTTCCGTCAGCGAAGACCACCGCGCGATCCGCGACGGCGTCGGCGCCGTCGTGCGCTCGTTCGACGACGAGTACTGGCTCGCGCGCGATGAGGATGGCGAGTTCCCGAAGGAATTCCACCGGGCGATGGCCGACGCCGGCTGGCTCGGCATCACGATGCCGCCGGAGTACGGCGGTGCCGGTCTCGGCGTCGCCGAGGCGGCGATCATGATGCACGAAGTGGCGAGCCACGGTGGGGCGATGGCGGCGGCGTCGACAGTGCACATCAACCTGTTCGGGCCGCATCCGATCGTCCTCTTCGGAAGCGACGAGCAGCGCAAGCGCTGGCTGCCGCGACTCGTCGAAGGCAAGGACCAGGTCGCCTTCGGCTTCACCGAGCCCGACGCCGGGCTCAACACGACGGCGATCAAGACCTTCGCCGAGAAGGTGCCAGGCGGCTACGTCGTCAACGGCCAGAAGGTCTGGACCTCGACCGCGCAGATCGCCTCGAAGATCATGCTGCTGACGCGCACGACCAAGCTCGAGGACTGCACGCGCCCGACCGACGGCATCACGATCTTCTACACCGACCTCGACCGCAGCAAGATCGAGGTGCGGCGGATCGCGAAGATGGGTCGCAAGGCGGTCGACTCGAACGCGATCTTCATCGACGGCCTCTTCGTCCCCGAGACGGACCGTGTCGGCGAGGAGGGCAAGGGCTTCTCGTACATCCTGCACAGCCTCAATCCCGAGCGCCTGATCGTCGCCGCCGAGGCGATCGCGATCGGCCAGGATGCCCTGCGCCGGGCGACGCAGTACGCGCGCGAGCGCGTCGTCTTCGGCCGGCCGATCGGCCAGAACCAGTCGATCCAGCACCCGCTCGCCGAGCGCTGGATGGCGCTCGAGGCCGCCTGGGCGATGGTGATGAAGGGTTCCTGGCTCTACGACACGCACCAGCCGTGCGGCGCCGAAGCGAACACCGCGAAGTTCCTCGGCGCGCGTGCCGGCTACGACTCGTGCCTGCAGGCGGTGCTGACGCACGGCGGCTTCGGCTACGCCAAGGAATACCACGTCGAGCGGCTGCTGCGCGAAGTCACGATCACGCGCATCGCGCCGATCACCGAGCAGCTGATCCTCTCGTTCGTCGCCGAGAAGGTGCTCGACCTGCCGAAGTCTTATTGAAGGGAAGCACCGTGTTCAAACGCGAGCTGTTCAACTCCGACCACGAGGTGTTTCGCGACACGGTGCGCAAGTTCGTCGAGAACGAGATCGCGCCCTTCCACGCGCAGTGGGAAGACGACGGCGTCGTTCCGCGCGCACTCTGGAAGAAGGCAAGCGCCGCGGGAATGCTGTGCTGCACGGTTCCCGAGGAATACGGCGGCATCGGCGCCGACTACCTGTTCGACGTCGTCGTCTTCGAGGAGATGGCGCGCTCCGGATTCACCGGCCCGGGCTTCATGATCCATTGCGACCTCGTCGCGACCTACATCGCGAGCTTCGGCAGCGAGGCGCAGAAGAAGCGCTGGTTGCCGCTGATGGTGAGCGGCGAGGCGATCGGCTCGCTCGGAATGACCGAGCCGCACGCCGGGAGCGACCTGAAGGCGATCCGCACGAAGGCCGTTCGCGACGGCGACGACTACGTGATCAACGGGCAGAAGGTCTTCATCTCGAACGGCCAGCTCTGCGACGTGATCGTGCTGGCGACCAAGACCGACAGCAGCGCCGGCGCCAAGGGCGTGACGCTCTTTCTCGTCGACACGCACCTGCCCGGGTTCAGGCGCGGCAAGAACCTGCGCAAGATCGGCATGAAGGGCCAGGACACGTCGGAGCTCTTCTTCGACGACCTGCGCGTTCCGGCCGCGGCGATGCTCGGCGAGGAAGGCCGCGGCTTCGAGCTGATGATGACCAAGCTCGCCCAGGAGCGCCTGGCGCAGACGATCCGCTCGGCCGTCGTCGCCGAGACCGTGATCGACTGGACGGTCGAGTACACGTCGGGCCGCAAGGCCTTCGGCAAGACGATCGGCGACTTCCAGAACACGCAATTCAAGCTCGCCGAGCTGAAGACCGAAGCCGTCGTCGGCCGCGTCTTCACCGACACGTGCATCGCCAACTTCATGAAGGGGCAGCTCGACGCCGTCGCCGCGGCGATGGCCAAGATGTGGCTGTCGAACCTGCACTGCAAGGTCGTCGACGAGTGCCTGCAGCTGTTCGGCGGCTGGGGCTACATGTGGGAGTACCCGATCGCGCGTGCCTACGCCGACGCGCGCGTCGTCAAGATCGCCGGCGGCTCGATCGAGGTGATGAAGCACATCATCGGCCGCAAACTCTTCGCCGACGTGCGCCACGTCGGCGATCGCGGCCACGCGATCGCCGGAATCAACCCGGTCTAGTGTCCTGTCCCGCAAGCGGGAGAGAGAGCCATCCAGGAGACATCGATGAGCAACCCACCGCGCGGCCCCTTCCGCGACGACGCCCTCGCGGGCAGGCGCATCCTCATCACCGGCGGCGGCACGGGGCTCGGCAAGGAGCTCGCGAGGAGCTTCGTCGCGCATGGCGCGTCGGTGCACATCTGCGGCCGGCGCGAAGGCGTGCTGCAGGAGGCGGTCGCCGAGCTGAAGCAGGCCGCGGCGCACGGCGGAACGATCGTGTACCAGATCTGCGACGTGCGCGACGCGGCGCAGATCGAGGCGATGGTCGAGCGCATCTGGCAGGGCGGCCCGCTGACCGGCCTCGTCAACAATGCCGCGGCGAACTTCATCTCGCCTTCGATCGACATCAGCCCGCGCGGCTTCGAGGCGGTGCGCTCGACCGTGATGGACGGCGCGTTGCACGCGACGCTCGCCTGCGGAAGGCGCTGGATCGCGCAGGGGCTACCGGGATCGGTCGTGAGCATGCTCGTCACCTGGGTCTGGACCGGCTCGGCCTACGTGCTGCCTTCGGTGATGGCCAAGACCGCCGTGCACGCGATGACGATGTCGCTCGCCGTTGAATGGGGGCGCCACAACATCCGCGTCAACGCCGTCGCGCCGGGGCCCTTCCCGACCGAGAGCGCCTGGGAAAAGCTCGCGCCGATTCCCAAGGCCAACGTCGGCGCCGCTTCGGCCGAGAAAGTGCCGATGGGCCGCTTCGGCAGGATGGACGAGCTCTGCAACCTGCTGACCTTCCTGCAGTCGGATGGCTGCGACTACCTGACGGGCCAGAACATCGCGATCGACGGCGGGCATCACCTCGCGTCGCCGAGCACCTTCGCCGAGCTGGGCGCGCTGACCGCCGAGGACTGGGCCGAAGCGAAGCAGCTCGTCCGCGCCAGGGCGGTGCAGGAAAAGGCGCAGCGCAGCGCCGGCTGAGCGCGCGCGACGATTGATCCGGTTCAGCCGACTGGAGCATCATCCGGCTGAGGAGCCCCGCCCATGACCGACCTGTCCGCCGAGCACAAGGCGCTCGCCGAATACCGACCGACCAACAAGGTGCGCTTCGTCACCGCGGCGGCGCTTTTCGACGGCCACGACGCCGCCATCAACATCATGCGCAGGATCCTCCAGGGCATGGGCGCCGAGGTCATCCACCTGGGGCACAACCGCTCGGTCGAGGAAGTCGTCACCGCCGCCCTGCAGGAAGACGCGCACGGCATCGCCATCAGCTCGTACCAGGGCGGCCACGTCGAGTACTTCGGCTACATGGTCGAGATGCTGAAGGCACGCGGCGGCGCCGGGATCCAGGTCTTCGGCGGCGGCGGCGGCGTCATCGTGCGCAGCGAGATCGAGGCGCTGCAGGCGGCCGGCGTGGCGCGCATCTACAGCCCCGAGGACGGGCAGCGCATGGGGCTGGCCGGAATGATCGGCGAGATGCTGATGCGCAGCGACCACGACCTCGCCGAGCAGCGCGGCGCGGGCCTCGACGCGGTGCGCCCGCCGAAGGGGCGAAAGGGTCGCGCTGCCGAGCCGGCCGACGCCCTGCAGGCGCGCTGGCGCGCCCTCGCCCGCCTGATCACGGTCCTCGAGACCGGCCGCGATACCGAGGCGCTGAAGGCCGAGGTGCAGGCCGAGGCGAAGTTGGCGAAGACTCCGGTCGTCGGCATCACCGGCACCGGCGGCGCCGGCAAGTCGAGCCTGACGGACGAGCTGGTGCGGCGGCTGCGCCTCGACCAGGGCGATCGCCTGCAGATCGCCATCATCTCGATCGATCCGTCGCGCCGGAAGAGTGGCGGCGCCCTGCTCGGTGACCGCATCCGAATGAATGCGATAGGCCCGTGGGCCAAGCCGGGCGATCGCACGGCTTCGGAGGCCCTGCCGCGCGTCTACATGCGCTCTCTTGCGACGCGCGACTTCGGCTCCGAGATCAGCGCCGCGCTGCCCGACGTGCTGGCGGCTGTGAAGGTCGCCGGGTTCGACCTCGTCATCGTCGAGACCTCGGGAATCGGCCAGGGCGACGCGGCGATCGTTCCGCTCGTCGACGTGCCGATGTACGTGATGACTCCCGAGTACGGCGCCGCCAGCCAGCTCGAGAAGATCGACATGCTCGACTTCGCCGAGTTCGTCGCCATCAACAAGTTCGACCGCAAGGGCGCCGCCGACGCGCTGCGCGACGTCGCCAAGCAGGTGCAGCGCAATCGCCAGGCCTTCGCCCAGTCGCCCGACGAGATGCCGGTCTACGGGACGATGGCGAGCCGCTTCAACGACGACGGCGTGACGGCGCTGTACCAGGCGCTGCTGCCCCGCCTCGCCGAGCTCGGCCTGCCCGTCGTCAAGGGAACGCTGCCCGCGGCCGCGACGCGGCACAGCACGCACCAGGTCGCGATCGTTCCGCCGGCGCGGGTTCGCTACCTCGCCGATATCGCCGAGGCGGTGCGCGGCTACAAGGCTTACGCGCGCGCCCAGGCCGCCCTGGCGCGCGAGGCCCAGCAGCTGCGTTCCTCCGCCGCGATGCTCGACGCCGGCAAGACCGCGCATCCTGACGCCGCCCAGGCCGCGCTGGCGCTCGCGCGCGGCCGCGAGGCGCGCCTCGACGCCGACGCGAAGCAGCTCCTCGAGCAATGGCCGGCGATGTGCCAGGCCTACGCCGGCGACGAGTACGTCGTCAGGATCCGCGACAAGGAGCTCCGCACGGCGCTGACGAACACGACGCTCTCGGGAACGCGGGTGAGGAAGGTCGCGCTGCCGACGTGGGAGGACCAGGGCGAGATCCTGAAGTGGCTGCTGCTCGACAACGTCCCGGGCTCGTTTCCCTACGCCGCCGGCACGTTCGCCTTCAAGCGCGAGAACGAGGATCCGACGCGCATGTTCGCCGGCGAAGGCGACGCCTTCAAGACCAACGCCCGCTTCAAGCTGCTTTCGGCCGGGACTCCGGCCAAGCGGTTGTCGACGGCGTTCGATTCCGTCACCCTGTACGGGCACGACCCGGACCGGCGCCCCGACATCTACGGCAAGGTCGGCAACTCGGGCGTGTCGATCGCGACGCTCGACGACCTGAAGGTCCTCTATTCGGGATTCGACCTGACGAACCCGCAGACCTCGGTCTCGATGACGATCAACGGCCCGGCGCCGAGCATCCTGGCGATGTTCATGAACGCGGCGATCGACCAGCAGTTCGACAAATTCCGCGCCGACAACGGCCGCGAGCCGACCGTCGGCGAGAGCCAGAAGATCCGCGCCTGGGTCCTCGAGAACGTCCGCGGCACGGTGCAGGCCGACATTCTCAAGGAAGACCAGGGGCAGAACACCTGCATCTTCTCGACCGAGTTCAGCCTCAAGGTGATGGGCGACATCGCCGAGTACTTCGTGCACCACGGCGTTCGCAACTTCTACTCGGTCTCGATCTCGGGCTATCACATCGCCGAAGCGGGAGCGAATCCGATCAGCCAGCTCGCCTTCACGCTGTCGAACGGCTTCACCTTCGTCGAGGCGTACCTGGCGCGCGGCATGCACGTCGACGACTTCGCGCCGAACCTGAGCTTCTTCTTCTCCAACGGGATGGACCCGGAGTACACGGTGCTCGGGCGCGTCGCCCGGCGCATCTGGGCGGTGGCGATGCGCGACCGCTACGGCGCCAACGAACGCAGCCAGAAGCTCAAGTACCACGTGCAGACGAGCGGCCGCTCCCTGCACGCGCAGGAGATCCAGTTCAACGACATCCGCACCACGTTGCAGGCGCTGATCGCGATCTACGACAACTGCAACAGCCTGCACACGAACGCCTTCGACGAAGCGATCACGACGCCGACCGAAGAGAGCGTGCGCCGGGCGATGGCGATCCAGCTCATCATCAACCGCGAGTGGGGCCTGGCGAAGAACGAGAACCCGAACCAGGGCTCGTTCATCATCGAGGAGCTGACCGAGCTCGTCGAGGAGGCGGTGCTGAAGGAGTTCGAGACGATCGCCGAGCGCGGCGGCGTGCTCGGCGCGATGGAGACCGGCTACCAGCGCGGCCAGATCCAGGAAGAGTCGATGCACTACGAGATGCAGAAGCACACGGGTGCGTACCCGATCGTCGGCGTCAACACCTTCCGCAACCCGCACGGCGACCCGGTGCCGCAAAGCCTCGAGCTGGCGCGCTCAACCGAGGCCGAGAAGCAGTCGCAGCTTGCTCGCCTGGCCGACTTCCACTCTCGCCACGCCGCCGAGTCGCCGGCGATGCTCAAGCGCCTGCAGCAGGCGGTGATCGACAACAAGAACGTCTTCGAGGTGCTGATGCAGGCCGTCCGCTCGTGCTCGCTCGGCCAGATCACGCAGGCCCTGTTCGAGGTCGGCGGGCAGTACCGGCGCAGCATGTAGGCAAACTTTCTTCAGGCAACCAGGAACCACACCATGAGCTCACCCGACATCTACATCGTCGCCGCGGCGCGCACCGCCATCGGAACCTACGGCGGCTCGCTCAAGGACGTGCCCTTGACGCAGATCGCGACTCTCGCGGTGAAGGAAGCGCTGGCGCGCAGCGGCCTCGAGGCGGCGGCGATCGGCCACGTCGTCATGGGCAACGTCATCCCGACCGACGTTCGCGACGCCTACCTGTCGCGAGTCGCCGCGCTCGACGCCGGCCTGCCGCAGGAGACGCCGGCGTTCAACGTCAACCGCCTGTGCGGCTCCGGGCTGCAGGCGATCGTCTCGGCGGCGCAGGCCTTGATGCTCGGCGACGCCGAGGTCGCGATCGCCGGCGGCGCCGAGTCGATGAGCCGCGGCCCGTATTTCCTCGGCAGCGCGCGCTGGGGTGCGCGCATGGGCGACGTGACGGCGACCGACTACATGCTCGGCATCCTGAACGACCCGTTCCACAAGATCCACATGGGCCTCACGGCAGAGAACGTCGCGCAGCGCGACGGCATCACGCGCGAGATGCAGGACGCGCTCGCCGTCGAGAGCCAGAAGCGCGCCGCCCACGCCATCGCCGAAGGGCGCTTCAAGTCGCAGATCGTTCCGGTCGAGCTGAAGACAAGAAAGGGAACGACGCTGTTCGACACGGACGAGCACGTGCGGGCCGACACGACGATCGAGGCGCTGGCGAAGATGAAGCCGGCGTTCAAGGAAGGCGGCTCGGTGACGGCGGGCAACGCCTCGGGCCTCAACGACGGCGCGGCCGCGGTCGTCCTCGTCACCGGCGCGGTGCTGAAGGGGTCTTCGAAGCTGAAGCCGCTGGCGCGCCTCGTCGCCTACGCCCACGCCGGCGTCGACCCGAAGCTGATGGGCCTGGGCCCGGTGCCGGCGACGCGCCTGGTGTTGAAGCGCGCCGGCCTTTCGGTGAAGGACCTCGACGTCATCGAATCGAACGAGGCCTTCGCCGCGCAGGCCTGCGCCGTGACGCGCGCGCTCGAGCTCGACCCGGCGAAGGTGAACCCGAACGGCTCGGGAATCTCGCTCGGCCACCCGGTCGGCGCGACCGGGGCGATCATCACGATCAAGGCGATCTACGAGCTGCAGCGGATCGGTGGACGCTATGCGCTGGTCACGATGTGCATTGGCGGAGGCCAGGGCATCGCGGCGATCTTCGAGCGCACCTGAGATCGGGGCCGGCGGCGCCGGCCGCGGTCACGACCCGGCCGTCGCCGGCACGCCGAGCTTGAGGAGGCGCATCGCGTTCTGCTTCAGGATCAGGGGCTTGACCTCGTCCTTGAACCCCGCCTCCTCGAAGTCCTTCAGCCAGCGGTCCGGCGTGATCAGCGGGTAGTCGCTGCCGAACAGGATGCGGTCCTTCAGCAGCGTGTTCGCGTACTGCACGAGCTGCGGCGGAAAGTACTTTGGGCTCCAGCCCGACAGGTCGATCCAGATGTTGGGCTTGTGCATGGCGAGCGAGATCGCCTCGTCCTGCCACGGCCACGACGGATGCGCGACGATGATCTGCATGTCGGGGAAGGCGATGGCGACGTCTTCGAGCAGCATCGGGTTCGAGTTCTGCAAGCGCAGGCCGCCGCCGCAGCGCATGCCGCTGCCGATTCCCGAGTGGCCGCTGTGGAAGACTGCGGGAAGGTGATGTTCGGCGATCACCTCGTAGATCGGCCACGCCATCTTGTCGGCCGGCTCGAAGCCCTGCACCGTCGGGTGGAACTTGAATCCCTTGACGCCGTACTCCTCGACGAGCTTCTTCGCTTCCCTGGCGCCCATCTTCCCCTTGTGCGGGTCGATCGAGGCGAAGGCGATCATGATGTCGCTGTTCTGCTGCGCCGCTTCGGCGATCTCCTCGTTCGGAATGCGGCGCCGCCCCATCTGCGTCTCGGCGTCGACCGTGAAGTTGACGAAGCCGATCTTCTTTTCCCGGTAGTAGGCAATCGTCTCGTCCATCGTCGGACGTCGGCTGGAGCGGAAGTACTTGTCGGCGGCGCGGTCGTACTCCTCGCCGTAGTTGTCGAAGGGGTTGCGGCACGACACCTCGAGATGCGTGTGCGTGTCGATCGCGATCAGCTTCGCCGTGTCCATGTGCCTCCCTCGCGCGCCGCGTGAATGCCGTCCCTGACGGCACGATGCCGCGCCGTGCCGGCCAAGGGGTGACCGGCAAGCGATTGTGAACGCCCGCGCCGGCTCACGGCACGCCATGTGCCCAAGGAAGGCGACATGTCTTCCCACCACAAGCCCGCGGCCCGAACGCCGGAAGCCGCCCCGCAGAAAAAGAGCTGGATCTCGCGCCTCGGGCCGGGGCTGATCACCGGAGCGTCGGACGACGACCCGAGCGGGATCGGCACCTACGCGCAGGTCGGCGCCCAGTTCGGATTCGGCATGTTGTGGAGCATGCTCTTCAGCTACCCGTTGATGGTGTCGGTGCAGCTCGTCAGCGCGCGGATCGGCCGGGTGACGGGGCGGGGAATCGCCGCGAACCTGCGCGCCGGCTACCCGATGCAGCTGCTGGCTCCCCTGATCCTTCTCCTGCTCGTCGCCAACACCATCAACATCGGCGCCGACCTCGGAGCGATGGGGGCTTCGCTGCACCTGCTCGTCGGCGGCAGCGCGCTCTGGGGAGCGGTCGGCTTCGGCCTCGTCTCGATGCTGCTCCAGATCTTCGTTCCCTACAGCAGCTACGTCTCGATATTGAAGTGGCTGACGCTGGCGGTCTTTGCCTATGTCGCGATTCCCTTCGCCATCGACGTGCCCTGGCGCGAGGTGGTCCTCGAGACGATCGTTCCGCACCTGTCGTTCACGCCCGAATACCTCACCGCGTTCGTCGCCGTCATCGGGACGACGATCAGCCCGTACCTGTTCTTCTGGCAGGCTTCGCAGGAAGTCGAGGATCTGCGCGCCGCGCCCGCCGAGCTGCCGCTCAAGCGCGCACGCCACCAGGCGCCCCGGCAGCTCGCGCGCATCGACGCCGACACCTACGTCGGGATGGGCGTGTCGAACGTCGTCGCCCTCTTCATCATCCTGACGGCCGCCGTCACGCTGCACCAGCACGGCGTCACAGACATCGACACGGCGGCGCAGGCCGCGGAGGCGCTCAGGCCGATCGGCGGTCGCTACGCGTTCGTGCTCTTCGCGACCGGCATCGTCGGCACCGGACTGCTCGCCATACCGGTGCTCGCCGGGAGCGCCGCGTATGCCGTCGGCGACGTCATGGGCTGGCGAACCGGCCTCGAATACAAGCCCCGCGAGGCGAAGGCCTTCTATGCCGTCGTCTCGGCGTCGACGCTGCTCGGCATCGCGATGAACTTCCTGCACCTGAACGCGGTGAAGACGCTCTTCTGGAGCGCCGTGATCAACGGCGTCATCGCCGTGCCCCTGCTCGTCGTCATCCTCCTGCTCGCATCGAGGCGCAAAACGATGGGCGAATTCGTCCTGTCGCAGCCGCTTGCGGCGCTCGGCTGGCTCACCGCGGGAATCATGGGGCTGAGCGCGATCGCGATGCTGGCGCTGTGGGCCGCGAGGTGATCGGGCCGGGGTGCGAACCCGGCAGAGTGTAAAAATATTTTTCCCGGCCGCATCCGTTGACAACCTTGTGCATAACCTGCGAGTAAACCGACGACAAGACCTGCCGAACCGGCGCAGCCGCCCATTGCCGTCTTTTTTGGCAGCGCCGGTGCACCGCCCGTTTTCGACGCCGGGTGGGGTGTTCGAATTCGCCGCGCACCGCTAAGCTTGCGGCGATGCATCAGATAGCTGAATCTCGCCGGCGCGGGCGAGTCCTCGCGGTCGACGACTCGCCCGAGATGCGCCTGCTCGTCACCGCCTCGCTGGAAGCGCTCGGCTACAGCGTCGAAGCCGTCGACAGTGGCTACGCCGCGCTCGAAGCGTCGCGGCTCGAAA
>Ga0208478_1000694_pt1 | contig 10951 bp, 6 predicted proteins | sample NGESurdeep072012_5_FD_184462 | JGI IMG/M metagenome (GOLD analysis project Ga0208478, IMG submission 184462) | Arctic peat soil microbial communities from Barrow, Alaska - NGEE Surface sample 415-2 deep-072012 (SPAdes) | ecosystem: Environmental > Terrestrial > Soil > Wetlands > Peat ... | reverse complement strand
TGGCGCGCGCGCCGACGCCGCCTCCGCCGTCCGCGATGGCGGCTTGGACCCCCGTCGCGCGCTCGCTGCCGTCGCATCCGCAGCCGTCGCCCCACCAGCTGCCGCTGCCGCTGCCGCCGGCGCTGCCGCCGGCGCAACGAATCGGCTCGGCAGCACGCTGCGCGGTGGGTCGGGGGGCGGCACCCGATCGGGCGCGACCCTCGGCGCGGGATCGGATGCGACCCTGGGCACCGAATCGGGCGCGACGCTCGGCGCGCGGTCGGGCGTCCCGAGCCGCCGGCGGAGCTCGTCGATGGCATCGCGGGTCGAGCCGCTCAGCAGACGATTGCTGTATTCCCGCTCGAGGCCGCGCGCGACATGACCCAGGTCGACCGGGACCTGGTCGGCATCGGCCTTCAACCCGGCCGAGGCGCAGCACTCGTGGATGGCGCCGCCGGAGAGCTTGAACGACGTGGCGAGGAAAGCGAGGTTCTCGTCACGTACACGGGCACCGGCTGGGAGCGACAGCTGCCAGATGCGCCGGCGATCCTCCGCGTCCGGAAAGGGAAGATCGACCACGAAGTCGAGACGGCGGATCAACTCGGCGTCGATGCGGGGCTTGAGCCGTGACGCAAACAGGATCGGCCCACGATGGGCGTCGAATCGCGCCAGCAATCGTGCGGCATCGACGGTCGGCCGGCGGCGGCGCGACGCGGCGGGGCGTTTGACGAACACGGCCTCGGGGTTGTCGAGCACGGTGATCGCGCCCGATTTCTCGCTCGCGGCGAGGACGCGCTGCAGCGAGCGCTCGACGTCGGTCTCCTCCTCAGCGGTAAGTCGGGCGAGATCGACGCTGACGACCTCGCGGCCGACCTCGGTGCCGACCACCCGCGCGGCGAGCGTCTTGCCCGTGCCCGGCTCGCCGTCGAGGAGGACCCGCAGCCCGGAGCTGCGACCGTTCGTACGCTGGGTGCCGGAGGTGGCGGCTCCGTCACGGCGACGGAGCTCGGCGCAAACCGTCCGCAGCAGCTCGAGCTGCTCGGCCGGAAGCACGACATCGTCCCAGGCGCAGTCCAGCTCCAACTGTGCCCAGGGCTGCCCCGACCGGGCGGACACTCCCTCGCCCGAGTCCTCAGTCTTCATGGGAACGAGGATAGGGAAGACCGCCGTTTTCCCACGACCCTGTGTGTGCGCCGTCGCTTGCGTTGGCCCGCCGGCTCGTGCAGAATCCCGGCGTGCACGCCGGGGCGACGTCGCGCGAGGGATCGGACCGTTGTCGGGTGGTCGCCTACCGAGCTGTCGCCGGTGGTGAAGCTCCGCGGCCCGGTCGCGAACCTCTGAGCGTGCCGGCGCTGCGGGCCTGACACCCCTATACCGCAGCGCCGACGATGCCCGCCGTCTTCATCTCCTACTCGCGCACCGACAAGGACTTCGTGCACCAACTGCACGATGCGCTCGGCTCGCGCGGATACGAGGTCTGGGTCGACTGGGAGGACATTCCGCCGAGCGCGGAGTGGTTCGAGGAGATCCGCGCCGGCGTTGCCGGCGCCGACGGTTTCGTCTACGTCATCTCGCCTGACAGCGTCGCCTCTGAGGTGTGCTCACGCGAGCTGCAGAACGCACTCGAGCAGCGCAAGCGGATCGTGCCGGTCCTGCGCCGTGAGCCGAACGGGGCCAAGGTCCCGGAGGAGGCCGCCAGCCTGAACTGGGTCTTCCTCCGCGACGAGGACGACTTCGGCGCCGGGGTCGAGCTGTTGGCCGCGGCGGTGGAGACCGACCTCGAGCACGTCCGCACGCACACGCGTCTGGGCGTGCAGGCGGGGCGGTGGGAGTCGGACGGTCGCGACAAGAGCCTGCTCCTGCGCGGCTCGGAGCTGGCCGCCGCCGAGGCCTGGATCGTGGCCGCCGGCGCCAAGGAGCCCGGCGCCACGACGCTGCAGCGCGAGTACGTGTTGGCCAGTCGGCAGGCGGCGACCCGAAGGCAGCGCACGGTCATCGGCGGGGTGTCGATCGCGCTGGCGGTGGCGGTCGTGCTCGCCGTGGTGGCGCTGATCCAGCGCTCGACCGCGATCCACGAGCGCAACGTCGCCTACGCGCGCCAGCTCGACGCCCAGGCGCAGAATCAGTACGGAACCGATCCCGAGCTGAGCGTGCTGCTGGCGACGAAGGCCGCGGAGGTCGACCCCGCCACGGCGACCGCACAGGCGCTCCGGGCCGCCCTGGCGCGCTCGCACGTGCGCCAGACGTTCAGGTTCCCGCTCAACGACGCCGGCGACGCGGTGTGGAGCCCGGACGGTCGCACGCTGCTGGTGACCGCGCCCGGGTTGCCGCAGGGGACGGGGATCTACCGACCGGGAAGCTCCGCACCGCTCGTGCGGCTGCCGGCACCCGGCTTCCGCAACCAGAGCAGCTGGGATGCCAAGGGGGACCGGGTCGTCATCGGGGGCGCCCATCCGGCGGTGTACGACGCGGCCACGGGGCACCTGATCGCCCGGGTGCCCGGTACCGCCCCGGCGATCGCGATCTCGCGTGACGGGACCCGCGTCGCCACGGTGGATCTGAACTACACCGGTCACGTCTTCGACGTCGCGACCGGGCGCCGGCTCGCGTCGTTCACACCCACCTTCACCGGCGGGGTCACGTGCTTCGCGTGGTCGCCGGACGACTCGGTGATCGCGCAATGCGACACGAAGTCGCTCGCGACCGCGAACTCGCCCGCGTCCCTGGACACGTGGGACCCGCGCACCGGGCGGCTGCTGCACGCCGTTCCCACTCCCGAGCTGATCGGCACGGTGGCGTTCAGCCCCGACAGCAGCAGCTACGTCTTCACGACGACCAACCTGTCGACCGGAAAGACGATCCGGTCGCTCGTTGTGGCCGAGGGGAAACCGGGCACGTTCGTCTACGACACCCGCACCGGCCGGCAGGTGACCGCGTTCCCCGGCGGAGCGTCGACGGCCACTTTCAGCCCCGACGGCTCGAGCGTCGCCTACGCGACCGTCGGCGACGACCTCGGCCACGTCGCCAACCTGATCTCCGGCCTGAGCCAACCGCTGACCGGCCACACCGGCGTGATCAAGACGATCCGCTTCAACCGTGCCGGCACCTACGTTGTCACCGGCGGCGAGGACAACACGGCCCGCGTGTACGACGCCAGCACAGGTGCGTTCCTGGAGCAGCTCGCCGGCGACACCGCGGCGGTCCGCGACGCCAGCTTCGGACTCAATGACAAGCTGCTCGCAACGACCTCGCTGGACGGCACCACACGGCTGTGGACCTCACCCGATCCGCTCCCGTCGGCCACGCTGCCCGGTCCCGACAGCTCCCAGAGCATCGGCTTCAGCGCCGACGGCACGAAGATCGTCGAAGCCGAGCGCACGGGCCAGGGGCGGATCCTCAGCCCCGCGGAGCTTCGCCTGCTGGCTCCCTTCTCCACCGCGGGCGGCCAGGGCTTCGCCGGCGCCGCGGCCGGTCACGAGGCGCCGCTGGTCGCTGCGCTGACGGGGCCGGTCGTCCACGCCGCCGCCGGCGGCACGTTCGTCAACCCGGTGCGGGCCCAGACCTTCGACCTGTCCTCCGGTCACGGGCTGGCGCAGATGACGCCGCCGGCCGCCGGGACGTCACTCGCGACCGGCGCGCTCGACTACGTCGGCGACCGGCTCGTGACCGTCGACGTGACCGGCAACGCGGATGAGTGGAACGCCCGCACCGGAGCGCACCTGTTCTCGTTGCCGGGGAGCGGGTTCGCCGAAGCGGTCGGCTACTCCAAGGACGGGTCGATGATCGCGATCGCCCACCTGCCGCCGATCCCGGCGACGGTGCGGTTCCAGACCCAGCTCGGCAACATCGGCATCGATCTGTGGGACGCCCGCACCGGACACCTGCTGCGCCGCATCGCCGGAGACCAGCTCAGCTCGCAGATCCCCGGCACCAAGGACTTCGGAACCCTGGCGCTCGCGTTCAGCCCGGATGGCAAGCGGGTCGGGGTCTCGGGCGCCCAGCCCTACATCGAGCTCTACGCGACCTCCTCGGGCCAGCAGGTCGGACATCTGAACCCCAATGGGGAATACGTCGGCTCGCTGGCATTCAGTCCGGACGGGAAGCTGCTGGCCGCCGGCACCGCGGCGAGCGCATTCGTGTGGCGTCTGCCCGATCCCCACGCGCTGCCCGAGTTCCAGCACGCCGACGCGTCGCAGTACGGATTCGAGGCCCCGTCGGTCGGGGTGCAGGTCGGGTTCACGGCTGACTCGCGGATCCTCGTCACCAGCGGAGACTTCGCGCTCGAGGCCTGGGACCCCGCCGACCATCAGCAGCTGTTCAAGGTGTTCGCGGCGCACGGCGCGCTCAATCCCGCCGGCACGCAGTTCGCGGCGGCGACCGCCAACGGGGTCTCGGTGTACCCATGCGACCTCTGCGGGAACTTGCCGCATTTGCTCGCGGTGGCCAAGCGCGACACCACCCGCGACTTCACGCCGTCCGAGCGCCGCACCTACCTCACACAGGGGTGAGACGGCGGGCGCAGACCCTTGCGCAATCAACCCCCGCCTGTCATAATCTCAGTCGCAGAGACTGAGATTTTTGTGGACGCCAAGAACCTTTGACACCGAGAAGACGGAAACCGATATATGCAACCTGACCGTTTCACGATCAAGTCCCAGGAAGCGCTGCAGGCGGCTCAGCGCCTGGCCGACGAGCGCCATAATCCGCAGACGACCCCCGAGCATCTGCTCGCCGTCCTGCTCGAGCAGGAGGGTGGTGTCGTCGTCCCCGTGCTGCGCAAGCTCGGGGTCGAGCCGGCGACCGTCAGAAACGACGTCGGCGTCGCGCTCGAGGCGCTGCCGAAGCTGAGTGCGGGGCAGCCGGCCGAGCCGGCGGGCGGGTCGAGCGAGCTCGTGCAGATCCTGAGGACGGCCGAGACCGAGGCTCGCGACCTCAAGGACGAATACGTCTCGACCGAACACCTCCTGCTCGCCCTCGCCGCCCACCCGGGCCGTGCCGGCGAGGCGCTGCGCTCGGCGGGAGCCTCCCGCGATGAGCTGTTCAAGGCGATCGTCGAGGTGCGGGGACCGCATCGGGTCACCGATCAGAACCCGGAGGACAAGTTCCAGGCCCTGGAGAAGTTCGGCCGCGATCTGACCGAGGCCGCGGCTCAGGGCAAGCTCGATCCCGTGATCGGCCGCGACGACGAGATCCGCCGCGTCATCCAGGTGCTCTCGCGGCGCACCAAGAACAACCCGGTCCTGATCGGCGAGCCGGGCGTGGGCAAGACGGCGATCGCCGAGGGACTCGCCCAGCGGATCGTGTCCGGGGATGTTCCCGAAGGCCTGCGTGACCGGCGTGTGATCGCGCTCGACATCGGCGCCCTCGTCGCGGGCTCCAAGTACCGCGGCGAGTTCGAGGACCGCCTCAAGGCGGTGCTCAAGGAGATCGCCGACGCCGACGGGTCGGTTGTCCTTTTCATCGACGAGCTGCACACGATCGTCGGCGCCGGCGCGGCCGAGGGCTCGGTCGACGCCGCCAACCTGCTCAAGCCGATGCTGGCCCGCGGCGAGCTGCGCGCGGTCGGCGCCACGACGCTCGACGAGTACCGCAAGCACATCGAGAAAGACCCCGCGCTCGAGCGCCGCTTCCAGCCCGTCTACGTGGGCGAGCCGAGCGTCGAGGACACGATCGCGATCCTGCGCGGGCTCAAGGAGCGCTACCAGGTCCACCACAAGGTGCGGATCCAGGACTCGGCGCTGGTCGCGGCGGCCACGCTCAGCCACCGCTACATCGCCGACCGCTTCCTCCCCGACAAGGCAATCGACCTGGTCGACGAGGCCGCATCGCGGATCCGGATGGAGATCGACTCCAAGCCGACCGAGATCGACGAGGTCGACCGGCACATCATGCAGCTCGAGATCGAACTGCAGTCGCTGGGCGACGACAGTGATCCTGGGACGGCGGCGCGCCGCGAGCAGCTCGAGCGCACGCTGGCCGAGGAGCGCGAGCGCTCCGCCGCCATGCATGCGGAGTGGTTGCGCGAGAAGGAGACGATCGGCGCCGTCGCCGAGCTACAGGAACGGCTCGAGCAGGCCAGGATCGAGCTCGAGCGGGCCCAGCGCGAGGCCGATCTCGGTCGCGCGGCAGAGCTCCAGTACGGCACCATCCCCGAGCTCCACAAGCAGCTGGCGGCGGCTGAGTCGGCCGCTGACGAGGGGTCGGTGACCGCGCCCAAGTTCCTCAAGGAGGAGGTCGATGCCGAGGATGTCGCCGAGGTGGTCGAGAAGTGGACCGGGGTCCCCGTCTCGCGCCTGCTCGAGGGCGAGATCGAGAAGCTCGTGCACATGGAGCAGCGCCTGCACCAGCGGGTCATCGGCCAGGACGAGGCAGTCGAGGCCGTCTCGAGCGCCCTGCGCCGCTCGCGGGCCGGGCTCCAGGATCCCGATCGCCCGATCGGCACGTTTCTGTTCCTCGGCCCCACCGGCGTCGGCAAGACGGAGCTCGCCCGGGCGCTGGCCGAGTTCATGTTCGACACCCAGGACGCGATGGTCAGGATCGACATGTCGGAGTACATGGAGAAGCACGCGGTCTCGCGCCTGGTCGGTGCCCCGCCCGGCTACGTCGGCTACGAGGAGGGCGGACAGCTCACCGAGGCAGTGCGCCGCCGGCCGTACTCCGTCGTGCTGCTCGACGAGATCGAGAAGGCCCACCCCGATGTGTTCAACGCGCTGCTGCAGGTGATGGACGACGGGCGTCTGACCGACGGCCAGGGCCGGACGGTGTCGTTCAAGAACACGGTGCTGATCATGACCTCCAACATCCCCGGCGGGCGCCAGGGCGCGGAGGGCCACTTCCGCCCCGAGTTCATCAACCGCCTCGATGAGATCGTCGAGTTCGAGCCGCTGACCCGAGACCAGATCTCGGAGATCGTCGATCTCCAGGTCGCGCGCCTGGTTGCGCGGGTGCGCGAGCGCGACATCGATGTCGCGCTGACCGACGCCGCCCGGACCCTGCTGGGCAACCTCGGTTACGACCCCACCTACGGGGCCCGGCCGCTCAAGCGGGTGATCCAGAAGCGCCTCGTCGATCAGCTGGCGCTGGCCATCCTCGAGGGGCGGTTCGTGGCCGGCGACGTGGTCACGGTCGACGCCTCCGACGGCGAGCTGGTGCTTCAGCGGGCCGGCACACCGGCGGCGCCCGCGGCCGCGTGAGCCGTGCGGGCCGAGAGGGCGCGGCCCCGCTCAGTGGTCCCCGGTGTTCCGGTGGAAACCACTAGTAGTCTCGCGGCGGTGTCCTCCCCGCCGCCGCTTCCCCCACTGGAACTCATCACCCGGGTCGGCACCGTCAAAGGGGCCGACCCGTTGGCGTTCTATGCGCGCGAGGGCACGCTCGTGCGCGAGCGGATCGAGCGGATGCTCCCCGCGGACTGGGCCTTCGAGGGCAAGCGCGTGCTCGATTTCGGCTGCGGCTCGGGGCGGGTGCTGCGGCACTTCCTCGCCGAGGCCGCCCACGGCGAGTTCTGGGGCTGCGACATCGACGGGCCGAGCATCGACTGGCTGCGGGCCAATCTCAGCCCGCCGCTGCACCCGTTCCAGAACCGCCTCGTGCCGCCGCTGGCGCTCGAGGACGCCGGCCTCGACCTGATCTGGGCCACGTCCGTATTCACCCACATCGACCTGTGGAGCGCCTGGCTGCTCGAGATGCACCGGGTGCTGGCGCCGGGCGGCATCCTGATCGCCAGCTGGCTGGGAGAGGGCATGTGGGAGGCGCTGCTGGGTGAGCCCTACCACGAGGACGAGGTCGGGATCACCGTGCTGCGCCACTGGGACGCGGGCGGCGCCTGGGTCCTGCACTCCGAGTGGTGGCTGCGCGAGCACTGGGGCCGCGCGTTCGAGGTGCTCGAGATCATGCGCCCGCCCCGCGATGCCGGCGGGACGCCGCAGGTGACCCACAGCTACATCGCCCTGCGCCGGCGGCCGGGCACGTTCACGCCCGAGGAGCTCGAGCGCTGCGATCCCGCCGAGCCGCGGGAGATCGTCGGCCTGCAGACCAGCCTGCGGCTGCTGCGCGTCGAGACCGACGGGCTGCTCAGCGGCGAGATCCCGGGCCCCGGCCCTGCGCCTGAGCGCGGGGCGGCCGAGGTCGCCCGCGAGCTGATCCGCCGTTCGCCTCTGGCCGACCCCCTGCGCGCCGTGCGCGACCGCGTCCGTCCGAGCCGCTGATCGTCAGGCCCGGGGTCACGAGGACCCGATCGGCCTCGATCGGATACAAGTGGCGCTCCATCGGGCTCAATGAGGAGGTCGAAGTGCCTACGTACATCATGCTTTCGACGCTGTCGCCAGACGGAGTTCAGACGATCAAGAACAACCCGACGCGGATCAAGGAAGTCAATCGCGAGCTCGAGCAGCTCGGCGCAACCGTGAAGGCGCAGTGGGCGACGCTCGGCCGCTTCGATTTCGTCAACGTCGTGGAGGCGCCCGACGAGGCCACGATGGCCCGCGTATCGCTTGAGCTCGGCTCTCGCGGCACCGCACGCTTCGAGACTCTGGCGGCGATCCCGATCGACGACTTCATTGGCTCCATCTGAGGCTCTTGGGCGTCCCGGCGGCGGCTCGCCCGGCCGGCCGCGGGTGCTCGTGGTCGGCGCCGGCGGTCGCGAGCACGCCCTCGTGCACGCCCTCGCCCGCTCGCCGCGCTCGCCCGAGCTGTTGTGCGCTCCAGGCAACGCCGGGATCGCCGGCGACGCCCGGCTGATCGACGTCGCGTCCGACGATGTCGAGGCACTTGTCGCGGCGGCGCTCGCCGAAGGCGTGGATCTGGTCGTGATCGGGCCCGAGGCTCCGCTCGTCGCGGGGCTCGGCGACGCCCTGCGTGCTGCCCGCGTGCGCTGCTTCGGGCCCAGCGCCGCCGCCGCCCAACTCGAGGGCTCCAAGGCGTTCTCGAAGGAGATCATGGCCGCGGCGGGTGTGCCGACCGCCGCCTACGCGGTGGTCGCCGACGTCGAGGCGGGGATGGCCGCGATCGAGCGCTACCCGGTGGTGATCAAGGCCGACGGGCTGGCGGCGGGCAAGGGCGTGGTGATCGCCGAGGGCGAGGTCCACGCCCTCCAGACGCTCGAGGCACTGCTCGTCGAGCGTCGGTTCGGGACCGAGCAGGTCGTGGTCGAGGAGCATCTCGAGGGTCAGGAGCTGTCGCTGCTGGCCCTGTGCGACGGCCGCCGCGCCGTGCCGCTGGCCTCGGCCCAGGACTACAAGCGGATCTTCGACGGCGACCGGGGTCCGAACACCGGCGGCATGGGCTCCTACTCGCCCGTCCCCGCGATCGATCCCCAGCGGGCGGCCGGGCTCTGCCGGGCCGTCCACCAGCCCGTGCTTGATGAGCTCGCGCGGCGAGGGATCTCGTTCCACGGCGTCCTCTACGCCGGGCTGATGCTGACCGCCGCCGGCCCGAAGGTGCTGGAGTTCAACGTGCGCTTCGGTGACCCCGAGACCCAGGCGATCCTGCCGCGGCTGCGCTCCGACCTGCTCGGCCTGGTCGAGGCGGCGACGGTGCCGGGCGGCCTCGACGGCGCCCGGCTCGAGTGGGCGCCGGAGACGGCCGTGACGCTCGTGGCGGCAAGCGCCGGCTATCCCGAGTCCTCGTCGCGCGGGGACGTGATCACCGGGCTCGAGCGGATCCCCGCGGGCGTCGACGTGACCCACGCCGGCACCGCACGGAGCGCCACCGGCGAGCTCGTGACCGCCGGCGGACGCGTGCTGGCCGTGACCGCGCTCGGCGCCGACGCAGCCGCCGCGCGCGCGGACGCATATGCTGCCGCGGACATGATCGAGTTCGCGGGCAAGCAGATGCGGCGTGACATCGCCCTCGGAGTGGCGCCATGACCGAGCAGCCGGCTGAGCAGCCGCAGACCGTGGCCGAGCCCGTGGCGGCGTTCGAGGACCTCGAGGTCGATTCGCCGCAGGTCGGAATCGTGATGGGCTCCAAGAGCGACATCCCGGCCATGGAGGCGGCGGAGAAGGAGCTCACCGAGCGCGGGATCGGCTGCGAGGTGCGGGTGATGTCGGCGCACCGCGAGCCCGACAAGGTCGCCGATTACGCCAAGAACGCGAAGCTGCGGGGCGTGCGGGTGATCATCGCCGGCGCCGGGCTGTCGGCTGCGCTGCCGGGTGTCGTCGCGGCGCACACGGACCTCCCGGTGATCGGCGTCCCTCTGACGAGCCGGACCTCCGTCGCCGGGGGACTGGACGCGCTCCTCTCCATCGCCCAGATGCCGCCCGGCGTCCCGGTGGCCTGCGTCGGGATCGACGCGGCTCGAAACGCGGCCGTGCTCGCCGCCCGCATCCTCGGCGCCTGAGCTGCGCCGAGGTGTCCGCCGGCATGCCGTGCCGCGGGCCGCGCTAGCCTGTGAGGCCACGGTTGATGCCCGAATCGATTGTCCATCTGTCATCGGTGGCGGGAAGCCCCTTGCTGGACTCCGCCGGCGAGCGCCTCGGACGCGTCGAGGACGTGATCGTGCGCTTGGACCTCGATGACGGTCTCCCCCCGGTGACCGGACTCAAGGCCCGCATCGGCGGCCGCGAGATGTTCGTGCCCGCCGACCGCATCGCGCACCTCGAGCCCGCCGCGGCCCGCACCTCGACCACCAAGCTCAACCTGGCCCAGTTCGACCGGCGGCCGGGCGAGGTGCTGCTGCGCTCCGACGTGCTCGATCGCAGCCTGATCAACGTCGACACCGCGCGGCTGGTCAGGGCCCGTGAGGTCGAGCTGATCTGCGATCGCGGCACCTGGCGGGTGGCGGGCATCGACCCCAGTCTCAGCGCGCGCCTGATGCGCCTGCGTCCGCGCCGCTTCCGGACCCATCAGGGCGAGCACCCCCAGTTCGTGCCCTGGCGCGACATGGAGCCCTTCGTCAGCCACGTCCCGAGCTCGCGGTTGCGGCTGGCGCATCGCCGGCTGGCGCGGTTGCATCCGGCGCAGATCGCTGATCTCG
>Ga0208478_1000693_pt1 | contig 10959 bp, 11 predicted proteins | sample NGESurdeep072012_5_FD_184462 | JGI IMG/M metagenome (GOLD analysis project Ga0208478, IMG submission 184462) | Arctic peat soil microbial communities from Barrow, Alaska - NGEE Surface sample 415-2 deep-072012 (SPAdes) | ecosystem: Environmental > Terrestrial > Soil > Wetlands > Peat ... | reverse complement strand
TGTCACGCATTTCTCTTCGCACGCGCACGATCTCGGGACTAGCTGCGTAGAAGCGTCCGCGCTTCTCGCCTCTAGCGATCAGGAACCCGGCGTCGACGAGTTGGCGTAGATCACGGGTAGCCGTCTGCTCGGACATCTCCACTTCCATCTCGGCGATACTGGCTCGATAAGTGACTCGGCGAACACGCATTCCCATGGCCGCGTCAAACAGGGCCATAGTGCTTCGGTCCTGCAAACCGTGCGCGGCCACCAGACCCTCGAGTCGCATCCACAGTTGTTCGCTCTCTCGGACGCGTTGGAGCAGCGTGCGCGCTTGTCGCAGATGGGCGGTGAGGATGAACCGGACCCACGGCCGGGCATTCCGCCCCGGCTGCCATTTTCCGCCGCCAACCGCGGCGAGGACCGCGTAGTTGTTCGGTGTACTCGAAATCCGGCTCTGAGGCGAGCTGGAGGACGTAGGTTATGGCGTCCCGGTAGCCCTCCAGAGCCAGGCGCGTCTCGGTGCTGGTGTCGAGCGGTTCTGCTCCCACGGCCACGGCGGCGGCGGCGTCAAGGGTGGCCTCGTAGCCCTCGATGCTGTTGGACCCTTGAATGTTGCAATGTTGCGAGCAAACGACAGTCGCCGAAGCGACCCGACCCAGCGCCGCGGCTCGTGCAGCCGCCAGCGCAACTTCTCCTTGAGGTCTGCTATCTGCCCAACCACACCTCGTTCAGTCTCATCCAGTGACGGTGCCCTGAACAGCATGAGTGTAATTCCTTACATAAGCGGCGTAGTGAAGAATAGTAACCATCATAGCTGCGCCTGCTGATCTTGATCGTTTGGCACCGGGTCGCCAGAGAAGGCGCTAGACCAGCCCGGCGGCGACCACCGCGCCGAGCTCCCAACAGGCTTCCAGGTCGGCCTTCCCCGGCTCCCCCAGCACGACCACCGGCTCGGCCTCCCGCCGCCACTTGAGCCCAGTCGTGATCGTCTCCACCCCGCGCAGCGCACCGGTGGTGTCGTTGTTGCCGTGGACGTACACGCCGTACGGCCGGCGGACGGTCGCGTCCAGACACGGGTAGTAGATTTGGTCGAAGAAGTGCTTGAGCGCCCCGGACATGTACCCGATGTTGGCCGGCGTGCCGAGGATGTAGCCGTCGGCGGCCAGCACGTCGGACGCGGTGGCCGCGAGCGCCGGCCGACGCACAACGTCCACGCCCTCGATCGCCTCGTCGGTGGCACCGGCCACCACGGCCTCGAACATCGCCTGCATCGCCGGTGACGGCGTGTGGTGGACGACCAGCAGCGTCGGCACGTCAGGGCTGGGCGTCGGTTCGGGGGCGTACCGATACCGCGATCAGCACCGGCCCAGCCGGTCCCGATCGGCCGCAGCCGGGCTCGCCGCCGTCACCCGAGGCGCAGCTCCTGCAACCCGCGGACGGGCATCCGCCGCCGATCTCCTCGACCGACAGCCGGCCGCGACGGACCCAGTAGTCGACCATCGCGTCCGCCTCGTTCCGACTGACGCCGACCCGGCGGGCGACGTCGTTCAGGCTGGTGCCACCGCGGGCGGTGCGAATCTCGGTCAGTACCTGACGCAACACACTCACGTCAGCAACCTGCCTACTTGAAACACGACGACCGCGAGCACCCAAGCGACCGTGAGCTGCATCCCGATGCCGAAGGCCGTCCACCGACCGCCGATCTCGGCCCGTTGAGCGGCGACGGTGGCCATGCATGGCGTGTACGCGAGCAGGAAGACCATGAAGGCCAACACCGCCGGGACGGCATGTCCTCCCGAGGCCCGGTCGAACGACGCCCGCAGCTGGGTGCCCAGGTCGCCGGCCCGGTGCAGGTCGCCCGGCTGCTGCGCCCGATAGGTCTGCGCGAACGTGGAGACCACCGCCTCCTTGGCGACGAAGCCGGTGACCAGCGCGCCGGTGGCGTGCCAGTCGTCGAACCCGGCCGGGGCGAACACCGGGGAGACGACCCGGCTCACCCCGCCGTACTGGCTGTGCTCGACGTCGACGTGGCCGAAGCCCCCGGTCGCGCCGGCCAGCGGGATGGACATCAGCAGCCACACCGCGGTCACGGTGACCACGATGATGCCGCTGGCGGTGCGCAGGAAGCCCTTCGTCCGCTGCCAGGTCTGGCGGCCGACGACCGACGGCGTGGGCATCCGGTACGGCGGCAGCTCCAGCACCAGCGGCTCGCGCGGGTGGTGGCGGAAGATCGAGTGCCGCAGCGCCAGGCCGATCAGGACGACCAGCGCGATCGACAGCACGTACATCCCGAAGACGACGGTGCCGGCGTGTGCGCCGAAGAAGACGTTCGCCAGCAGCACGTAGACGGTCAGCCGGGCGCTGCAGGTGACGAAGGGCACCAGCAGGCTGGTCATCAGCCGGTGCCGGGCATCGGAGAGGATCCGAGTGCCGGCGATGGCGGGCACGTTGCAGCCGAAGCCGACGATCAGCGGCAGGAAAGCCCGACCTGGCAGGCCGAGCAGGCGCAGAAAGCGGTCGGCGACGAAGGCACCGCGGGCCATGTAGCCGGAGTCCTCCAGCACGGCTAGCAGCGCGAACATCACCACCATCAGGGGCACGAAGGTGAGCAGCTGCCCGACCCCGTTGATCAAGCCGTCCAGCAGCAGCCCGGCCAGCCACGACTGGTCTGAGTGCACCCGCTCCAGCAGGTAGCGGACGGACCCGCTCACCGGGCCGTCGACCACGGCGGCGAGTCCATGCTGCAGCGGGGTGGCCAGCCGCGTTGTTGCGACGAAGACTCCCCACATCACCGCGAGGAAGATCGGTACGCCGAGCCAGCGCGAGGTCAACACCTGGTCGACCCGGTCGGAGACGGTGGGCCGCTGCCCAGCGGGACGGTGTACGACGGCCGCGACGATGTGGTGCACCCACTCGTAGCGCCGCTCGGCCACCGCGGTGGCGATATCGCCGTCCAGGTCGTCAGCGCGGTCAGTGTCGGCGAGGTCGTCGAGCTCGGCGGCGCCTGCGAGCAGGCCGTCGGCGGAGGCGGCCAGCCGGCCAGCCAGATCGGCCCGCACCCGGTCCGCGTCCGGCCGCAGCTGGAGCATCAGGTCGGCCACTGCCTCCGGCGGGCCTACGCCGTCGTCCGCGGCCACCAGCTCCAGCGCCATCCAACGCGGGCTCACCGGCTGCAAACCGGCGGATCGCTCGGTAATCCGGTCGATGAGCTTGCCGAGCGCCTGCTCGATGTCCGCGCCGAGCGGCGCGATTGGCAGCGCCCGCCGCGGCCGGCCGCTGGTCGCAACAGCCCGCTCGATCGCGTCGGTCAGCTTCGGCAGACCCCCGCGGGCGCGCGGACGAACCGGCACCACCGGGACGCCGAGCAGCTCACCCAGCCGCCCGGCGTCGAGGTCGAGTCCGCGGGTCGCCGCGACGTCGAGCATGGTGAGCGCGGCCACCACCGGGATGCCGGTGTCGAGCACCTGCGCCAACAGGTAGAGGTTTCGGGCCAGGTTGGCGGCGTCGACTACGACGATCACCAGGTCGAGCCGGTCCGACCCGCTGCGATCGACCAGTACGTCGCGGACCAGCGCCTCGTCGGGTGAGCGTGGCACCAGGCTGTAGGTACCGGGCAGGTCTATCAACTGGGCGGGCGTGGCGGCACCAGCCAGCTGCAGGGTCCCGGTGGCCACGTGCACGGTCTTGCCCGGCCAGTTGCCGACGTGCTGCTGCGCGCCGGTGAGGGCGTTGAACAGCGTGGACTTGCCGACGTTCGGGTTACCGACGAGGGCGATCCGCGCGGACAGCCCGGTCCGGTCCCGCCACGCGGTCGGCGCCTCCGCCGGCGGGCAGCACGGCGCCGGACGGCGCCTCGTTCCGACAGCCACCCGGCGTCACTCGATCGGCTCGACGACCATCGAGCCGCCGGTACGGGCGTCCAGCGCGAGCCGGGCGTCGTCCACCCCGACGACCAGACCGCCGACGGCGCCCCGGCCGATCACCTGAATCACGGCTCCGGGGATGAATCCGAGCTCCAGCAACCGGCGCCGCTGCGGGTGGCTGCCGATGAGCCCGCTCAGCCGAACGTGGCTGCCTGGTCGGCAGTCCCGCAGCACCATGGCTCGTCCTCCGGGGTCATCGGTGATAACTAAGGGCACCCTAACCGACCGTAGGGCGGCGTAGGGGCCGGCCGGGCACCCCGGGACGACCGGCGGCAAGGTCAGGCCGATGGTCCTGCCGCTCGATCAACGAGGCCCGCTCACCGGCAGCCCGACCGCTGCGGCCACCACGGTCATCCTCGCGTCGTACGTCACCACCGCGCGCAGATCTGCACCTACGGCCCAGGCCGTGGCGAGATGGCCCGGGCCGTGGCGAGATGGATGGCGTCGAGGCTCCGCAGCGGGGTGCCAGGAGCCAGCGCGCCAGGAGCCAGAACCCCGCGGTCCACCGCTACCTGGTTCACCCCGGCGTACGGCGGGTGGACGGCAAACCCGTGCCAGGCGCACCATTAGCAGTCGCATACCGAGAGTGCCAACCCGACGGACGTCCGGGCGGCCCGGAGAATGAGGAGTCGTCGTGCCGACCTACCAGTACGTGTGCACCGCTTGTGCCGAGCGGCTGGAGGCGGTGCAGGCGTTCGCCGACGACCCAATCACCGAGTGCCCGGCCTGCGGCGGACGGTTGCGCAGGGTGTTCTCTCCGGTTGGTGTGGTCTTCAAGGGCTCGGGCTTCTACAAGACCGACAGTCGGGCGGCCGCAAAGAAGGCCAAGGCTGCCGCGGAGCCCGCAGCCGGTAGCGACGGCATTGGCAGCAAGGACACCGCCAAGCCCAGTGGCGAGAAGTCGACCGATGCCACCACGGATGCCAAGCCGGCCGCCGCGGCCGCGTCGTCCGGCAAGTCAGCTGACTCACCCGCGTCCTCCACCGCCACGCCGGCGACGGCGAAGAGCGCCTGAGGCGTCGTCCACACCTCCCGCGCGCTTTGGCGCCTCGGGCGCCCGGCCTGGCTAGGGTCGGCCCCGTCCGAGTTGAGGAGGGGCTGTGGGGCGACCTGGCATGCGGGCGGACATCGGGGTCATCGGCGGCTCGGGCTTCTACACCTTCCTCGACGCGGCCCGGGAAGTCCGAGTTTCCACGCCGTACGGCGAGCCCAGCGATCCGCTCGTCGTCGGCGAGGTCGGTGGGCGCCGGGTGGCTTTTCTGCCGCGGCACGGCCGAGACCACCGTTTCCCGCCGCACCGGATCCCCTACCGGGCGAACCTGTGGGCGCTGCGGTCGGTTGGCGTGCGCGAGGTACTGGCGCCCTGCGCCGTGGGCGGCCTGCGCGCCGAGCTGGGGCCGGGCGCGCTGGTGGTGCCGGACCAGCTGGTGGACCGCACCACCGGCCGCGCTCAGACCTACTACGACACCGGGGCCGTGCACGTGTCCTTCGCCGACCCCTACTGCCCGCGTGGGCGAGCGGCAACGGTCGCCACGGCCCGGGCCGCGGGAGTTGAGGTCCGCGACGGCGGCGTAATGGTCGTGATCGACGGGCCGCGGTTCTCGACTCGGGCCGAGTCCCGGTGGTACGCCGGCCAGGGCTGGTCCGTGGTCAACATGACCGGGCACCCGGAAGCCGTCCTCGCCCGCGAGCTGGCCCTGTGCTACACCACGATTGCGCTGGTCACTGATCTGGACGCGGGCATCCACACCGAAGCGGCCGGCGTCACCCAGGAGGAGGTCTTCCGGGTGTTCGCGGCCAACACCGCCCGGCTGCGCGACCTGCTCCACGACGTCGTCGCGGCGCTCCCATCCGCGCGAGACTGCCCGTGCCCAGGCGCCTTGGCTGGCATCGACGTACCGCTGGATCTCCCGTGACGGTGCCTGCGGGTCTGGTCGGCAGGTCCAGCGTGGCCGCGCTGGTGCGTCGGGTACGCCGGTTCGTCTCCTGGCACCGCGGGCTGATCGCCGGTGCGCTGGCGGCGGCAGCGGTGGCCTGCACGATCGCGGCGGTCTCGCCGCCGCCGCCGCGGACCGAGCGCGTGCTCGCCGCGACTCGGGACCTTAGTGCCGGCGCCGCGCTCGGCGCGACCGACCTGCAGGCGGTGCCGCTGCCGCCGGGCGCGGTGCCCGTCGGCGCGCTGCGACCGGGAGCGGCGGTGACGGGTCGACTGCTGGCCGGTCCGGTGCGCCGAGGTGAGCCGCTGACCGATGTCCGGTTCGTCGGCCCGGGTCTGCTCGCAGCCCTGGGCGGATCCGGGCCGCCCCTGGTCGCCGTACCGGTTCGGATCGCCGACGCAGGCTCGGTGACCCTGCTGCGACCCACCGATGTCGTGGACGTCCTTGGGGCCGCAGTGCGCTCAGAGGACGGCCCATCGGCTGCGTCGGGCGCCGCGACCGTGGTCGCCCGCGGCGTCCCAGTGCTCACCGTCCCCGACGGCGGTCACGACTCTGGCAGCGACGGCGCACTGATCGTCGTCGCCACCAACCCGGATGTGGCCGCCCGGCTAGCCGCGGCTGGCGCCGGCGCCCGACTCTCGGTCACGATCGGCGCCCGGTGAGGTCAGCCGCGGCGGTTGCCTAAGGCGGCGCACGGCACGCGTGCAAGCGAAAGCCGGGAAACCGGTTCGCTTACGCGGCTAACGGTGCACCCTTAAAGACCTCGCGATCGTGCCAGGCGACGTGCACTCCGGCCGGCAGCGTCGTCCCGGGGCGCGGACGCAGTTCGCGTCCGTACAGGTCGTACACCGTGCGGCCAGCGTCGGTACGGGCGCCCCGTGACGTCGTGCTCGCTGAGCGGTTTCACCTCGTCCATCGGGACGTCGTAGTCGAGCTGCCAGACGCCATCCGAACGCAGCCGCGTAAAAGGGTAGGCGGCGCTTTGAAGCCTTCCGGTCCTCGATGCCGGTCCGAACTCAGCAATAAGGTCGGCCAGTCGCGACTCGGCCTCGGACCAGGGGAGTTCGCTCGATCCGGTGGTGTCTACTCGACCGAGCGCGAGCAGGACCAACAGAGGCTTGTGCGGCGAGCGGTGACCGTTGCGCTGGTGCAGCCGGAGCGAAGCTGGTCGGGCGAGCGCCGCCTCCTGCGCAGCACGCGGACCGGCCACTCCGCCAGTGTGCCGCGCCGACCGGGAAAACGCCGCAAACTCGCCCGGTGACCAGCATCAACTCAGGTTGGCCGGCGGCCAATCAACCCGCGGCCGCGCAGCGTCATCACGGCTTGCCCGTTCGGGTCGAGCAGCTCTCCGAACAGGAAGATGGTGCCCCGGTCCGGCCGACGTTCCGACGGCCGGGTCTCGGGCACCGTCAGCCGCGCGCGCAGCTCCACGTCCGGGAAGACCGGGCGCAGCCAGCGCAGCTCCTCGATCCCGGCCGAACCCCGGCTGGCCGAGTGGTTGAGCAAGTTGCCCGCGTACAGCCGCATCCACACTGCCGCGGTCAGCCAGCCGCTAGCCGCCAGGGCGCCGAACGGGCCGGCCGCCGCGGCCGCGTCGTCCAGGTGGAACGGCTGCGGATCGTAGCGCTCGGCGAAGGCGAGCATCTCCGCCCGCCCGATCGTGTAGCTGCCGAGCTCGATCACCTCGCCGGCGGTGAAGTCCTCCCAGTAGCGGGTCACGTCCCGGCCACCGTCATCGAGCCGAGCAGCAGGGTGGTCCCGACCAAAGCGCCGCCGACCGGAAGAACCGCCGATCCTGGCCGAGCACCGCCACGGTGCGCAGCATTTCCGAGATCGTCGAGGACAGGGTCGCCTCGTCGAAAAAGTGGTGGCCGGTGGCCGGCACGGATTTCCGGCGCCCGAAGAAGTGCATCGAGCACGTAGTCGAGACCGGTCAGGTCACAGACCCGGCGAAGTAGCCAACTCAAGCTCACTGTCACTTGTACCTCCCTGAGATCAGACAAGCACGCTGCCCTGGTGCCCTGGTGCCCTGGTGCCCTGGCCTACCCAATCGAACCAGCCGCTGCGTGGAAGGAGTGACGGGAGGCTCCCACCAGGTGGGGCGCTGGTTGTCGCACCCGGTTCGACAGATACAGCTGATGCTGGGGCCGGCCTTCATGAGGACCGGTAGAGCAAGATCTTGACGAAAGCCAAATTAGTCCTTGGTCGCAAGAAGGTGAGCCTCCCGTTCCGGCCGCAACCAGCGGTGCCGGCGACGGTGAGCGGGTGCCGGTCACCCGACAACCGTCCCAAAAAGGTGACCGATCCCGTAGGTGAGCCCCAGTCCGGCGGCGCCCCCAACGGCCACCCGGACCACCGCGCGGCGCGGATCGCTGCCGCCGATGCAGGCGCTGACCCCGCCGGCGATCGCCAACGCCACCAGAACCACGACGAACGTGACTGGTACCCGCCACCCGTTGGGCGGCAGCAAGATGGCCAGCAGCGGCAGCATGGCGCCGAGGACGAACGCCAGCGCCGAGGCGGCCGATGCGTGGACCGGATTGGCCAGATCCTCCGGATCCAGGTGCAGCTCCGCATCCGAATGCGCGGCCAAAGCATCGTGCGCGGTCAGCTCGACGGCCACCTGGCGCGCGGTGCCCGCCGACAGGCCCTTGGCCGCATAGATCGCGGTCAGTTCAGCCAGCTCCCGGTCCGGGGTGGTGGCCAGTTCCCGGCGCTCCTGCGCCAGCTGCGCGGTCTCACTGTCGCGCTGGCTGCTGACCGACACGTACTCGCCAAGCGCCATCGACACCGCACCGGCGACGAGGCCGGCGAGTCCGGCGGTGAAAATGGGGCCGGGGGCGGTGGTGGCCCCGGCGACACCGATCACCAGACCGGCGACCGAGACGATCCCGTCGTTGGCGCCAAGCACGCCGGCGCGCAACCAGTTCAGCCGGCCGGCCAGGCCGGCCGCATGCGGCTCGCTCGGATGGGGTGCCGCGCGACGGTTCCTGACCGTCGCTGGCGCAGCGGACGGCATTGGCGAACCGTCGCTCATGCCTCAAGTGAACCAGAGGGAATGGACCGCCTGCAGGAGAGCACAGGCTGACCTCAGCCTCGGCGTCGCGGAGCCGACGCGAGCTGATCGGGTCGCGGTCGCCGTGGCGGGTCAGCGAGCGTCGGGGACACCCAGCATCCCGTTGTCCTCGTGGTCGATAGACGGTGCGCCCCCGTTCCCGCGCCCGCGGCGGAGACCCGATGCCGCACCGCGGCCCGCACCGAGGCATCAGAGCAGGTGCGGCAGGCTGCGGGCGGCGACGTAGCCGGCGAGGACGACGAGCAGGTAGGCGAACGCCCGGGCGAGGGTCTGCGGTCTGGCCCGGCCGGCGAGACGACCGCCGCCGCCGGCGCCGGCGATGGCCGCCACGGTGAACGGCAGCACCACCGCCCAGTCGACCTCGACGCTGCCCAGCCGCGCGGCTAGGGCGGTCGCAGCGTTGACGGCGACGACCAGCAGCGAGGTGCCGACCGCGACGCGCATCTCGAAGCCGAGGACGAGCACGAGGGCGGGCACGACCACGAATCCGCCGCCGACACCGAAGAACCCGGTGAGCAGCCCCACGGCGCTCGCCGTGAGCCCGACCCGGCCGACCCGGCCGGCCTGGAGTCGGGGGCCGGTTACCATCGTGTTGCCCGGCCGGGCGCGCCGCGTCTCCGTTCCCTGCCCGTCCCCGTCGTCCTCGCTGTGCCCGGGCGCGTCCGCACCGTCTCGGCCGAAGCGGCGGAGCATCGCGGCGGCCGCGAGCAGCATCAAGACGGCGAAGCCGAACAGCAGCAGCTGCGGGTCGGCCGCCGCGGACAACCTGCTGCCGGCGTAGGAGCCGAGGATCCCGAGGACACCGAAGGTGAACCCCTGCTTCCACTGCACAGTGCCGGCGCGGGCGTGGGTAAGGGTTCCGCTGAGGGCGGTGACCCCCACGATGATGAGACTGGCCGTCGCCGCGGCGTGCGGCGGCTCGCCGAGGAGGTAGACCAACGCGGGCACGGTGAGGATCGACCCACCGCCGCCGAGGGCGCCGAGGGCGAGTCCGATCAGCAGGCCCAGCCCGACCGCGAGGACAAGGGTCATTGGCCAGGACCGCTCAGATCACGGTTCCGGGTCGGCCGCCGCGGCCGACCAACGGCAGCCCGGCAGCCTGCCAGGCCCGCATGCCGCCGGTGAGATTGACCGCCTCCCGACCCGACTGGCCCAGGAACTTCGCCGCCGTCCGGGAGCGGTTGCCCGACCGGCAGACCACGACGATCCGCCGGTCCGTGGGCAGACTCGGCAGTGCCTGGAGAAGCCGACCGAGCGAAACGTGCCGAGCCTGCGGCGCATGCCCGGCCTGCCACTCGCCGTCCTCCCGGACATCGAGGAGCAGGGCGCCCTCGCTGATCCAAGCCCGCGCCTCCGGTGCGCTGACCGGCGGGACGCCGGCGCCCAACGGGTGGCGGAACCGGTCTGCCAGGCTCATCGCGACACCTCCGCGAAGTCCCCGGTCGCCAGGGTGACTCCGGCCGCACCGGCATTGGCGAACTCGTCATCGATCATCACGACTCGGCGGCCGGCGCGCTCCAGCAGGCTCGCCGCGATCGCCGACCGGTAGCCGGTGGCGCAGTACACCCAGATCTCCTTGTCAGCCGGGACCTCGGCAAGCCGGGCCGGCAGCTCGTGCAGCGGCAGGTGCTGGGCACTACTGACGTGCGAGTCCCGCCACTCCTCGTCCCGGCGTACGTCGAGCACCTCCCGTTCACCGACGGCTGGTCGCACGGCCAGCGCGGCGAAGTCGGCGGTGTTGAACGACCGCAGCGCGGCGCCGCCGGCCCAGCTCGAGGGCGACCCGGTCGCCGCGGCCGCCGGCCGGTCGATCCCGATTCGCACCATCTCCCGCTGCGCCTGCGCGACCTGCTCGCGGGTCTCCCCGAGCAGCGTCACCGGGGTTCCCCACGGCATCACCCAGCCCAGGTAGGTTGCGAGGTTGCCGTCCAGGCCGACACTGACCGTGCCGGCGGCATGGCCGTGGGCGAACGCGCGACCCGGGCGCAGATCCACCACCCACTCCCCGGCCGCGAGCCGACGGCGCAGCTGCTCGACGTCG
>Ga0208478_1000690_pt1 | contig 10974 bp, 10 predicted proteins | sample NGESurdeep072012_5_FD_184462 | JGI IMG/M metagenome (GOLD analysis project Ga0208478, IMG submission 184462) | Arctic peat soil microbial communities from Barrow, Alaska - NGEE Surface sample 415-2 deep-072012 (SPAdes) | ecosystem: Environmental > Terrestrial > Soil > Wetlands > Peat ... | reverse complement strand
GGCTCATGCCGATGACGACCGGACCGATCAGGCGCAAGCCGTACATGAAGCGCACGCCGACGATCAACCCCGCCGAGTGACGCTCGATCAGGCGGCGTACGCGCGCGGCCGGCACCTCCAGGTGCGTCCAGCGGCCGAGGAGAGCGTCGCCGTAGCGGCGGCCGACGAAGAAGCAGATCTGGTCGCCCAGGGTGCCGCCGACGAAGGCGACGAGGACGACGATCGGATAGGAGAGATAGCCTTCGTGGGCCGCCAGGCCGGCGAGCAGGAGGAGGGTCTCGCCTTCGAGGAGGCAGCCGGCGAAGAGGGCCAGGTACCCGTACTGCGAGAGGAGGTCTGCCAGCGCCATGCCGGAGCTTAAGCCGGGTGCCGACGATCGTGCTCGGGGGCCCAGCTTCGCCGCGTCGGCGGCGAGACATGTGCACCCATCACCGGTTCTCCGAGTGCCGCAAGGCTTCCACCACGAGGGCCACGGCGGGCGAGGCACGACGGCTGGCGTAGTACAGGTGATATCCGGGGTAGCTCGCCGCCCAGTCATCGAGCACCGACGTCAGGCGGCCCTTCGCAACGTAATCGGCGACGATGTCGTCGGGAATCCAGGCCAGCCCGTGCCCGGCCAGCGTCGCCGCGACGATCAGGTCGCTGGCATTGAAGACGAGCCGACCCGTCACCCGGGCATTCACATTTCTTCCTCGCCGCTTGAACTCCCAGTTCAGCAGGCCGCCGTGGGTCGGCAGACGCAAGCCGATGCAATCGTGCTCGGTGAGATCCTGCGGCTTGCGGGGGCGAGGATGGCTCGCGAAATAGGCCGGGGTGCCGACGACAGCCATGCGCATGTCCGGCGCCATGCGCACCGCGATCATGTCCTTGGCCACGTCGCCACCCAGGCGCACGCCGATGTCGAAGCGCTCGGCAACGATGTCGGTGAAGCGGTTGTCGCTGCTGATCTCGATCTTGATGTCGGGGTACTTCGGCAGCCACGGCCGCAGCCTGGGCCAGACCAGCGTCCGCACGGCATGTTCGGTCGCCGTGATGCGCACCGTGCCGGCCGGCTTGCCGCGCAGCTCGCCGAGCACCGCCAGCTCGGCTTCGATGTCTGCGAAGCGCGGGCCCGCGGCCCGGTACAGCCGCTCGCCTGCTTCGGTGGGCGACACGCTGCGCGTCGTCCGGTTCAGCAGCTTCAGGTCGAGCCTGCGCTCCAACGCCCGGACCGTCTGGCTGAGCGCCGACTGCGACACCCCGAGCTGCGCCGCTGCACGCGTGAAGCTGCTCTCGCTCACGACGGCCGCAAAGGCCGCGAGGTCGTCGAAGCGTGCCATTGATAAGTCCGGCTTATGAGCCCATGTCGATCCAGCAGTCTAGTCGTTCGACGCGGACGTGCCTAGAGTTCGCGTCATTCGTTCACGACACACCGCTATGAAGATTCGCCAACTGGGCCGCAGCGGCCTCACCGTTTCGGAGCTGGGCTTCGGCTGCATGGGGCTCAGCTACGGCTACGGTCCTGCGACCGACACGCAGGACGCGATCGCGCTGATCCGCTCGGCCGTCGATCTCGGCGTGACCTTCTTCGACACCGCCGAGGCCTACGGCCCGTTCGTCAACGAGGAGGTCGTCGGCGCGGCCCTGGCCCCGTTCCGCGATCGGGTCGTCATCGCCACCAAGTTCGGCTTCCGGTCCGGCAAGACGGAAGAAGGACTCGACAGTCGGCCGGAGCGGATCAAGGAGGTCGCCGACGCGGCGCTCAAGCGACTGAAGACGGACCGCATCGATCTCTACTACCAGCACCGCGTCGATCCCGACGTGCCGATCGAGGACGTGGCCGGCACGGTGAAAGACCTGATCCGGCAGGGCAAGGTCAAGCACTTCGGCTTGTCCGAGGCGGGGGCGCAGACGATACGGCGTGCCCACGCGGTCCAGCCCGTGACCGCGCTGCAAAGCGAGTACTCCCTGTGGTGGCGAGAGCCCGAGCGGGAGATCCTGCCGACGCTCGAGGAACTGGGGATCGGCTTCGTCCCGTTCAGCCCGCTCGGCAAGGGCTTTCTCACGGGCGCGATCGACGAGAGCACCACCTTCGCAGCAGCGATTTTCGCAACACGGTTCCGCGCTTCACGCCGGAGGCCCGCAAGGCGAACCAGGCGCTTGTCGACGTGACCTCGCAGATCGCCGCGCGCAAGCGTGCGACGCCGGCGCAGATCGCGCTGGCGTGGCTGCTGGCGCAGAAGCCCTGGATCGTGCCGATCCCCGGGACGACGAAGCGGCATCGGCTCGAGGAAAACGTCGGCGCCGCGGCGGTCGAGCTGACGCCCGGCGATCTGCGCGACATCGGCGCGGCTCTCTCGAGCATCGAGATCCAGGGGGCGCGCTACTCCGCGGACCGGCAAAGGCTCGTCGGGCGCTGACCGCGCACCCGTGTCGCCACTGCGCGACGCGGTCAGGTCACGAGGCGCTTGTCGATCATGTGCGTCACGCAGTCCTGCACGTGTTTCGTGAGCGTCGCCTGCGCGCCTTTCCAGTCGCGCTTGAGCGCGCAATCGAGCAGGCGCCGGTGCTCGCCGGCAGCGACGTCGCCGCGGTAGACCGCCGCCACCATCTGGTAGCGCAGGTACCGGTCGTAGATGACGGCGTGCGTTTCGAGCAGCACCTGCGAGCCGCAGGCCGAGATCAACGCGCGGTGGAACTCGCGGTCGTAGCGCTTCCAGGCCTGCGCCTGCGAGCGCTCGCCTGTCTTCATGCGCCGCTCCATCGCAGCGAGCTTGTGGTGCGCGGCGACCACGCTGCCCTCCCACTCCATGTCGCCGGCCTCGAACGACTCGCGCAACGCGTGCGATTCGAGCAGGCAGCGCATCGCCGCCACCTCGCGCAGGTTGGCCGCCGAGATCGGGGTGACCTGAAAGCCGCGCGAGCCCTCGGCGACGATCAGGCCTTCCGAGGACAGGCGGTTCAGGTTCTCGCGCAGCGTACCGACGCTGGCCTCGTAGGCGTCGCGCATCCGGTCGAGCGTCAGCCGCTCTCCCGGCGCAAGGCGGCCGCAGACGATGTCGGCGCGGATGCACCGGTAGGTCTTTTCGCCGACCGTTTCCGTCTGTCGAGCGTCGTCCAGCATCGCTTTTCCTTTGCCTCGCGCCGACCCGAGTCCGGCACGCCGCCGCGCGATGATACGCTTCGTCCACCATTCGGACGATCGTCCAAGCGGATTGTCATCGTCGGATAAAGCCGCTACTCTCGGATGAATCCATCGGCGCCGCCGGTGGCGCAACCGACCCCTTTTCGAAGGAGCCCCACCATGTCGTCGACGATCGCACGCCGCACCCTTCTGCGCGCCGGCGCCTCCACGCTGGCCCTTGCCGCCGCGCCTCTCGGGTGGACGCAGGGCGCGATGAAGATGCGCTTCAGCTCGGCATTCACCGAGCAGGACCTGCGCGCCGAAGGCTACAAAGCCTTCGCCGCGGCGATGAAGAACGACTTCGAGTTCCAGCCGTTCTGGGGCAACGCGATGTTCAAGCAGGGGACCGAGCTCGTCGCGCTGCAGCGCGGCAACCTGGAGATGGCCAACCTCGCGCCGCAGGACATCTCCAAGCAGGTGCCCGCCTGGTCGCTGCTGACCTCGGCCTACCTGTTCCGCGACGTCACCCACCTGAAGAAGACGTTCAAGAGCGACGTCGGGCGCGACTTCGTGAAGATGGCGCGTGACCAGCTCGGCATCGAGGTCATCACGCCGGTCTACTTCGGCTCGCGCCACGTCAACCTCAAGCCCGACCGGACGATCAGGACGCCGGCCGACCTGGCGGGAATCAAGCTGCGCATGCCGCCGGGCGAGTTCTGGCAATTCCTCGGCGAGTCGATCGGCGTCAACCCGACACCGGTCGCGTTCGCCGAGGTCTACACCGCGCTGCAGACCGGCGCCATCGACGGCCAGGACAATCCGCTGCTCCTCAGCAAGCTGATGAAGTTCGACGAGGTGACGACGCAGTTCGTCCTCACCGGGCACGTCATCGGCTTCGACGTGATGACCGTCTCGTCGAAGGCGTGGAACGAGCTCAAGCCGGACCAGCAGGCGCGCTTTCGCGCCGCTGCGGAGAAGGCGATCGACGACTACACCGCCAAGTTCGAGGGTCAGGAGCGCGACGTGGTCGCCGCCCTGAAGGCGGAAGGGAAGAAGGTCTACGCGCCCGACGTCAATGCCTTCCGCAGCTTCGCGCAGAAGCGCTACGTCGAGAAGTACGGCCGCGAGTGGCCGAGCGGCGCGCTCGAGCGGATCAACGCGCTGTAGCCGCTCGCGCAGTCGATGGCCTCCGAGACTCCGCCAGCGGCCGGTGCCCCTGCGCTCGGCCGCTGGCTGCAGCGGCGCGCCGACGACGTCGCGGTCGCGCTGATCGCGACGATGTTCGTGTCGTTCCTGCTGCAGATCGTCTTTCGCTATGCGCTCAACCGGCCGCTCGGCTGGACCGAGGAGGTCACGGTCCTGTGCTGGGTGTGGGTCGTGCTGTGGGGGGCGTCGTTCGTCGTCGCCGAAGCCGACGAGGTCCGCTTCGACATCCTCTACAACGTCGTGCCGCCGAAGGTCCGGCGGGTCCTCACGGTCGTCGCGAGCCTCGTCCTGGTCGTGCTGATGGCGCTTTCGCTGCCGGCGACGTGGCGCTACGTCGCTTTCATGCGGCGCGAGCATTCCGCCTTCCTCGGCATGCGCTTCGACGCCCTCTACTCGATCTACGTGCTGTTCGCGCTGGTCTGCATCGCGCGTCAGGCGCGCGTCGCATGGCGGGCCTGGCGCGGCGCGCCGCCCGCGGTCGGCTCCGGCGTCGACGGAGGCCGCGCCGGATGATGGGCCTGTCGCCGTTCGCGATGTGCGTGATCGTGCTGGTCGCGCTGGCGCTGGCCGGCCTGCCGATCGGCCTTTCGATGATCGCCGCCTCGATCTTCTACCTGCTTGCCGCCGGTCTCGACCCGGGCACAGCGGCCGAGCAGATCCTCAACGGCCTGTACAACAGCTACGTGCTGCTCGCCGTGCCGCTGTTCATCCTCGCAGCCGACCTGATGAACACGGGCAGCCTGACCGACCGCCTGCTGAAGTTCTGCCTCGTCCTCGTCGGACGATTCCGCGGCGGGCTGGGGCACGTCAACATCGTCGCCAACGTCATCTTCGCCGGCATGTCGGGCTCGGCGATCGCCGACGCGGTCGGCATCGGCCGCATCATCATCGGCATGATGACGCGCGACGGCAAATACCCCGTCGCGTACGCGGCGGCGATCACCGCCTCGGCCGCGATCATCGGGCCGATCATTCCGCCGTCGATCCCGATGGTCATCTACGCGCTGGTCTCGGACGCGTCGATCGGCTTTCTCTTTCTCGGCGGCGTGATCCCGGGGTTGCTGCTCGGCGTCGCCTTCATGGCGATGAACGCGCTCATCGCGCGGCGCCGCCGCTACCCGGTCGAGCCACCGGTGCGGCTTCGCGACGTGCCGCGCGTCACCATCGATGCGTTCCCCGCGCTGCTGCTGCCGGTCATCCTGCTGGTGGGCATCTACGGCGGCGTGATGACTCCCACCGAAGGCGCCGCCGCGGCCGCGGCCTATGCCCTGCTGGCCGCGGCGCTGATCTATCGCGCCCTGTCGCGCCGCCAGCTCTACGGCGTGCTGCTGTCGAGTGCGAAGGCCACCACCTCGGTGGGAATGCTGATCGCCGGCGCGCTCGCTTTCAACTACGTCGTCACGGCCGAGAACGTCCCGGTGGCGGTGCGGCACTTCATCGAAGGCTTTCACTTCTCCAGGATCGGCTTCCTGCTGCTGGTCAACGCCGTCCTGCTCGGCCTGGGCTGCCTGCTCGAGGGCACGACCATCCTGCTCATCATCGTGCCGATCTTGATCCCCAGCGTGAAGGCGCTCGGCATCGACACCGTGCACTTCGGCGTGGTCGTCGTCGTCAACATCATGATCGGCCTCTTGACGCCGCCGTTCGGGCTGCTGCTGTTCATCGTCGCCAACATGACGCGGCAGCCGCTGATCGCCATCGTGAGCGAGGCCGTGCCGTTCATCGTTGCCGCGATCGCGATGCTCGGGGTGATCACCTTTGTCCCGGAGACCGTGCTCTGGCTGCCGCGCGTGATGGGCTACAAGGGCTGATCCCGGGCTTTCGAGGAAACGCATGAACGACAAGCCCATCTACGTGCTCAACGGCCCGAACCTGAACCGCCTGGGCCAGCGCGAGCCCGACGTCTACGGCTGCACGACGCTGGCACAGATCGAGGCCCAGTGCCGGCAGGCGGCCGGCGCGCAGCCGATCGAGTTCCGGCAGACGAACAGCGAGGCGCAGATGATCGACTGGATCCACGAGGCCATCGATCGGGCGAGCGGCATCGTCATCAACCCCGCTGCCTACTCGTTCACCTCGATCGCGATCCTCGACGCGCTGAAGATGTTTCCGGGACCGATCGTCGAGCTGCACATCTCGAACATCCACCGCCGCGAGGAGATCTACCACCGCTCGCTGATGTCGCGCGCGGCGACGGCGGTGATCGCCGGGCTCGGCGCGAAAGGTTATGCCGTTGCCGTCCGGGCGGTCGCAGAGCTTGTCGAAGGCGACCCCGTCGGCGCCAAGCCGCCCGCCGCGCGCGTCAGCTGATGGCCGATCTGAGACGAGCCGCTGTTTCTCCTTTCGCACCCCAAGCCGTCGCTCGCATCTTCGGGTTCGGCTTCGAATAGCCGTCGTTCACCGACAACGACCCACGGTGGTCGACGAGGCCAGCGCACATAGCGCAGATTGCGGCACCTCGCCTCCGGCACCGGGCGAAATCGCGCTTGCGTCCGGGGCGATTTCAGGCGCATCGTCACGCCTTGGCCCGGTTCGGTGAGGAGGTCATTCATGCACGCCTATCGATCGTTCGTTGCGGCCCTGACCTCGCTCGCCCTCGCCGTGCAGGTGCCGCTGTCGGCTCTCGCCGCCGGCGCGGACTTCGCCCCCGTTGCCAACGACGACATCGCGCGCCGCTGCGACGTCTTTTCATCGGTTTACGACCGCCAGTACAGCGGCCCGCGCACGGTACTCGACGACAACAGCGTCGCGGAGGCGCTGCGCGTGTGCGCGCAGGCGGCTGAGGCACGACCCGTGCGGTCCCGTTACGTATACCTCTACGGCGCTGCGCTGTCGGTGGCGAAACGCCACGCGGAAGCAGCCCAGCAGTTCGCCGCCGCGCGGCAAGCCGGCAATGCCTGGGGCGCGTACGGGCTCGGCTGGTTTAGCGCGCAGGGGTTGGGTGAGCCAAAAAACCTCGAGAAGGCCGCCAGCTTGTACCGTGAAGCCGCGAGTGCGGGCGTGGCGGCGGCGAACTCCAACCTCGGCTGGCTCTACGAAAACGGCGCCGGCGTACCGCGTGATGCGAATGAGGCAATGCGCCTGTACCGCCGCGCGGCGGACGGCGGCGTCGCGCCCGCGTACGCGCGGCTCATGTGGCTATCGCTCGGCACGACGCCGCCTAGCTACACGGAAGTCGCACGCTGGGCGCAGCAAGCCGCCGACGCGGGCTACGGCGATGGCGCGCACGTGCTCGGCTGGTGCTACCTCATGGGCAACGGCGTGCGCCGGGATCCGGCGCTGGCGGCAAAGTGGTACGTCGAAGCTGCGCGCCGGGGATCGGTCGATGCGATGTACGAGCTGTCGCTCATGGCGCGCGACGGCGTCGGCTTGCCCAAGGATGCTCGCGATGCGGCCGGCTGGATGCTGCAGGCGGCCGAGCACGGAGACGCTCAGGCGCAGCTCGAGCTCGCGCGGATGCTGATCGCCGGCACGGGCGTCGCGAGCGATCCGCGTGCTGCCTACGGGTGGGCACTCGCCGCCGCGAAGGCCGACCTCGTGCCGGCGCAGGTGCTCGTCGCCTCGATGGCCTACGACGGCGACGGCGTGGCGCGCAACCGCGCCGAGGCAGCCAAGTGGTTCCGCAAAGCCGCCGAGCACGGAGACACGTTCGCGATGTACCAGCTCGGATGGCTCGTGCGCAACGGCGATGGCACCCCGCGCAGCGAAGGCGATGCCGTGCGATGGTTCCTCGAGGCTGCAAACCGCGGCAACGCCTCCGCCGAGGAATCTCTCGGCGAGGGCTATATGAACGGCCTCGGCGGCCGCAGCCCCGACTATCGCGCCGCCGTGTATTGGCTCGAGCGAGCGGCGAGCAAGGGCGACGGGTTCGCACAGCTCAATCTCGGCTCCCTTTACGCGGACGGCAAAGGAGTGCCGCGCGATATGCAGCGCGCCCGCTCGCTCTTCGTGAAGGCGACCCTGAGCCCCGACCCGCGGGTTGCGCGCAAGGCGAATGAAAACCTCTCGGCGATGTTGCACGGCTCGCCGCCTGCGCGCGACCGCGACGACACGACGGCGGCGGTGGTCGGCGTGGCGCTGGTCGGGCTCGCGCTGCTGTGGGCCTTCAGCGGATCGGGCGAGTCGTCGGAATCGGGCGGCGGCACGCCGACGAACACCGCGCCATGTTGCGGCGGCTCCCCTTCGACGTCGCCGCCACGGCCGACACCGGACATGGCGCCGACGCGCCCACCCGTTCCTGGGCCGATGGTCGGGAACATCGGCAGGACTCGCATGGGCGATATCACGAGCATGCCACCCGTCGTCGGGAGATAGCCGTCGCGCTGGGCCGCCGGCTCCCAAGGCCGGGTGCCTCTGAACCGGGCCGTGGTGACGGAGCGAATATGGCCCGATGACCGCCCGTTGACTGGGCGGCCGGACTGGCCGGATCATCAGACCTCTGTCTGTTCAGCGATCTCGAACGCGTCGCCGACTTGCTCGTGTCTTGCCGCACCGGCGGCAACCATGAGTGGGAGAAGATGCGCTTCACGCGGGTGAGCCTGGCGCGCTCCAGGTGCCCTTTCCCATAGGGACAACGCCGCTTCCCGATCCTCGGAAGTCGCGCCAACAAGCGTGCGCTGCAGCCAGGCGTCGAACGCGGCCAATGACTGCCGCGCCTCCGGCCGGCCCATGAGCCCCAAGTTGCGGCTACTCGATCCACTACCAATGATCAGCACTCCGCTTTCGCGAAGAGCGGCCAACGACCGCCCGGCGGCGATGTGCTCGCCTGCATCGAGCCCCGCCTTGAGCGAAAGCTGTATGACGGGAATGCTTGCCAGCGGGTACATCACCGACAACGGCGCATACACGCCGTGATCGAAACCTCGCGTGGAATCAATTCTTGTCGTGAGACCTGCGTCTTCAAGCAAGCGTCGGGCGCGTTCTGCCAAGTCGGGCGCTCCGGGTTTGGGGTATTCGACGCGGTAGGTGTGCTCCGGAAAGCCGCTGTAGTCGTAGATCATCGGCGGATTTGGATGAGCCATAGCCGTGAATTCAGGCTCCTCCCAGTGCGCCGAAATCACAAGGATGGCCTCGGGCGGGGTGCCGACCAGTTGCGGAATCTCCTGCAGTGCCGTTGCCAATTGATGGTGCGCATCGTGCATGGGCCCGCTCATCCAAGGCCACGGACCCCGGCCGTGTGAAATGAAGAACGTAGGAAGCGCTCGCGTGGTCATCCGTCCTTTCGCTCTATCTCTGTTGGCCCCAATCTATCGGACTCCGCGGCCGTGGCCTCGCGCGGGCGAAGCCGACGATCCGGCACTCAGGTATCACGCGAGCTGCAGCCGCACACACGCTACGGGGCTTCCGCACGCAGCCGCATCGTCAACCCCGCCGGCGCCATCGCAATCTGCAGAACCTCTTTCGGTTCGCGCCCGTCCAGCGTCTCGACCGCGTCGATGTCGAAGTGGCCGAGCAGCGCGGCCATCGCCATCTTGATCTCCAGCAGGGCGAGGTATCGCCCCGGGCAGATGCGCGGGCCCGCGCCGAACGGCATCGAGATGCGCTTCGCGGGGTTGGCCGATGCCGCTGCACCGTCACCGTTCAGCCACCGTTCGGGATCGAAGGCGGCCGCGTTCGGCACGTGCTGCTCGCTCACGCTGTCGCGCCGCATGATCACGAACACGACCATGCCTTGCCGGACCTGCACGTCGCCGAGCACGGTGTCGCGCAGGGCCTGGAGTCCCTGCTGCGGCGCGACCGGCCGCAGCCGCATGGTCTCGTGGGCACAGGCCTCGATGTACTGGAGCCGGGCGATATCGTCGAAGGTCGCCGCTGTGGGATCAGGGCAGACGCGGCGGACCTCGTCGCGCGCCTTCGCCAACGCGGCCGGATGGCGCCACAGCAGCCAGATCATCCAGGCAAGCGTGTTGGCCGTGGTGTCCTCCCCCGCCAGCAGCATGACGAGCACGTTGCCGGCCACTTGCTCGTCGTCGATGCCGCTGCCGGGCTCCTCGGCCGCCACGAGCATCGCTTCGAGCAGGTTGGGCGGGTTCTGCCGGCGCGCCGGGTCGGCCACGAGGCGGGCACGCGCCTCGGCGATGAAGCGCTCGATCTCGACCTTGACCTCGGCGACGCTGCGTGCGAGAGCGCGGTCTTCGGCGGTGGTGTACCAGCGCCACGTCGGCAGCGGCGAGAAGATCCGCGTGAACACGGCCGGGAAGATGCGGTTCAGGTGCTTCTGGAGCGTGTCTTCGTCAGACTGCAGCGTGTTCACCTCGGAGCCGAAGGCGAGCCCGGCGATGGCGTCGACCGTGTAGCGCATGAGGTCGGCCTGCAGGTCGATCGTCGCGCCGCGCGCCGCCGCGCCCTGCCAGCGCGATACGAGCCGCTGCGTCACCCGCTGCAGCGAGGGGAAGTAGCGCCGGATGTGCGCCGGGTCGAAGCCTGCCATCACCATGCGGCGCTGGCGCTTCCAGGGCTCGCCGCTGGCGCCGAACACGCCGCCCGCGAGGCCGAGCTCGGTCCAGATTTCCTCGAGACGGGTCGTGCGGCGAAAGCCGTCGGGCCGATCGCGCAGCGCGGTGGCGACGAGCTCGTGATCGCCGACCACGATCACCCGGCGCTTGCCCAGGCGCAGCTTGTAGACCGGGCCGAAGGCCTCGCACCACCGTTCCATCTGCAGATGG
>Ga0208478_1000688_pt1 | contig 11007 bp, 16 predicted proteins | sample NGESurdeep072012_5_FD_184462 | JGI IMG/M metagenome (GOLD analysis project Ga0208478, IMG submission 184462) | Arctic peat soil microbial communities from Barrow, Alaska - NGEE Surface sample 415-2 deep-072012 (SPAdes) | ecosystem: Environmental > Terrestrial > Soil > Wetlands > Peat ... | reverse complement strand
GCGCCGCAGACCGAGTTCTTCCGCCATGATGCGCATGATGTCGCGGTAACAGAACACGTCCGGTCCGCCAATGTCGAATACGCCGCCCGCGGTCTCCGGCACCGCGAGGACACCGACCAGGTAACCGATGACATTTCTAACCGCGATAGGCTGACATGGGGTGCTAACCCATTTTGGGGTGACCATGACAGGCAATCGTTCCACCAAGTAGCGCAGGATTTCGAAGGATGCGGAGCCTGATCCAATGATCATGGCCGCGCGCAGCATGACAGGCACCCCAGTTGAGGCAAGCGCTTCCTCTACTTCACGGCGCGATGATAGATGTTCACTCAAATTCGGGCCGGTCTCACCCAGTCCACCGAGATAGATGATTCGTTTGACCCCGGCATTCTTAGCGGCACGTGCGAATGTCAAGGCCAATTGATGATCGTGCGCGGCGTAGTCCGACCCAGCGGACATCATGGAATGGACGAGGTAATAAGCTGCCTCACATCCTTCCAGGTCGTGCGTCAAGGACGTCTCGTCGGCGAGGTCTGCCAGTCTGATTTGAACGTTTGGATCAGTGGCCCAAGGGCGATTCTGCAGTTTAGCTGGTGCCCTCACCAGACAACGGATTGGATAGCCGTGCTCCAGCAAACGAGGGGCAAGACGGCCACCAATGTACCCAGTCACGCCGGCTATCGCTACGCGTTCAGAACCAGACACAAAACTCCTTTGCAGCCGAAGGTCCCGTGTTCGACCTGCACTGTAGTACCCAGTTGACACCCCGCATCTCCGGCCAAACAAGTAGATGAGCGCGACCTTCCCAAATACTTTACTATTATGAACATTTATTTTCCCATAACGAATCTTGGATTCTGAGTCCTACATCTACTGAGAGGCGAAGATCGGTTCATAGCAAACGAACCAACTCGCACATCTCGACATGAAAAGGAAACACCGATATGGCAAACGAAGCAGTAACCAGCAACACGTGGCCCGATCTGGCGATTGGGCTGTATGACCGCTTGACGGGAAGAGGCGCCGAGATCGAATACGAAGTTCACAATCTAGAAGTGCACGTTCCAAACGGGGTGGGCGCCAACGCCGATCACGCCAAGTGGACCCTGAACGGCACCGTGAAGATTCGCACGCGCGACCACGCTAAGGCCTGAAATGTTGCGACCATTGGATGTAACGGCTGCTCTGGAAGTCAGGTCTGGTGGCTCCACTATTCGAATCAATGGCGACGGCGACAAGCTGACAGCCGACGCGGCCAACTTGCGGAGCGCTGTTGCGGCGTACCGGACTCTGAGGAGTTTGTTGGCCGACATGAATCGAGTGCTGTGTGCACTGGGACTATGTTTCGATATTGAAATTCGGCAAGTGGTGATCGGTCGTCTGGGGACCGGCGCTCGTCCAACTTGGATGAGCGCCCTACTCGGATTCCCTGGCGTTGAGTTGCATGTTTCTAAGCTCGTGCTCGTGTCGTTTCAGTCTGTTTTTTCTAAATCTTGAGGTCTTGGTGAACAGTTGGCCACGCAACTGACCTAAGGAGGCGGCTTGTTTAGATTCCTTGGCATTCTCTTGCTCTGCGCTCCAATGCTGGCAGCGTCAGATCGGACGATCTACGACTTCACGCTGACCTCCATCGACGGACAGCCCGCACCGCTGTCTGCCTACAAGGGCAAAGTCATCATGCTGGTCAACGTCGCCAGCCGTTGCGGCTACACTCCGCAGTATTCCGCGCTGGAATCCATTTACGAGAAGTACAAAGACCGGGGGTTCGTGATCATTGGTGTTCCCGCCAACAACTTTGGCGGCCAGGAACCCGGCACCAATCAGGAAATCAAGACGTTCTGCACACGGAAATACGACGTCAAGTTTCCGATGATGGCAAAGCAGTCTGTAAAGGGTGCTGACGAGACCCCTCTGTACCGCCTTCTGACTGAGTCAAAACCGCCAGTGGGGGGTGAGGTCCAATGGAATTTCACGAAGTTTCTTTTCAATCGAGATGGGCGGCCTATTGCCCGGTTCGAACCCGAGGTCACGCCCTACTCCAAGGAAGTGACCGGCGCCATCGAGAAGGCACTGAGTGAATCGCACTGAGTGAGGATGGGGTTGAAGTACTTAGGAAACGAAATGCCGCATGATTGCCTAGTAAGGACCTCCTCAGCGAGATTGGCCCCTCGGTGGCCCGTCACGCTAAGGCAAGGAGGGACAAGCTCGATGCTCAGGAGAAATAGGCTTGCAATTTTCGGAGCTCTGTTGGCATTGGGGTTGGCGTTCTCCGTGGAGCCTCTCGCCTTCGCAGGCCCACAGTTTTCCCGTCAGTACAACACTTCCTGCAGTACTTGTCACACGGTCTATCCGAAACTGAATGACTTTGGCAAAGCGTTCCAGAATGCTGGGTTCCAGTTCCCTGCGGAGGACTTGTTACTCATCGAGCAGCCCCAAGCACTTCTGGCAATGTCAGTCTCTGCCCCACAGGAGCAAAGAGTATCGAAACAAATGTTCGGCGTCGTGGCACCTAGTCAGATCGCCGACCCGGAAGCCCACGTCCTGCAAGAGAAATACCTGCCGGGCCTGGAGTTAATCGCCCAAAAACTGAAATCGCACGCCTTTCCATACCGCTTCTGTCTGGGTCCGCTTGGGCCGGACGCTTCGCCGCAGCCGTGCGTTGATCAACATTCGATCCGGTTTGGCAGGTTGAACGCAGAGAACGTAGTCGAGATCACAGGTGTTTACGGCGCTTCCTATTCCCGCAAGCGCATGAATGCGAACCAGCGCGCACAACGAACATTCCGGAGCGTGATCCTGCCGATTCTGCAGGTGGCGGTGGCGCAAGTGCAAGATAACCCAGAGGTTCAGGGCTACGCCGTTGAAGTCTCACACTATGTTCGCGGCAAAGTATTAGGCGTCTCCCTGGAAGTGCCAGAGAATCTCGCGATTGTCTTGCCTAGCGCTGCTGCGAGGAAGTTGCTCGGCTCAACAAACTTACGCGAGCAACAAACTTTTCTGCAAGAGGGAGGGGTGTTTCTCAATGCGCGGCCTTTCAGTCTGGATCTCAGCTCGGCCTCAGCGCCAAATGCGTCGAGGATTCCTTGATACTGAGTACCGCGAGGCAACCGAGGCGAACTACAAGCATGCTTTCTATCGATAGATTTCTTACAGCATCCAGTAAGGTTATGGCCGGTTTATTCCCGATATTCTGCTTGGCGGCAACACTGGCTGCCGCTCACTTCGCGCAACAAACCGACACAGCCAAAATAGCTGAGGTTTTTGCAGCCGCTCACCGAGCAGGAAACTTCGATGGCGTGGCGGTGATGACGGTCGATGGTGAGACGGTACTGAGGTACGCCGTTGGCTTCTCAGATCGGGAGGCAAAGACTCCGATCCGGCCCGAGACCGTCTTCCGGCTCGGCTCTTTGACGAAACAGGTGACCGCGCTACTCGTAATGCAGCAGGTGGTTGCTGGCCGCATCCAACTCGAGCAGAAGGCGGGCAGCATTATGAAATCGCTGCCGGAAGCTACGGGGCGGGTCACGATCCGCCAGCTTCTAAGTCATGTGTCCGGGTTGCCCAACCCTAGTGACGGCCCTGATAACAAGGTTCCAGACTTTTATCTTCGAACGGATCCCTCGGCTGGGGATATGAAGAAATCGGCGCTGGGCTTCTGCTCGGGGAAACCCAAGCGTGAACCGGGCGGGCAATTTGAATACAACAACTGTGACTACATCTTGCTGGGCGCACTGCTGGAGTCACTGACCGGCAAAAGTTACGCCGAGTCAGTAAGCGAACAGGTGATCCAGCCGCTGGGTTTGAAGAGCTGGGTGGTTGCGCCGGCCGACCCGAAACGTGCTCCTGCCACGGCTGTCGCCTATCAAGAAGACGGTTCTGTCGATGCGCCACAGAACCCCGCGACCTATGGCGCGGCGGGCGCACTGCTGGGCGATGCGCTCGACGTCGCGAAGTGGAACGAAACGCTCTTATCCCACCGTTTGCTCTCCGTCGAGGCCACCGACACGATGTTTCGCGCCGACCCCAGGCTCTACGGGGAAGCCCTCGGCTCGTGGGCTTACGATTCGGCGGTTGCCAACCCGCCGCTGCACGTTATCGAGCGCCAAGGCGAAATAGGCGGCACCCGCTTGTTGTCGCTCCTGCTGCCGGGAAAGAATGCGTCGCTCGTGATCATTGCCAACACCGAGCGCGCCGACCTCTTCAATACCTACTCAAAGAAGGGCCTGGGATACGAGGCGCTGAAAGCTTGGTTCGGCGCAAAGTGACCAAGACGCCGTGTTCGAACTCGGGTCGGCGGAGCCGGCGTATCGAATCACCCTGGGAATCTGACCGAGCCGTAAGCTGAGGCACTTGCCGGGCCCATGGATCAAGAACCCAACAGGCACGTAGCATCTGTGCAAGACATTCAGCGACTGCGCGATTCGCCGGCTACTGCGGCTTTCCGCCTTGCGATCTCCGTTTGATTTCCTGCTTGCGCGTTGGCATGGAATCCACCAATGCACTCAATTTGTCGAGAGCGATTCGCGAACCACGCGCCCAAAGGCGGAAGGTCGTTTGTGATGTATGGGCCACGCCGCAAAAGGAAGTGCTCCTGGAGCCGCAACAGCAAGGCTGCATCACATGCGGGGAAAGAGGCCAGGTCGAGAGCAAGAAGGCCTGCAGTAGTAAAGCTCTCGATTGGCCTGGTGGCGGTCCTGTTATCGGGCTCGCTCGCGCAGGCACAATCGTCGCGAGGAGCCGTTGACTATGAAATCACGCCGACGGTGAGCAAGATCAAATTTCATAAGAATGCTTCGGTTCCCCTCGAGGGGATATTTGAAATCTGTCAGGCCAAGCTGCCTTTCGCCTCGCCGGACCCGGCGACTGGCATTCTCGAGGTCAAAATCCAAGCCGACAGCGTGCATACCGGAAGCCAGCTGAAAGATGCTCGGCTCAAGAGCGAGAACTGCTTCGACGTGCAACATCACCCCTACATCACATTATCGTTCCAGCAAGATCGTGCAGACGGGACCGCATGAGTTCAACGATCTGGGAACCGTTTGCCTGCGCGTCATCTCGAAGACCGAGAAGCTAACCTTCACGACTGATCGCAAGGAAGACGGCAAAAACACGATCAAAGGAAACCTCTGGTTCGCCCGCAACGGCTACTGGCCGGGCGGTAGCATTCCGTTTGTCACGATTGCCGACCAGGTGGAACTGAGCATCGAGTTCAAGGCGAAACGCGTCAGCGGGCCACCGCTGCTGTTCAAGTAGCGGAGCTGGTGCGGGTCGCATCAGCCCACATTTGCCAAAAAAGGCAAATCCAGGCCACCCGCGGCTTTGATAGGGCCGCCGCAGGATGTGCTGCTGATTCAATCTAACCATCTGACATTTTCTTGTCTGGCAAACAGCTTGGCACAATCGTGATACTCGACGAGTCGATCTGCGGCGATTCGAGTCTACGGAGGTGCGCACCTCTTTGTCGCGGGACCGCTCGTCGGCCCGCAACCTGATTTAGAAGAAGGTTACAAACCATGAAACGGATGATTCCAATTCTCTGCCTATTCGCCCTCTCGGCGGTCACCCTTGCCTCGGCAGGGAACATCGTAGGCGGAACAACCACAGTCACCTTCAGTCAGACTTTTCTCAACGTGTTAACAACTAACAGCCTGACCCCCACGGCCATCGTTCCCGGGACGCTGGTTGGCGCTCAAGCTACCTTCCCAATCACAGGCGGAAACATTGACTCGGGGGGCAACGCGTTCATCACTCACAGTGGCGGACTGAACCTGGCCGGCGGAGGCAACTTCCTCAGCATCGGCGACTTCGTGATTGACACTTCCATATTGGGAGTCAGCGGTTACGCCAAGAACAATTCCGGTCTCAATGCAGCCTCAGTTCCGCTGTTCGACATTGGCAGCGGACTTGAACTCTACCTCACCTCGACTGCCGCAGGAGCCGTCTCGGCTACGTTCTTCGGCGGCGATTCCAGTGTTACGACCGCATTGACTGGCCTTGATGTCGGTACGGCCAGCCCCAACCCCCAAGTCGTTCCTGAGCCCGGCAGCATCGCCTTGTTAGGCTCCGGGATCGTAGGCCTGGCGGGCTTTCTGCGCCGCCGCGTGACACAGTAACCAGAAGCGGACACCAGAACCGGACAAGCCGGAGTTGCGAAAACTCCGGCCTGTCGTTTTTTTTCGCAGCGCGACTTGCCGGGGCCGACAGAGTTTGGTCTCGGCTCGCCCTTTCAGGACCGCAGAGCTCCGGCAAGGGTGGCGCGTTCGGCTTCCATGACGAGCAGATCAAGGCGAAAGCTGCACCCCTCTACCCCCCTCGTCCATCTTGAAAACAAAAGACTTACAAGACGATTGTGCGTAAGTTCTCAAAAATAAGGACAGTTAGAGGCAAAGTACTGCAAAAAAAGAGGTTAGCGCCACGATTTCTGCCTCGCCAGTTCGGACACGGGAAGTTGTCAAAGAGCGACGGGCCTGCTTGTCCGGGGCACGGTGGCGCAGGGACGCGAGTCCTTTGCAATTTGTCGAAAGAAACTGGGGTTTTGCTGGAGAACTTCTGGCTGCCGTCCTTGCCGATGAGGATCACCCAAATTGAGTCGGCGCTTACCTTAAAGCGGCTTTGCGCCGCGGCGTCTTCAATCTGGCTCAGCACAGTACTGGGGAGGTCGGTCGGCAGGGGGGCCGCCGTATCGTTTGAAATTATTGGAACAACAATGATTTCGCGCTCCTTGACTTCGGAATCATGAGCACGCAGTTCATCCGTGTGGTGGACGAACTCGGGATCCTTCAAGGATGGCGCAAAGAGCAGGAGCGGTCGATAACCATCGCGCATTGACGACAGGAAAGTTGGCGCTGCAGGGCAAGAGACGTTTGCGGGTTCACGCCCGCTAGCGGAAAGAACGATCGCGAAGGCGAGCATTATGACGATCCGGCAAACCGTACCCATACAGGATATCTGTGCCACTAGTTTGTAAGCCTTCCTTCCGCGCTTCTAGCTGGCAATGCTGCGCGAACCGTCATACGATTTTGGCATGGTTATCGCAACGATTTGCTTGCAGGCGCTGCTTCTCTTCGGCGTTTTGCCCATCCCACCGATGGTGGTTCGGAGAGTATCCATTCGGGTCGGGGCTTAATCCAGTTCTAGAGTCTTGATGACGCCTTGCAAAATCTCCGCCGACTGACGCAGTTTGTCTGCCTCAGCCGAGCCCAGATCCGGGCGCAAAACTCTCTTGATCCCACTGCGGTCAACGATGGTTGGCAAGCTAAAGCAGACATCGTCCAAGCCTTGATAGTTGCGAATTAGGCTGGAGACGGAAAGCACGGTGCTCTGATTGCGAAGAATGGCCTGCGCGATCCTCATCAGACCGGCGGCAACAGCATAGTAGGTGGATCCCTTGCGCTCAATGATGCGGTAGGCGGCGTCGCGAGTCTGCTGGAAAATGTCATCCATCACCCGCGTATCGTAAGCAATGTTGTGAGCTGCGCAGAATTGCGGCAGGCGCATCCCTGCGATGTTCGCGGAAGACCACAACGGTACCTCACTGTCCCCATGTTCGCCAATTATGAACGCGTGCACACTGCGTGCGTCTACGCCGAAGTGCTGGCTGAGCTCGTAACGGAATCGCGCAGTATCGAGGATCGTGCCTGACCCGATGACGCGTTCCGCGGGCAATCCCGACAACTTCCAGGCTGCGTAGGTCAGTACATCTACCGGATTGGTTGCGATCAGGAGAATCCCTCCAGAATTGTGGGCAACGATCTGGGGAACAATCTCGCGCCATATGGCGGCGTTTTTCTTCACCAGGTCGAGACGGGTCTCTCCCGGCCGTTGTCCGGCTCCTGCCGCCAGCACGGTCACCACAGCACCGGCGCAATCGGCATAGTCGCCTGCCCATATCCGTGTGGGGTGAGTAAACGGAACCGCGTGATTGAGGTCGATGGCCTCACCCTCTGCCTTGGCGTGGTTGGCATCGATCAGGACTATCTCGGCCGCGAGGCCACTGAGCAGCAACGCGTATGCGAAGGTTGCACCTACGTTGCCCACACCCACTACCGCAACCCTCGCCGGGCTCTGCTGCTGTCGGATTTCCGTGCTCATTAGGATTCTCTCCACTGTTTTTAAACTCAACGTCGGCAGCCCCTACCTCACGAAAATTGTTTCGGGTGAACAGCAGCTCCGACATCCGAGACCTCTCAAAGGCAAGCCGCAGCCGCCAGGCCGGACAAAACTGCTCCCTCCACTCGCGGGCCTCCGAAGGCATCTCCTGCGAAAGCGAGTGGCGCGGGGCTGCGCACGAACAGTGCTGGATCATGGTGAATATAGGTTGGCTGGCTATATCTCCATTGGTGGGTTTGAAACTCCTTCACTCTCGCCCCCAGCCAGGGAGATGCCTTTTGCAGAAGAAAGGCAGCTGCCTCCGTCGCATGAGTCCAGTGGCCTCGACTGAATTCCGCGTCCGCGTGCAACGTGATGCTGCAGCCCCCATTCGCTCCCAAACAGGTGCCCTTCACGGTATTGTCTGCGAGCCAGGCTAGCGGTTCGCCGGAAAACCACATGCCGCCGGGCGCGGGGATCTGGCTTGGACCTTCCAGCACGGCCATTACCGCGATACAGGGGTTATAGGTGAACTTCGACAGCTCCGATCGGACGGACTTTTTCAGTGGCACGTGGCCGGCTTCCAGCAAAGCTAGCGACTGGGGAACAGGGGAAGTCAGAATCAGGACTTTTCCCGTAAACACACTGCCGTTCGCGTCAAGCACGTTCCACATACCTTTTTCGATACTGATCTTTGTGACTTCGACCTGGGAACGAACGTCCAGGATGTGGGCAAGGTGCTTGGCGATCATCCGCATCCCACCCACTCCACGATAGTGAACCTCGCCAGTCTCTTTGAACTTGCCGTCGGGCAGATGGAATCCTTCTGCCCAGGGGGCCACGATCCCCGCCTCCAGCCACTGATCCACTAAGCCAAGAAATGCTGGATTGCTAACGGTGAAGAACTGGGCGCCGTAGTCGAAGCGCCCTCCCTCGAAGTTGCGAGTCGCCAGCCTTCCTCCCACACATCGACCCTTGTCGAGGACGAGAACGCTGAAACCCCGGTTCTGCACGCTACGAGCAGCTACGAGTCCTGCAATTCCGGCACCCACGATCAGACAATCGGCATAGTGGGAAACTGTCATATCCTTAGGATCGCGAACGAATTCGGGACAACCCACCGTCCACACCAATCACTTGGCCGGTCACCCAGCTTTGCTCGGGATCAAGTAGCCAGTCGATCGCTGAAGCGATATCGTTTGGTTCTCCAATCCGGCCGAGCGCATGCATCCCAGCTGAAGCCTTGGCCATCATCTCGTTCTGCAGCAGCTTGGCGGTGAGAGATGTGCGGGTCATACCTGGGGCCACACAGTTGACTCGAATTCCCTTTGAGGCGTAAGACGCGGCAGCGGCGAGAGCCAGCCCCTCGATTCCAGCCTTGGCCGCCGAGATTGCTTCATGGTTGGCTAATCCGATGCGGGCCGCGGCGGTGGAAAGCAGCACAATGGAACCACCTTGCTGTGTCATTGCTATCGTCGCAGCTCGAACCACAGCGAATGCCGATTTCAGGTTGGTCGTAATCGTGGCATCCCATTCCTCTTCCTAGAGCAGGTGCGCAGGCTTCAGGAGAAGGGATCCCACACAGTTCGCTACGCCGTTCACCTGACCGTACCAATCGGATGCCTGCTTCATGCACGACTCCACCTGTCGCAGATTGGTGACGTCCACGGGAAACGTCTGCGCGCCAAGTTCCGCGGCCAGGCTGGCCAGACGTGCCTCGTCCCGGCCTGCCAGCAACAGCTTCGCGCCTTTTTTGGCAAGGCGACGACAGAGCGCAGAGCCCACTCCTCCATAAGCCCCGAAGACGACATACGACTCACTCATGACGGCATTCCAGACGGCCTGAACAAACTAGAGTGTGCGAGAAGATCATTAGCTTCCATAAACTTTTTATGTGGAAGATGCAGCATCTGCATTCGTCTGCCTCTTGGCTGTGGCTTCTTTGTCCAGCCTCCGGAACTCCAGCACCGTGAATCGCAGGCCGCCGGCAAGCAACACCGATACGACCAGACCAATAATGAAAATCGCGGTGTCAGACATTGCGGCTCGCTCGCGCTGCCTGACGGAAGTAGTTTCCTGCCGAGAGGATGGATGGGACCCACAGGCCCACGAAAACTCCGGCTTCCTTGCTGGCGGTCATGCCAAAGCCAAACCAAAGAGACACCGAGAAGAGGAAAGACAAAAAAGCCGCTGCGAGAATCAGCCAATCAGCTCGAGTAAACATCCATTTGCCTCCGACCTTGCTGGATTTGTGATGTTGTTCTGCCCTTCATTACATGGATGAACAACTGGGTTGGCCTGATTCATTTCACTCAAAGATATTTGAATGGAGAGATAAGCAGCCGACATGTGCAAGCTGAGGGCAGAAGGGGTCACTTTTACTTTCAAGAACAATCGGGTGAGCGGTTTGACCTCCGCGACCGCGGCGTGCCACAGGATGGAAGTTTTCTCAGTCGGAAAATACATTTTACTAATCTGACAGATATGCAGCTCGTAGAGCTGACATTCGAAGCACAGTTCAAGGAGAATCCCGTGAAACGAATTTACGTTATGACCTGCCTGGCCGTACTGCTCACGTTCTGCAGCAGCGCCTACGCAGCCCCGAAAAAGAATATTGTCGAGACCGCCGTGGCGGCGGGCGACTTCAAGACCCTGGTTACAGCCCTAAAGGCTGCGGGCTTGGTGGACACCCTCAGTGGACCGGGTCCCTTCACCGTCTTCGCCCCAACGGATGCGGCGTTTGCCAAGCTGCCCGCGGGAACGGTTCAGGACCTGCTCAAGCCTGAGAACAAAGAAAAGCTGGTGGCAATCCTTACCTATCACGTTGTCGCAGGCGACGTGATGGCGAAGGATGTGGTCAAGATGAGTGAGGCCAAGACCTTGAACGGCAAGGACGTCAAGATCATGGTCCACGGCGGC
>Ga0208478_1000686_pt1 | contig 11036 bp, 5 predicted proteins | sample NGESurdeep072012_5_FD_184462 | JGI IMG/M metagenome (GOLD analysis project Ga0208478, IMG submission 184462) | Arctic peat soil microbial communities from Barrow, Alaska - NGEE Surface sample 415-2 deep-072012 (SPAdes) | ecosystem: Environmental > Terrestrial > Soil > Wetlands > Peat ... | reverse complement strand
CCTTCACCAACGGACGTCAGATCGGCGCCACGCTCGACCGCAACGGGTTGCGCCCGGCGCGCTATCTGCTCACCCGCGACGACCGCATCATCATGGCGTCCGAGATGGGCGTGCTGCCGATTCCGGAACAGGACATCGTCAAGAAGTGGCGGCTGCAGCCGGGCAAGATGCTGCTGGTCGATCTCGACGAGGGCCGGCTCATTCCGGACGAAGAATTGAAGGCGACGCTGGCGAAGCGCCATCCCTACAAGGAATGGCTCGGGCGCACCCAGATCGTGCTCGAAGAACTGCCCGATACCGCCAACGAGGCGCCGATCTCGAACCTGTCGCTGCTCGATCGCCAGCAGGCATTCGGTTACACCCAGGAAGACCTCAAATTCCTGATGACGCCGATGGCCACCACCGGCGAGGAAGCGGTCGGCTCCATGGGCAACGACACGCCGATTTCGGCGCTGTCGGACAAGCCCAAGCCGCTGTTCACCTATTTCAAGCAGAACTTCGCGCAGGTGACCAATCCGCCGATCGATCCGATCCGCGAAGAGCTGGTGATGAGCCTGGTCTCCATCATCGGGCCGCGGCCTAATTTGTTCGATCTGGAAGGCCTGTCGACCCGCAAGCGGCTCGAAGTGCGCCAGCCGATCCTCACCAACGCGGACCTGGAAAAAATCCGCTCGATCTCGCAGATGAGCGGCGATCACTTCAAGTCGCGCACCTTCGACATCACCTTCCCGGCCGAGCATGGCACCGACGGCATGGGCTGGGCGCTCGACGCGCTGTGCGAGTATGCCGAGGAAGAGGTGCGCGGCGGCTGCAACATCATTATCCTGTCCGACCGCAAGGCCGGCGCCGACCGTATTCAGATTCCGGTGCTGCTCGCCTGCGCGGCGGTGCATCACCACCTCATCCGCAAAGGCTTGCGCACCTCGGTCGGGCTGGTCGTGGAGACCGGCGAACCGCGCGAGGTGCATCATTTCGCGTGTCTGGCCGGCTACGGCGCGGAAGCGATCAACCCCTATCTCGCCTTCGAAACGCTGGTCGCCATGAAGGACGATCTGCCGCAGAAGCTCGACGAGAAGGAAGTCATCAAGCGCTACATCAAGTCGATCGACAAAGGCCTGCTCAAGGTGATGTCCAAGATGGGCATCTCGACCTATCAGTCCTATTGCGGCGCGCAGATTTTCGACGCCGTCGGCCTGCGCCAGGACTTCGTCGACAAATACTTCACCGGCACGCACACGCGCATCGAGGGCGTGGGCCTGGCCGAGATCGCGGAAGAGGCGGTACGCCGCCATCGCGATGCCTTCGGCGATTCACCAATCTACTCGGCGATGCTCGACGTCGGCGGCGACTATGCCGTGCGCGTGCGCGGCGAGGACCATGTCTGGACCGCCGAGACCGTCGCCCGGCTGCAGCACGCGGTGCGCGGCAATTCGCAGGAGCACTACCGCGCCTTCGCTGGAATCGTGAACGAACAGAACGAGCGGCTGCTGACGATTCGCGGCCTGTTCCGCGTCAAACCGGCGGACGAAGACGGCCGCAAGCCGGTGCCGATCGATGAGGTCGAGCCGGCCAAGAATATCGTGCGGCGATTCTCCACCGGCGCCATGTCGTTCGGCTCGATCTCGCGCGAAGCGCATACCACGCTCGCCATCGCCATGAACCGCATCGGCGGCAAGTCGAATACCGGCGAGGGCGGCGAGGAAACCGAACGCTTCAAACCGTTGCCGAACGGTGATTCCATGCGCTCGGCCATCAAGCAGGTCGCCTCCGGCCGCTTCGGCGTTACCGCCGAGTATCTCGTCAACTCGGACATCATGCAGATCAAGATGGCGCAGGGGGCCAAGCCCGGTGAAGGCGGCCAGTTGCCCGGGCACAAGGTCGACAAGACCATCGCCAAGGTGCGCCACTCGACGCCCGGCGTCGGCCTGATTTCGCCGGCGCCGCACCACGACATTTATTCGATCGAGGACCTGGCGCAGCTCATCTTCGACCTCAAGAACGTCAACCCGACCGGCGACGTGTCGGTCAAGCTGGTCTCCGAAGTCGGCGTCGGCACCGTCGCCGCCGGCGTCTCCAAGGCGCGCGCCGACCATGTCACCATCGCCGGCTTCGAGGGCGGCACCGGCGCCTCGCCGTTGACCTCGATCAAGCACGCCGGCAGCCCCTGGGAGATCGGCCTGGCCGAAACCCACCAGACGCTGGTAATCAACCGGCTGCGCTCCCGCATTTGCGTGCAGGTCGACGGCGGTATCCGCACCGGGCGCGACGTGGTGGTGGGCGCCCTGCTCGGCGCCGACGAGTTCGGCTTCGCGACCGCGCCGCTGATCGCGGCCGGCTGCATCATGATGCGCAAGTGCCATCTCAACACCTGCCCGGTCGGGGTCGCGACCCAGGACCCGGTGCTGCGCAAGCGCTTCAAGGGCCAGCCCGAGCACGTGATCAATTATTTCTTCTTCGTCGCCGAGGAGGTGCGCGAGCTGATGGCCGCGCTGGGCTACCGCACCTTCAACGAGATGATCGGCCAGATGCAGATGCTCGACCAGCGCCGGCTGGTGGAGCACTGGAAGGCCAAGGGTCTCGATTTCTCCAAGCTGTTCCATAAGCCACCGGCCGCAGTGGGCACCGCCATCTTCAAGTGCGAGGCGCAGGATCACAAGATCCACGACATCCTCGACCGCAAGCTGATCGCCGAATCGCAGTCGGCGCTTGACCGCGGCGCGCCGGTACGGCTGCAAACCGCCATTCGCAACATCGACCGCACCGTCGGCGGCATGCTGTCCGGCGAAGTGGCCAAGCGCTACGGCCATGCCGGCCTGCCCGACGGCACCATTCACGTGCGCTTCACCGGCAGCGCCGGTCAATCGTTTGGCGCCTGGCTCGCGCGCGGCATCACCTTCGAGCTCGACGGCGACGCCAACGACTATGTCGGCAAGGGCTTGTCGGGCGGGCGCATCATCATCCGGCCGCCGGCGGATTCCGGCATCGTGCCGGAGGAATCGATCATCATCGGCAACACCGTGTTGTATGGCGCGATCGCGGGCGAATGCTATTTCCGCGGCGTGGCGGGCGAGCGTTTTGCCGTACGCAATTCCGGCGCCGTCGCCGTGATCGAGGGCGCCGGCGACCATTGCTGCGAATACATGACCGGCGGCGTCGTCGTGGTGCTCGGCGTGACCGGGCGCAATTTCGCCGCCGGCATGTCGGGCGGAATCGCCTATGTGATCGACGAGGACGGCACCTTCAAGTCCCGCTGCAACATGGCGATGGTCGAGCTCGAGCCGGTACCGGAAGAAGAGCAGATCGCCGAGCAGGAATTCGGGCTCTACAACGATCTCGAGAGCCACGGCCGCGTCGACGTGATGTCCGACCTGACCAGTAAGGATGCCGAGCGGCTGCATATGCTGATCGCCGATCATGCGCGCTATACCAATTCCAAGCGCGCGGCCGAGATCCTCGCCGATTGGCAACGCTATCGTCCCATGTTCCGCAAAGTGATGCCGGTCGAATACCGCCGCGCGCTTGCCGAGATGGCAAAGGAGAAGGCCGCCACGATGCAGGCCGCGGAATAGTATGGGTAAGGTCACGGGGTTTCTTGAATTCGAGCGTGAGGACCGCGATTACCAGCCGGTCGCGGAGCGCATCAAGCATTGGCACGAATTCGTACTGCCGCTGCCGGATAAGGAAATCCGCGACCAGGCCGCGCGCTGCATGGATTGCGGCGTGCCCTATTGTCACGGCACCAGCCGCATCACCGGCGCGCCCACCGGCTGCCCGGTCAACAACCAGATTCCGGACTGGAACGACCTCGTCTACCGCAACCATTGGGACGAGGCGGCGCGCAACCTTCATTCGACCAATAATTTCCCGGAATTCACCGGCCGCGTCTGTCCGGCGCCGTGCGAGGCGTCGTGCACGCTCAACATCGACAACAATCCGGTCACCATCAAAACCATCGAATGCGAGATCGCCGACCGGGCCATCGCGCTAGGGCTCAAGCCGGAACTACCGGCGCACAACACCGGCAAGAAAGTCGCCATTGTCGGCTCCGGCCCGGCGGGCCTCGCCTGCGCGCAGCAGCTCGCGCGCGCCGGGCATGAGGTGCATGTCTACGAGCGCTGGGCCAAGGCCGGCGGGCTGCTGCGCTACGGCATTCCCGACTTCAAGATGGAAAAGATTCACGTCGAGCGCCGCGTCGAGCAGATGCAGGCGGAGGGCGTGGCGTTCCATTACGGCGCCGATGTCGGCGTCAACTTACCGGTAGAGAAACTGGTCAAGGAACACGACGCCGTGGTGCTCAGCGGCGGCGCCGAGAAACAGCGCGATCTGCCGGTTCCCGGCCGCGAGCTCAAGGGCATCCATTTCGCCATGGAGTTCCTGCCGCAGCAGAACCGGCGCGTGAGCAACGAGCCGCAAGGCGACGTCGTGCCGATCCTGGCGAAGGGCAAGAAGGTCGTCGTGATCGGCGGCGGCGATACCGGCTCCGACTGCATCGGCACCTCGATCCGCCAGGGCGCGGTGTCGGTGACCAATTTCGAGATCATGCCGCAGCCGCCCGAGCAAGAAAATAAAATGATCGTCTGGCCGGATTGGCCGCTCAAGCTGCGCGTCTCGTCAAGCCACGAGGAAGGCGTCGAGCGTGAATTCGCCGTGCTGACGCAGAAATTCAGCGGCGAGAACGGCCACGTCAAGAAACTGCACTGCGTGCACGCGGACGCGAAGTTCAAACCGGTGCCCGGCAGCGAGTTCGAGATCGAGGCCGATCTGGTGCTGCTCGCCATGGGCTTCGTGCATCCGCTGCACGAAGGCATGCTCAAGGCGCTCGGCGTGGCGTTCGACGGCCGAGGCAATGTCAACGCCGATACTGTGCAATATGTGACGTCGGTGCCCAAGGTGTTCGCCGCCGGCGACATGCGGCGCGGCCAGTCGCTGGTGGTGTGGGCGATCCGCGAAGGGCGTCAAGCCGCGCACGCAGTCGATAAATTCCTGATGGGTTCGACGACGTTGCCGCGGTAATTTTTCGCGCTAGCGCTGCCAGCCGTAGAAGCCGCCGGACTGCGGGATCGACCCCGGCGGGCGCGGGACGTCGCTCTGCGACGGCCGCGGCCTGGTTTCCATCGGACGATCGAGCCGAGGCTTGACGCCCGTGGTCTGCGAGGTCTTTGCGGCGGGCCCGCGCTTGGGCTCTTCCGATGGCTTTGCAGCGGCGGCGGGCGGCTCGGTCCGGGCAACCGCATTGGCCGCAGGCGCCTCAGTCGTGGGTGCGCCAGCTGCCGGCGCAACACTTTTGCCATCGCTGCCCAGAGGCCAGACGAAATCGTCGGCGCGTCCGGGCGGGGCCGGCACCGGCTCGCCCTTGACCAGCACGCGGTTGGCGGTGGCGTCGCTATGCATCGGCTGACTGCCGGCGCCGCCCAGCAGTTCCTCGGAATTTCCCGGCGTCACGGTGAGCGGCACCACCGGTCCTGCCACCGGGCGCACGGTCGATTTTGCGTCGGCCGGCACGGGCCCGACCGGCCCAGAGGGGAGCGCCACCGGCCCGCGATTGCTCATATAGCGGCGCACTTCGCGTTCGATATAGTGCGCGAGCTTGCGGGCGCCGGCCTTGGTGAAATAGACGCCGTCGTTCGACCGCAGCCGCCGCATCTGGCCTTCATAGTCCGGGCCGAAGTTCGAGTACTTGCCGGCCTCGTCGACGAATCCGTCCCACACGTCGATATAGTTCACGCCGGCGCGCTCGGCGCGCGCGCGATAGAGATCATTGAGATAGACCGCGTCGGCGGTGGATTTGGTGCCGCGGATCGAGGGCAGGCCGACCCAGAACACCGGCACGCCTTTGCTCTTGAGGGCCGCAATCGTATCGTCGATGCGTTTCGAGTAAATCTCCGCCCATTTATCGCTGCGAAATTCGATGGTGCCGTTCATACTCTTGCTGCGCTGCGGCTCGGGCACGATGATCGTCGACTGATCCTGCTCGTCGGACTGATCCTTTTTCTGCTCTTTTTGGTCGGCGTTTTTTTTGTCCTGCTCGTCCTTGGCGTTCTTGTCGGCCTCTTTGGCCAGATCACGTTCGCGGATGTTCTGGCGGTCGCCGACGCCGAGCATCATGATCACGTAATTGGGCTTCTCCTGCGTGAGGATATCCCGCGCGACGTGCCACCAGTCGAGATCGCCTTTCGCCTCGTAGCGCAATAGCCCGGAATAAATCTTGTTCTTACGGACGATGCCGATTTCCGGCGAGTCCGAAAACGCGTCCTCCAATCCATAGGCGAGCCAATCGGCCATGCTGTCGCCCATCACCACGATCGACGTCGTGGGCGCGGGTGCATTCGCATCCGGCTTGTGCGGGCTCGGTGCATGCGTGGATTCGGACTGATATTGAATTTGCGGCTGCTGCGGCGGATTGTCGCCCGGAGAGGACCGCGAGTTGAAGCCTCCTCCTCCTCCGAAGAACCCCCCGAAGAAGCCTCCTTGTTGACGCTGGCGGCTCAGAAAGGGATAGCGGTCATCGGCGCGCTGGGCCTGGGCGGGAAGCGTGAGCGCGATTTCGATCGCGGCCACGCTGGCGCACTCGGCCGCGGCCAGAATGACCGCCCCGATGAGCCAATGCGAATGCCGGATTTTGCCAAACATGCCGATCGTCCAAACATTAGCCCTATCAAGACCTTAATCTACAAGGGAAAAGGAATCTACAAGGGAAAAGGCCAGCCGCGAAGAGGACCTTCGCCCCAGAATGGGTCAATAGCACGCAAAAAATGTCAACTCGAAGGTGGCAGGGTGATTATCCGGCAGGCTCAACGGCCGCGCAGCTGGTCGAGGACGCCCGCCGAGGCAAAGCCATCGGGAACTCGCCCGATTTTGGTCTGGAAATCGCGGATCGCCGCCCTGGTCCTGGCGCCGAGGTGCCCGTCGGGCTCGCCGACATCGTAACCGTGGCGCTCCAGCAATTGCTGCAACTCCAGCCGCTCGCCGCGCAACAGGACCCGCTCGTAACGCGGCCACTGCTGCACGAAAGAAGGAGCCCCGCGCAGGCGGTCGGCCAGGTGGCCGATCGCCAGCGCATAGGCCTCGGCCGGATTGTATCTCATGATGACGCGGAAATTTTCCAGCATCAGGAAGCCGGGCCCCTGCACGCCGGCTGGGATCAGCAGGAATGCTTGGCCGTCCGGACGCGGGAACGGCTTATTGCCGGGGCGCGTGATCCCGAAGCGCTCCCAGTCACGGATCGGCATCATGCGCGCATGGTCGGCGAGCATGAAATTGAAATTCGCCGGCACCACGACTTCATAGCCCCAGGTCTGGCCGGTAACCCAACCGTCCTTCTTCAGATTGTTGGCGGTCGAAGCGATGACGTCGGGCACCGAGTCGACCACGTCGCGGCGGCCGTCGCGGTCGAAATCCACCGCATAGCGCTTGAACGCGGTCGGCATGAACTGGGTCGGGCCGAAGGCACCGGCCCATGAGCCGACCAGCCGCTCGGGCTTGACGTCGCCGCGCTGGAGAATTTCCAGCGCCGACAGGAATTCCTCGCGGAAATAGTTCTGCCGGCGGCCGATGCAGGCGAGCGTGGCGGTGGAGCGGATCACCGGACGGTCGCCGCCGAGCGTGCCGTAATCGGTCTCCACGCCCCAGATCGCGGCGATGACGTAGCGGTCGACGCCGTAGGCGCGCTCCACCGCGTCGAAGGTCGCGCGGTAGCGCGCCAGTAGCGCGCGGCCCTGCTCGATGCGCGCATCGTTCACCAAGAGATCGAGATAGTCCCAGAACGATTTGGTGAATTCCGGCTGCCCGTCGAGCAGATCCATGATGCGCAGGTCCGGCGTCAGCGCCGCGGTGTAGGCCGCATAGACGTTGCGCGAAATGCCGCGCCGGGCCGCCAGCGGCCACAGGCGCTCGATGCAGCCGTGGAAATTCGCCGCCGCCGCGCGGATCGCCGCGGCGGTCATGCGGGGATCGCCGGACGAGCCCGATTCGCCGCTCCAATTCGGCCCGCTGGCCGGCGAAGCGATGGCGGCCGGCGGGATCGTCCCGGTCGCGCCGGAGTAGCGGTCGTCGCGCGTCTGCGCCGTGGCGGCGCCGCCGGCGGCCGCCATCAAGACCGCGGCCAAAAGATAGCGCTGGATCAATCGCATTGCCGATGCGGCTTCACTTTTTATCGCCCCTCGGTGCCCCTTATGGGTGCCCCGATATCGTTTCGACAGCGTTAATAGTCTAGCATCCGGAACCCATCTGGACCCACGCCCGCCGCCATGCTTTCTGCTCGCTTGAACGAATCATTGCCCCGGCAACCAAGATAAAGTCCCGCATGACCCGCATCCGCAAAGCCATATTCCCGGTCGCAGGCCTGGGAACCCGCTTCCTGCCGGCGACCAAGGCCATGCCGAAGGAAATGCTGCCCGTGGTGGACCGGCCGTTGATCCAACACGTCGTCGACGAAGCGCGCCAGGCCGGCATCGAGCATTTCATCTTCGTCACCGGCCGGCACAAGGCGGTGATCGAGGACCATTTCGACCGCCAGTTCGAGCTCGAGCTCACACTGGTCGAGCGCGGCAAGAAGGCGGACCTCGCGCTATTATCGCAGGATTTGCCGGAGCCGGGCACCTTCAGCTTCACCCGCCAACAGTCGCCGCTCGGCCTCGGCCACGCGATCTGGTGCGCGCGCGAACTGGTCGGCCATGAGCCCTTCGCGCTGCTGTTGCCCGACGTATTGGTGCAGCATACGCGCGGGTGCCTCGCCCAGATGATCGATGCCGCCAAGGGCCTCGACGACAACGCCAACATCATCGCGGTGGAGGAAGTGCCGGCCGACCGCATCCATATGTATGGCGTGGTCGGCGTCGGCGCCGCCAAGGGCAAAGCCTTCGCGATCACCAAAATGGTCGAGAAGCCGAAACCGGCCGAAGCGCCGTCCAATCTTTCCATCACCGGGCGCTACATCCTGCAGCCGCAGATCTTCGATCTCTTGGAAAAGCAGGTGGCCGGCACCGGCGGCGAAATCCAGCTTACCGACGCCATGGTGACGCTGGCGCGTACGCAGCCGTTCTATGGCCTCAAATTCGAGGGCCGCAGCTTCGATTGCGGCTCCAAGATCGGATTTCTCGCCGCCAATGTCGCCTATGCGCTCGAGCGCCCGGATATCGCCCCGGCGTTTCGCAGTGAGCTGCGCCGATTGCTCGGCGAGAAATAGCGCATGATCCCGAAAAGTGGGAACCGGTTTTCGGAAAAGATCATGCGCAAGCAAAAATGTTAGGGAAGCACAGTGATTCAATCTAAACGGATCTCGCTCTAGACCATGCCGCACACGAAGCAGGAACTGGTGTTCGCGCCCCTCGGCGGCGTCGGCGAGATCGGCATGAACCTGTCGATCTACGGCATGGGCGGCGAGCGCCACCGCCAATGGCTGGCGGTCGATCTCGGCGTGTCATTTGCCTCGGAAGAGCACCTGCCGGGTATCGATCTGATTCTACCCGACATCAGCTATCTGGTGGCGCAACGCAAAAACCTCGCCGGCCTGGTGCTCACGCACGCGCATGAGGATCATTACGGCGCGCTGCTCGACCTTTGGCCGCGGCTGAATATCCCCGTTTATGCAACGCCGTTCACCGCCGCGCTGCTGGCGGCCAAACGCGCGAGCGAGCCGGGCGCGCCCGACATTCCGGTGACCATCGTGCCGCTCGGCAGCCGTTTCAAGGTCGGTCCGTTCGACGTCGAACTGGTCTCGATGGCGCATTCAATTCCGGAATCGAACGCGCTTATCATCCGCACCCCGGCAGGCGCCGTGCTGCACACCGGCGACTGGAAGATCGATCTGACCCCGATTTTGGGCGACGTCACGGACGAGAAGAAACTGCGCGCGCTCGGCGAGGAAGGCTGCCTCGCCATCGTCGGGGATTCCACCAATGCGGTGCGCGACGGCCGCTCGCCGTCGGAAGCCGATGTCGGCACGACCATCACCGAACTGGTGAAAGCCGCGCGCGGACGCGTGGCGGTGACCACGTTTGCCTCCAACGTGGCGCGCTTGCGCACGGTGATCGACGCTGCCCGTGCCGCCAACCGCGAGGTGGTGGTGGTCGGCCGCGCCATGGAGCGCATCATCCAGGTCGCGCGCGAGACCGGATACCTGGAGGGCGTGCAGGACCTGCGCCCGGTCGATGCCTATGGCTATCTGCCGCCCAACAAAGTGGTGGCGCTATGCACCGGCAGCCAGGGCGAGCCGCGCGCGGCGCTCTCGCGCATCGCCGAGGACCAGCATCCGGACGTCACGCTGTCGCGCGGCGACACCGTGATTTTTTCCGCTCGCACCATTCCCGGCAACGAAAAAGCGGTCGGCCGCATCATCAACGGGCTGATCGACCAGGGTATCACGGTGATCACCGACCGCACGCATATGGTGCATGTGTCGGGGCATCCGCGCCGCGCCGAGCTCGAAGAATTGATCTCCTGGGTCAAGCCGAAGATCCTCATCCCGGTGCACGGCGAGGCCTTGCATCTGTCGGAGCACGCGGCGTTGGCCCGCCGCTGCGGCGTGAAGGAAGTCGTGCAGTGCCGCAATGGCGATCTGGTGCGGCTGGCGCCTTCGGCCGGAATCATCGACGAGGTGCCGTGCGGGCGGCTCTACAAGGACGGCTCGCTACTGGTCGAGGCCGACTCACGCACGGTCGCCGACCGCAAGCGACTGAGCTTTGCAGGCGCTGTGTCGGTCGCGCTCGCGATTAACGACAAAGGCGTGCTAGCGGCCGATCCCGAACTCGATCTGATCGGCATTCCGGAACGCGACCGCGACGGCGGCCTCATCGCCGAGGCGGTCAACGACGCCGTGCTGGAAACATTGGAGTCGCTGCCGCGCAAGCGCCGCAGCGATCCCGACGCGGTGGCGGAGGCGATCCGCCGCGCGGTGCGCGCCGCGGTGGCCGAGCGTTGGGGCAAAAAGCCGATGTGCCACGTTCACGTCTTGACGGTATGATGCACAGACATCGGGTATACCCGATGTCTGCATTCAAAATGCCCAAGTCGGCTATAGCCGACTTGGGGCGCCGGAG
>Ga0208478_1000685_pt1 | contig 11037 bp, 7 predicted proteins | sample NGESurdeep072012_5_FD_184462 | JGI IMG/M metagenome (GOLD analysis project Ga0208478, IMG submission 184462) | Arctic peat soil microbial communities from Barrow, Alaska - NGEE Surface sample 415-2 deep-072012 (SPAdes) | ecosystem: Environmental > Terrestrial > Soil > Wetlands > Peat ... | reverse complement strand
ACCCGACTACGGCGCCGCGATCGCCACCGTGACCGCCCCGGCGCTGCTGATCTGGGGCGACGCCGATCCGCTCAGCCCTGTGGCCGTCGGCCGCCGGCTCGCCGAGCTGCTGCCGGACAGCGCTCTCCACGTCGTACCCGGCGGCACCCACGATCTCGCGTACGAGAACCCTGACGCGGTGGCGGGGCTGATCGCCGCGCACCTGGCCTGAGCAACGACGCGCCGGCGCTCGCGGCGGCGCGGGGGCCGCGCCGCCTCTTGTCAGGGTCCGGCGCCGAGCGTCGCGACGCCGGGCACGTCGCCGGCCCGCCAGAGCCGCCCGCGCGCTCCAGGCAGGTGCTTGAGGTAGCGATCGAGGAAGGCGACGGTCGTGCGCGAGACCACCGCGAGTTGGGGCTGCTCGTGCGTGTAGGGGCCGAGGTGGGGCGCCCCGAGCAGCCTGAGCAGGAACTTCGGTGCGCGCGCGGCGGCGAAGAAGTCGTATGTGTTCGGGGGCAGGTTGATCACGTCGGAGGTCCCCTGCGACGCGAGCAAGGGCGGATTCGGGCCCTGGAAGTAGGAGCCCCCCAGGACCTCGGCTCCGGACATGACCACTGCGGCGTCGACGCGCCGATCGACGTATCGGCTGTCATACGCGGTCGCAAGAGCGGTGACGCCGCCGTCGGACTGGCCCGAGACCGCGATCTCGTGCGGGTCGATCATCCGCCCGAGGGTCCCGTTCGCGGCGGCGCTCGTGGCCAGCATCCGCGTGATCACGAAGCTCATGTCGGCCGGTTGGTTGACGAGGTCGGACTCGTCGGCGCCGCCCGGGGCGTTTCCATTGCCGAGCGGGAAGATCGGCGCGGCGACCACGTAGCCGGCGCTCGCCCAGGACTGCAGCAGGCGGGCATAGATCGCCGGTGTGACGTTGAATCCGTGGCCGAAGACGATCAGCGGGAACGGACCCGATGACCGCGCCGGCGCGGCGCCGGTGACGTCGACGTTCGACGCGTTGCCCACGGCGGGGTAGCGGATCACGGTCACCAGCGACCGCGCCTGCGGCGGCTGCCCGGGGAACCGGACCCGCCGGCTGTGGTCGGTGAAGCGCACGACCAGCTCGCCGACCGCGAATGGCTTATGCGCTCGGTAAGTCAGATTCCCGGCCGAAATCCCGTCGCTGGCCAGCGCGATCGCGCACGCCAGCAGCAGCGCGGCCGCGGTGAGGCGGGCGCGCCGCGGCGCCCGGTTGATCACGGTGGCGAACCCCACGACACCACATGATGGCGGCCGGGCGAGGCTTCCCTGCAAGTGGGCGCCCGTTGTCGGGCGAGGCCCGGTGTGCGATGATCGCGGCCGCGACGGCGGCGGGCGGCCACGATCCAGGCTGAACGCGGGCATCGCTACCACCAGATGAGGTCGTCTCGAGGCCCGGGGCTATGGCTGATCGTTGTTGGTCAATGCCGCTGGACGGATCAGTCGCGCTGCTGAAGAGCCGCTACGAGGTGCTCGAGCTCTTGGCCTCGGGCGGCGAGGCACGCGTGGTCAAGGCGCTCGATCACCAGCACGACCGTCTGGTGGCGCTCAAGCTGAGAGCGGTCGGCACCGATCAGGGCCGCGATGACCTGCTCCGCGAGGCGCGGGTCGTCCTCCGGCTGACGCCGCATCCGTCGCTGCCGCTGGTGCGAGAGGACTTCTTCGACGGCGACCAGTACGTGATCGTCATGGACTGGGTCGACGGCACCGATCTCGGCCGGCTGCTCCGGGCGAAGGGCACGCCTGGCCTCGCCGTCTCGAGCGTCCTGGCCTACCTGGCCGAAGCGGCCGAGGCGCTGACGTTCCTGCACACCCACGACCCGCCGATCATCCACGGGGACGTCAAGCCGGCCAATCTGATCCTCACGCGTGGCGGTCGCGTGAAGCTGGTCGACTTCGGGCTCTCCTCGACGCTCGGGTCCGAAGGCCGGCGAAGCGGCACGGCCGGATACCGGGCTCCGGAGTTGGAAGCCGGCGCGGCGCCCTCCCGCGCGAGCGACGTATACGCGCTCGCGGCAACCGCCTGTGCGCTGCTCGGTGGCGCCCCGCCCGCCGGGGCGCCACCGACCGCGCTCGAGGGGCTCCACGGTGCGCAGGCGGGTCGCCTCCAGGCTGCGATCGGCGCTGGGCTTGCCGCCGATCCGGCTCGCCGCCCGGCCACGCCGGGCGAGCTGGTGGAGCGCATGCGATCGGGGTGGGCGGCGACTCTGCCGACCGGGGTCATGACCTTCTGCATGTCGGACATCGAGGGCTCCACGCGGCTGTGGGAGAGCCAGCCGACGGCCATGGCGGAGGCGCTCGTGCGGCACGACGAGCTGATCGCCGGGATCGTGGAAGACCATGGTGGGCGCTTCATCAAGTCGATGGGCGAAGGCGACTCCACGACCTCGGTGTTCGAATCGGCCGCCGACGCCGTGAAGGCGGCGATCGATGCGACCCGGGCCCTCGCCGACCAGACGTCGCCCGACAGTGCCCCGATCCGCGCTCGCTTCGGGCTGCATACGGGTGAGGCGGAGCGACGTCGCGATGTCTATTACGGCACAACCGTGAATCTCGCCGCGCGCGTGCGTGGCGAGGCGGCCGGGGGCGAAATTCTGCTCTCGGAGACCACGGCGGCCCTGGCCGGCCCCGACCTTCCGCGCGGATACGCATTCGTCGATCTCGGTGCCCACCGGCTCAAGGGCATCGAGCGGCCCGAGGCGATCAAGGCGATCACCGGTCCGGGTCTGATGACGGCGGCGGCGGTCGCCGAATGCCCCTATCGCGGCCTGCTCGCCTTCGAGCCTGAGGATCGGCACCTCTTCTTCGGTCGCGAGGAGGTGGTGGCCGACCTCTTGTCCCGGGTCGCCAGGGGGCGGCTGCTCGCCGTGGTCGGGCCGTCGGGCAGCGGCAAGTCGTCGCTGCTGCGGGCCGGCGTGCTCGCCGCCGTTCAACACGGCGAGGTGGAAGGCGCGCGGTCTGCTCGGCTCGTCACTCCCGGCGCCCTGCCCCCGCTCGACCTCGGCGGCGACGACAGCGAGTTGCTGGTGGTCGATCAGTTCGAGGAGCTGTTCACGCAATGTGATGATCCCGAGCGCCGGGCAGCCTTCATCGCCGTGCTGCTGTCGCACCCGGGGCCGGTCCTCATCGGCGTGAGGGCGGACTTCTACGGTGAGCTGAGCACGGACACCGAGCTGGCCGGTGCGGTCGCGGACAACCAGGTGCTGCTGGGCCCGATGCGCGATGAGGACCTGCGGCGCGCCATCTGCGAGCCGGCCAGGCTGGCCGGGCTTCGGCTCGAGCGTGGTCTCGTCGATCTGGTGCTGCGCGACGTCGCCGGCGAACCTGGCGCCTTGCCCTTGATGTCGCACGCGCTGCGCGAGACGTGGGAGCGCCGGGACGGCAGGACGCTCACCGTCGAGGCGTATGAGGAGAGCGGCGGCGTCAGCTCGGCCGTCGCCCAGACCGCCGATGCGGTGGCCGACGCCACTCCGGAGTCCGAGCGACCCCTTCTGCGCAACGTGTTCCTGCGTCTGACCGAGATCGGCGGTGACGTGGAGGACGCCCGTCGCCGGGTGCGGATCGCGGAGCTCGTCCCCCAGGACGCCTCGGGTGCCGCCGTGCGGACCCTGCTCGAGCGGCTCTCGGACGCGCGGCTGATCACCCTCGATGACGGCACGGCCCAGGTTGCGCACGAGGTGCTCATCCGTCGCTGGCCGACGCTGCGCCGGTGGCTCGATGAGGACCGCGAAGGGCTTCGCCTGCATCGGCGGCTCAGCGACGCCGCCCGCGAGTGGGACGCCGCCGACCGAGAGCCCGCCGATCTCTACCGCGGCACGCGATTGGATGCGGCGCTCGAGTGGGCGAAAGCGAACGGAGCCCTGCTCAACGAGGCCGAGCGGGACTTCCTGACCGCGAGCGTCGACGAGTCGGCGCGGATCGAGCGCCGCCAGCTGAAAGCCAATCGCCGGCTCCGCCGCGCGTTCACGGGAGCCGCCGGCCTCCTCATCGCCGCGCTGGCGCTGCTCGTGTTCGCGCTGGTCAGCCGGCACGACGCCGTCGGTGCGGAGGCGTCAGCCCGGTCCCAGGCGCTCGCCACCGAGTCGGAGAGTCAGGTTGGGCGTGACCCGCAACGTGCCCTGCTGCTGGCCCGGTCCGCGCTGCACGATGCTCCGACGCCGGAAGCCCAGCTCGCGGCATCGGAAGCCCTGGACGCGAACACGGTTCGGTCCCAGCTTCCGTCATTCGGACCGCAAGGCTGTCTGACGGCGAATTTCCTGTTCCTGTTCGACGCTGGACGGATAGCCGCCGACAACACGTGTGACGGGCACGTCGTCGTTGCCGACCTCGCCGGCCGGCGCATCATCAAGCGCGTGCGGGTCGGGCCGAGCTCCACCGACATGGTCACGGGGCCGACCGCACGGACGCTGATCGCCGCCGCCGGACGGAACCTGGTCAGCGTGGACGTGACCACCGGGCGCGTCCGTCACATGTTCACCGCCCGGGTCCCGATTCTCAACGTCGCCGGTCCGCCGGGAGGGTTCCTCGCCATCGCCGACGCTGACACGGTCGGGGCTGTCGATCTCGCTCGGCACCGGATGCGCGTCATCGGTCACGGCGACGCGAGCGAGAACGTCATCAACGGCATGATGGTGGCCTCACACGACGAGCTGCTGATCGCCACCACGGGCCAGACCCGAGGTCACGGGGACTTGTACCCGGGCGTGACGGAGCTCAACGTCGTCACCGGGCGGAAACAGACCCTGTCCCTGGCCACTGGTGCGCGACTGGCCGCAGTCAACTTCCTCCGTGTCTCACCGGACGAGCGGACCTGGTTCATCACCGGCTCGGAGATCGACGCCAGCAGCAGCAACGCCGTCGCGGCGACGTGGGCGGTCGACGCCCGGACGCGGCGTGTGCTGTGGACCGCCAACGGACCCCGCGGGGCGATCGCCAGTCCGGTCCAGGCCTCACCGGACAGCCGCTTCGTCGCCGTCGCCTACAGCTCCGGAGCCGCCGACGTGCTCGACGCCGCGACGGGCCAACTTGTCGTGCGTGAATCCAGCAGCAGCGGGATCGGCGCCGGCGACTTGGCGATCCCGCCGGGCGACAGATCGCTGGTGACGGTGTCGCTGGATGGGGTGCTCCGGAGCTGGGCCACGCGGGGCAGCGAGGAGCTGCACCTGCAGGCCCCGCCCGATCCCGCGGTCGGCTTCACTCCTGACGGCAGCGGCGTGGTGCTGGTCGGCGATCGCGGCGAGATCGTCGACCGTCGCACTGGCCAGGTGGTGCGCAGGTTCCCCGGTTTCCCCGCCGGCAGCGTGTTCAACACGTGCAACTCCGCGTGCTTCGCAGCCACTTCGCAGCTGGGGCTACTCAGCTACGTCGATCCGGCCACCTCGCGGATCCGTGAGATCGAGGGACGAACAGGACGGCTCGTCGCCACGGTTGCCGTCCCGCGCCTCGACGCACAGGGCGTAGCGCCTGACGGCCGGATCGTCGTCGCCTACGTCGACGGCGGACGGCTCTTCGCCAAGGTCATCGACCCGCACTCCGGCCGCGCCCGGGATCTGCAGTCCGGTGAGAGCAGCGCCGGCTGCGCGGCGACCGCGCCGTCGTTCACACCGGACGGCCGGTGGATGGCGGTCGTGGACGGCTGCATCAACGTCGTCGTGTGGGACCTCCACACCGGACGGGTGAAGCGCACGATTGTCCTGCCGGACCGGGCGAGCGGATCAGGGGCGCACCTGTCGTCAGACGGCCGCTACGTCCTCGTGGCCGTGCTGGGCGGGGCATTCGTGCGCGTCGACCTCGCCTCCGGAGTCGAAGTCGAGCGCCCGGGGGCCCAGACGGAGGGCAACGTGTTCGCGATCTCACCTGACGATCGCTTCTACGCGATCGGTCGCCAGGACGGCACGGTCGACGTCTACGACGCTCGCTCGTTGCGGCTCGTGCGTCATCACACGCTCGCCAACGCGATTCAGACGCTCGTCTTCTCGCCCGACAGTCAGGAGCTCGCGGTCCAGGACGCCGGACACGCCGTGTGGGTCTGGGACACGTGTGCGGTGTGCGAGAACCCGACGCAGCTGTCCGAGCTGGCTGCGCGCGAGAGCGTTCGTGATCTGACGCCCGGCAAGCGCGCTACGTTCAACGTCGGTTAGCCACGCCGCCACGCGAAAGGACCTGAGATGACATCGCCGTCGCGTCACGTCGCCTCACTGCTCACGGCAGAGCCTCTGCACGACAGCGAGCTCGGACGTGTCACCCCCGTGACCGGCGATACGCTGCCGATCCTCGAGCGGCTCTCGATCAAACGTCTCGTGCTCGAGCCGGGGACGATGCGCGAGCCGCACTGGCACGCGAACGCGAATGAGCTGACCTACTCCATCCGGGGTGAGGTGCTCGTGGCCGTGCTCGACAACGCGGACGCGTTCTCGTCGTTCACGATCGGCCCCGGGCAGATGTTCCACGCCGCATCCGGCTCGCTGCACTACATCGAGAACCTCGGCCCCGGCCGGGCGGAGCTGATCGTCGTCTTCAGCCACGAGCGACCGAGGGACTTCTCGCTCCACGCCGCCTTCGGTGCCATGACCGACGCCGTGCTCGGCAACACCTACGATCTCTCTGCGTCGGCCTTCGCCCCGCTCACGCGTGACACCAGCTCCCCGTATCTGGTGCGGACTCAGGTCGACGGGATCGTGCCCGCGCAGGCGGGCTTCCTCGACCCGCACAAGTTCGATGTCGAGGCCCAGAGCCCGCCCGTGGAGTACCCGTTCGGATCGGCGCGACTCGCTCGGGTTCAGTTCTGGCCGGCGCTCGAGAACCTGTCCATGTACTCGCTGCGCATCACCGCTCAGGGCATGCGCGAGCCGCATTGGCACCCGGAGACCGCCGAGATGGGATACGTCCGTGCCGGCCACGCCCGGATGACGATCCTCGACCCGGACGGAACCACCGACACCTACGAGCTGCAACCCAACGACGTCTACTTCATTCCGCGCGCGTATCCGCACCAGATCGAGGTGCTCGGCGATGATCCGATCCACTTCCTCGTCTTCTTCGATCAGCCGACGCCCGGCGACATCGGCTACCGCGCGTCGGCCTCGGCCTTCTCGCGGCGCGCACTGGCGGCGACGTTCGGGGTCAGCGAGACGGCGTTGCCGGACTTCCCGCTCACCCCGATCGACCCGCTGATCGTGGGGAAGCTCAACCCCACCGATACGCTGACGTAGCCTCGGGGCCCCAGGTCACGCTGCCGTCAGCGCGACCTTCGTGTGCGTGCCGGCCGCATCGGTCACGATGAGCGCCAGCAGCAGGCGCGGGGCGCGGTGGCGCCGCTCCCTGCATTGTCCCTTCCTCCCGTCGATTCCGTGACGATGCTCAGATCACAGCGAGGCGGCGGCTTCCCGTCGCGCTTGCTCGGGCCGGATCGCGCCGCCGGCCGAGCGTTGGAGGTCGGCCTCGATCTCTTCGAGGCTGCGACCCTTGGTCTCGGTGACGAAGGCCTTCACGAACAGCAGCGCCAGTATTCCCAGACTCGCGTAGCCGAGGAACACCGGCCCGGGTCCGAAGCTCGACAGCAGGGTCGGGAAAGTCTGCGAGACGAGGAAGTTTGCGCCCCAGTTGAAGAACACCGCGACACCCATCGCCGTGCCACGCACGCTGAGCGGCAGAACCTCGGGGATCATCACCCACACCACGGGGCCCCATGTGGCCGCGAACGACGCGATGAACGTCCCCAGGCAGACGAGCGTGATGATCGCCGCCGGGTCGCCGGGATGATGCGGCGTGGCCAGGGCGGAGAGCGAGATCCCGAGCACGAGCAGGCTGCCGACCATGCCGGCCACGCCGGCGTAGAGCAGCGGCTTGCGTCCGACCCGGTCGATGATCCGGACAGCGAGCACCGTCATGCCCACGTTGACGACGCCGATGATCAGGTTGGCATAGATCGCGCTCGTCTTCGCGAAACCGACATTGGTCAGAGTGGTGGGGGCGTAGTAGATGATCGTGTTGATGCCGACCAGCTGCTGGAAGACGGCCAGTCCGGTGGCGACGAGCAGCGCCGGGCGCACCCACTTGGCCTCCCACAGCCCGCGCAGCCCGGTGGCGCCCTCCTCGTGCTCCTCCACCTCGAGGATCTCGTCGATCCGCTCCTCGGGTGGCTCGTCGCCGGGCAGATCCTCGAGCACGTCCCGCGCGGTCTCCTCATCACCGGTGTACACGAGGTAGCGCGGCGTCTCGGGCATGAACAGCATGCCGACCAGGAGGATCGCCGACGGCACCGCCGCGAGGCCGAGCATGAGCCGCCAGTTACCCGAGGAGGCGAGGATCGCGTTGACGATGAAGGCGGCAAGGATGCCGCTGACGACCATCAGCTGGTTGAGCGACGAGACCGCGCCGCGTACGTCGGTCGGGGCAATCTCCGACAGGTACAGCGGCACCACCAGCGCCGCCGAGCCGACGCCCAGCCCGATCACGATGCGCGCCGCGATCAGGACCGCCACCGTGGGGGCGAACGCGGCCAGCAGCGAACCCGCCGTGAACACGATCGCGGCGCCGATGATGAGCCGCCGGCGGCCGAGGCGGTCGGACAGCCGACCGGCCAGCGCGGCGCCGATCATCGCGCCGAGAAGCAGGCCCGCGACAATCGCGCCCTGCAGGAATGGGCCCAGCTTGAACGTGTTCGGAATGAACAGGAGCGCGCCGGAGATGACCCCCGTGTCGTAGCCGAACAGCAGACCACCCAGCGCGCCGAAGAAGTAGATCATCCGGCCACTCGGACGCAGTGCTTCCATGGTTACCTCCCTCTCAGGGCAACCGTCGTCGATGTCAACGAAGAGCCTTTCCGCGACGGGCGCTTCGGAAACGTTCGCCGCTCGCGATGGGAGAAGATCCTGCGATGAGCTCGTCTCACGCGCGAGCTCGCCGAGTGGGCCGACGTCCTGGTCACGATGGGCTGCGGCGACCAATACCCGTGCATCCCGGGCAAGCGCTACATCGATTGGGAGCTCCCCGATCCGGCCGGTCGTCCGAGCAGCGAGGTCCGCGGCACCCGCGCCGAAATCGAGCGGCGCGTGCATGACCTGATCGGCGAGCTCACAGCTTGACCGCCAGCAGCCCGGCGGCGAGCAGGACGACGGCCATCCACAGCGTCGAAAGGGCCCCCTCGAGTGGTGCGGCCAGGTGTGCCTTCGTCAGCGCGACCGACGTCCCGTCGCTGAGCCGCTGCTCGCCGGTGACCGACGCGGTCCGTCGCCGCAGCTCGCGCACCGGCGTGCTCAGCCGGCGCTGGGCGGCGCTCAACAAGCAGCAGCCGGCGGCCACGAGCACGCCCGCCGGACGCACCGTCAGCGTCTGGGCGAAGTAGCCGGTGAAGGCCGGGAAACCGCCCCAGGCCACCGCGAACCAGAAGTCGGTGTGGACACGACCGCCGGCGAGCTCGAGGTTGTAGGCGACGACGAGCAGCGCTCCGATCACCACCAGCGGGGCGAGCAGGGGAGACACCGCGATCGCGCCGGCGACACCGATTCCCACCGCACCCGCCAGGGCGAGTACGGCGAGCCCGATCAGGGTGCGACGCCGCAGGGCCGTCTGGAGCGGACGCCCGTTGAGCTCGTCGAGCGCGTGGGCGCTGATCCCGACGGCGAGGAAGAACGCCGCCAGCGTCGCGACGAGCCGGCCGGCGTGGAGGGTCGGCGCCGCGGCCGCACCCAGCACGACGTAGCTGAGGTGCCAGGCTGTGTACGGCGGATGCAGGAGCGTGACGAGATCACGCCAGCCACCGCCGGCCAGCGCGTAGAACGCGGGCCGCTCGAGCCTACGCTGCTCGGCTTCCATCCCGCACACCCCACATCACGATGCCCGCGCCAAAGCTCATCCGGCGCAGGCTGACGTCGCGGATGCCGGCCGCGTGCCAGAGCCCGATCAGGTCCGGTTCCTGCGTATCGAGCTGCTCGATGCTCGGTCCCAGGAACCGCCCGACCTCGAGCCACGCCGGCGAGACGAGCCGGCCGATGAGCGGGAGTCCGACGCGGGTGTGCACGCGCCACAGCGCACGCAACCAGGGGTTGCGTGGCACGCCGAACTCGACCATGCCAATCCGGCCGCCCGGCTTGACCACGCGGGCCAGCTCGCGCATCGTCGCTCGCCGGTCGTCGACGTAGCGCAGCAGATACGTGAACGTGAGTCCATCGAGCTCGGCGTCGGCGAAGGGCAGATGCTCGGCCTCACCGCGCAGAAAGCTGATCCGCGCCGCCAGCTCGGGGTCCCGTCGCACGCGGGCTCGGGCTACGCCCAGCATCGCCTCGCTCTGATCGAGCGCGACCACCGCGCAGTCCGAGCGGCGCGCCAGCGCCGTCGCCACCATCCCGGTGCCGGTGGCCACGTCGAGCACCCGGGCACCGGGCTGCGGGTCGACCGCGCGGACGAGCGCCCGGCGCCACAGCGGATCCTGACCGAAGCTGAGCAGCGCGCCCAGCCGGTCGTAGTAGCGCGGCAGGCCTTGGAACAGCGCAAGCGCATGGCGCTTGCGAGGGGAGGGTGTGTCGGCGATCGCCATGCGGTGATTGTGACGGTGCGTGCAACGCCGCCCCAGCCGCCGCGTCGCTGGGCACGACCGCGCAGGGTCGCGCTGGGCTTCGTGCTGCTCGGCGACCGGGTCAACTCCGCGGACGGGACTCCGCTGGCAGCTCGCTCGCTCCTCCGCTGAGGGCCGCCCGCCGTGCCTCGGCAATCGCTTGCAGACGCTTCCGCAGGCCGCTCAGGGTCGCCACCGACAGCAGTGCCGCGAGCGCGGGCAGCCAGAAGCTGAACACACGGAAGGCCACCGCCGCCAAGAGCGCGCTGCTCAGCGGCGCCCCGGCGAGCACGAAGCCACCGGTGAGCGCCGCGTCGACGCTACCCGCGCCGCCCAGCGGCAGCGGAAACCCGGTTGCGACATAGCCGGTCGTATAGCCGAGGATCAGCGGCGCGAGGCCGACACTCGCACCGAACGCGCGCAGGGCCGCCCAGGCGCACAGCAGCTCGCCGGCCCAGAACACGGCGGCG
>Ga0208478_1000684_pt1 | contig 11037 bp, 8 predicted proteins | sample NGESurdeep072012_5_FD_184462 | JGI IMG/M metagenome (GOLD analysis project Ga0208478, IMG submission 184462) | Arctic peat soil microbial communities from Barrow, Alaska - NGEE Surface sample 415-2 deep-072012 (SPAdes) | ecosystem: Environmental > Terrestrial > Soil > Wetlands > Peat ... | reverse complement strand
ATGGAGATAGGCACCCGGCAGTGCAGGTCGGCGCCGTCGCGCTGGAAAAACTCGTGCGGGGTGAGCGACAGAAAAATATAAAGATCGCCGGCTGAGCCGCCGCGCAGGCCCGCCTCGCCTTCGCCGGCGAGCCGGATGCGGGTGCCGTCCTCGACGCCGGGCGGGATATTGACCGACAAATTGCGCTCGCGCGTGACCCGGCCGGCGCCGGCGCAAGACGGACAGGGATTTTCGATCACCTGGCCGCGGCCCTGGCAGGCCGGGCAGGTGCGCTCGAGCGTGAAGAAGCCCTGCGCATGCCTGATCTTGCCGGCGCCGCCGCAGGTCGCGCATTGCTTCGGTTTGCTGCCGGCCTTGGCACCGGTGCCGGAACAAACCTCGCAGGTCACCGAGGTCGGGATGCGGATCTGCGCGGTCTTGCCCGCAAAGGCCTCTGCCAGGCCGATTTCCATATTGTAGCGCAGATCCGAGCCGCGCTCGCGGCCTTGGCCCCGCCCGCCGCCGCGGCGGCCGCCGCCCATGCCGAACAGGTCTTCGAAAATGTCGGAGAATGTATGGGCGAAATCGGCGCCGAAGCCGTGCGCAGCCCCGCCCATGCCGCCCTGCTCGAAGGCGGCGTGACCGAAGCGGTCATAGGCGGCGCGCTTGTCGCCGTCCTTGAGGATGTCATAGGCCTCGTTGAGCTCTTTGAATTTGTGCTCGCATTCGGTGTCGCCCGGATTGCGATCCGGATGATGCTGCATGGCGAGCTTGCGGAACGCGGCCTTGAGCTCAGCGTCGCCGCAGGTGCGCGCTACGCCCAGGACCTCGTAGTAGTCGCGCTTGGACATGCCGGTCCCGCCGTTAGATCAAAACGCCGTCATAGCCGTACTTGATTCGGCCGTCCGCCGCGCTCCGGAAAAATGCACCCCGGGGATTAAGCCCCGGGGTGATACATCTAGAAACTGCGGTTGACCGCACGGCCGGCGCCTTACGTTTAGGCGGACTTTTTGTCGTTCTTGTCGTCGTCGACCTCGGTGAATTCCGCGTCGACCACGTCTTCCTTCTTCTCGCCCGCCGCGGCGCCATCGCCACCAGGAGCGCCGGCAGCGCCTTGCGCGTCCGCCTGCTTGTACATGGCCTCGCCGAGCTTCATGGAAGCCTGCGCCAGCGCGTTGGTCTTGGTCTGGATGAGGGCTGAGTCATCGCCCTTGAGCGCCTCTTTGAGATCCGCCATGGCGTTCTCGATCGCGGTGCGCTCGGTCTCGCCGACCTTCGCGCCATGCTCGGCCAGCGCCTTCTCGGTGGAGTGCACCAGCGCCTCGCCGTGGTTCTTGGCTTCGACCGCCGCTTTGCGCTTCTTGTCCTCTTCGGCGTGCGCCTCGGCGTCCTTGACCATCTTCTCGACATCGGCCTCGGACAGGCCGCCCGACGCCTGGATGCGGATTTGCTGTTCTTTGTTGGTCGCCTTGTCCTTGGCGGACACGTTGACGATGCCGTTGGCGTCGATGTCGAAGGTGACCTCGACCTGCGGCACGCCGCGCGGCGCCGGCGGAATGCCGACCAGATCGAACTGGCCGAGTATCTTGTTGTCGGCCGCCATCTCGCGCTCGCCCTGGAACACGCGGATAGTGACCGCGCTCTGACTGTCCTCGGCGGTGGAGAACACCTGGCTCTTCTTGGTCGGGATGGTGGTGTTGCGGTCGATGATGCGGGTGAACACGCCGCCCAGCGTCTCGATGCCGAGCGATAGCGGGGTCACGTCGAGCAGCAGCACGTCCTTGACGTCGCCTTGCAGCACGCCGGCCTGGATGGCGGCGCCCATCGCCACGACTTCATCCGGGTTGACGCCCTTGTGCGGCTCCTTGCCGAAGAACTGCTTCACGACTTCCTGCACCTTCGGCATGCGCGTCATGCCGCCGACCAAGACCACCTCGTTGATCTCGGCCGCCGAGATGCCGGCGTCCTTGATCGCCTTGCGGCACGGCTCGACGGTCTTCTGAATGAGATCGTCGACCAGCGCCTCGAACTTGGCGCGGGTGAGCTTCATGGTGAGATGTTTGGGACCTGAGGCGTCCGCCGTGATGAACGGCAGATTGATTTCGGTCTGCGTGGTGGACGACAGCTCGATCTTGGCCTTTTCGGCCGATTCTTTGAGTCGCTGCAACGCAAGCTTGTCGCGGCGCAGGTCGATACCCTGTTCCTTCTGGAATTCGTCGGCGAGATAGTTGACCAGGCGCATGTCGAAGTCTTCGCCGCCCAGGAACGTGTCGCCGTTGGTGGATTTCACCTCGAACACGCCGTCGCCGATTTCCAGAATCGAAATATCGAAGGTGCCGCCGCCGAGGTCGTAGACCGCGATGGTGCCGGTCTTCTGCTTGTCGAGACCGTAGGCGAGCGCGCCGGCGGTCGGCTCATTGATGATGCGCAGCACTTCGAGGCCGGCGATCTTGCCGGCATCCTTGGTGGCCTGACGCTGGGCGTCGTTGAAATAGGCCGGAACGGTGATGACGGCCTGATCGACCTTCTGCCCGAGATAGGCTTCCGCCGTTTCCTTCATCTTCTGCAGGATGAAGCCGGAAATCTGCGAGGGCGAATAGCTCTTGCCGTCGATCTCGACCCAGGCGTCGCCGTTGCCGGCCTTGGAAATCTTGTAGGGAACGAGTTTTTTGTCCTTATCGACCATCGGGTCGTCGTAGCGCCGTCCGATCAGGCGCTTGACCGCGAAGATGGTCTTTTCCGGATTGGTGACCGCCTGGCGCTTGGCCGGCTGGCCGACGAGACGCTCGCCGTCGTCGCTGAAAGCGACGATCGAAGGCGTGGTGCGCATGCCTTCGGCGTTCTCGATGACTTTCGGGGTCTTGCCTTCCATGACGGCGACGCACGAATTGGTGGTGCCGAGGTCGATGCCGATGACCTTGCCCATGGTTCTTCCTCTCGATTTGCGGCGAGCCGGCCGGGCCAATTGGCGCCCGAGCGAGATGTCCGCGGCCCATCCGCAGACCCCCTGATCCAGCCCCCTGGATACGTTTTTTGCCGCATTTCTGCGGCTCAATGGCTCATATAGGAGGGCCGCCCCGGCCCGCAAGTCAGCCTGTCACGAAATCGCGAGCCGGCGGGCCGCACCCCCGCCGCCACGCGACTTGAGGGTTAATCTAGCCGTTGCCGCGCCGGGTGAAGCCGGTTAGGCAGGTCGGCCCACCCCCCGAAATGGAAAGCAGATACGCCCCATGCCGCGCCGGTTGTTGGCTTACCTCGTTGCCGCAATGCTCGTAATTTGGCCCGCCCTGGCGGTCCTTAGTCCCGCTTTCGGCGCCGAGCCGGTGTTTCCGCCCGGCTCGCGGATCGGGCTCGAGCCGCCCGGCAACCTCAAGCCGAGCACGCGTTTTCCGGGTTTCGAGGACATCGAGCGCAAGGTTGCCGTTACCATTCTCGAACTTCCGGCCAGCGCCTATGCCGAACTGGCGCGCGCTGCGAATGCCACGGAGCAGCGCGGCCTCACCGACGTAAAGCGGGAAGATTTTTCGTTCCGCGGCGGCAGCGGGCTGCTGGTCACCGGCCACGGCCAGATCAATGACGTCACGCTGCACAAATGGATTCTGTTGGCGACCGCGGGTGCCGACAAGGACTTTACCGTGCTGATCAATGTGGAAGTGCCGGAGTCCGCGCGCGCGGTTTATTCCGACGCGGTCATCCGCCAGGCGCTGGCGAGCGTCACGTTCCGGCCGATGCCGATCCAGGAACAACTCGGCTTGCTGCCGTTCAAGCTCGGACAACTGGCCGGCTTCCGGGTGATGCAGGTGCTTGCCCAAGGCGGCGTGATCCTGACCGAGGGACCGACCGATGACCTCAGCAAGCAGCCTTATGTGATCGTCTCGGTTGGGCAGGGCTCGCCGGAACAGCCCGACGACCGCGCCAGGTTTGCCCGCGACCTGCTGTCGTCGGCGCCGCTGCGCGATATCATGGTGCTGTCGGCGGATACCATGCGGATCGGCGGCTTGCCCGGCTACGAGATCAGGGCGCAGGCCAAGGGGATCAATGACGAGCCGATCATGGTGGCGCAATGGCTGCGTTTCAGCGGCGGCAATTTTTTGCGCGTCGTCGGCATCAGCCGCAAGGACGATTGGGACGCGCTGTTCACCCGCTTCCGCGCGCTGCGCGACGGAATCGATTTGCACTAAATTTTATAGCGCGCCAGCCGGCGGCGGATTGTCGTTGGCGGAGGATGGCGGGGCTTTCGGCGCCGCCTTGACCACCGCCACCAGCGCCGGGCGCAGCACGCGGTCGCCGAGCATGTAGCCGGCCTGGATGACCTGCGCGACGTGGCCCGCCGGCACATCGGAATCCTGCACCTCGTACATCGCCTGATGCACGTTCGGGTCGAATTTCTCGCCTTGCGGCGAGAATTTCGTCACGCCATATTTCTCCAGCACCTTCATCAATTCACGCTCGGTAAGCTCGACGCCCTCGATCAGCGCGGTGAGCTTGACATCGGCATGCTCGCGCAGTTCGGCCTCGATTGTGCCCAACGCGCGATGCATATTGTCGGCCACTGCCAGCACGTCGCGGGCGAAACCGGCAACGCCATAGACGCGCGCGTCGGCGACCTCGCGCTCGGTGCGTTTGCGCAGGTTCTCCATCTCGGCCAGCGTGCGCAGCAGCTTGTCTTTGAATTCCGCAGCCGCTTCCAACGCGGCGGTGACCTGCTCGGCCGGCACCAATTCCGGTGCCCCGGCAGTGGCCGCGTCGCCCTCAGGCTGGGCAGCCGTGTCGTCAGCGGCGGGCCTGTCCGTCATAATGGCTACATCCTCAAAACTGTTCGGATGCCGGGGATATCAGGCTTCAGACACGAAAAATCAAGCTCTCAGCGCATGATCCCGAAAAGTGGAAACCGGTTTTCGGACAAGATCATGCGCAAACTCTATGATGACAGTAATTGGCTGACGATGCGCGCGGTATAATCGACCATCGGGATGACGCGGGCGTAATTGAGCCGGGTCGGCCCGATCACACCGATCACGCCCACAATGCTGCCCTTGCTGTCGCGATAGGGCGCCACGATGGTCGAGGAGCCGGACAGCGAAAACAGCTTGTTCTCCGAGCCGATGAAGATGCGCACCCCATCGCCGCGCTCGGCACGGCCGAGCAGGTCGATCACCCCGCGCTTGGTCTCCAGGGCGTCGAACAGCGAGCGCACCCGCTCCAGATCGTCGAGCGCGTGCAGGTCGTCGAGCAGATTGGCGTGGCCGCGCACGATCAGCTTGCGGTCGTCGCTTTCGCCGCCCGACCAGCTCGCAAGACCGGCCGAGATGATCTTCTTGGTGAGCTGATCGAGCTCGGCCTTCCCCGCCTCCATCGCGCCTTCTATCTCGACGCGCAGCTCGGCCAGCGTTTTGCCGCGGATGCGGGCGTTGAGGAAATTGCCCGCTTCGACCAAGGCCGAGGTCGGCACGCCGGCCGGCACATTGAGCACGCGGTTTTCCACCTGGCCGTCTTCGGCCACCAACACGGCGAGCGCGCGCTCCGGCTCCAGCCGCACGAATTCGATATGCTTGAGCCGCACGTTGGCTTGCGCGGTGAGCACCACGCCGGCGGACCGGGTCAATCCGGACAAAGTCTGCGAAGCTTCGGTCAGCACGGTCTCCAGCGACTTGCCGCTGCCGGTGCCCGCCACCTGGGCTTCGATCGAGCGGCGGTCGCTTTCGGTCAGGTCGCCGATCTGCATCAGCGCATCGACGAAGAAGCGCAGGCCGAGTTCGGTCGGCAGCCGGCCGGCCGAGGTATGCGGGGCGAAGATCAGGCCGAGCTGCTCGAGGTCCGACATCACGTTGCGCACCGAGGCCGGCGACAGCGCGATTGGCAGCAGGCGCGCCAGATTGCGCGAGCCGACCGGCTCGCCGGTGGCGAGATAGCTTTCGACGATGTGGCGGAATATCTCGCGCGAGCGCTCGTTGAGCGCCGCCAGGCTCACTTGGTTCGCGCCGATCGGGACGTCGTGGGAAGCCACGGTCTAACTCCTTACATCCAGCCAACAATGGCCATCGCGGCGGTCTTGTTCAAGCCGGACATATGGTTATGGTGTGCGCCGACGTCTAACGAGGATCAAGCCCGATGCGGCCGAGCCGCCGACAAGTCGATGAACTGCGCGCCGTCTCGCTCGAACGCAGCGTGGTCAAATACGCCGAAGGCTCCTGTTTCGTGAAATTCGGCGATACCCATGTGCTGGTGACCGCCAGCCTGGAGGAACGGCTGCCGCCCTGGCTCAAGGGCCAGGGGCGCGGCTGGGTCACCGCCGAATACGGCATGCTGCCGCGCGCTACGTCCGAGCGCACCCGCCGCGAGGCCAGTGCCGGCAAGCAGGGCGGCCGCACCGTGGAAATCCAGCGATTGATCGGAAGGTCTTTGCGTTCGGTGGTCGATTTGCAGGCGCTCGGCGAACGGCAGATCACCATCGACTGCGACGTGATTCAGGCCGATGGCGGCACTCGCACGGCGTCGATCACCGGCGCCTGGGTGGCGCTATCGGATTGTCTCACCTGGATGAAGACGCGCGATATGTTCAAGGGCCAAAGTTCGGATCAAGTGCTGCGCGATCATATCGCCGCGGTTTCCTGCGGCGTCTGCAAGGGAACGGCGGTGCTCGATCTCGATTACGCCGAGGACTCGGAAGCCGACACCGACGCCAATTTCGTGATGACCGGCTCCGGCAACATCGTCGAAATCCAGGCCACCGCGGAGAAGACCCCGTTCAGCGAGGATCAGTTCCAGGTGCTGCTGGCGCTGGCGCGCAAGGGCATCGAGAAGCTGGTGAGCCTGCAAAAGATGGCGGTGATGTGAGCCGAAAACTCACCGGCCCCGTCGTTATCGCGACGCATAATCCCGGCAAGCTTGCCGAAATGCGCGCGTTGCTCGCGCCTTATGGCATCACCGCGCAATCGGCCGGCGAGCTCGGCCTCTGCGAGCCGAAGGAAACCGGCAGAACATTCGCCGAGAACGCAGCGCTCAAGGCGATGGCAGCGGCCAAGGCGACCGACCGCCCCGCCTTCGCCGACGATTCCGGCCTGGTGGTCGATGCGCTCGGCGGCGAGCCCGGCATCCATTCGGCGCGTTGGGCCGGCGAGGACAAGGATTTCCGCTTCGCCATGAACAAAATCCAGACTCTGCTAATCGAGCGCGGCGCGAAATCGCCCGAGCAACGCCGCGCGCATTTCATTGCAGCACTGTGTCTCGCCTGGCCGGACGGCCATGTGGAGCAGTTCGAAGGGCGCGTCGATGGCGTGGCAGCGTGGCCGCCGCGTGGCGACAAAGGTTTCGGCTACGATCCGTTGTTTCTGCCCGACGGCTTCGACCGCACCTTCGGCCAGATGAGCGCCGAGGAGAAGCACGGCCTGCCACCGAAAGGCCAAGGCCTGTCGCACCGTGCCCGCGCATTCGTCAAATTGGCGCAAGCGTGCCTGCGCTAGTGCTAAGCGCGGCGCGCGATCATTAAAATTGTAATCAATTATTCCGCGGAAATTGAATTGATCCTGGCTGCCCTGAGCGGCGCGGCCTATGATGCTTAACATGACATTAACCACAGCCGCGCCGTTTGCCGTCTATGTGCACTGGCCGTTCTGCCTGTCGAAGTGCCCCTATTGCGACTTCAACAGCCACGTACGCCATGGCGGCGTCGACGAAGCGCGCTTCGTGCGCGCGTTCGAAGCCGAGATCGGCGCGACCGCCGCGCGCGTTCCCGGCCGCACGGTGTCGACGATATTTTTTGGTGGCGGCACGCCGTCGCTGATGCAGCCCTCGTCGGTGCAGGCCATTCTGGATGCGATCGGCAAACACTGGAGCATCGCGCCCGACGTCGAAGTCACGCTGGAAGCCAACCCGACCAGCGTGGAAGCGACGCGCTTCCGCGGCTATCGCACCGCCGGCGTCAACCGCGTGTCGCTCGGCGTGCAGGCGCTCGACGATGGCGCGCTCAAGGAGCTCGGCCGTCTGCACACCGCGCAGGAAGCGCTCGATGCGGTCGCGGTGGCGCGCGCGAACTTCGAGCGTTACTCGTTCGATCTCATCTATGCGCGGCCGCGCCAGACGCCCGCCACTTGGGGCCCCGAGCTCAAGCGCGCGATCGCCGAGGCCGCCGAGCATCTCTCGCTCTATCAACTGACCATCGAGCCGGACACGCCGTTCTTCGGACTGCACAAGGCCGGCAAGCTCGCCATTCCCGACGACGATACCGGGCGCGATCTCTACGACCTCACGCAAGCGACCTGCGCCGATGCCGGACTGCCGGCTTACGAAGTCTCCAATCACGCGCGGCCGGGCGCCGAGTGCCGGCACAATCTGGTCTATTGGCGCGGCCACGAATATGCCGGCGTTGGACCGGGCGCCCATGGCCGGCTCAATATCGACGGCCGCCGCTACGCGACCGAAACCGATAAACGCCCGGAAAGCTGGCTGATGCGGGTCGAGGCGGCAGGCTGCGGCCTGACCGTCGACGAGAAGCTCACTTCGACTGAGACCGCCGACGAATTCCTGCTGATGGGGCTGCGGCTCACCGAGGGCATCGATCCCGAACGCTTTACGGCGCTGGCCGGCCGCACGCTCGATCCCAAGCGCATTTCGATTCTGCGCGACGAAGGCGCGGTGGAGACCACCGCGAACGGCCGCCTGCGCGTGACGCCGAGCGGCTTTCCCGTGCTCGATGCGGTGGTCGCGGATTTGGCGGCTTAACGCGCGTGATCCCGAAAAGTGGGAACCGGTTTTCGGATCAAGATCACGCGCAAAAAACTAAGTCCCCGGCGCGAACGAACGCGGCGCCGCGCTGACCGGCTGCCCGCCGGTCGGCGTGACGCGCAGCACGGCCAGGCCGCGCTCATTGGTCCCATCGGGGCGGAAGCGGAATACGCCGTCGATCCCCGCAAAGCCCGAGGCGGTGGTCAGCACCTGCTCGCTGAAGCGCTGCTGCCCTTGCGTCTTCACCAGCGCCGCGACTAGCGCGACCGCGTCATAGGTGAGCGTCGCCGTGCGCACCGGATCCTGCCCGTAGCGGGCGCGGTAGCGGCCTGAGAAATTGCGGAAGCCGCTCGACTCCGGCGCCGCGTACCAGCCACCATCGAGCGCAGGCGTCGAGAACACGCGCGGATCGTCCCACAGGCCGGTGCCGAGCAATTGCACGCGCTTGAGATTCACCCCGCTGGCGACGAGCGCCTGCACCACTTGCGGCACCGCGTCGGCGCCGTCGGGAATGAATATGCTGTCGGCCTGGCTCGCCGCCTGCGCCACGCGCCGCGCCGGCTCGGCCATCTTATTCGGATCGAGCGGATATTTCTCCAACGCCACGATGCGGCCGCCGCGCCGCGACACCTCCTGCTGGAACGCGGCTTCCACCACCGCGCCATAGGCGCTGTCGGGCAGCAACGCGGCGAACGAACGCTTGCCCTTGGAGATGGCGTAATCGACGATGCGCTTGACGTCGGTCTCCGGCAGGAAGCTCAACAGATAGACGCCGCGGGCGGCGACGCTGACGTCGGTCGAAAACGCGATCACCGGGATACCGCGCGTGCGCGCGAGCGAACCCACCGCGCTGACGGCTTCCGCGAACAGCGGGCCGATGATGATCTCCGCGCCCTCGCCGATCGCCTGTTGCGCGGCGGCTTGCGCGCCTTGCGGCGTGCCGCCGTCGTCCTTCACCAGCAATTGGATGTTCGGATTCTTGAATTCGGCGAGCGCCATGTCGGCGGCGTTTTTCATGGACTGCGCGGCGACGCCGGCATTGCCCTGCGCCGATAGCGGCAGGATCAGGCCGACGCGAACCTGGCCCGCGCCGAGCGTGGCGGCCGGCGGCGGCTCGGCCATTTCCGGCGGCGGCGCGTTGCTGAAAAACTGGGAATTGCCGCCGGCGCAGGCAGTGAGCGCGGCCGTGGCGGCGACGCACAGCGCGGCGCACAGCCGGCGTCGCCCGTGCGATGGCGTCCCCTCCTCAGCTGGCCCCATCCCCGACATGGTGGCTCCCCACGCGACAGTTCTATGTCAGTCCTACCGATTATCGGCGAATTTGTCCTGCAAAAGTTAAGACGGTGAAAAAGAAAGGGAATTTGCCACGATGACGCGCCAGCGGCCGCCGTCTAAAGTAGCCGGCATGGCCAAGGACAACAAAAGGGACAGTAAAATCGCGGGCGCCGGCCGGCCGCGTCGCTACACGGTCGCGGGCACTGAAGTCGAAGCCCCGCCGGTGGCGGCAGGCCTTTATTTGGTCGCGACGCCGATCGGAAACCTGCGCGACATCAGCCTGCGCGCGCTCGAGACGCTCGCCGCCGCCGACGTGATCGCCTGCGAGGACAGCCGCGTCACCCGCAAGCTCACCGAACACTATGGAATTGCCACGCCGCTCACGCCCTATCATGAGCACAACGCGGCCGCAGCGCGACCGAAGCTGCTCGCCCGCTTGGGCGAAGGGCAAGCAGTCGCGCTGGTCTCGGACGCCGGCACGCCGCTCATTTCCGATCCCGGTTACAGACTGGTGCGCGAAGCGGTAGACGCAGGTTTCACCGTCGTTCCGGTGCCGGGCGCGTCCGCGGTTTTGAGCGCGCTCGGCGTCGCCGGCTTGCCGACCGACCGTTTCTTCTTCGAGGGCTTTCTGCCGCCCAAACAAGCGGCGCGGCAAAAGCGCATCGCCGCGCTCGCCGCCATCCCCGCCACTTTGGTGTTGTTCGAAAGCGGCCCGCGCTTGGGCGCGGCGCTCGCCGATCTTGCAGCGGGCTTAGGTCCGCGCGCGGCCGCGATCTGCCGCGAACTGACCAAGCTGCACGAGGAAATCCGCCGCAGCGATCTCGCAAGCCTGGCGCGTCATTACGAGGCCGGCGCCGAGACGCGCGGCGAGATCGTCATCGTGGTGGCGCCGCCCGCCGACGATGCCGAGACGGCCGACGATGTGGACGATCTGCTGCGCCGCGCGCTGGCGCGCGTCTCGGTCAAGGACGCGGTCGGCGAAGTGGCGCTCGCCACCGGCCGGCCGCGCCGCGAGGTCTATCAGCGCGCGCTCGCGCTGACCGAGACTACAAAAAATTT
>Ga0208478_1000682_pt1 | contig 11108 bp, 10 predicted proteins | sample NGESurdeep072012_5_FD_184462 | JGI IMG/M metagenome (GOLD analysis project Ga0208478, IMG submission 184462) | Arctic peat soil microbial communities from Barrow, Alaska - NGEE Surface sample 415-2 deep-072012 (SPAdes) | ecosystem: Environmental > Terrestrial > Soil > Wetlands > Peat ... | reverse complement strand
CGGGCGCGGACCTCACCGTCGGCCAGCAGGGCGACCGTCACCGCCGGGGTCGCGGTGTCCAGGGCGAGCAGCAGCACGCTTCTCAGGCGTACCGCTCGACCAGCTCGCGCTTGAGCACCTTGCCCGACGGCCCGAGCGGCATCGCCTCGACGAACTCCACCTTCCGCGGGTACTTGTACTTGGCCATCCGATCCTTCGACCAAGTGATGATCGCCGCACCCAGTTCCTCGTCGCTGCCCTCGGCCTCCGCTGAGCGGACGACGACGGCGCAGACCTCCTCGCCCAACTGCGGGTCCGGCACGGCAATCACCGCCACCTGCGCGACCGCATCGTGGCGCAGCAGTACCTCCTCCACCTCGCGCGGGTAGACGTTGTACCCGCCGCGCAGCACCATGTCCTTCTTGCGGTCGACGATCGTGATGAAGCCCTCGTCGTCCTTCGTGCCGAGGTCACCGGTGCGGAACCAGCCGTCCACGATGGCTGCAGCGGTCGCCGCGGGGTTGTTCAGGTAACCCTTCATGACGTTGTGGCCGCGGATCACCAGCTCGCCGAGCTCGCCGCGCGGCAGCAGCTCGATCCGGTTGTCGAGCTCAGCCTTGGCGATCTCGACCTCGACGCCCCAGATCGGGTGGCCGATGCTCCCCGGCTTGCGACCGAAGTCCGCCTGGTTGAAAGTCGCAACCGGCGAGGTCTCGGACAATCCGTAGCCCTCGTAGATATCGGCGCCAAACACCTCCTTGAACTTCTCCAGCGCGGCCGCCGGCAACGCCGCGCCGCCGGACACAGCCAACCTCAGGTTCGGCCGGCGGTCGTCCGTGCGCGCCGCGTCGAGCAGGCCGAGGTACATGGTCGGCACGCCCTCGAATACGGTGACCGAGTAGTTGATCAGCATGTCCAGAGCGGTGGCCCCGTCAAACCGGGGCAGCATCACCAGCGTCGCCCCGACCCGGAAGGCAGCGTTCATCGCGCAGGTCTGGCCGAAGGAGTGGAACAGCGGCAAGCAGCCGAGCACGACGTCGTCCAGGCAGAGCTCGATGATGTCGGTGGCCGACAGCGACGCGTTCAGAACCATGTTGAGCTGGGTCAGCACGGCGCCCTTGGGCTTGCCGGTCGTGCCGCTGGTGTACAGGATCACCGCGTCGTCGTCCGGCTCCCGGGAAACGTAGCTGTCGATCGGCGCCACGTCGGCGGCCAGGGTGTCCAGCCGCTCGACCGAGGCGTCACCACCGTCGAGGACGCTGAGCACTCCAACGCCGGCCAGCTCCCCGCCCTTCGCGCCTTCGCCCAGCAGCGGGGCGGCGCAGACGAACAGTTTCGCGCCGGAGTCGGTGAGGATGTAGGCGATCTCCTGCGCGGACAGCAGCGCGTGCACCGGCACCACGACGGCACCCACGGCCAGGGCGCCATAGTAGGCCCGCGGGAAGTCCGGCACGTTCGGCAGCATCAACGCCACCCGGTCACCCGGGCCGACCCCGCGCTCGCGCAGCACCGCGGCGTAGCGCCGGGCCTGCTCCCACAGCTCGGCGTACGTGGTGCTCGACGGCCCCATCACCACCGCGGCTTTGTCCGGCCGCCGCAGCGCGGACTCGGCCAGAAGGGTCGCGATCGACAGCGTCATGGTGTCCTCCGTTCGTCGGCGGGACCAGCGCCCGCCACTGGCTGCAGGCTCTCATGCCCCAGGATGGCGACCAGCACGTCGCGCCAGCGCGACCCGACGCCGCGCAGGTTCACTCGGCGCCGGCCCGGGTCGGCCCCCGGGTCGGCCTCCGCGTCGGCCGGGTCAGCGTCGAAGACATCGGCATCGAGCCGGTCGATATGCACCTCCAGCCGGTCCTCGGCCAGTCCTTCGACCAGCCCCTCCCCCCACTCGACCACTGTCACGCTGTCATGGGTCTCGGCGTCAAGGTCGAGGTCGTCGACCTCGGCTCGGCCGGTGGGTCCAGACCCCAGTCGGTAGGCGTCCACGTGCACCAGCGGGATCCGTCCGCCGCGGTGCACCCGGGCCAGCACGAACGTTGGCGACGTCACCCGACCCGGGACGCCCAGTCCGGCACCGATGCCCTGAGCGAGCACGGTCTTGCCAGCGCCAAGTGGTCCGGACAGAACCACCAGGTCGCCCGGCGCCAGCAGCTGCCCGAGCCGTCCGCCGAGCGCACGCATGGCGGCTGGGGAGGAGAGGAGTGTCGACGCGCTCACCTCACGGACACCCTAGGCGGTCGACAACTGGGGGCGGTCAACAACTGGGCCGCGAGCGCGAGATCGGACCGAAGCGACGCCAGTGGAGCGCCGTTCGGGCCGAACCTGATGGCGGCCGACGGGTGGTAGGAGGCGAGGTAGCGCCGGCCGTCGACGACGTGCGGCCGGCCGCGCATGCGGCCCACCTGGGCAGGGCGGCCGAAAACCCAGCTCAACGCCGTACCGCCGAGGAGCACCGTCAGCACCGGTTCGACCAGCTCCAGCTGACGGGTCAACCAGGGGCGGCAGCGCTGCACCTCGGCCGGCGTGGGTCGGCGGTTGCCGGGTGGTCGGCACTTGACCACGTTGGCGACGGCGACGGCCGCCCGGTCCAGGCCCACCTCGGCCAGCAACCGGTCGAGCAGCGCTCCGGAGCGGCCGACGAACGGCACTCCGCTGGCGTCCTCGGCCGCACCCGGAGCCTCGCCGATCAGGAGCAGCGCGGCCCCGGCCGGTGCCGTTCCGGCGACCACTGTCCGGCGAGTCGCCGCGAGTTCGGGGCACGCGATGCAACCGCGGACGGCGCCGGCAAGCGCCGGCCAGTCGGCGCAGCGTTGGGCGGCGGCGCCGTTGACCAGGGCGTTCATGCTCCCGACCCAGCGCGGTCGCCAGTAGACAGCCGGCTCTCGACCCGTTCGATCAGCTCGCGAAGCTCGCGGGTCACCTCGGCCGGGCGTTCCACCGGCAGCATGTGCCCGGAGTTCGGCAACACCACCAGCCGGGCGCGCGGCAAAGCGGCCGCGATCGCCCGGCTGTGCTCCAGCGGCGTGAGCGCGTCCTTCTCCCCCACCAGGACCACGACCTCCACCGGGTTCAGAACGCTCATCGCCGCCAGCTTGTCCAGGCTGAGGAACGCCGGGAAGAAGTCCGTAATCACGGACAACGGGGTAGCGACGATCATCCGCTCGACCAGCTCCACCACGGCGGGGCTGACGTCGCCGGACCCGAAGGTGAAGTACCGCGTCAGCAGGAAGTTGATGTCGGTGCCGACCCGGCGACTGCGCTCGATCACCTCCGCTCGGCGGGCCAGGCCCTGCTCGACCACCGGCATAACGCGACGGTTCACCCGGCTGAACACCGCCGGGAACCCAAAGGTGATCTCAGCCAACTTGCCCGTCGAGGTCGACACCAGGCCCACGCCGATCACTCGGTCGCCGAACAGCTCCGGCCGTTGGTCGGCCAGGGCCATGATCGTCATACCACCCATGGAGTGCCCGATCAGCACGATCGGTCCGGTCGGTACGACGGTGTGCAGCACTGCGTCGAGATCTCGGCCGAGCTGGTCGATGTTAGCCCGGCTGCGGTCCCCGCGACCGGAGTGACCGTGCGCCCGCTGGTCCCAGCAGACCAACCGCCGGTCCGGTCCGGCCAGGTCGCGCCGCTGGTAGTGCCAGACCCGCATGTCGTTGCAGAACCCATGGCAGAAGACCACCGTCAGCGGCGCGTCCGGCGCGCCGATCTCCTCGACGTAGAGCTCGGCGCCGTCCTCGGCGGCCACGGTCCGCGACCGTCCGGGCAGCCGCCCGAACGGCTCGCGGGCCTCCGGGTCTGGGCGGAGCCGCTCGCGCCCGATCAGCCGATGCTCCGCCGCCAGGCCGATACCGACCCCGGTGGTGGCGGCGCCGACGGTGCCGAGGACGACCGCGGCCCGGCGGCGAACGCTCGAGCCGGACCCGTTGACCAGGCTCATTCGCCGGCTCATTCGCCGGCTCCAACATAGACCCGCGGCACTCGCGGCCCGATCCGACTGACCACCTCATAGGAGATGGTGTCCAGTGCCTCGGCCCAGTCCTGGGCGGTCGGCTCGCCAGCGCTGCCCGGCCCGAACAGCACGACCTCATCCCCCGCCTGCACCGGATCATCCGCCACGTCGATGACAAACTGGTCCATGCACACCGTGCCGCTCACCCGCCGCCGCCGCCCGGCGACCAGCACCTCGGACCGGTTACCGGCGCGGCGAGGGACCCCGTCGGCGTACCCGAGCGGGACCAGCGCCAGCATGGCCTCCGCCGAGGTCCGGTACGTGTGGCCGTAGGACACGCCGGAGCCGGTGGGCACCCGCTTGGTCAGGGCCACCCGAGCCGACAGCGTCATCGCCGGGGTGAGGCCGAAGTCGACTGCGGTGCCGAGGTGCGGGACCGGCGAAAGGCCGTAGACGGCCAACCCCGGTCGGACCAGGTCATAGCGGGCGTCGGGGGCGACCAGGGTGGCCGCGGACTGGGCGATGTGCCGCAGCTGCGGCCGCAGACCGGCGGTCGCGGCCACGTCCAGCGCCTCAGCAAACACCCGTAGCTGGGCCAGCGTGACCGGGTGTTCGGGCGCGTCGGCGTAGGCGAAGTGGCTCCAGACTCCGATTACCCGCAGTACCCCTTCCGCCTCAGCCTTGGCGGCCGCGGTCACCAGTCCCGGCCAGTCGGCGACGGTCGCGCCGGCGCGAGACAGCCCGGTGTCGACCTTGAGGTGCACGCTGGCCGGCCGACCGGCGGCATGCGCGGCCGTCGCGATCTCCCCCAGCGCCCAGGGCGCGCTCGCGGACAGGTCCACGTCGGCCGCCACCGCCGGCGCCAGCGGCTCGCCGGGTGCTGCCAGCCAGGCCAATATCGGTACGTCGATGCCGATCGCCCGCAGCGCCAGCGCCTCCTCGACAAACGCGACCCCGAGCCAGCCCGCGCCGCCGGCCAAGGCCGCCCGGGCGCACGGCACCATGCCGTGGCCATAGCCGTCGGCCTTGACCACGGCCATCACGGTGGCGCCACCGGCGTGCGCGGCCAGCGCGGTTACGTTCGCCCGGACCGCGTCCAGGTCGATCCGGGCCTCCGCTCGCAGCTCTGGGTGGTTCCCTGCCGTCACACCGCCGGTCATGCCGGCATCCTGCCTGCTGCCTCGGCGACGGCGCGGACGGCGTCCGGCCAGTGCTCGACCAGGTCCGCCGCGGCCACCGGGCCGGGCGCCAGCCGGGCGGCGAGGCCGTGCAGGAACGCCGCCACGGAGCCGGCGTCCAACGGGCTCAGTCCGGTAGCGAGCAGGCTGCCGCCAGCGCCGGAGAGCACGTCACCGCTGCCCGCGGTGGCCAGCCGCGACGTGCCGGTGGGGTTGATGCGCGCCGTCCAATCCGGGTCGGCGACCACGGTACCGAAGCCCTTGAGCAGCACGGTGGCGCCGAGGTCGGAAGCCGCGTCGCGGGCCGCGCCCAGGCGGTCAAAGTCGCTCGCCTCCACGTCCACGCCGGTCAGCCGGGCGAACTCGCCGAGGTGCGGAGTGAGCAGGGTCGGCGCGGACCGGTTGCGCACCCAGTCGGGATGACGAGCCAGCACCGTCAGCGCGTCGGCGTCCACGAGCACCGGAACGTCGCTGGCCAGCACCGCCTGCAGCACCGCGGCCGCGTCCTGGTCGGTGCCGACCCCCGGGCCCATCACCCAGGCCTGCACCCGGCCGGCACCGAGCACGGCGACCGGGTCGGCGACGCTGCCGCCGGCGCCGGCCGGCACCACGGTGACCACACACTCCGGCCAGCGCTGGCGCACCAGCTCGGCGGCGGACGGGACCGAGGCGAAGCGCACCATCCCGGCGCCGGCCCGCAGCGCTCCGCCGACGGCGAGCACGGCTGCACCCGGATAGGCGTCGCTGCCGGCGACCACCCCGAGTACGCCGCGGCGGTACTTGGTCGACTCCGGTCCCGGCCGAACCAGCCGGGCGTCGACGTCGGCGGCGTCCAGCACCGTCGTCGTCGCCGGCGGCAGGTCACCGGCCAGGCCGATGTCCACTAGCTCCACCGAGCCGGCGTACGCCGAGCCAGGCGCCAGCACCAGCCCGGGCTTGAGCGTGCCGAAGGTCACGGTGATGTCCGCGCGGACCGCCGGCCCGGCCACCACACCGGTGTCGGCATCGACGCCGCTGGGCAGGTCGACGGCGACGACGGTTGCGCCCGTGGCCGGCCCGGGCAGCTGGTCCGCCAGCGCCGCGGCCACGCCCCGCAGGGCACCCCGGCCGCCGATGCCGAGGATGCCGTCGACCACGACGTCGGCGGCCGCGAGCACCGCCGACGTGCCCGAATCCTCTGCCGGCCGGCACCGACCGCCGGCTCGCAGCAGCGCCGCCCGCGCGGTGGCGTCGACGTCGCCCAGTGTTAGCGCCTCCACCCGCGCGCCCCGGCGGGCCAGCCGAAACCCGGCCCACAGCGCGTCCGCCCCGTTGTTGCCGCGGCCGACCAGCAGCGCGACGCGCCCCCCGTACACACCGCCGTGCCGGGCGCCCAGCTGCTGGGCGACCCGGTGGGCCAGCCCGGCGGCCGCCCGCTGCATCAGCGTGCCGGTCGGCAACCGGGCCATGAGGGCGGCCTCGGCCGCTCGCACCTGCGCCACCGGATGGGCGGATCTCATGTCGGTCTCATGGGACCGTCACGTCTCGGCCACCACCACCGCGGTCGCCAGCCCCCCGTCGTGGCTCAGCGAGACGTGCCAGCGCCGTACTCCGAGTGCCGCCGCCACCGCTGCCACGGTACCGCTGACCCGCAGGGTCGGACGTCCGGAGGGCTCGGTGACCACCTCGGCATCGTGCCAGTGCAGCCCGACGGGCGCGCCGAGGGCCTTGCTCAGCGCCTCCTTGGCGGCGAACCGGGCCGCCAACCGAGCCGCTGCGGCCGGGCCGGTGCCCGCGGTGGCCACCTCGCCAGCGGTGAACAGCCGGTCCACGACACCGGGCGTGCGCGCCAGCATCGCGGTGAACCGGGCCACCTCGACCAGGTCGACGCCGACACCGGCGACCGCCACGCCGGCTACTCGACCGTGACCGACTTGGCCAGGTTGCGCGGCTGGTCGACGTCGTGGCCCTTGGCCAGCGCCAGCTCACAGGCGAAGACCTGCAGCGGCACGGTGGTCACCAGCGGCGCCAGCAACGTCGGCAGCTGCGGCACCCGGATCACCGAGTCGGCGTACGGCGTGACGTCATTGTCCCCGTCTTCGGCGATCACGATGGTGCGGGCGCCACGAGCCCGGATCTCCTGGATGTTCGACACCATCTTGCCGTGCAGCACATTGCGGCCGCGGGGAGACGGCACCACGACGACCACTGGCAGACCGTCCTCGACCAACGCGATCGGGCCGTGCTTGAGCTCGCCGGCGGGGAACCCCTCGGCGTGCATGTAGGCGAGTTCCTTGAGCTTGAGCGCTCCCTCCAGGGCCACCGGGTAGCCGACGTGCCGGCCGAGGAAGAGCACCGCGGGGGCACCTGCCAGCTCACGGGCCAGCGCCCGCACCGGCTCTACGGTGGCCAGCGTCGCCTGGATGAGCGCCGGGGCGCCCTGCAGCTGCTCGACGATGTCGGTGATCTCGTCGCCGTACATGGTGCCGCGCACCTGCGCCAGGTAGAGCGCCAGCAGGTACGTCGCGGTGATCTGGGTCAGGAAGGTCTTGGTCGCGGCGACCCCGACCTCCGGGCCGGCGCGGGTGTAGAGCACGGCGTCAGACTCGCGCGGGATGGTCGAGCCGTTGGTGTTACAAATGGCGACCACCCGGGCCGCCTGCTCGCGGGCGTGCCGGACCGCCATCAGCGTGTCCATCGTCTCGCCGCTCTGGCTGATCACGACCACCAGCGTCGCCCGGTCGAGCACCGGGTCGCGGTAGCGGAACTCCGAGGCCATCTCGACCTCACACGGCAGCCGGGTCCAGTGCTCGATCGCGTACTTCGCGATCAGCCCCGCGTGGTACGCCGTTCCGCAGGCGACGATGAAGACCTTGTCCATCGCGCGCAGCTCGTCCTCGTCGAGCCGGAGCTCGTCGAGCATGAGGTTGCCGTTGTCGGCGAACCGCCCCAGCAGCGTGCTGGCCACCGCGACCGGCTGCTCGGCGATCTCCTTAAGCATGAAGTAGGGGTAACCCGACTTCTCCGCCGCGCTGGCGTCCCAGTCGACGTGGTAGGCCTTGACGTCGACCGGCCCCCCGGCGAAGTCGGTCACCGTGAAGCCGTCACGCCGCAGCTCCACCACCTGGTCCTGGCCGAGCTCGACCGCGTCGCGGGTGTGCGCGATGAAGGCGGCGACGTCGCTGGCGAGGAAGTACTCCCCGTCGCCGGCGCCGACCACGAGCGGGGAGTTGCGCCGGGCGCCAACCACCACCCCGGGCGCGTCCCGGTGCAGCGCGACCAGGGTGAACGCACCGTCGAGCTGCCGGCAGACCGTGCGCATCGCCTCGGCCAGGTCCCCGGTGAACTGCTCCTCCAGCAGGTGGGCGACCACCTCGGTATCGGTGTCGCTGGCCAGTTCGTGCCCGCGGTCTTCTAGGTCGGCGGCCAGCCGGGCGAAGTTCTCGATGATCCCGTTATGCACCACGGCGACCGCGCCATCGCAGCTGGTTTGTGGGTGGGCGTTGCGGTCGGTCGGCGCGCCGTGGGTGGCCCAGCGGGTGTGGCCCATCCCGGTGGTGCCGGTTAGCGGATGCGCGGTGACCTCCTTGTCCAGGTTGGCCAGCTTGCCGGCGCGGCGCTCGACGGTCAGGCCGCCGTCGAGGATGGCCACCCCGGCGCTGTCGTAGCCGCGATACTCCAGTCGGCGCAGGCCGCCCATGACGACACCCAGCGCCTCTTGATCCCCGACGTACCCAACGATTCCACACATGTGCTCAGCGTAACCGGACCGGTCGGCGCATCTGCCAGGAACCGGCGGACCGGCGGCGGGCAATCGTCACAGCGATGCTCAGCACCGCGGCGATGCTCAGCACCGCTTCCACCGGCTGGACGCGGTGCGGACGCGGCTGCGGCAGAGCGGCGCGCTGGTTACGCGCTCACCGCGCGGGTGTCAGGGGCACCAGCACGCCGTCCGGCGCGTGGGCAACCGTCTGGTCGCTCTGGAAGCCCTCGGGGTCGCTATCACCCGGCAGCCGGACACCACTCACTGGCGCGCCCTTCGGCACGTCGTACCACAGCTCGACCTCGGCCACGTTCTGACCACCGAGCTCGACTTGGTCGTGCTGGCGACGCACCGCCATCGCGAACCCGCTCGGCGCGTCCCGCGGCGGCTCGACACCGGCCAGCCGCTGCCGCGCAGCGACGAAGGTGTGGAACGCCGGATCGGGGTTGGCGACCCGCAGCCGCAGCGCGCAGAACTCTCCCTCGGGCGGGGCCTCGCTGTGCGTCCCGGTGACACCCAGGATGCCGCACCGCAGTGACCCTGAGCGCGCACTCGTGGTGGCCGTCCGATCGCCCGGCCGCCCACGACCGCGGACCTGTGCGACGAGACGCGCCGCCGGCGGCTCGTTCTGCAGCACAACTTTCGTCCACAGGGCGGCGCGGAGGTCAGCCGGCTGTAGACAGACAGCGAGCTGAGTGCTCTGGCGACGCCGCCACGTGGCTGGTTGGACCATTCGGATGTCAGGTGAGCAGCTGCGGAACGTCGCGACCCGGGCATTGCCCATAAACCTCGGCAGTGGCGGACCTCCCTGACCGGCACATCCGCGATCACCGCTTCCGTCGTGGCGCCGTCAACGCTCCAGCCGGCGGCGTCGTAGAACCGCCGCGCTCGCCGGTTGCCGCTATCACCCAGAGAGTGGCCGCGGTGTAGCCGCTTCGCCCATTGCCTTGACGGCGGCATCCATCAGCCGCGGCGCGATAGCCCCGCCGCCTACGCCGACCGAACCTCGACGGCGATCCGTTCGGCCACCGACTGCGCCTGCGCCCCACTCGGGGCCTCGACCATGACACGAACCAGCGGCTCGGTGCCCGACGGCCGGACCAGCACCCGACCGGCGGCCGCAAGCTCCGCCTCGCCCGCCGCAACCGCGGCCGCCACCCGGTCGGAGCCGCCCACCCGCCCCTTGTCCTGCACCGGGATGTTGAGCAGCACCTGCGGCAGCCGGTCCATGACCGCGGCCAGGTCGGCCAGGCTCCGGCCGGTGGCCGCCATCCGCGCCATCAGGTGCAGGCCGGTCAGCGTGCCGTCGCCGGTCGACGCGTGATCGAGCAAGATCAAGTGGCCGGACTGTTCGCCGCCCAGCGACAGGCCCTGGGCCCGCATGGCCTCGAGCACGTAGCGGTCGCCCACCGGCGTCTCGACCACGCCAACGCCCTCCCGGCGCATCGCCAGCTTGAACCCGAGGTTGGTCATCACCGTGGTGACCACGGTGTCGCGGCGCAGCGCGCCGACCTCGCGCATCCCCAGCGCCAGGATCGCCAGAATCGCATCGCCATCGACCAGCCGACCGTCAGCGTCCACGGCCAGACAGCGGTCAGCGTCGCCGTCGTGCGCCAGCCCCACGTCCGCCCGGTGCGCCCGCACCGCCGCCATCAGCCCGGCCGGATGCGTCGACCCGCAACCGTCGTTGATGTTCAGGCCGTCCGGCGCCGCTCCGATCGCCACCACCTCAGCACCGGCAGCCCGGTAGGCGGCCGGCGCCGCGGCGGAACCCGCCGCCGCGCAGGACGGCCAGCGCGGTCAGGACAGCGTGCGGGTCCAGGAGCCCCAGCATGCTCCGGCTGAAACGGCCGCCGCGACTGCCGCGGCCGACTCGGTTCCGCCGCCCAGGCCGGCCGACGGCGCCATCCCGGCCGACGGTCAGGACGCGCAGGCCAGCCGCGGCGACGGCGATTGCCACCGGGGCGCCCTCAAGCATGTGCTGCGCGGTATTACCCGGCTCGGCATGGCCGGGCGGGGTGCGGTAGTCCGAGCCGAACACGACCACCGACGAGCCCTGCTCCGCGGCCAGCCGTCCCAGCCCCTCGCCGGTCGAGGCCGAGACGACGATGTGGCGCGGGACGTCGGGATCCTCCAGCCAGGTGGCGCCATGCTCGAGCCTGCGCTCGGCATCGTGCTCGGCCAGCTCCTCGCGGCGAGGGTCGTACTCCCGGGAGTGGCGGACATAGGCGAGCGCCAGCGACGCGCCGGT
>Ga0208478_1000681_pt1 | contig 11109 bp, 7 predicted proteins | sample NGESurdeep072012_5_FD_184462 | JGI IMG/M metagenome (GOLD analysis project Ga0208478, IMG submission 184462) | Arctic peat soil microbial communities from Barrow, Alaska - NGEE Surface sample 415-2 deep-072012 (SPAdes) | ecosystem: Environmental > Terrestrial > Soil > Wetlands > Peat ... | reverse complement strand
ATGTTAAGTCCCTGAAAAATAAAGAGAGATTTTACAAAGACAAGGAAGGTAAACCCGTTTCCAAAGCAAAAATATATCAGTTCCGTGATGGCATTTTTGAAGCTGTTATCGATCGTTTTTACAAAGATCCTACTCTTGCAGCATGGGGTGAAGAAAACCGCGACTGGGGAGGAGCATTCGCAGTTTATAGGGGATTGACAGAAGCACTCCCATATCACCGCCTCTTCAATGCGCCAATATCTGAAGGTGCAATTGTTGGCACAGCAATTGGTTATGGTATGTGTGGAGGACGTGTTATTGCCGAGATTATGTATTGCGATTTTCTTGGCCGCTCAGGAGATGAAGTATTCAACCAGTTGCCTAAATGGCAGGCTATGAGCGGTAACATGATTAAAATGCCGGTAGTAATAAGGGTTTCGGTAGGTTCAAAATACGGCGCACAACATTCTCAGGACTGGTCATCGCTTACTGCCCATATTCCCGGATTAAAAGTAGTATTCCCTGCAACCCCTTATGATGCAAAAGGATTGATGAATTCAGCGTTACAGGGAACAGATCCTGTTATATTCTTCGAAAGCCAGAGAATTTATGATATCGGGGAGATGTTTCATACCGAAGGAGTACCGGAAGGTTATTATGAGATCCCTTTGGGAGAACCTGATATTAAAAGATCAGGAGATGATATTACAATTCTTTCAATTGGAGCAACTTTATATCCTGTAATGAAAGTCGCAGATATACTTCGAGAGAAGTACGGACTCAGTGCAGAGGTCATTGATGCCCGTTCACTTGTTCCTTTCAATTACGAACCTGTTATTCAATCAGTTAAAAAAACCGGCAGGATTATTCTGACCAGCGATGCATCTTCACGCGGTTCTTTCCTGAAGGAGATGGCTCAAACTATAACCGAACTGGCATTTGATTTTCTTGACGCACCGCCGGTTGTTGTTGGATCAAGAAACTGGATCACACCTGCCTATGAAATGGAAGAATATTTCTTCCCTCAGCCTGATTGGATCCTTGATGCAATTCACCAAAGAGTACTTCCTCTTAAGGGACATCAGATTAAAACGGACTATTCAATTAAAAAATCAATTGGTCTGAATAAAGAAGGCGTCTAAATTGTCATAGAAGAAAGATTGCACAGATTTACTTCAGAATTAATTTTCACTTTTGATTCTGATTTTAATTAAATTGCATTTTCTGAAATTTTGATAATTGACCGCTATGCTTAGAAGGTTTTTCCTGATTTTTTTCTTTTCCGGACTGACTTTAATTTCCTATAACCAGTCACGTAACCTGGAATTTTATCTTAACCAGGGTATTCATAACAGTCCATTATTGAATGATTACAGGAACCAGATCAGTTCTGCTGTTGCTGACAGTCTTATTATCGGTGCAGCAAAGAAACCTCTTATTGAAGCAAAGTCAGAGCTCCTGTACTCACCTTATTATCATAACTTCGGATATGATGAGGTAATAACAAATGGCGGTACTTATACAGCAGTTGTTGGAGTAACACAGAATATATTCAACAATAAAGAGCTCTCAAATAAATATAATTCGGTGGATATTAAAAAGCAATTAGTAAATAATTCTTCCATGATTTCAGCCAACGAATTGAATAAGCTTATCACCGAACAATATCTCACAGCATTTTCAGGCTATAATGACCTCACATTCAATAGAAATTTTCTTGAATTGTTTAAAAAAGAAAATGAACTCGTCAATCAATTTGTAAAAAACGGAGTTTACAAACAAACAGATTATCTCGCATTGCTGGTAGAGACTCAATCTCAGGAAATACTGGTCAAACAACTTGAAAGTCAATACAGAAAAAACTTGAGTTCACTAAACCAACTCTGTGGAATAAATGATTCTGAATGGTATGAACTTGTTGAACCGGAACTAAAAATCAAGGGCACGCCTAATATTTCAAAATCTCCTGCCTTACTGCATTATAAAATTGACAGCATCAGGTTAGAAAACGAAAAGACAATGGTTGATGTAAGATATAAACCAAAAGTCAATTGGTTCGCTGATGCCGGTTTCCTGTCGAGCACTCCGTTGAATTTCTACAGACATTTTGGGTATAGTGCAGGCATCAGTCTGAATATTCCTATTTATGACGGGAAACAAAGAGGGATCGAGAAACAAAAACTTGAATTTGATCAGAACACCAGGCTGACTTATGAAAACACTTATCGCAAACAGTATTTTCAACAGATCCAACAACTTACTATCGAATTTAAGGCATTAATTGAGATGTCAGCACGTATGGAGGAGCAACTAAATACCTCTGACCAGTTGGTAAAAGCTCTTAAGGAGCAGCTTGAAGCTGGAATTATACAAATGACAGAATACATCAATGCAATTAAAAATTATAAAACCATTAACAGAAACATAAACCTGATCAATGTTCAGAAGCTGCAGGTTATTAATGAAATGAATTTCCTTTTAACTCAATAATAAATATACTTTGATGTTAATGAATTGTAGAGCTCATTATTTTATATATCTGCTTATGGTGGTCGGACTTCTATTTTCCTGTAAGCAAGGAACAAAGAGATCTGAAGAAGTCAGTGAAGTTAAAACACCAGTCACACTAGTTCCTGTCAAATTTAAATCAGTAACTTCAACAGTCGCATTGCCTGCTGTTGCAACCTATATGAATAAAAGCATTATCAGGGCTACTACAACAGGAACCATTGCGAAAATATTAATTAATCCAGGGGAGTTTATTGCCGCTGATCAGTTGCTCTTTACGATCAAAACGCGTGAAGCAATGGCACTTGACAAAAAAGCACAATTAGACTCAAGTTTAAATTTTAAAGGACTGATAAACATTACTTCTCATAAAGAAGGAGTAATTAATTCCATATCCTATCAAAAAGGAGACTTTGTGCAGGAGGGTGATGAAATGGCAGTTGTTTCGGAACAAAATAGTCTGGTCTTCATACTCGATGTTCCTTTTGAACTTGATAAGTACATAGAAAAAAACAGGAACTGCAGGATCATTCTTCCGGATAACCGGCAGATCAATGGCACAATAACAGGGAAACTTCCTGAAATGGATATGCAATCACAGACAATCAGATATGTTGTCAAACCACAGTCAGCTGACCGGCTTCCCGGCAACCTCATAGCGAGTATAAACCTGGTCAAATCTACTAATGAGAGAGCAATGGTTCTTCCAAAACAGGCTGTATTGGGCGATGAAACACAAACTGAATTCTGGGTAATGAAGCTGTTAAACGACAGTACAGCTATTAAGATCATTGTGAATAAAGGATTTGAGAATAATGAAGAAGTTGAAATAAGAAATCCAGGATTTCTCCCATCTGACAGAATAGTATTGACCGGTAATTACGGGTTACCCGATACCGCCAGGGTGACAATAATAAAGGAATGAGAGTATGAAGAGTATCTTCCTTTCATATAAGAATCCTATATCGGTTATTCTGGCTGTAATTATTGTTGGTGGAATATTCATTTATGGTCAGATTCAGGTTTCGCTTTTCCCCGAAATCACTTTCCCAAAATTAAAAGTCATAGCAGATAATGGAGAGCAGCCTGTCGATAAAATGATGGTGACGGTAACCAGACCATTGGAAGATGCCATTAAACAAGTTCCTGATCTTAAGATATTAAGAAGTACAACCAGCAGGGGAACCTGTGAAATCTCTGCTTTTCTTAACTGGGGTGCTGATATAAACGTCAATCAACAGATGCTCGAATCGCGTATCTCACAGATAAAAAATTCTCTTCCGCCGGATGTTCAGATACAGATTGAAAAGATGAATCCATCTATTCTGCCTGTGATAGGATTTACAGTTGAAAGTGATAAAAAAACACCTATTGAACTTAATCTTATAGCTACCTATACAATCAAACCATTTTTATCACAGATTGAGGGTGTTTCATCGGTAGGTATTATAGGTGGAAAAACAAAAGAGTTTTGGATTGAGCTAAATCAGCTTAAAATGAGTACTTTTTCAATAACTCCGGAGATTATCAGGGATCAGCTCAGCCAGAATCACTTTATTACTTCAAATGGTTTTCTTTCTGACTACAGGCGTTTATATCTTAATATCACTGATGCAGGACTTTATAACTTAAATGATGTAGAAAATGTAGTTCTCAGGAATGACGGCAAAAGAATAATAAAACTCAAAGATGTAGCTGATATAAACGTCAGAGAAAGAACGGAATACACAAGGATCAATGCAAACGGACGTCAGGGTCTGTTAGTGGCTATACTTAAACAGCCAGGAGCAAATCTGATTAATCTTTCAGAAAATGTAGCATCCAGAAAGAAAGAACTTGAAAAGATACTTCCTCCTGATGTTCATATTTCATTATATTATGATCAGGCAGATTTTGTAAACAAAGCAATTAAAAGTGTCAACGACAGCCTGTGGTTAGGACTTCTGCTGGCACTCCTGGTGGCAATTATGTTTTTAAGGTCATTCAGAGCAAGTGCGACCATTCTTGTAACAATTCCTGTCACACTGCTGCTAACAATAATCGTACTTTATTGTGTCGGATATACTCTCAATATAATGACGTTTGGAGCTATTGCGGCTGCAATAGGATTAATTATCGATGATGCTGTCGTTGTTGTGGAACAGATACACAGGACACATGAAGAATTTCCCGACAGGGATTCAAGTCAGCTTGTTCACCAGGCAGTAAAATATCTGATGCCATCAATGGTTGGATCATCGATAAGCACCATAGTGATATTTGTACCATTCATGCTCCTCGGTGGTGTGGCAGGTGCCTATTTCAATGTCCTTACAAACACCATGATCATAACACTCGTTTGTTCCTTCTTTGTCACATGGATAGGATTGCCCGTAATTTATATCTGGTTTTCCAATTTAAGATCACTCTTCCCCGAAAAGAAAAAAACAGATATCAGGACCATTAAAAAAAGAAACTGGGTAAGCTTTTTTCTTCGCAGACCTGCATTAAGTGTTCTTTTTATTCTCTTCCTTCTTTTATCAATAATTTACATTCTTCCGCGTCTTGAAACAGGCTTCCTTCCTGAAATGGATGAAGGATCAATTGTCCTCGATTACAAAGCTCCGCCAGGTACATCGCTTGAAGAAACTAACAGGATACTTATCGAGGTTGAAAAGATAATAGTAAAGATACCAGAGGTTGCAACTTATTCCAGGAGAACAGGTGCCCAGATGGGATTTTTTATAACTGAACCTAATGACGGCGATTACCTGATACAATTAAAAGATGACCGGAAAAGAAGTACAGTTGATGTAATTGATGATATCCGGAAGAGGATTGAGGCGACTCAACCTGCGCTTCAGATTGATTTCGGACAGGTGATCGGTGATATGCTCGGTGATCTTATGGCATCAGTTCAACCTATTGAAATAAAAATATTCGGAACTGATCATAAAATCCTGAATGAGTTGGCAATAAAGGTTGCCGGAGAAGTTGAGAAGATCCCTGGCATTGAGGATGTATTTGATGGTGTTATTATTGCCGGACCTTCAATAGAGGTTATTCCGGATCAGCAGAAACTTGCACAGTTTAAAATATCACCATCCTCATTCCAGTTTCAACTGCAAACTATTGTTGAGGGTAATATAATAGGAAGTATCCTTGAAAAAGAGCAGATGACTGCGATAAGGATGATTTATCCAAATAGCACAGCAAACAGTCTTGAAAACATTAAGAGTCAGTTTGTATTCCTCCCCGATGGAAAACTTAAACCTTTGACTACACTATCTGCAATCGGACTAAAAGAGGGAGTAGCTGAAATCAACAGGGATAATCTGAAATCGGTTTCAATAGTCACAGCAAGGTTGAATAATAAGGATCTTGGTACTGCCATGAAGGAAATCCAGAAAACTATTGACTCCAAAGTATTCCTTCCACGGGGCTATAATATTGAATATGGCGGTGAATATGCCGATCAGCAGAAATCATTCAGGGAGCTACTGATGATCCTTATATTATCAAGCCTGCTGGTATTTGCACTTATGCTTTTCCTTTTCAAAGATTTCCGGGCAGCCTGCTCAATCCTTTTCATAGCTGTCGTAGGGATATCGGGAAGTCTGATTGCTCTTTTCATTACAAATACACCACTGAATGTGGGCAGTTACACAGGATTGATTATGATTGTCGGAATAATAGGTGAGAATGCAATATTTACATTTCAGCAGTTCACTACTAACCGTTTAAAAGGAACTGTTGATGAATCACTGGTATATGCAATATCAACCCGTTTAAGGCCAAAGCTTATGACTGCTCTTGGAGCGATTATTGCCCTGATGCCGCTTGCAGTAGGTGTAGGTACAGGTGCCCAGATGCATCAACCCCTCGCGATTGCTGTTATCGGAGGTTTTATTATTGCACTTCCGCTTCTTCTGATCATTTTACCGACATTATTGCATCTTTTGTACAAAAGAGAAGATACGAAGCAGATTCAGGAATAAAAAAAATTCAGAAATCATAGGTATCTTTGTATATAAATTAAGTATTGTATGGAAAATGTGTTGGAAAACATAAAAGGAAAAGCAGGATACATTATCGATATGGATGGGGTAATTTACCATGGAAATAAACTCCTCCCCGGTGTAACAGATTTTTTAGCATGGCTTGAAGCAACAGGGAAAAAATATTTATTCCTGACAAATTCAAGCGAAAGAACTCCGAAAGAACTCCACGAGAAAATGAAAAGACTTGGAATTGATGTTGGTGAAGAGCATTTTTATACAAGTGCACTTGCCACAGCCAGTTTCCTGTCAAATCAGAAACCGAATGGAAGCGCTTACATAATTGGTGATGCCGGACTCATTCATGCTTTATACAGTGTTGGCTACAGTGTTAATAATGTCAATCCCGATTATGTTGTCGTCGGGGATACACACAGCTATAATTTTGAAAAGGTTGAACTGGCTGTAAATCTTGTAATTAGAGGAGCAAAGCTGATTGGCACCAATCCCGACATCAGCGGTCCAATCGAAGTCGGTATTACTCCATCCACAAAGGCGCTGATTGCACCGATAGAAATTGCTGCGGGGAAAAAAGCCTATTATGTAGGCAAACCCAATCCGCTTATGATGCGAAGTGCTCTTAAACGGCTCGGGGTTAAAAGAGAAGATGCTATAGTGATAGGCGACAGGATGGATACGGATGTAAGGTGCGGCCTCGAATCAGAAATTGATACCCTTCTTGTTTTAAGCGGTATAACCGACCGGAATGGCATCGATCAGTTCCCGTATCGTCCCCGTTACATTCTTAATGGTATAATAGACCTGGTCAGTTAGAAAATCCATGGAAATCCAGGATAAATACAAGTCAAAACGCAAGGAAGTTGCACGCTTCATGAGGCGGCTCTACAAACATAGCCTTACAACTACTTCAGGTGGAAATATCAGTCTGCGTCTTTCTGATGATCTGATTCTGATAACACCATCAGCTACTGATAAAGGCAGAATGAAGTGGAAAGAAGTTGGCATTGTAACCATTTTCGGCGAAAACCTTACACCTCATCTGAAGCCCTCAATTGAAACGGCAATGCATCTTGCCATTTATAAGAAGAAGAAAGATGTTCTTGCTATTGTCCACGCTCATCCGGTATTCGCTTCCCTCTTCACTGCAATAAAAGCTAAAATAAATACCAATCTGACTGCAGAAGCAAAAGCAATACTTGGCGATCCTCATTTCGTAAGGTATGCGGTTATGGGATCACCTGCACTTGCTGAAGTTGCTGCTGATAATATAATGAAATCAGATATTCTCTTACTTGAAAATCACGGGATCCTAACCACCGCTTCAAATCTTCTTCAGGCATTTGATAAAATTGAAGTTCTGGAAAATGCTGCCAAGATGACTCTTATGACGGAAATGACCGGGAGAAAAAGACCCCTCGACAAAGCCAGAATAATGGAATTAGAAAGGTTGTTCAGATGATAAAAGGGGTGCTTTTCGATATGGATGGAGTTCTTGTCGATTCCGAATCTTTTATCTGCAAGGCAGCAATAATGATGTTCAGCGAACTTGGGATCACAGTCTCACCTCTGGATTTTCAACCTTTTATTGGTATGGGTGAAAACAGATACATCGGCGGAGTGGCGGAGCAGCATGGAATTAATGTTGATATTGAGCAAGTTAAAGCCCGGACATATGAAATATACAAAAAAATAGTCAGGGGAAAACTATTTCCGCTACCCGGCGTTCATGAGTTCATTTCAAAATGCAGAAGAAAAGGTCTCAAACTGGCTCTGGCAACAAGTGCCGACATGGTAAAAATGGAGGTAAATCTTAATGAAACGGGACTATCGCGGAATTCGTTTAATTCAATCATTACAGGACTTGATGTAAAGAAGAAAAAACCTTTCCCTGACATTTACCTCAAAGCAGCTGAAAGTCTGGGTTTAAAACCCGGAGATTGTCTTGTTGTTGAAGATGCTGTAAGTGGAATAAAGGCCGGTAAAGATGCTGGATGCAGGTGTCTTGCAGTAACATCTTCATTTGATGCCGCAGCTCTGAAAGAGGCAGACTGGATATGTGATTCATTATTAAATGTTTCTGAAGAGGTATTGAATTGGTAAAATAAAAAAACTGTAATGAAGAATTTCCTTTCAGAGTTTCCATCATTTGATGTACTTAGTAAAGAGATGAAGGGTATCTCTTTTCCAGAGTACCGCGAAGTAAATGGACACATTCATACGCCATATTCATTCAGTGCATTCATAGCTCTCGATACTGCCTTCAAAATGGCCGTAGAAGAAAAAATTGCTGTTTTGGGTATTAATGATTTTAATGTAACCGATGGTTATAATGCTTTTCATAAAGGATGCCTCATAAATAAGATATTTCCTTTATTCAATATTGAATTTATAGGACTTCTGAAGGAAGAACAGAAAAAAGGAAACAGAATAAATGATCCCAATAATCCAGGCAGAATTTATTTCAGCGGAAAAGGTCTTGATTATCCTTTTCAGGTTGGCTGGATGCAGAAACGACAGCTCAGAACTTTAAAAAAAGAGAGCCAGGTTCAGATAAAAGCTATGATAAAAAAACTGAATCAGCTTATTGAATATGAAAAACCGGCTTTGAAGCTCTCTTATGCAACAATAAAAAAAGAGTATGCTCATGAACTGGTACGTGAGCGTCACATCGCAAAAGCTTTAAGGGAACTTGTAATTACAACTTCCCCTGTAGAAGAAGAACAACTACATTTTCTTGAAAATCTCTATGGAGGTAAAAAATCGAAAACCGTCTTTTCAAACCCTGCTGCTCTTGAAAACGAGATAAGGTCTAATCTTCTTAAAAGCGGAGGAGCTGCTTTTGTTGAAGAAGATGAAAACTCTTTCCTCGAACTCAGGAAAATTATTAAGATCATTGTCAAAGCCGGAGGAATACCATGCTATCCTGTACTGCTTGATGATCCTTTGGGCAAATGCACAGAATTTGAGTCTGATCCTGAAAAACTCTATAATTCACTCAAACATTTCGGCATAGAATGCATTGAACTTATCCCAGGCAGAAACGATGCTGTCATCCTGAAAAACTTTGTCGAATTTTTTCATAAGAAAGGTTTCATTATAACCTTTGGGACTGAGCATAACACCCCTGAGATGCTGCCCATGACGGTAACCACAAGGGGCTCAAAACCGCTTGCTGAATCGTTAAAAAAGATAGCATGGGAAGGGGCTTGTGTCATAGCTGCTCATCAGTATCTGAGAGCCGATGGAAGACAAGGGTACGTTTTACCCGATGGAACTCACAGCATTAAACAAATGAAAGAATTGATAAATCTTGGACAATTAGTTATCGAATATTTCTTAAACAAGTATCAAAATGAAGCCGGAAATTAATGAACTGATTGATATTTCTAAATACTACGGAAGCAATAAAGACTATGTTATTGCCGGAGGAGGAAATACATCCTTCAAGGACAATGAGACAATATGGGTCAAAGCCAGCGGGAAAGCCCTTGCTGAAATTAACGAAGAGGGATTAGTCTCTTTAAGCAGGCAGAAGCTTCATATCATATCCTCAGGTATCTATTCTGACGACCCTGTAGCAAGGGAAGAACAGGTTAAAGAAGACCTTTTCCGGAGTATAATAGATCCGGGTAAAAGCAGGAGACCATCAGTAGAAACATCCCTGCATGAAATCATTCAATATAAATTTATTGTACACCTCCATCCTACCCTGATCAATGGAATACTCTGCAGCAGGAATGCAAAGAGCATGACTCAGAAGCTGTTTGGAGAGAGTGTTCTTTTTGTGCCTTATGCCAACCCGGGTTATACACTTTTTAAGAAGCTTGAATCAGAAATAATATCATATCGTGAGAAGTTCTCTCACGATCCACAGATAATATTTCTTGAGAATCATGGCTCTTTCGTAGGTGCTGATTCAACAGAAGAGATTAAACGGATTTATAATGATATAATTCAGAAAATTAAAGAACAGTTAACCCCTATTTCTGATGTTACAGCTTTGCCATATAATCCCATACTAAATAAAGTTCTCCCAACAATACGAATTCTGCTTTCAGGGGAACAACCAGGAGTTATAAGATTTCGCCATAACTCTCTCATTGGCAAGTTCTATCAGAACCAACAGGAGTTTCATAAAATATCTTTGCCGCTCACTCCGGATATTATTGTTTACTGCAAAACAAGATACTTATATATTGAACAATCATCAACTGCAGAGAAGATACTAGACTCTTTCCGGTATCAATTGCCTCACTTCATAAGCGAATATGGTTACTTACCAAAGGTTTTTATCATTAAGGATATGGGTGTTTTTGCCATTGGGGAAACATTCGCTAATGCCGAAACCTGTCTTGATGTTTATGAGGACCTGATAAAAATAAGCTACTATGCATCTCTCAACGGAGGAATTAAATTTCTCATCCCCGAACAGGTGTCATTTATTGATCAGTGGGAAGTTGAAAACTACAGAAGAAAAGTAGCTGAGGCACCTGGATCAGGAAACAAACTGAATAATAAAATTGCTGTTGTAACCGGAGGTGCCCAGGGATTTGGAGCAGGGATAGCAGAATCGTTGTTTGCATTGAACCTGAATGTTATAATTGCTGACCTGAATGAGGAAAAA
>Ga0208478_1000680_pt1 | contig 11112 bp, 7 predicted proteins | sample NGESurdeep072012_5_FD_184462 | JGI IMG/M metagenome (GOLD analysis project Ga0208478, IMG submission 184462) | Arctic peat soil microbial communities from Barrow, Alaska - NGEE Surface sample 415-2 deep-072012 (SPAdes) | ecosystem: Environmental > Terrestrial > Soil > Wetlands > Peat ... | reverse complement strand
TTCAAGGATACCTGCAAGTATTGCATATTTGCCTAAAGACAAAAGTCAAAAGTGAAGCAGAGCCTAAGAGACTAAGAGTAATAACATTTAACAATAAACACTAAACACTAAACACTAAACACTAAACACTGAACGCTAAACGCATACATGAAGAAAGCTCTTCCATATATAATATTTTTATTGCTCCTGTCATGGCACATAGTTCTTTTTGCCCAGGACAGATTTCCACGTCCTGAATTTGAATCAGGGCATGTTTATCCTACAAACCAAATGCCGGTTCCGAGAGCTCAGGTATGGGAATATATTGATGTCTTGGTTTTGATAGCTGCTTTGGGTATTACGACATGGCTGGCATTAAAAAAACGGTCACGACAGGGTTTGATCTGGATGTCAGTCTTTTCCCTGGCTTATTTTGGTTTTTATAGAGAGGGTTGTATCTGCGCGGTTGGATCAGTTCAGAACGTTTCGCTCGCACTATTTAATACAGGATATTCAATTCCGCTTACAGCACTACTCTTTTTTATTATTCCACTCCTCTTCGCACTGGCGTACGGACGTGTATTTTGTGCAGGAGTTTGCCCCCTTGGAGCTATTCAGGAGCTAACAGGCTTTAAACCGGTTAAACTTCCTAAAGCTGTTGAAATTATTCTTGCCTCCGTCCCTTTTGTTTATCTTGGAATTGCAATTCTGTTCGCTTCAACAAATAGTCAGTTTCTTATATGCAGATATGATCCTTTCATTGGAATATTCAGACTGGATGCTCCTTATGCAATGATTATCTTCGGGGCCCTCTTGCTTTTAGCCGGGATATTTATCAACAGGCCATATTGCAGGTTTCTCTGCCCATATGGGGTCTTGCTTAATATTTTTTCAAGATTCGCAGAAAAGCATCTGACAATTACCCCAGCTGAATGTACGAATTGCAGGCTTTGTGAGGAGGTATGCCCTTATGATGCAATAATTCCTTCAGATACTGATCAAAAGAGAGAAGAACCTGAAAAGTCAAGGAAGCGGTTTCTGCTTTATGTTCTTCTTATTCCACTGTTTGCTGTAACTGGGGCTTTTTTACTTTACAAATTCGCTCCAGCCTTGTCAGGTGCAAATAGTACTGTAAGGCTGGCAAGAGAGATCAGAACAGAAAAGCAAACCGGAATTGAATCAGAGCTGAAAGATGTTGCTGCATTCAAAGAATCAGGCAAAACTGAATCGGAACTATATACTGAAGAAGTACTAATCATCGAAAGATTCAGAAATGGTTCGCCCTGGGCCGGTGTATTCCTGGGAATATCCTTCGGAATAGGGATGATCTCGCTAACGATAAGAACTAAGCGAAGCGAATATAAACCTCATCAGGGGAAGTGTTATAGTTGCGGGAGATGTTTTAAATATTGTCCAGTTAAAGTAAAGGTCTAAGATGAAGATTAAATTTACTGAAAAAGATATCAGTATTCTAAAAGTTATAAGTCAGATTGCCGGAGGATTTGTTCTGATCGTAGCAATGACTATGATTTTCAGTCTTGTGCAGTTAAAAACGGTTAATCCATTAGATAATCCGGTATTATTGTCAGTCAAGGAACAATATGACAAGGATCCTTCGAATGAGGCTAAGGCAGAGCAGGTAAGGGCAATGGATCTGATGGCAAGAAAAGCCTATTTCAGTTCAAGATGGCAGGTGGAAACTGGCTCTTATCTCCTGATTGCAGGAGTAATTATCTTCATTATCTGCCAACATCTTATTACAGAGAATGAAAAACTTAACCCGGTACTCTCTGATGTAAAACCCGATTCATCCTCGATACGGGGAAAAAACAGAAAATACCTGCTTTCAGCAGTCATAATTATTTTTATTACAGGAATCACTTCATCTTTCTTTATTCGTTCTGCGCTTCCGGATTTATCAGGGAAAACTCCCGGGGCTTCAAAGAAAGAGGAAAGCAGTGATGAGAAGTCATCCAAATCTGATAAAACAAACTGGCCTTTTTTTCGTGGACCGGATAGTCGTGGAATTGCAGGAGGTACTGGATATCCTACTGAATGGGATGCCATAGCAGGAAAGAATATCAGCTGGAAAATTGAGGTACCTAAAAAAGGAAAAAGCTCTCCTGTAATATGGGAAGATAAAATATTTATTACAGGGGCTCAGGAAAGAATTTGTGAGGTTTATTGTATTGATAAAAAAACAGGAAAAATATTCTGGACCGGATCTGCTTCAGATATCCCTGGTGAACCGGCAGTATTGCCTAAGACAGATCCGGAAGCAGGACTTGCTGTCTCAACAGCAGCTACTAATGGTAAATTGGTATGTGCCATGTTCTCAAACGGTAACCTGGTTTGCTATGATATGGATGGAAAAAAGAAATGGGCAAAAAACATAGGAATTCCTGAGAATAGTTATGGTTATGCATCTTCCCTGATGATTCATAAAGACATTCTGCTTGTTCAGTTCGATAGTAATGTAAAGATATCGCTAATCGGATTTGATCTGGAAACGGGCGATCAAAAGTGGGAAACCCCGAGACAGGGACGTGCCGTATGGTCTTCACCTGTTATGGCTTATTTCAGCGGAAAATCCGAACTGATAATAAACGGAAATCCGACAGTAAGTGGTTATGATCCATTAACCGGTAAAGAGCTTTGGGAAATGGAATGCATGAGCGGAGATGTTGCTCCATCAGTGGCAGTAAACAGCACAATGATCTATGCTGTAACAGATTATGCTAAGCTTGTAGCTATAAAACCGGCCAACGGAGTCTCAATTATATGGGAAGATAATACCTACACTCCGGATGTTTCAAGTCCTGTAGCTACAGATCAGTTTTTGTTTGTATCAACAGGGAATGGTGATGTTGCCTGTTATAATTCAGCAAAAGGAGATACATTATGGACACATTATTTCCAGGAACCATTTTATGCATCACCCATAATAGCTGATGAAATGGTTTATCTTCTCGACAGAACTGGTGTTATGCATATTTTGGAGGCAAAAAGTGCATTTAAACTGATAGCTGAGTCGCCTCTTGGAGAAGGAGCAGATTGTTCACCTGCATTTTCTGACAAGAAAATTTATATACGGGGAAAGAAAAACCTTTATTGCATCTCGAAGAATTGAAAACTGATAAGTCAGACATATTGACCAATGGCTGCGGATGTGAGCAGGCTTCTCCAGAGTATATTACTACGGTTATCGATGAAGTTGTCGGATTTACCGGCAGAGATCCTGAGAAGGTTATTTTAATATTGCAGGAGGTACAGAAAAGACTTAACTGGCTGCCCTCAGAAGCTCTTAAATACATTTGTGAAGTAACCGATATCACTCCAGGGCAGATATCCGGGGTTTCAACATTTTATACGCAGTTCAGACATCTTCCTGTCGGCAGACATACTATAAAAATTTGTGCCGGAACGGCATGCCATGTTAAGGGAAGCCCATTAATATCCGATGCTTTTAAACGGGTTCTTAAGATTGATGACACAAGGAATGCTTCCCCTGATAACTTGTTTTCAATAGAAGAAGTTGCCTGTCTTGGATGCTGTACACTTGCGCCGGTAGTTCAGATTGACGGTAAAACATACGGTCATGTGAAGCCAATCCAGGCAGATGAGATAATTCACGATTTCCTGAATTCAGGTAATAAGAGAATCAATGCACCTGAACCTGACCTGAATGAAGATATTGATGCCGAAATAAGGATCGGAATCGGCTCATGCTGCGTTGCAGGAGGAAGTAAGGAGATTCTCTCTGAAATAATTGATATAAGGAAAAAGTATAATCTCAATATCAGGTTGAAACCGGTTGGATGTGTAGGGGTATGTAACCAGACACCTTTAATGGAAATAGTTACAAAAGAGAACATTCATTCGAGATATACAAATGTCAGCAAACTTCAGGTTGAAGAGATACTTCTTAAACATATCATACCCAGGAGTTTAAACAAAAGAATTAAAGGCAACATTAATGATCTGGTTGATACTTTCCTTTCTGAAGATAAACTTTCCGGACAAGTCAATATTCCGGTTGAAACAAGAGAGAAATACCTTAATAATTTTCTGAATCATCAGATACATATTGCCACAAAGAACAGTGGCATTCTTTCTCCGGAATCGTACGAAGAGTATTGTATGTCGGGCGGTTTTGAAGCATTTTATCACTGCATTAAAGACTCGGACCAGGAATCTGTCATCAGAATTATAAGCGATAGCGGATTAAGAGGACGTGGTGGTGCCGGCTTTCCGACCGGCAAAAAATGGGGGATTTCATTTCGTGCAACAGGCAATCCGAAATATGTTGTCTGTAATGGAGATGAAGGGGACCCTGGAGCTTTCATGGACAGGATGCTTCTTGAATCTTTTCCTTTCAGGGTAATCGAGGGAATGATCATTGCAGGGTTTGCAACCGGCGCTAATGAAGGTATCTTCTACATAAGGGCAGAATACCCCCTGGCAGTAACAAGGGTCAGGAATGCCCTTAAATTATGTTATGATAATAGAGTATTGGGCAATAATATTTATGGCAGTACTTTTTCTTTCAATATTAGCATTTTTGAAGGAGCCGGAGCATTTGTATGCGGTGAGGAAACTGCTTTGATCTGCTCACTCGAAGGTAAAAGAGGCACGCCACACCTGAGACCTCCCTACCCTGCAGTTAAAGGCTTCAGGGGACAACCGACTTTGGTAAATAATGTTGAAACTTTTTCAGTTGTGCCATGGATTATTACAAACGGAGCTGCCGCCTTCATTTCTGTTGGAACTGAAAAGAGCAAGGGAACAAAAGTATTTGCCCTGGCCGGAAAGATTTCCAAAGGAGGCCTCATTGAAGTTCCAATGGGTATAACAATCCGCGAAATAATTGAGAATATTGGTGATGGTGTTGCAGAAGGTAATACATTTAAAGCTGTTCAGATCGGAGGTCCCTCAGGCGGTTGTATTCCTGCAAGTAAAGCTGATACTGCAATTGATTATGAAGAACTTACTAAACTTGGAGCAATGATGGGGTCTGGTGGAATGGTTGTACTCGACAACACTGATTGCATGGTTGATATGGCTAAATATTTTCTTACTTTCACTCATAAACAATCCTGTGGAAAATGTACTTTTTGTAGAATTGGCACAAAGCAGATGCTGAATATTATTACAGAATTAACTGAGGGTAAAGCTACTCTTGAAGACATTAATGAGCTTGAAAAACTTTGCGAATCTGTTAGAGTTGGCAGTTTATGTGGACTTGGTAAGACCTCTCCTAATCCGGTTCTTACCGGACTGAAATATTTCAGGGAGGAATATGAAGAACATACCAGAGGAATATGCAGAGCTAATAAATGCAGGGATCTCATAAAATACAATGTAAATGACAATTGTACAGGATGCACAAAATGTTCCCAGGAATGCCCGGTAAAAGCAATCCCTTTCAAACCTTATGAAAAACATGAGATAAACCAGTTAATATGCACTAAATGCGATAATTGTAGAATAGTTTGTCCTGAAAATGCGATTGAAATTATTAATATAAATGGTTAAGCTGAAATTAAATAATGACGATTATGAAGTTCAGGACGGGTTAACTATTCTGGATATTGCCATAAGTTCCGGAATTAATATCCCTACTCTGTGCCATCATGATGGACTACCGCATTATTCCTCATGTATGGTTTGTATGGTGAAGGATAAAAGGAGCGGAAATTTTTTACCCTCATGTTCAGCTCTCGTTCAGGATGGCATGGATATAGAATGTTCTTCAGAAGATGTTATCTCTCTCAGACGAAAAGCTATAGAACTTCTTCTTTCAGAGCACCGGGCAGAGTGTGAAGCTCCCTGCAAAGTTGTTTGTCCCGGAGGATACAATATTCCGTTAATGAACAGACTATTAGGCGCTAAGAATTTTGAAGATGCAATCAAACTTTCAATTACGCAGCTTAAATCGTCCGGATTAATGTGTACAGATTGCGCCGGATATTGCGAGAATGCATGCCGGAGAAAAAAAGTTGATGCTCCTGTTTCAATAAGAAACATGCAAATATTTATTTCACAACAGATTAAGCAGGAAAACAATCCTTTCAATCAACACAACATCGAAAAATCATCTAAAAGGTTTACATCTCATATCGGCCGACTTGAGGAAGGCGAATTAAAGGAATGGTTAAAAGAGTCCTCTGATATTGTAAAACGGTTCAGAGAAATATCCGATACAGACTCTGCTGCCAGAGAGTCTGAGAGCTGCATGCACTGCGATTGCAGGGCTCTTGATAATTGCAGACTCAGGGATATAGCTGATGAATTTTCTATTAAAGATCCAAGAGGCAAGCTTGTAAATTCACCGATACGAAAGAAAATAAATATTAATACCGGGCTGATATTTGAGAATGCGAAATGCATTAAATGCGGACTTTGTGTCAGGCTTTGTGAGGATTCAAAAGAAGAACCTGCTCTCTGTTTTATTAACAGAGGGTTTGTCAGCATAATATCTGAACCTATTGGTGAAGATTTTAATAATATCCTCAAATCAAAAACAAGGGAGGTTATTGAAATATGTCCTACAGGTGCATTAGGTAAATTGAAGTAAATAATGTTAATTTCAACTCGAAAAGCAGAAATAAATGCAAAAAAAATACATTCTGACAGTTATTTCTTTTATGGTTTTCTTTTTATCAATGTATGCTCAGACGGGAAACAATGAATGGCCATTATTCAGAGGGAAGGCTGACCTGGCAGGAAAGATAGACTTTGAATTTGGTGCTTCACCAAAACTCTTATGGAGCATAAAAACCGGTGGAACATCAAAATCATCACCAGTTATAAGTGAAGGAACTGTTTATTTTGGGAATGATAAAGGGTCCCTTTTTGCAGTGAGTACCGATGGCAGGATCAAGTGGAAATATGAAGCAGGATCTTCAATAGATGCTGCTCCAATGGTGTTTGGAAATAAAGTTATTTTTGGTGCAAGTGATGGAATTCTGAGAGCTGTTGACAAAATTTCAGGTAAATTAATATGGTCATATACTACTGATAATCAAATTGCAGGTTCGGCAAATGTATGGGTTTCCGGTAATAAAGCTGGAATCATTGCAGGAAGCTATGATTTTTTTCTGCATTGCGTTGATCCAGTGACAGGTAAATCTCTTTGGAAAGTCGAAACCGAAAATTATATAAATGGGACACCTGCAATACTTAACGGCAAAATTGTATTTGGCGGATGTGATGGAATGATCAGGGTTGTAGACCCGCTGACAGGAAAACAAAAAGATACTATTAATATCGGAGTATATATTGCTTCATCCCCTGCCCTTAATCGCGATCTGGCATATTTCGGGGATTATGACGGCACAAAATACTGTGTAAATATTAATACTAAGAAAATTGTTTGGAAGATTCCGGGAAACGAGGAATCGGGTGCAATATTGGCTATCCCTGCAATCGGAAATAATTCAGTTGTAATTGGAAGTGAAGATAAATATCTTTATTGTTACAACTCTTCCAATGGAAATTTGTTGTGGAAATATCGTACGAACGGAAGAATAATCGGCTCGGCAGTATTATCATCAACGAAAGTACTGTTTACAGGTATGGATAGTTATATTTATATTCTTGGATTGGCAGATGGAAAAAAACTGTGGAGTTTCAATGCCGGAACTCCTTTGAGCAGCTCTCCGGCAGTTATTAATGGGAAGTTTTACATTCTTACTGAAGATGGAAGGTTGCTGGCATTTGGCGAAAAGTAATTTTTAAAATGAAAATTGTTTATCTGATAACAGGTTCAGGAGGGTCATTTTATTGCGGGAATTGTTACCGCGATATGATTTATCTCAGGGCAATCCGCAAAGTTCCTGGAATAACAGCTTCAGCCATTCCTTTATATCTTCCTCCTGATGGAACAAGTATTGAAACCGGTCTTGATAAAAATGTCTTCTTCGGTGCAATTTCCATGTATTTGAGGGAAAAAGTACCTTTCCTGAGAAATATGCCTGTATTCATGGATAAGCTGTTTGATTCTGCACCAATGCTTAAGATGGCAGCACGCAGGGCCGGCACAACCCGGACAGAGGGGCTTGAAGAGATGACGCTGAATATGATCAGGGGCGAAAATGCCTTTCCTGAAAAGGAGCTTCAGCGCCTGATTGATTATATGGCCAAAGATGGAAAACCAGATATTATTCACCTTTCAAATGCTCTGATAATTGGGCTGGCCCGCCGGATTAAGAAAAAACTGAATGTTAAAATTGTTTGTTCCCTTCTTAATGAAGATGACTGGATAGATGAGATGGCAGAACCTTATCAGTCACGAGCCTGGAGACTGATATCAAAGGAAGCATCCAATGTTGATGCCTTTTTGACCCCCAGTAATTACTATAAAGAGTTGTTTATTTCGAAGACTGGAATTTCAGGAAGTAATTTTCATGTTATCCCGCTTGGAATTGACCCCAGAGACTTGACAAAAATAGAAAGAATAAATAATTGGCCTTCCATCGGTTATTATTGCAGGATCAGTTCTCCGAACGGCTTCGACAAGATGGTGGATGCTTTTATTGACCTGAAATCAGGCGATAATCTGCCAGGACTTACACTTCATGTATCAGGCGGTTATACAGGTGATGATAAGCCATTTATTGCTGACCAGATAAGGAAAATAAAAGCTAAAGGGCTGAAAAGCTATGTCAGAATCTATCCGGAATTTCATGGCAACAGCAAAAAGGAGTTTTTCAGTAATATAGATGTTATGAGTGTACCTGTGAGAAAACATGACGGGTACGGATTATATATACTTGAAGCCAATGCTGCCGGGGTACCAGTAGTTCAGCCTGCAACAGGAGCATTTCCGGAAATCATTGGAAAAACAATGGGAGGAATGACTTACTCGCCTGACAATGTTGTGGAGTTGTCAGCGAACCTTCTGAAATTATTAAAAGATAATGACTTACGCTCCCGTCTTGGGAAGATGGGGAAAGAAAAAGTATTAACGGATCTTTCACTCGAAAAAATGTCCCAGGGACTATCAATAGTATATAATGAAGTAATATAATAATACATGGTTTATTCTAGGCGATACTTTGTGTCTTTGCGCCACTGCTTACCGGCAGGCGGGTTGGTGGCAGAAAAACCGCATTGAAAATTGATTAATATACAGGAATACCAATATGCTTTCAATAAAAAATATTTCAAAGTCATTCATTCAGAGGGGTTTGGTTCTTGATAACCTGTTTCTTGAAGTGAATGAAGGAGAAACCCTTGCCATAATGGGACCTTCCGGCTCAGGAAAGACTACACTTATGAATATTATAGGTCTGTTAGATAAACCTGACAATGGAGAGATTATTTTCAGGGGAGCTACAATAGCAAACTTTACTGAGGATGAGTCTGCAGATTACAGAAACCACAATATAGGTTTTGTTTTCCAGGAGCATCTGCTCTTACCGTATCTTACAGTATCGGAGAATATCCAGCTTCCTTTGCTAGCATCAACACATTCACCGGAAGAGCTTTCCGTTAAAGAGTGCTATTTAAAGAGATTGATGGAAAAGGCCGGTATTTATGATCTTAAAGACAGATATCCTTTCCGAATATCCGGCGGAGAGGCTCAACGGGTTGCATTGGTCAGAGCCCTGACGAATAACCCGTCATTTCTTCTGGCGGACGAGCCTACGGGTTCTCTTGACTCAAAGAATGCAGAGAATCTTGGAAAACTTCTTCTTGAGATGAACAGTGAATTTGGTATTACAATCATTCTTGCTACCCACTCAATTGACCTTGCTGATAAAATGTCCAGGGTCTTACACCTTGATGAAGGCAAATTAAAAGTCTGAACTGAGCAGAAAATAACCGATCATAATGCCAGGTATCTTCCAGATAATAGTACGATCAATAAAATTTTATAAAAAGCCGGTTTTGTACCAGGTTTTTATAATTATTTTGCTGACCGCCGTTATCACCGGATCATTAATGACAGGCAGATCAGTTAAGGAGAGTATTAAGAAATCAGCCTCTGAGCACCTTGGGAATACAGGAATTCTTATAAGTTCAGGGATGAGATACTTCGACCCTGAACTTGTTCAAAGATTAAAAGACAGCTCTGGTATAATCTGCAATGGTATAATCGAAATGAACGGTTATTGTCAGGGGATGAATTCTCAAAAAGAGGCATTCACTACACATATATTTGGTGTGAACAGGGATTTTTTTGTTTTTCATGGACAGGATCCTTTAGGTATGAAACCAGGAGAGATTGCTGTCAATAAGAGGCTTGCAGATTATCTTGGAATCAAAAAAGGTGAAGATCTGATAGTACGATTCAAACAAATAAGCGATATACCTTCAGATGCACCTTTCGCCCCGGTAAAAGATGCCGGAAAATCGGTAGTGATGAGAGTGGGAACTATCATGGAACCGGATCAAGGAGGAAACTTCTCTTTGTCAATCAGTCAGATAACACCCATGAATATCTTCATGAACATTAATGAATTAGAAGATGATAGGGAAAATCAGCTTAAAATAAACAGGTTGCTGATTAAAAAAGATAATATAAATTCAGTTAAGCAGGTATCTGCTATTTTTAAACATTGCCTTAAGCCGGCCGACATTGGCTTCAGCATAAGGTTTGTAAAGACCACTGGAGAATATGAGCTTATTTCTGACAGGATATTTATTGATGAAGCAATCTTAAATCAGATCGCTAATCTGATACCTTCGTCAGCACGGGTTATAACATATCTGGCCAACAGGTTTGATTCACGCACCAGGTCGACACCCTATTCATTCATTTCAGGATTGCCTTCTTCACGCTATCCTGATATTGCTGATGGCAAAGGAATGATTATTAATAGATGGATGGCAAATGACCTTTCGATAATTGAAGGTGACACTGTTAAAATGTATTGGTATTCACCTGATTCTTTGAATAAGCTTATTGAAAAAAACAGCGATTTTGTTGTTAAGCAGATTGTTGAGATGAAGGGTATATGGTCAGATTCCCTTCTTATGCCCGATTTTCCAGGTATCTCAGGAAAGGAATCCTGCTCTGACTGGGATGCCGGTGTACCGATCAAAATGCATGAAATCCGCGCTAAAGATGAAGACTACTGGAATAGATACCGAGGCACTCCCAAAGCGTTTATCAGTTATGAAAAA
>Ga0208478_1000679_pt1 | contig 11114 bp, 8 predicted proteins | sample NGESurdeep072012_5_FD_184462 | JGI IMG/M metagenome (GOLD analysis project Ga0208478, IMG submission 184462) | Arctic peat soil microbial communities from Barrow, Alaska - NGEE Surface sample 415-2 deep-072012 (SPAdes) | ecosystem: Environmental > Terrestrial > Soil > Wetlands > Peat ... | reverse complement strand
CAAAACCGTCGCTATTTCCCAAAATTCTCTGAGGCCATTTGAAATCCCAAAATTATCATGATGTTGCATAATTTGATAAATTGAGGCGGGAGGGCAAACCGGAAATGGTGCGAACTTCAGACAAAACGGTAGCGCCAATAAGGCTTGTGTAGCAGATGTCCGTTTTGGCTGAAGTTGGCATTTCCGGTGCCCTTTTCTTTGGTTCATTTAACTTCGTTGAGCTCATCACGCTAAAGCATTCCTCGGTTCTTTTGGACGAACAAAAGAAATGAATAATAAAGGTATATTTGAATATTATCATGACTGATTCTCAAAGGCGAAGGTTACTATTTAATTAAAAATGTTAATTGAAATGAAAAAATTAAGGATACATTATTTTCAACATGTTCCACATGAAGGATTAGGAAGCATTGAAGAATGGATTTCATTATCTGGTCATTCACTCACAAATACAAAGTTTTTTGAAAGTGACCGGTTGCCCGAAATCTCTGATATCGACTGGCTTATAGTCATGGGTGGTACGATGAGTGTTCATGATGAAGAACAATTTCCCTGGCTGTCAGATGAAAAGCAGTTTATCAGGCAAGCTGTTGATGCAGGCAAAACAGTTTTAGGTATATGTCTGGGATCACAATTAATTTCAGCTGCTCTGGGGGCAAGAGTTTATCAGAACAAAGAAAAAGAAATTGGCTGGTTTGATATTGAACTGACACCTTTTGCACAGTCGGGCAATTTGTTTTTTGATATGGGAAGCAGGTTAAAAGTTTTTCACTGGCATGGTGATACCTTTGATTTACCTGAAAATGCAATTCACCTGGCCTCTTCTGCCGGATGCAAAAATCAGGCATTTATTTATAAAGGGAAAGTGCTGGCATTGCAATTTCACCTGGAACCCACCCTGGACTCTTTGCTTGAGATGATTGAAAGAGGAAGAAGTGGATTAACAGCCGGAAAATATGTCCAAACTGAAAAAGAGATATTGAAGAACAAGCAATTAATTGAATCAAACAGAAAAGCTCTCTTTATTCTGTTGACCAGACTGGCAGGGCAGGAATAAAATGTAAGCACATAGTACCAAAATCCTCCTCATTCCTCACAAAGATGGATGAATCAGCAGCCTACATTTTAATCAGCGGAACTTAAATGTAAAAGGAAAATTACTATTTTTGCGCTGACAGAGGGTTGTTAGCTCAGTTGGTTTAGAGCATTACCTTGACAGGGTAGGGGTCACTGGTTCGATTCCAGTACAACCCACCTTCGCCCGCCGAAGCAAATCCCGAACTTGTTGAGGGATAGCGGAGGCGGGCTTTTTAATTATTCAATCCTTGATACAACGTACTGATGAACCCCGGCTTTTGGAAGCATAATCCATCTTTTCATTTTTATAATAATCGCCCAAAGTCCGAAAACCGGCATTAAGGTAATTGCCTTCGCCGGGTTGAGTATTTGAACTCCACCAGTAACCATAATTACCAATGTATTTAAATTCGATTTTATGTTTAAATGAGTTATTGTTAAATATTCCCCCCGGAAGTGCTGTGAACGTACTTTCGTTAGTCACAGCAGAATCAGCTTCTTTCCAATGTTTCGTGCCTGCTTCTTTTAGTTTTATGTGGGCAATACTGTCTCCCCCTAAAAAGGCAGTAAGTGTTTCCCATTCCTTATCTGAAGGCAGATGCCAGCCTGAAGGACATGCTTTATCAGCTGTTTCCCAGTTATATAAGTATCCATAAGTTTGGGCATTGCTTTCGTTGTTATCATATACAAGACATCCGTTTCCGGCTTTCCAGGCAAGGTTTTCTGCCATCCAGGTCTGAGTACCAATCTTCACCATTTTGTAGATTTTCCCATCTCTGGAATCTTTGAAAGTATCGTTTACCTGGCCTATTGAACTTATTGCAATATTAATAATTACAATCGCTAATAATAAAGATTTATTTTTCATATTATAAATTTAAGGTTAATAAAATTTGTCTTTTGCAATTTTTATTTGTGTCTTGAATCTTACTAATTGTAAACCAGATTTTACCTGTTTGTGTACTTAATTCTAATAAACTTTCTCAACAGAGAAATAATTCTCAAGTTCAGCTAAAACATTACCATTGTTTTGCAAATCGCGAATAATAAGGCCTTTCTCAATTAAGACAATTCGTTTGCAAATCTCTGTAACATGATTAAGGTCATGGCTTGATATGACAATAGTAGCATTTGTTCTTTTATTATAATCAATTAAATAGCGTTTCAAAAATATTTGCGAAGTCGGATCAAGGCTGTTAAATGGTTCATCAAGGATCAATATCTGTGGATTTGTAATCAATGCAGAAACGACACCTATTTTTTGTTTATTACCTTTAGAAAAGTCTCGTATAAACTTTTTTCTCTGGCCCAATATTTCATCATTGAAAAAAGGTTTATAATCTGATAATTTGGAATCAATATCAGGTTTTGTATACCCATATTCACCACCAATAAAATAAAAAAATTCTTCCGGAGTAAGAAAATCGATTAAGAACCCCTCATCCAGATAGGAAGCTGTATAGTCTTTCCAGCTTTCCGATTTCGAAACAATGTAATCATCAGATAGTACAACACCTCTTTCTGCCTTTATCAAATCGAGTATTAACCGGAGTAATGTTGTTTTTCCGGCTCCATTATTCCCGACCAAACCAAAAAAGTCACCTTGTCTAATGGTCAAATCATTGATATTCAGAACTACTTTCTGATTATATGCCTTCTCAAGATTTGTAATTGTGATCATTATTTGATTTGTTTTAGAATGAAAGTTTACGGTATCCTTCTAAGTTTTTATATTTTCGATTGCGAAATTTCGGCACAATAATTCTTTTAATCCACCAGTCATGAAAAATTATAAAAACCAAACCTGGTAAGGCTATTGCAATTTCACCTGCAATAACATTAAATAAGTAATTAAATAAACTATAAATTCCTAGTGGTAAAAGCATAAAAAGGAAAGTTAAAATAAACTGGCTTCCTTTAACTCCCTGGTAATTAAAAAGTCTGCCCTTACTAAGATCAATTCGGCCATCATTAAATGTCCCAAAAAACATAATGATAAAACTGTTTACCCCAATAATGAAGAAAAAGATTGAACATAATAAATAAATATCAATTCTTTTGGTCAATGAAAAAAATATCAAAAGTGGTACAAAAACAATAATAGATAATCCAGACAATAAATAAAACTTGGCTTTCACATAGTTTATGAAATTATTTTTCCTTGCCATAATAGAATCAAAATATGAGCTTTCCCAGCTAAACATAAATTGTCCGTACATTGATGCCCCCATACCAGTAAGCATTGTTACTATTACCAAAAAGGGGAAATGATTTTGTAAATTTTTATCATTAGAAATAATTAGCAAAAAATAAGCTATAAAAAAAGGCACCATAATCAGCATTTGCCGGGGCCGTTTATTGCGTGTGAGTAAGGTTATCTCCAATGAAAAATATCGGCCTATTTCTCCTAATCCTCTAATCTTATTTATTCCTAAAGAGATGAAAGATGTTTTCAGTTCTTTATTTGATTTTAGCTCATCTATATATAAGTTTCTTGATAAAAAGCGGTTTGTAACATAAATAATTATAATAATTGCCGCCAGCAAAGCTCCAAACAAGCTAAGTTTCCCCTGTAAAACATCCCGCCCAAATACAACAGACAAATTGCCTATACTGAACCCCCATTTATTTAGTAAAACTGTAAAAGCCAGTATACTTAATGGGATAAACAAACAGATAGAATTCTTTTGTGTTAAAAAGCCGATTAAAAGAGCAAGAAAATTATTGAAGATTAAGAGTAAAGAAAAACCCGACAAGTAAATTAAAGCGGCACTTATTCCATATTGTGATAAAAGTATCTTAGAGGAAAATGGAATAATCACAAACAAAGGAATAAAATTGAATATGTTTACGACACTGCGAACAAGTAAATAATTTATCATTTTGCTGCGACGGATACGTAATCGCAAATATGGTAAAATCTCAATAGTTGGCAGCGGTTGCAATAAGCATCTTAAAAACAAGTCTATAGGCAAATACCAAAGTAATATGGAATTAAATTTATCTACAGCATTTCCTCCTGATTCACCTAAAATTTTATCAATATTTAAGCCCAGAAATAAAAAAACCAGGATAAAATAGAGAATTAAAATCCCAAATAAAATTTTAGTAAGCAAGTTTCTTCTCCATCGCTCATTACGAATAAATGATTTCCAGAGATTTGTATAGAAATTTTTCATACTTATAACAGCTGGCTAATTAAAGGTATGAATTAATTTTTAATATATATGTGGACAACATCAATTACACTTTAGCTGATGAAACAATCACTCATTGCGACACAACAATTGCTGAAATCAGAGCAGCGGTCTCAATAATTCAGAGTAGCTCTGGCAATTGGATAAGCTCACCCTGGCATGCATACCGAATAAGGTATTTTCTTTGCCGATTATTAGTTATTTGCCAAAGAGAGTCCAGACTTGTCCAGGCATATCACGAAGGAATTCCTGCTGATAGCTAAACTCAGGATGGGCAGACAAGAATTTCGATGCAATAAATGATTCCCCACAGGGATGACCCATAATTACCCAGAGCTTCATTTCTTTAGCCAGATTTCCGTCAGTAGCCTTTCCCTGAACAGCACCGGCAGCCGTAAAAGCAGGCCAGCCCATATCAGGAGCTCCAAGTTCATCAGTATCTATATGACCGCATAGAGTCAGTGCACTTGCCTGATCTTTTTTTCTCCATGTATCATTATGGTCGCCAATAAACTTCATTGCTGCATTTATATCGATTTTTCCTTTGTTCTCCTTAAGTATTTCGTTCCATCTTAGCTTTCGTGCATTAGGTGAAGTACTAAGAATGGATGGATCGTATGTTGTTTCTTCTTTAATAAGTTTTTCATTAACCGGGAAATTTGCTCCCACAAAATAGCCGTCCCGCGTTTTTTCAAGGATCTGATTTTTAAGGCCAAGTTCAAGCCGTGCAATTTCTCCAGTTTTGTTATCACCTATAAGCCAGTCGTTTGCATAACCTCCATTGTTTTTTTCCTTCATCACATTTGCCCATTCTTCGATTGATGAAGAATACTGTATTGCTTTTCGGGCTCGGACAAATTCTGCAACTCCTGTAGTATCAAATCCTTTAAACTGAGTAATGGTTGTCTCTGTTACTATAATTCCGGAACTGTTAATGTAGAAGTCATCACCGCTATGGATAAAGCCGGGAAGGGCGTCCATAACGATCCTGTTTCCTTTTTCTGGAACAATATCAAGGATAATATTCCAACGTTCTCCGATGACATACTCAACCCAGTTATTATGTGCCATTACTATTTTCCCGTCTCTTGTCCAGGTGCCGGTTGCTGCAATGGCGCTGCAATGACCCGGAGGAACAGGAGGTACTGGTTTAGGATTGTTTTTTGAATTAAGCCAGGGAACATAATACCACGACATTTCAAGAATCGAATTCATCGCAATTATATCTTTCCTGTCAATTTTCCCCGCTCCCAGTTTCGTATTCACTCCTGAAACAATTCCATCAATTTCCAATTTGTATTCCTCAGGAATATTTGGCCAGAACATTCTTTCAGATTCGTTACGGTAGAATTCCCAGTCTCTTCCGGTTGTTCTTTTATTCAGCATGGCCATAGCTCCCCGAAGATCAATTATTTCCCCGGCAAGAAGATATCCATGTTGATATCCAATAACTTCCGGGGCTCCTTCAAGATGTATGAAAATCCAGCCGTTTTTTTCACTCCGGGAGGATTTTTCCATTTTCATTTCATGGGTGAGAGATACCTTTTTAGATGATATTGAGTTACAGCTTATTATTAAGCAAAAAATCACCGGAACAGGAAACCAAAGTCTGTTCATACAGATAGATTTTAAATTAGAAAAAACATACCAGGCGCTTTTCACCTGGTATCAGTTATTAAAAAAATATTACAGTACGTGTATCTTAATATTCCTGAACCAGACAGGATAACCATGATCCTGAAGCCCAATGAAGCCCTCCTTTGAAATTCCTTCAGTGAACCCCGGGAACGTTTTGAATTTGCTATTGGCAACCATCTTGTCCCACTCCGGGGTCCATAATTCATATTCTGCAACCTTTGTCCCGTTCTGAACCTGAGTGACTTTACCATTTTTAACAGTAATCACCATTGTGTTCCATTCCCCGGCCGGATGTACGGTTTTCGGATCTGCGGCAATCATATCATACAATGAACCAGCAAGGTGACTTGCTATTTTATTGTCGGTTGCATCAACATTATCCAGAATCTGAACCTCAGGTGCAGCATAGTATATTGGTTGACCAGGAACTTCTCTTACGTTAAAGAAGATCCCTGAGTTTGCCATTTTACTTGCCTTCCATTCTACCGATAGTTCAAAGTTTTTGAATTTCTTTTCACCGAATACAATATCACCGTTGGAACCTTCACCTGGTTTCTTTCCTTCGGCGGTGAAGACCTTCATGGTTCCAGCTTCAATAATCCAGTTTTTAGGCATTGCTGTCCCATTGCATTGTCTCCATCCTTTAAAATCTTTCCCATTGAATAATAAAACCCAACCGGCTTTCTTCTCTTTTTCAGTTAGTTTGTTTATCCCCTGACCAAAAGAAGGAAGCATGATAAGCATTGCTGCTGCACATGATAATGATAAAATAATGTTTCTTTTCATAGTATAATTTTTTAAATTAATTACTGATGCAAATTAGTAAAAAAATCTGTTTCCTTATAATTAACCCCCTTCGCCTTTCAAGCACTCTCCACAAGGGAAAGAGTAAATCACTAAATGGAAGAGTATTTTCCCGCCTAAGCGGGATATCGCGAATCGAAAGTGGGGGCTTACTCACAGGTTAAGACCCCAGCGGGGAATTCTTAGATTTTAATAATTTAAAATACAGCACGTTACAATAAGGGACTAAAAAAATAGTCATTTTTTCTTAAAAATATTTGCTTGACTATAAAAATAGTCATATCTTTGTTGCGAAGGATTGACTTGAAAAGAAAAAAGCTTAAAAAATGCAACTTACAAAAGCAGAAGAACAGGTGATGCAGATATTATGGGACATGAAAGATGGCCTGGTAAAAGATATCCGCGACAGTTTCAGCGACCCGAAACCGGCCCGCAATACCGTATCAACAGTATTGAGAGTGCTGGAGAAAAAGGGATATGTTGGGCATAAAGCATATGCCAATGTTCACCTTTACCATCCGCTGATATCAAAAAGCGATTACTCAAAGAGCCAGTTATTTGGACTTATGGAGAGTTATTTCAACAACTCTTTCCCGGCGATGGCTTCATTCTTCGCCCGTGAAAAGGATCTTACAGTGAAAGAGCTTGATGAGTTACTTGAGGATACCAGGAAAGAATTGTCAAAGGTTGAGGAACGTAGTGACAAAATCCCGCAAGGCGGGAATAAAAAAAGAAAGTAATGGAAGCATTTGCATTATACTTGCTAAAATCAGTGATCTGGATTGCAGGTTTTGCTCTGGTATTCATTCTCTTCCTGAGAAATGAAAGATTTTTCTTATTAAACAGAATATATCTTGTAGCCGGCATCCTTACTTCATTCTTTTTCCCGATGATTTCGATACATTATACTGTTGTTCTTCCTGTTATCAGAAATTTTCAGACAGAAAGTGCGATTGTCAGCGAAATTCAGAATACTGGCAAAAGCATTATCCCGGATCTTAAATTGATGTTATTGGTTTTATATGTATCGGGAATCTTTTTTGTACTAACTCTTTTAATAAGACAGGGAAGATCACTTCTCAGAACTATCAAAAAATCGGAGATCATTTCTTTACGTCCGGTAAAACTCATCAAAACACCCGATTATACCTCTTCGTTTTCATTTTTCTCCTATGTGTTTGTCAATCCTTCAATTACAGACGTTGAAACTAAGGAGATTATGAATCACGAGCTCGTGCATATCAGGCAGAAGCACTGGTTTGACCTGTTGCTTGTTGAATTGCTTTGTATGATGCAATGGTTTAATCCTCTTGTCTGGATCTATGTCCGGTTCATAAGGCAGAACCATGAATATCTTGCCGATGAGGTGGCGCTGCAGCGAACATCAGATCCGGCAATATACAGGGCAGTTCTTTTAAATCAGATTGTCGGCGCTCCTGTCGTCAGTCTGGCTAATTCTTTCAATTACTCACTTAACAAAAAAAGATTTAACATGATGAAAAATATAATCAGTTCACCTTACAGGAAGATGAAGATCCTTCTTATTCTTCCTGTTTTTGCAATTGTATTATATGCATTTGCAAAGACCGACTACAGATACAAATCTGCAGACGAGAGTTCCGACAAAATGAGTCAGGTTCCTGCGACCCAGACAAAAGAAGTTAAAGGAACTGTAGTTGACCAGGATGGGGAAACGTTACCCGGAGCATCAGTAACTGTCACAGGTTCTTTTCTGGGTGTTTCAACAGATGCAAAAGGCTACTTTAAGCTCGATAATTTTCCGGAAAATGGGATCCTGAATGTTAGTTTTGTCGGGTACAAATCCAAAGCAATTAAACCGGTATTCACTTCGGAGATGGTGATAAAGATGATGAGAGATACCATAAAATATCTGAATACCAATATAAGTACTCCTCCGCCACCACCCCCGCCTCCGCCAATGGATGGAAACAATAGTAACACCAATATTGCTCCGCCGCTACCACCACCACCACCAGAATCAGGGATCAAGTCGGAGGAAGGGAAAAGACCTCTCGTTGTTATTGATGGTATAATTTCAGATAGAGATGCAGACAAAATTGATCCTGAAACAATCGAATCGATGAAAGTAATGAAAGATGAGTTTGCACGTGATAAATATGGTGATAAAGGAAAGTACGGCGTAATTGAGGTTACAACCAAAAAGAAAGCTGATAAGGATGTATATGTTGTAGTTGAAGAATTACCCGAATTCATAGGAGGTAAAGAGGCAATGGCCGCATGGATAAATGCTAACCTGAAGTATCCTGCTGAAGCTATGAAAAACAAAATCACCGGGAAAGTATATGTCAACTTTATAGTAAGTCCTACTGGTAAGGTCAAGAATGTAGTTATCAGTAAATCTGTAAGTCCTCTTTTCAATGCAGAAGCCATAAGGGTAATAAGCAGCATGCCTGACTGGAAGCCCGGAAAGCAGGCGGGAAAGTCAGTACCTGTACAGATGCAGGTGCCGGTGGAATTTAAATTATAGTGAACCCCTCTGCCCCGCCAAAGCGGGCATTAGTGCCCCCTGTCCCGCCGAAGCAGGACATCCCCCTAAAGGGGACTAAATTGTGGAGTTAAGAATAATTACAGTTATGAGCAGAAATTAGCCCCCCTTTAGGGGGGTTGGGGGGTTAATTATCAGGCTTAAAAAATGCCGAATGTATAGCCGGAGGGCATGGAGAATCAAGTCCCTTAACAGCTTTCCATATCACCTCATTGAACTCTGCATCACTTACAATATCCTCTTTCGTAAAATCAAATTTCTGGCTTTTTTTCTGCCACTCGCTTTGCGCCAGATTCTTTAAGTTCAAATCAACATTGTTTGGCCTGACTATAAAAACTGGATGATTGGCGGTATTATTCATACATCTCCATAATGGTGTTGCGGGAGCATCATACTGGCTCATAGGAGGAAGTCCGAGAATCAGTTCGATGGTACGAAGAAGGGATGTCGTTGTATAAACTGTATGATCAACAAAGCCCTGCTTCACGAAACCACCGGCAAGATAAGCAGTGCTTCGGTGGGCATCTACATGATCGGGGCCGTTTTGTGCATCGTCTTCTACTATTATAATAAGGCTGGTGTTCCAAATCCGGCTGTGGCTCAGATAATCCACAAACAGACCAACTGCAAGATCATTATCCGCAACATGTGCAAATGGCGTTGGTCTGTTAAGGCTGAGTCCTTCAGTATGATCATTGCCAAAGCGGAGAGAAGTAAACTGAGGAAGGGCGTCTGCTGCCAGCAGGGAATCAAAATCAAGCTTCCATTGGCGAAAACGGACAGTATCGCGCACTGCCAGATCCCAGCTTGTATAGTAAGGACAGAAATGATCTTTTAAAACCGGGATATTAGGTTCTTTATCTCCCATAAATTCAGCATATGTTCTATAGGTGACGCCATTCCGCTTACAATTATCCCACAGGAATCCATCTTTATTGTTTGCGATTTTTATTGAACCTTCACCCGGATATTCTCCTCCTCTTCCTCCGTAACTGGTAGGCCAGTTTTTTTCGAGAAAATCGGTTGCATAGGCTCCCATTGTCCAGTTATGACCATCGGCACTAACCTCACCGTTTACAAAAAAATTATCAAGCAGGACAAATTCACGGGCAAGCGCATGCTGATTTGGCGTTATATTTTCTCCAAAAAGCACAAGCCCCGGATCTCCGTTTCCTTCAGGCAAATCTCCCAAAACCTGGTCATAAGTGCGGTTCTCCTTAATAACGTAAAAAATATATCTGATTGGCGAAATATCACCAACCTTCATGGGGATAGGATTGCCAGTCGCTCCTTCGGATATCAGCTCCTTATTCTTGTTATACGGAGTGTTCTTATAGACAACCTGTGAAAACAAAGCCATCTGGCCGGAATCAGGAGTTTTCAGAATTTCAAGGGTTCCCCTGAGAAGGCCGCCTATATATTGTACTTTTATTTTTTGCTCCTTTCCTGCAACCTGGTAAACTACCTCATCCCCATTGCGATTCGGATTCGGGCCATAAGGATTTGCATGGGAAGACAACCCCTTTCCGTTACTTACAATAATTTTGTCTTTTGCAATCCTGACGCAGGTCGGATACCAGGCAGTAGGGATAAATCCTTTACTTACGCTTGAACTTGGCTTTGTGACATCAAATACTGCAAGGCAGTTATTATCGGCATTTGCAATGTAAAGAGTCTTTTCATCGCTGCTCAGTGCCACGCTGTTTGTTGTTGAGCCTGAAGGTGAACCGGGATAAAGTGCCGAATTTAGTGTTTCTATCACCTTCTTTTGCTGTGTATCAATTACCGATACACTGTTATCATTTGCATTTGCAACATACAGGTATTTCCCGTTTCGGGTAATACATAAATCGTTGGGATTATCCCCAACT